>ERZ1370068.6602-contig-5575_pt1 | contig 109395 bp, 152 predicted proteins | sample MGYA00561227_ERZ1370068 | MGnify/ENA primary metagenome ERZ1370068 (study PRJEB38410, sample SAMEA6850437) | metagenome | study: Metagenomic assessment of the ecological functions of the soil: analysis of the soil microbiota associated with the...
GACGCTGGTTCGGTTACGTATTGCTTGCCGCAGGCGACCGAGTTCGAGCGCTTGCCGTCGAGCATCCGCAAGTGAGCGCGTGGCGCGGCCGCCGCTGCCATTGCGGCGCGGTCGGATTCGGAGTACCGCACCGATGCCGCCCCGGCGACTGGCCCGTGCGCGCCTGCCAGTGCAGCTTCTGCCGACAGCGGGGCGCGTCTCACACCTCCGATCCGGCCGGAGAGATCCGCTTCGCGCACGAGGAACCGGCATTGCTCTTCGCGCTACCGCTTCGGACAGAAGACCGCGTGACTTCATCTTCTGCGGCCGCTGCGGCGGTTATCTCGGCGCCGTGACGGAGGAGGGCGGCCAGGCGCTCATGGTTAGTTGAACCTGCGCGCGCTCGATCCGCAGCCGGAGGACTGCCGGCGGCGCGAGCCAGATGTCACACGAGGGCGAGACGACCGGCGATCGCAACACGCGCCGTTCGGCGCGGTGGACGCCGGTCAGGAACTGACGGCCCTGGGCTCGACGAGCAACTTCTGCCAGCGCGGGTCATCGTGCAGCGGAGCCATGAACGGCGATACGCGCAATTCCACCTGCCATGTCCAGAGCTGGGATGCCTCCGAGGGCGCATTCCGGTCGACCGCATCCTGGAGGCCCTGAAGAGTTTCGAACGCCTGGTCGTTCATGCCCGCGAAATGCGTAGATCTCCGCGAGGCGGATGTCGACCGGCGGCGCCGACCGCGCAACGAGGCGATTGAGCGCCGCGTCCGCTTCCAGGTGGCGCCCCTGTGCGTAACTACAGGAGCGCGCGAGACCATGATCGCGGCCCCGGTCGCCTTCCGGCAATGCCGTTGATGAGTGCGCTCGCCTGGTCGAAGCGCTTCTGGACGATCAGGATGCGCGCGATCGTCAGGTCGATTTCCGGCGCCAGGTCCGGGCTGAATTCCTTCGCCGTCTCGAGCTCGGACTTTGCCTCGTCGAGGCGGCCCGCAGCCTGCAGGAAGATTCCCGGTTCGCATGGTGGGCGGCCGAACGCGGATCGCGCGCGACGATCCTGTCGTAGCGGCCGATGGCCCCGGCAACTTCGCCGTTGCGCATGGCGATGCCGGCCAGGAAGGTCAGGACGAGCAGGTCGTTCTGGATCGAGCGCAATCGCGCGGTCCAGGGTCCGGTAAGCCGGATTCGCGATCGCGCCGATGTCCCAGTAGTACTGGCCAAGCCGCGCATATCCGACGGCGAGCTCTCGGGATCGAGCGCAACCGCGCTTGCGTGCCGCCTCACCTTGCTTCGCGAGCGCTTCCTCCCGATTGCATGTCTCCGCCAAAGGCGAGCAGGGCGTAAGCGCCCGAGCAGCGAGGCCCAGGCCCTCGCGTACTCCGGGTCGATCGAAGAGTGCCTTCTGGTAGTACTTCTGACGGCCCGGACGATGTCGCCCGCCGCACGCCGGTTGTAGAAGAATTCCGCACGCAGGAACGGCTCCAGCGCCGCTTCCTTGGGGTCATGCGACGGTCCGCCGGCGAGCGTCGCATTGAGCGCCGTCGCCACTTGTCCGGCGATCTCTTCCTGGATCGCGAAGATGTCGCCCAACTCGTAATCGTAGGTTTCGGACCACACCTGTGTGTTGCTGGCGGCTTCGGCCAGCCGCACCGTGAGCCGCACGCGATTGCCCGACTTTGCGCACGCTGCCCTCGAGCACGTGCGTGACATGCGAGCTTCGCGGCGATCTCCGGGATGCTCGTCTCCTAGTCCCTTGAAGGAAAACGACGACGGGCGCGCGATCACCTTGAGCGTCGGACTCTGGTTCAGGCAGGTTCAGTATTTCGTCGGAGATGCCGTCGGAGAAGTGCCCTGGTTCCTGCTCCGGGGCTGAGGTCGACGAATGGCAGCACTGGCGACCGAGTAGGAAGCTGCAGCGTCGCTTGCCGCCGGCGGTTCCTCGCGGTGAGCCACAGCGCGAACCAGGCAGCGACCGCGACGACGATCGCCACGGCTGCGGCGGCGATCGGCCACTTCGGCCGCGTCGGTGGACGCACGAGCCGCTGCCGCGACCAGGGGCATGACCTCGCCATTCAGCCGATAGCCACGCTTCGGGACTGTCTCGAGCATGGCCTTGTAGCGCTCATCGCCGCCGGCATGGCTGAGCTGCCTGCGCAATTCATAGAGGGCAGCGCGAGAGCGCGTCGTCCGTCACGACCAGCTTCGGCCAAAGGCGCGCCAGCAGGTCTTCGCGCTAGGACGACGTGCCCGGCGCTTCTGCGCCAGCATCACGAGGACGTCCATGACCTTGGGATCGAGCTTCTCGCGGCCGCCGGGGCCGGCCACCTCGCCCGCGCGGGTCGATCGCGAGATCGCCGAGCCTGAAGCCCTGCTCGAGCGGATTTTCAGCAGGCGGGCTTGCCGGTGAGTTCATCTGAGCCAGGGGTTCCGGGTATGGCGATGCCGGGTGAGAGAGATATTAGACGCTTATCAGGAGTTCATCAGGACGCGGGCGCGCTGGCCTCCCAGAAGATCGATTGCGACGATTTTCGTTCGAACACTGGGAGGAAAGCCATGCGAATCACCGCGACTACGCACGCCGGCGCTGCTGTGGGCGGTACTGCTCGCGGCCAGCCTTGTAACAACGCGACAAGCGGCCAAAGGCGACCTCGACCCGACATTCGCGGATCACGGCCGCTTGAACATGCCTTTTTCCGGCAGGCGGGGCGCGGTCTGTGGAGGAACTAGACGCGGGCGAATTTTCGTTGCGGGAGCTGGTTTGCTCTTTCAACGCGCACTTGACTGGGGCGTATGCGCTTCGGGAATAGGGTTCATGCGGCAACTGACTGCAGATGCCGACCCCACGTTTGACGTAGCAACTATCGCCCCTCCGTACGAGGTGCGCAAGCTACGCGAGCCGATGGTAGTTGCAGTTGGGCGCGATTAATGTGGTACGGGAGGCTACGGCCGCTTGCGGCACCGATCTTTTTCCAGTCGTTGTCTTTCACGCGGTGGTGGACGGTTCACTCGATACCGGCTTCGGCACGGAGAACGGTATCTTCGAGGTGGGTGCAGGTGAGTTGGTAGAACACGAAGCTCGCTCCTCCTGCTCAGGCCGACAGGCGCATCGTCGTGGCCGGTAGCGGCGGCATTCAGGTCGGCGATTCAGGCGCGGACCGGCTGTCGTGCGCTTGCTGGCCAACGGCAGCCTCGATGAAAACCTTCGTCGCGGAATCTTCGTGGGTCCCTACCGTAGAACAAGGCGACGGCGTTGAGAAATCGCGCGCTCGCAAGCCGGCAGCCTGCGTGACAAGCACCGGATCCCGGGTTGCGCCGTGGTCGGTGTGACGGTATCTGGGGCATTCGACATCGCTTTGGGCGGGCCAGGCGTTGCTCTCCTGTCACGTGCCGACGGCGCCCACAGTGTCTGCACCTCCCCCTGGAATCGCAGGCCGATGGCCGGCTGTTGGTCTGGGTGGGTTGCGCGGATTCGTGGTGCGCTTTCCAGCAACGGCACTCCGGATCCGGACTTCGTGCCGGTCGCTGCAGCTTCCCTGAATCCCGTGACCGCAATCGCATCGGCGGACGATGGCCGAATCTTCGTGGCGGCATCGGGCCGTCGGGCGCGTCGATCTCGCGCCTCGACGCGACGCTGGCGCGCCGGACGCTTCTTTACGGTGACCACGGCCACCGCCCGGATCGACCTCTCGCGCCCGCGGGGCTGGCATACCGATCGTGCGGGACTTGGCGCTGCGCGACGGTGGAGCGTCGTCGCCGCAGGCGGTGCGGCATATGCGAGGGGCATTCGTCATTCGGCTGCTCGGCGACGCGGGAGACATAGTGCGGGTGTCGTGGTTTACGGGCGCCGATACGACGCCCCAGGAAAGCCCGGATGAGCAGGCAGTCATTCGCATCCGTCGTTCAGGGGGAGGACGGTGCCGTCAGTGTCAGCTACCACACCGTGGCGGATGGCTGGCGGCGACGGCGAGGCTTCACGGCGACGGGCGAATCCTCCACTGGGCGGACGCTCAGGCGAGATTCGCGGTGGAATATCGCGCGTGACGAAGAGATTCGCCAGAAGGCTGGGAGAGTTTCAACATTGCCCTGGATGACGTGAAGGGCGGCGCGGACTCGGCGCCTGGTCACGACCATCCAGCCCGACGGCGCCCGGGTGGACAGATTCAGATGTATGACATGTATGGAGACGGTCCCGGTGCGAGAGCGGACGAGTTCGATCCGGCTCAGGTTTGGCTGATTCGCGATCCACTACAGCACTGGAACCGTTGCGTGACGGTGACAACCCGCTCGGGAACGGCGATTTCGGGCGAGGACTTCACACCGACCAGCGTCGCGGTGCTGGGAAGATCAGGATATGGAACAAAAAGCCGTGCTGATCTCGACACTTCAAGACGCTTGGCCGAAGGGGGGGAGGGCTTTCACCGTTAAGGCTTGTCGAAATCCAACCGGCAGGGCAATCCTCGGACGCAACGCGTGGGAATCGTCACGATCATTGCCCCAATCCGCGTCCGAACCTCCGCCCGATGATCCCGGGTCAGGAAGTAAGGTAACGGTAACGGTAACGGCAACGGCGATGGCGGCGGCGGCCCAGCCGGTGTGTCGCCGGGTGCTACTGCTCATCAGTTGATGCTCGCGCGGCCGCGAAGTAACGCGCGGAATCTCAGCCTAACGCTGGCGCGCATTACTCGCCCGGCGCGTCGGCGAGCGGCTTGTAACCCGCTTCCGGCGCGCCCATTCTTGCGGTCTAGTCAGGTATAGGTTCGCTGCCGACCCGTTCGGGAATCCAAGTATATCGCTTATCAAGGCGACCGTCACCATCCGTGTCGACCTCCACGGACACCGCTTTCCGAGTCGATAATGGTCACGCGAACCGGGCTTTTCGCGCCAGCCACCAGAGTACTCGTCGTGTGCCGCGACGCCGTTTGTAAAAGTGAGTCTGAAGTCGATCACTGAGTCTGCGTCCGTGTCGGTCTCGCTGAGATGTAAGCCTGGTTTGCGCGGTAGTACCACAGCGTGTCTCGAAACTGCATCGAAGTCCTCGTCCTTCGACCGTATCCCGTCCGGCGCTCCGATCGAATTTCTGCACCGGGTCGATTCTCCCGTCAATTGCGATCGATCTCGTCCTTTAGTAATGCTTTCGCCGGAGGGCGAGTGTAAGAAAGATAATGCGTCAAGCCCGCCATCCTCGCCGTTGTCGAAGCTGACTGGAATCGCTGCAGGCGCCCTCAGGAAAGCGCAGGCGGTCGCGGTGCCGATCGCCATCTCCAGATCAGGCCGGCAACAGGTCTGACCCATCTGAGTAGCGATCCGGCGGGACGGAATCGGCTCGGCGTTTGCAGCGTCCGCTTCTTCGACAAGGCTTGTTTGCGCAGTCGAAGTTACAGTGCAGTCGTCGATTGCGATCGACGTCGAATCGCTTGAGCGACGCCGGTGGCCAAGTTCGCGCGACATTAATCACCTTCTGAAGCTGAGCGCCGTCGACGCGCTGACGAGATTCGCTGCTTTGAGCGGGATCCTGAAGCCATGTGGCCTTCCAGCGCATTCGAGCGCTCGAAGACGGCAGTCTTCATGGTTGTGAGTCAGCGCTGCCTGCACGGTACTGGCCCGGCGCGTCGGCAAGCGGCTTGTAACCCGCTTCCGGCGCGCCGATTGCCGGCGGCGCGACGCGCTCCGGCGTGGAATGGGCCTTGAGCTCACTCGGCCCAGGTCGGCCACCAGGAACCCTGCTTCATTTCCGTCGTCGCGAACCACTCGTCCGCCGGCAGCGGCGCTCTCGCCCTCGCGCTGCGTGCGCACGCGATGGCGACGCTTCGGATGCACGGGCCCGCTCACGATGCCGGCGTTGTGTCCGCCGCTCGTCAGCAGGAACGTGAATTCACTCGATGACGTGAGCCCGCCCACCTTGTAGACGGACTTCCAGGGCGCGACGTGATCGGTCTCGGTGCCGACGACGAACATCGGCACGCGGATGTCCTTGAGGCTCACCGGTTCGCCCTCGACCTTGAAGCGGCCCTCGGCGAGGTCGTTCCGCAGGTACAGGCCCATCAGGTACTCGGTGTGCATCTTCCACGGCATGCGCGTGCCGTCGGCGTTCCAGGCCATCAGGTCGATCATCCCGTCGCGTTCGCCCTTGAGGTAGGACTTCACGGCGGGCTGCCAGAGGAGGTCGTGCGCGCGCAGCATCGCGAACGCGCCGCCCATCTGCTTGGAATCCAGGACGCCTTCCTTGTACATCAGCGCCTCGAGCATCTCGAGCTGCGCCGGGCTGATGTAGAGCGAAAGCTCGCCGGGCTCGCTGAAATCGGTCTGCGCCGCGAACAGCGTGACGTCGCGGATGCGCGTGTCGCCCCAATCGGCGAGCGCGGCGGCGGCGATCGAGAGGAGCGTGCCGCCGATGCAGTAGCCGACGGCGTGGATGTCGCGGTCCGGCACGACGGCGCCGACGACGTCGAGCGCTGCGTACACGCCCTTGCGCAGGTAGTCGTCCATGCCGAGCTCGCGGTCGGCGGCGGTCGGGTTCTTCCACGACATCATGAACACGGTGTAACCCTGGTCCACGAGCCAGGCGACGAGCGAGTTCTTCGGCGAGAGGTCGAGGATGTAGTACTTCATGATCCACGCCGGCACGATCAGCACCGGTTCGGCGTGGACGTCCGGCGTCGTCGGCGAGTACTGGATCAGCTCGATCAACCTCGTTCCTGAAGATGACCTGGCCTTCGGTGACCGCGACCTTCTCGCCGACGCGGAAGTCCTCGGTGCCCGGGGCGTCGCCGCCCTGGACCGTGCGCTCCATGTCGTCGAGGAAATTCTTGTAGCCGCGCGCGAGGTTCTGGCCGCCTTCGGCGACGGTCTGGTTGAGCACTTCCGGGTTCGTGAGCGGATTGTTCTCGGGCGAGAGCGATTCGCCGGCCTGCCGTGCCGCGAACTCGACGAGCTGCGCGTTCCGCGGCTCGACGCCGGGAACCGCGCGGGTCGCCTGCTGCATCAGCGACATGCCGTTCTGGAACGCCTGTGCCCAGACATTGAACGGGTATTGCTGCCAGGCCGCATTCGAGAAGCGGCGGTCGCCGTTCTCGGTGGGCGCCATGGGCTTGCCCTGTGCCGCTTCGGCGTTGAACTTCCAGAGGTCCATCGCCTGCTTGAGCGCGGTCTGCTGCAGCTCGGCCTGCTTCTCCGGCGATTTGGCGAAGTTGAGCCACCAGTCCCAGAAGGCTGCGCCGTAGTCCTGCGGCGCGATTCCCCGGTCATCTTGGCGAGCATGGCGCGGAATTCGCGCTCGACGACGTCGATCTTGTCCATTCGCCTACATTATAAGGTGTCGCGCAGCAGGACCGTGTCGTCGCCGAGTTTCGAGAGATCCGGGCGCGCGCGCTCGCCGATCATCTTGCGCGCGGCCATGAAATCCTTGGCGTGGTTCACGGCGTCGAGCGCGATCAGTTCGCCGCCGCGCAGGTAGCAGCAGCTGAACGAACGCGACGCGGGATCGCCGCGCAGGATGACGTTGTCATAATGCTGGCTCAGCCCGACGATCTGCAGCTTCAGCTCGTACTGGTCCGACCAGAACCACGGCGTCTTGTCGTGCGGGATTTCCTTGCCGCAGATGTTCGCGGCCGCGCTCTTCGCCTGCTCGAAAGCGTTGTCCACGGATTCGAGGCGGATGCGCCGTCCGTAGCGCGGGCTCGGGTGGCTGCAGCAGTCGCCGATCGCGTAGATGTCCGGGTCGCTGGTGCGGCAATGCTCATCGACCGCGATGCCGTCCTCGCACTTGAGTCCCGCGCTTTCTGCGAGCGAGGTGTTCGCGACGAGGCCGATGCCGATGATCACGAGGTCCGCGGGCACCTGCGTGCCATCCGTGCACTCCGACGGCGTGCACGCTGCCGTCGCCCCAGAGCGCATTCACCTTGCGGTCCGTCAGCACGTTGACGCCGTGGCCCGCATGCTCGGCCTGGTAGAAGCGGCTCATCGCCGGCGCGACGACGCGGTTCATCACGCGGTCCATCATCTCGATGACGGTCACGTCGAGGCCGAGCTTCCTGAAGGTCGCGGCGCACTCGAGGCCGATGTAGCCGGCGCCGACGATCGCGACGCGCACGCCGGGCGCGATTTTCGCGCGGATCGCCTGCACGTCCGCCATCGTCCGCAGCACGTGCACGCCGGGCAGGTCGCTGCCGGGCACGGGTAATGGCCGTGCATGCCCGCCCACCGCAAGCACGAGCTTGTCGTACTCGAGATGGCCGCCATCGGAGAGCGTGAGCTTGCGTGCGCCCGCGTCGATCGCGGTGACGGGATTGCCGAGCATCAGCTCGCAGTTGATGGTCTCGTAGTACGCGGCATGGCGGATCGGCAGGCGCTCGACGTCGAGCTCGCCGCCGAGGAATTTCTTGGAGAGCGGCGGGCGCTGGTAGGGCAGGGTCGGCTCGCCGCAGACCATCACGAGGCGTCCGGCAAAGCCGTCGCGGCGCAGGCTGTCGACGACCTGCGCGGCGGCATGGCCGCCACCCGCGATGACAATCGTGTCCTGCATGCGCGAATACTCCCGGTAGCGCGCCACTTTATACTGGCGCGCCGCCATGCGGCAGGGAGTAGCGATGGCGGCAGCCGGCGGCAGGACGAGAGCGCAGAACGTCGGGCTTGCACTCGGCCTGGCCGCGCTCGCATCGACCCTCGTCATCGAGCCGCCCGCAGGGCTTTCTCCCGCGGCCTGGCAGGTCGCCGGGACGATGGCGCTGATGGCGATCTGGTGGGCGACCGAGGCGCTTCCATTCGCCGCCACGGCGCTCGTGCCGATCTGTCTCCTGCCGCCGCTCGGCGCCGCGCACGCGGAGGACCTCGCCCACGGTTACGGCAACACGACGCTCTACCTGATCCTCGGCGGATTCCTGCTCGGGCTCGCGATGGAGCGATGCAACCTGCACCGGCGCATTGCCTACGCGATCGTCGCCCGCGCCGGCGGAAATCCCGAGGGCCTCGTGCTCGGCATGATGTGCGCGACGGGCTTCGTGAGCATGTGGGTCCAGAACACCTCGACCACGCTGATGATGCTGCCGGTCGCCCTGTTCGGTCGCGACGATCGTCGCGCCGCCGGATGCGGCTGCCGCTGATCGCAATGCAGCGAACTTCGGCAAGGCGATCGTGCTCTCGGTCGCCTACGCAGCGACGATCGGCGGGCTTGGGACGATCGTCGGCACGGCGACCAATGCGCTGGTCGTCGGCTTCATGCAGCAGAACTACGGCGAGACCATCAGCTTCACGCAGTGGCTTGCGTTCGGCATCCCGACGGTCCTGCTCCTGATGCCGCTCGCCTGGCTCGTGCTCGTGAAGCTTGCATTTCCGTTCCGCCTCGGCTCGCAGGCGACGGCGCGCGATGCGCTCATCGCAGCGCGCACGGCGCTCGGGCCGATGTCGAAGGCCGAGCGGCGCGTCAGCGTGGTATTCGTCGTGACGGCGATCGCGTGGATCGCAGGTCCCTTGATCCGGCAGCTGCCGGGACTCTCGAATTCAACGACACGACGATCGCGCTGCTCGCGGGATTTGCCCTGTTCCTGACGCCGGGCGGAAAGATCAGGGAGGGCGCGCTCCTGACCGGCGCGGACCTGCGTCGCGTGCCCTGGGACGTCCTGCTGCTCTTCGGCGGCGGGCTCGCGCTCGCGGAAGCGATCCAGGGCAGCGGCTTGTCCGCGGTCCTCGGCGACGCGCTCGCCGGCATCGGTGCCTGGCCCTTGGTCGCCCTGATCGCGACCATGGTGGCGCTGCTGGTGATGTGGACCGAGTTCAATTCGAACGTCGCGACCGCGGCGACGTTCATGCCGATCCTCGCCGCAATTGCCGCGACCTCGGACTATCCGGTGCTGCAGCTCGTGGTTCCGGTCGCGCTTGCCGCGTCCTGCGGCTTCATGCTGCCGGTCGGAACGCCGCCGAATGCAATCGTGTTCGGGACCGGGCGGCTCACGATGCAGGAGATGATCGGCGCCGGGTGGCGCGTGAACCTCGCCGCGATCGTCATCGTGACTGCGGTCTCGTTGCTCGTGATCCCGCTGATCGCCTGAGCGGCTACTTCAGGCTGGTTCTTTCGAGGATGCGGCCGTTCGAGAGATCGAGGTCGCAGCGGAACGCCGAGAAGGAGAGGGCGACCAGGGGCTCGCGGCTCTCGATCCGGTAGTAGTGGTCGTCCACCTCCGGCTGCTCGGCCTGCCAGAGCATCTCGCCCGAGGGTGAATAGGCGCGAATGTTCTGCACCGGCTCGCGGCTCTTGCGCCGCGCGACGCCGTAGGTCGGCATGTCGAGGAAGGCATCCGGGTCGAGCAGCACGATGGCGCGGCCGTCCGCCCAGAAAGCGTCGCGCACCATGTATTCCATGCGCAGGGGCTTGCCGTCGATCTTGACGATGTCGCCGTCGTGGGAGACGGCGCGCGCCTGGTTCAGGTGGCATAGCTGACGATTATCTCACTCGCGGGGTCCTTGGGGTCGAACTCCGAACTGACGCTGCCCCAGGAATACTCGTACGGCGGTGCACCGAGGGCGGCCCGAAGCCAGGCGTCGTGCTTTGCCTGCCGCTCGCGCTCGGTCGCGGTCGTCCATGGACCGCGTGTCGTCCGCCGTAGTCCGGAGCGCCACGAACACCTGATGAAGTTTTTCTCCCTGGAAGATCAGCGTCGCCGCGACCCCGGGTTCGGGATCGATCGCTACGTGTCGCCAGTCTTCGGGCTCGTTCGCGATCTGCTCCCGGGCGCCGTTGCCGATCGCGGAGCGCAGGAACTCGGTCCGCTGCGTCGCGCCGCGAATCGTTCCGCCCGCGAACACGATCGAGCCGTCGGACACGTCGATTCTCATCTCACGGCCCCAGCGGGAAGTCGCCCACGTAGCGCAGGCTGGTCTCGTACGAAGGTACTACGATCTGCGGAAGCCAACCAGTTCCATACCGCGCGTTTTCGAGTGCAAGACCAAATGCCGCGGCGTGTCCTCGACGACTTCATAGGCGCGCATATTGCGTACGCATCGGCCGGACCCGGTGCGGTGCAATCTGTAGTCCTCGATTGAGAGCGCCTGGCGCTGTCGCCGGCCCGCCGGATGGCGTTGGCCGTCGTATAGAAATTGCCCTGGCCGGGAAGCCGCGTAGATGAGCTTGCCCTTCTTCAGCACGATGTCCTTGAAGCGATCGATGCCCGGGTAGTCGCCCTTGCCCTGCAACGTCCGCGCGAACCGGCTTGAGAGGCCAGCGCCTCCGATCCTGCCCTGCGGCAGAGCGCCGCCGAAACCACCGATGAAATATCCGGCCGTCCCGGCGGTCGCACCCATGCGGCCCGCGTCGCTGTCCGGCTCTGCGGAAGTACTGGAAGTCAGGGTCGGCGCCGAAGATCATCGCGACCGGCGACGAGCTGATCGCGATGTTCGCGATGCGTGCCGCGAACTCCTGCAGCGGCATCCAGCGGCCCTCCCGTCGAAAGCGTCGGGTCCGGCATGGGTGCCGACGGTCAGGACGATGCTGGACGGAGAGATGAGCGCGCTGCCTTGCATTGCGCAGGCGAGTCCGCTGCCGAATTGGCCGCAGGGATCGCTCCATTGCACTGGCGACGGCAGCCGCGTGGGCGCCGCCGGACCAGCGCATGTACTCGATCCAGGAAGCGGCGATCACCGTGATGTGCACGCAGTTCCCGTCCTGGGTCGCGAGGCAGGGGCACCGGGTCGAAACCGCCTGGATCGGTGAACGCGAGCGGATTGTTCAATGCGTAGGCGTAGCGGTTGAGCCCCTGGCCGTCGTACGGCCGCGTGCGCGTACGGGTCGGCGCTGATGAAGCGGACCCAGCTGCGGGTCGTAGACCCGCCCGTTCATGTGTGGATCAGGCCGAGGTTGTCGAGTTGCTCGTGGCCCGTGAATCCGTCGCGAGTTGCCGCCGCGATCTTTGCGAGGTCGGCAGCTGTCGGTATCCCGGCCCAGTGCGGCTTGCGACGGTTGCCGAATGGCCCAAAGCTTCTGCGACGTGAGCACATTGCCCGCGCGCATCGACAACCTTGTCCGTGCTGCCAAGGTGGTCCAGCGTCAGGTAGCGCATCGCCGGCGGCGAGCTGAAATCGTTCCTGCCGGAGTTGCACTGCCACTCCGCCCGGCGTCAGCATACGTAGTTGCGCCAGCTCGTGGCACCGCCGCTCGTTGTCTTCTCGAAGAGACCGCTTGCATAGAGCGTTGTCTCAGTCTGTGCTGCCGCTCTTCGCGACTTGTTTCCAGCGATTGCCTTCGCGCCCATATGAGAACGCGACTGGAGTTTCCGTTTGCCTGTGCAATGGAGATCTGGGCGGTTGTCGCTGCTCCAGTGCGATTGCCGCGGCGCCGCGGCTCGGTCATGTTTCCGTTGGCGTCGTAGTCGTAGGTCTGCGTGCCGTTCGAGGGGTGACCGCGTGCTTATGGATCGCGTGATAGGCGAAGCAGGGCGCAGCGCTCATTGCACACGTCCGACCGTCGCCGTGATGTTTCCGATGGCGTCGTAGTCGAGTCGAGAGGTTGACCGTGCCATTCCTGCGCGATTCTGCAGAGGCGGTCGAGCGCGTCGTGGCGGAACTCTTCGAGAGTCCTGACTCAAGGTCGCGCCGCGATTCCAGAGTTTCCTGCGCGCGTCCCAGGTGGTAGGCGAGGTCCTGGATCGCCGCGCCGCCGCCCGTGCCTGACTTGGCGATACTCGAGGTCGCCTTCGACCGGCGAATAGCCGCTGACGACATCGCAGCGAGGCGCCCAGCGTTTCGTCGAGCACATGGCCGGCGCGCATCCTGCGCGGTTCCGCCGCCAGAAAAACTCACCTAGAGTGCGTCGGCGTTTCCGATGCGCGAGACGCGCCCGTCGTCGTAGTCGTGACGGATCCGCAGGGACTTCCGGCACCCGCCGACGGATACGTGATCGTGTCGAGCAGCCCGAGCGCGTTGTACGTGTAGTCGAAGCGGTAGCTGCCGTCGGAGACGATAGTCTGGGTTGCTGGCCGGCCGATGCTGTCGTAGGTAGAAGGACTCGGAATAGCCTGGGCCGGAGAGGCTCGCGAGCCGGCCGATGTTCTTCTTTGTCGCAGTCGAACCCCAGCTCCAATTCGAACGTGCCGTCCGGAGGACCGTGGCGCTTCGTGAGAGCCGTCCGAGGGCGTCGTATTCGAATCCGTGACCTGTCCCTTCGCGTCGCGCAGCGCCGTGGGTTTCGCGCCGAGCGGATTGCGAGTCCAGGACCAGGCACCGAGGTCGGCATCGGTGATCGCGACCTTCATCCCGAGCGGGCTGTACGCGATGTTCGCGACCGTGTTGCGTCGCGGCGTCGCGAACTCGCGTCAGGGAACCGAATGCGTCGTACTCACTAGCGGGTGCGCCTCGCCCGCCGCGTCCACGACTTCGTTAGGGCCGCCCCATGCACTGCGCGCGTGGCTGCCGTCGATCGACTGAGGCGCATCAGTCTCGGTCACTGCGAGCCCGTCGTACCGCAGCGCAGTTGCGCGCCGGATCGCGCCATCCGCCGCCACGAGTTGTTCGCCGGTCTGGCGCCTGAGGCTGTCGTGAGTGAAGGCTTCGTAGCCCGGCGGCATATCGCCGTCCCAGTGCGGCAGGTCGCGGCGTGTGACCTGGCCGCGGTCACCGGGAATGGATCATTGCGACGGAACGGCCGCCGCCGGGCTCCTGTGCTTCGAGCCGGAACCCGCGCTCATGCTGGTCGACCTCGAGCCAGGCCGTAACTCCGGGCGGCGCCCGTGACATCCAGGTCGTCCTGGCGCAAACGGTATTTCCCGCGCGGGTCGCAGGTCTTGCAGGATTCGCGGGTCCATCGCGTGCCGGTGCCATCCGGCTGGGTTTCGCGGGCCATGCGGCCGAGGGCGTCGTATTCCCAACGCATCTGCGAGCCGTTCGGATCCGTAAAGCTGAGCGGCAGTCCTCGGCCCGCATCCCAGTCATAGCGCGAAACCTGCGAGAGATGGATCCGTGACCCGCACCGGCAACTGCTCCGCGGGGCCCCAGTTCGTGGCGACCGAGCGCGCAGCCATGGCGGCGCCGGTCACCTTTTCGTTCGCGATGTTTCCGAATGCGTCATACGTGAGGTTGTAGGTCACACGCCGCTGCCGTCGCCCGGCATCAGGCGAACCCGCGTCGGCCGGGCATTTGAGCCCGTCCCAGGTCCTGGTCCGCTCGCGCGCGTGATCGCCGTGCCGCCCGGCAACGTGTGACTTGCGGTCACCTCAATCGCCAGGATGCGGCCGAGGCACCAATTCACGGTGTCGTTGAGAATGGCCGAATGAAGCGTGCGCAGGCTGGATGACGATCCAGCGTTCGCGCCGCCGGCAATCTCGGTTGTCGCTCGTCTCGTCGGTGATGCGGCCGAAGTCGAGTCGATCGACGCGACGCTTCCACGGTGCGGCAATCTCGCTGCCGTCGAATGCGCCGCCCACTCGAAGCGACGCTCCGTCGTACTGGCGGGGTACGGAGCGCCGCAGGCTCATCGCGCTGCCGAGATCGAGCTTCGACCACGGCGGTACCCAGTCGAGGACACCGGTCTTGCCCGATGCACCTGCCGCGCCGCACCTGCCGATGGTCCGGCAATCCTGTGAACGGAAAATCCTGGCTGCGCGTCAGTATCTGTCGAAAGCGGAGCGTCGCCCGTCGGAGTCCGTGCGCGAGAACTTCCGGAATCCAGAGCGCTCCGCGGCCTTGCACGTTGTGCCGCAGGCCGCCGTAGCTGAATTTCTGTCAGCGTTCGAGAGTTGTCCTTCAGCCGCTGCCACTCGGTCACCGTGATGGCATGAAACGATCGGAATCATCGGTCTGAATGTCGTTTGCGAGCCATGGGGCGGAGGAGCTGACGCCGGCTTGTGCACTGGCGCCATCGGTCAAGGGCCGGTACGCGAACTGCAGCGATGACGCCGAAACCGTCGTTCGCGGGCTAGCAGGGAGATCGGGCGCGGGGCCGTGCGATAGCGGACGCGGCACCTGGTCTCGATGTTGCGCATGGCCATGTCGCCCAGACCGTCACCATCGAGGCTCGCGGCCCACGATTGCGGCCCCCGCTCTCGCTAAGGGGAATCCGGTGTCGAAGCCTGCGGCGCGACGGAATCGGCGAGTTGCGAGATCGCCACCAGCCAGTTCGTGGCGCCGCGCAGGGAGAAGGTCGTCGCGCCCGCATCGTCCGTTCCAGTCGAGCGCGAAGAAGCGCTCCCCGCGCCGGTCCACGCCGGGCCCTGTATTTCGTTCAGGAGCGCTGCCCTGAATGGAACAGACGCCGGACGCACGCGCACGCAGCCGGTCAGGTGCTTGTAAGCGCAAAAATCGGGGGCAACCGCTCGTCGTTGAAGTCGAGCGCGGGACGGCGTCGAGGAGCGGCATGTCGAGCCCGTCGGTTCCGTACTCGGCGTCGGAGATCCGCGCGACTCGAGTAGGCTCTCGTTCAGCGAGGGAGTTCTTCCGCGCCGTCGGCTGTCCAGGTCGTGATGCGCACTCCGGCCGCGCCACGATGAAGTCGCCGCCTTCGGAGTTCGCATAGGCTCTCGCAATCGTGACTGGTCGCTGCAGGGTCTGTCGGCGCAGCTGAAAGCCTCCGCCGGCCAGGCCGTAGCGTGGCGCGTAACCTTGAGGCCGCGTGAGCATCGGATCCGAGGGCTTCCGACCAGGCGATATCGCTTCCGATGCGCCGTCGCCATTCAGGCCGGCGCCACCCGAAAATCGCGCGTGCCCGTCGGCAGCGGTATGCCCGTGGTCGACGGAGCGCGGCAAGGCCCGAAGGCCCGCCTGCCGAGGGGACTTCGCTCAGTCGCCACAGACAGCGAGAGGTCAGCGCGGCCGTCGCCACGGCACGAAAGGCACGCCGATGTCGTGTCGGCAAGGGAATGCCCGTGCGTTGACGGGCATCCGAACGCACGATCCGGAGACGCTCAGCTGGTAGCGGAGCGGAGCGATCCGGCGCCGTCTGGCCGCCCGTTATAGGATGCCGCATGGCGACGCCATCGATGCTGCCGGCGAAATCAGGCCTGTTCGTGGGGCACGCAACCCGCACCGGGACCTGACTGAAAACGCGTTGACGGCCGATGTGCCCGCAACGCCGTCCCCGCCATTCGAACGTTGTCGGTGCCAGGCAACCAGCGCCGGCGCAATTTTGATGAAGCAGAGCTGGCTGCGGCCGCCCGATGAAGAGCTGGGTCATAGCTCAGTTCATATCGACGCAACACTGAACTGTCATTGCAGAGGATTGTCGATTCTGATCGAGACGCATGACTTCGCGTACCGGCATACCGGCGACGTAACCCGGAAATCGACCCCAGGTTCGGCCTGCCGTTCAAGTGAACGACCTGGTGCGAGGGCGGCGATGCCGTTCCCAGGCCCGCGTTGTACTGATGCTCGCGATGCGAAACGCAGTGCTGCCCGGAGTCTCGGCGGCAGCAACGGGTAATCAATGACGTTGCCGGCACGGTCGTGGGATCTGGTTGAGCGCCCGGGCGTGCGCGCCGTTTGTGGAGGGGCCCGGTCGTGCCATCGATGCGCGAGTCGTTCGTGGCGCCGTACTTGGGACGATGCGACCGTTTGGCGGCTCTGACGGTGAAAATAGGCAGGACCGTTGGTGGAGGCCGGCGATTGCGCGGATGCGCGCAAACGATTCGATCTCGGTGCAGACGCAGCGTCTGGAAATTCTGTAGACTGCACCATTTGATGATGACCGCCGCCGGCCGGTCGAGGCAGAACCGGTCCTCGATATTGCGCATCGGCGCGCCGCTGCGACGCCGTCCCAGGCGGCCGCCGTGCGCATCATGATCACCTGGCCAATGGACCAGCCGACGCCGAGCAGCCCGCCGTGGAGTGATGGCCGTAATCGAGCGAGAGCGTCGGCGTCAGCCTGTTTGAGTTCCGGCGGTAGCGAGGATCGGGACTGAGCAGTGCGTCGATCAGTCCCTCGGATGTTCAGAGGCACTGGCGCGGCCGATGCCGGGCTTCAACTCCGCTGACTGGCCAGCAAGGCGAGCAGTGGTGTGAGAGGATGCCGAAGACGGCGCGTCAGGGCAGTCCGGACATGCCGTGTCTCCATTTCAGCCGGTCCTGCCGGGTGACGAGACACGCTTTGAAGCGAGGTGTTCGCGTTTCAACACACCCTTAACGACGGCAAATACGTAGAATCTGAAACCGAACCCGTACCGACGGGCCTGTCTTGTGAGCCCTGATGAAACTCGTGGTCACCGCCGCATCATCGCTCTTCCTGCCGTGACATCGTGCGCGGCGCTGTCCGAGATCGGCATCTGGCATGACCGTCACGGCGGTGCGTTTCAGCGCCAGCAGCTGGCTGACACGAGCTGACATTGAAAAAAGGAATACGCGTCGACTCTGCGCTGGTATTTTTTGATCGAAGTCGCCGTGCGCGACGATCTCGCGAGGAGCAGGTGACGGAGGCGATCGTGAGCGCCGCCACATCCCGGCAAGGTGGGCGACGGTAAGATTTTCGTCACAGCGATCGAGCGCCGCGTGATCCGCATCCGCACCACTGGCGAGATGGACAGGCGGCGATTTGACGACCCCGGAAGAAAATCCGAAGACACCGACGATCGAGGCGGCGGTCGCGAACATCGGCGCGATCGCGCCAGCGCCATGGCCTTTCTGCACGCACGGCGACTGCGCGTTGAAGGAAATCGGCGAGGCCTGGAAGTACCTGAAGAAACGCCTGCGCGAGGTCGGCCTCTGATGTTTGAAGTGGTGCGGCGTGCCACACCCGCGCGGGACTGCCTGCGGATCTGCCGCAGGCCGATCATGCTGGTTTACCCGAAGGCGACTGGTACTGGAGTGGCTGCCACGCCCGGAAAAGATCGTCGAGTTGATCGACACATCCAGAGCACCAGTTTTGGCGGGCGGTCCTGGTCGCAGCCTGTTCGCTACGAACGCGCTCTTGACTGAGCTACTGGCCGCAAGCTCGGATTGACTGGTGACATGTCGCGCTCCTACGCCGGCAGTCCTACGTTCGTCGCGGTGCAAAGTAATCGTATTGGACTTAGTTGCCGGTGACTCCGGTTGTAGGCGCAGGGTTTCTCTTGTAAACAGCATGGGGGATCTCTGTCGCTCGCGCGCACGGAAGAAATCGTATGCAGGGAGTCGCCGGAGCGACGGCGTTCACTGCTGCGTCGTTCTCGCCCGCGATCGCGGCCGGCAGTGCGCCGCTGGCGGTCCGGCCGCAAAGCTGAGCCAGGCTGATCGCAGGCGCCGCCCGAGCGCGCAATCGGGTGCATCGGCGCTCCGCCTCGATGCGTCGCAGGCGAACACAGGCCGCGCCACCAAGGTGTACGTGGTGCAGATGGCGGCGGCGCCCGCGTCACCATCTACGAGGGCGGACTCGCCGGATACTCGAAGACCGCACCGGCCAAGGGCGAGCGCTACAACTCAGCGCCTGCCCGGCGGTGCAGTCGTACACGGCGCATCTCATCGCGCAGCAGACGCGCTGCTGCGGAAAGATCGGCGCCAGCAACCGCAAGACTCTACAGCTACACGCCATGCGCTGAACGGCTTTGCCGCGCAAGCTGACGCCTTCCGCGGGCGGCGCGGCTCCAGAAAGACAAGACGCGTGCTGCAGGTGTGGAGGATCGGGCCCAGAAGCTCGGACGCAACAACTCCCCGCCGAAATTCCTCGGGCTCCTGAGCGAGATCGACGGCCTGCGCGGCCGGTTGCGATTGCGCGGCACTGGGGCATCATCATCGGCATGATCGACTCCGGCGCCGTGCGGAGCATCCGAGCTACGACGACACGGGCATGGATCGCCGACCAGCTGGAACGGCGCCTGCCAGGCTGGCGAGGGCTGGGCGGTGACCGATTGCAGCAACAAGCTGATCGGCGCGCGCTGGTTCGCCGCAGGCTTCCAGGCCGGGGCGGTCATGGAACCCAACGACTTCCTGTCGCCGCGCGACTTCGACGGCCACGGCACGCACACGTCGACGACGGCCGCAGGCCGTATCACCACGGCGATCCTGAACGGCAGGCCGGTCGCCAAGGTCGGCGGCATGGCTCCGCTCGCATACCTCGCGATCTACAAGGCCTGCTACCCAGATACAGGGTGGCGATCCGGGCGCGAGCTGCTTCTTCTCCGACTGCGCCGCGGCGGCCGATACCGCAGTGGCCGACGGCGTCGAGCATCATTAGTTTTCGATCGGCATCCGATCCGCGTTCGACGATCCGGTGGACGTCGCGTTCCTGAATGCCGTGGACGCGAGGCGTGTTCGTCGCGCAGTCCGCGGGCAACGAGGGCCCGGGTCCCTTCACGACCGCGGCCGGCGAGCCGTGGGTCACGACCGGTCGCGGCCTCGACGCAGGACGGCACGGCCTTCGCGCAGGCGACCCGCAGTCAATTCGACCAGCGGCGATCGCTGGCGATTACGCGTTCGCTCGAAGGCGGTGTTCACGCCGCAGCTGTCGGAAGTCGGGCCGCTGAACGCGACGACGTCGCGGCGGCGGATCCGATCGACGCCTGCACGCGCGCTGCTCGGCAGGCTCGGTCTGCTCGGCAAGATTGACTCTGGTCGCGGCAGCCTGCGCATTCGACCTCAAAGGTCACCAACGCCTCCCTGGCCGGCGCCCGGGCGTCATCGTCTACAGCCAGCCAGGCAATCCGAAGGTTCCGATGGGTGGCGTCCCGACGGCGGACTCACGCAGATTCCGCGGCGGTGATCGTCGACTACGTCGGGCAAGGCCATGCAAGCAGCGCCTGGATCTGCGGCCGGACACGTGCAATGCGACGCTCTCGGCGCACGATCTTCGTCACCGAGACCGACCGACACGGCGACATCATGGCCGGCTTCTCCTCGCGCGGTCCGTTCCCGACCGTGCCGGACTGGATCAAGCCGGACGTGACGCGCGCCGGGCGTGCGGATACTCGCGGGCGATACGCCGGAACCGAACTCCGGCATCGGCGGAGGATTCTTCCAGTACCTGCAGGGCACTTCGATGTCGACGCCGCACGTGTCTGGCATCGCGGCGCTCATCAAGGAGAAGCATCCGGACTGGTCGCCGGCCGCGATCAAGTCGTCGCCTCGATGACGACGGCACGCGCGCAACGTCGTTCAAGGAGGACGGCGCGACGCCGGCGGATCCGTTCGACTTCGGCTGAGCCAGCATCGACCCGAACGCGGCGATCAATCCGGTCTCGTCTACGACGCGGGCCTGTTTGACTACCTGGCGGGCAGCTGCGGCACGGATGACCCGCCGGTCTCGGAGGACGATTGCAGCGCTTCCTCGAGGGCCTCGGCTCGCTGGATGCGTCGGACCTGCAACCTGCCGTCGATCGGCGTCTGCGGAGCTGCTCGGCACGCAGGTCGGTGCGTCGCACGGTGACGAACGTCTGCAGTCGCGCTCGCGACCTACCGGCCAGCGTCGTGGTGAACCGCCGGGCTGCCAGGGTGACGGTCCATCCTGAGCAGCCTGACGGCTCCGTCCGGGCGAGTCGACGAGCTTTGAAGTCAGGGATCGCGAACGCCGGCGCGCCGGCGGGCGAATGGCGCTTCGGCGACTCGCTCTGGGCCGATGGCGTCGGCCCGAATGCGGACCATGCCGTCAGTATCCCGATCGCGGTGAAGGCGCAGTCGCTGTTCGGCGCCGTCGTTGAGTCACGGGCACGGGCGCCGCACGGCGACAGTCCTTCGACGTGCAGCTTCGGCTATAACCGGTACGTACACGGCCGGGTGCGCATGGGCTCGTCGAGCCGTTCCTCACGCGAGTTCGCGGTGGAAAACGACCCGAACCACATCGTTTCGACTTCAGCCAGGAAGCGGACGAGCCGCTCGTCTACCTGATGGCAGCTGCCGAGAGGCACGCAGTACGTGCAGTGGTCGACGTTCAACCAGTACAACGATGCGCCGAACCACGACCTCGACATGTACGTGTTCTATTGCCCGGGCTTCGACTGCACGCAGGTGGGCGGGCCAGCTTGACCCGGCCGACGAGTGAAGTGGGCTTGACCAGCCAGCTACCAACGGCGTCTGCGGCGGACCCGAACGACATGGACGATCCGTATGCGGTGTTCATCCACGGCTTCAACACGGTCGGCGGCGCGACCGCGAACGGCGTCATGTTCGACTGGACCGTCATCGATGCGCGAAGGCAACCTGACGGCGGACCGGCCTCGGCGAGCGCCACGCTTGGCGCACGACTGCGCTTGTCAACCTGGAGTGGACCGGCCTTCGCGACCGGGCCCGGGCGAGAAAGCAGGCTCGGCGCCTGTCCCACAGCGATGCGCGGTGGCGTCCAGGGCCTCGACGATCGTCAAGATCGAGAACGACGCGGGCGCAGGCTACTGCGACCTGGTGGATTGCGGCCCGTAACCGGATTGCACTGCAGGTCAGCTTCAGGGGCCGTCCGGTCGCAAGACCGGGCGGCCTTTTCATGGCGAACAGCTACTCCGTGAGTGATGGCGGGGCAGGGAATCGTGCGCTCGAGGTCGGTGTGGTAGGTGAAGTCGCGCGTCCCGTGACGGAGCGTCATCACCCATCCGGTGACCTTCGACGGCGCATACGTGACGCCCGGGTCCGGGCATCCGAGGCCACGTCGTCCCAGAGTCTGCTGCTCGCGGACACCGGCTTGATGTCCGTGCGGTGCGACGTGCAGCCGGTCGGCCAGGTCCTTCTGCGCCACGACCATCTGCTTGCCGAATACGAACTGCATCTTGGGGTCGATGCCGGCAAATGCCTTGGTGTCGTGGCAGACGATGGCTCGCTCCTTCGCCTCGTGGACGACATACACCTGCCCGTCGGCGCGCAGCGTGACCTTGTGCCCCGGCGTGATGACTTCGAGGTAGGCGACGCCCGGCTTCGGGCAGCCGATGCTGCTGTTGCTCCAGTCGACCGCGCGGATCGTGTCCACCTGGATCCTCTCTTTCGGGATCTTCAGGTCGGCGGCGAGGGCGTCGATCGCGGCGACCGCCACGCGGCGGTCAGCGTCGGTGAGCGTTGCAGACGAGCCCTGGCCGGGCACGAACGGGATGTCCTGTGGCCCCGCGGCGCATGCGGCGAGCGTGGCTGCGATCGAAACCGAAAGTCGCTTCATTTGAGCCCCCGTGGCATTTCGTGAATAGTAGCAACATGCCGCACGCGATCCGCATCCACGAAAACGGCGGTCCCGAGGTCCTGCGATTCGAGACCGTGGAGCGCGAGCCGCTCGGCCCGGGCCAGGTGCGCATTCGCCAGACCGCGATCGGCGTCAACTACATCGACACCTATGACCGCGGCGGCCTCTATCCGGTTTCCCTGCCGAGCGGCCTTGGCCGCGAAGCGGCGGAACGTCGTCATGGAAACCGGCAAGCGGGTGACGCAGCTGCGCGCAGGCGACCGGGTCGCGTACGCCGGCAACACGCCCGGCGCGTACTGCGACGAGCGCGTGATGGACGCCACGCGCCTCGTGAAGCTGCCGGACTCGGTCTCCGATCGCGTGGCCGCCGCGCTGATGCTGAAGGGGCTCACGGCCTGGTTCCTGCTGCGCCGCTGCCACCGCGTGCGCCGCAATGAGTTCGTGCTGCTGCACGCAGCCGCGGGCGGCGTCGGCCTGATCGCGTTGCAATGGGCCGCCGCGCTCGGCGCAAAGGTCATCGCGGTCGTCGGCAGCGACGAGAAGGCGGCGCTCGTCCGCGAGCACGGCGCGGCCGAGGTCATCGTGAGCAGCCGCGAGAACATCGTCGAGCGCGTGCGCGCGATCACGAAGAAGCAGGGCGTGCCGGTCGTCTACGACGGCGTCGGCAAGGACACGTTCTTCGCCTCGCTCGACTGCCTTGCGCCGCTCGGCCTCATGGTGAGCTATGGCAACGCCTCGGGCGCCGTGCCGCCGTTCTCGCCGCTCGAGCTGACGCGCCGCGGATCGCTTTTCCTGACCCGTCCTACACTGTTCCACTACACGGCCAAGGCATCGGACCTTGCGCGCGGTGCGCGCGAGCTGTTCGAGGTCGTCTGCAGCCGGGAAGGTAAAGGTCCGGATCGGTCAGACTATCCGCTCGCCGAGGTGGACCGCGCGCACGAGGACCTGGAAGCGCGCCGCACGACGGGAGCACGCTACTTATTCCATGAGTAGGCGGGTCCCTCGGCGCGAAGCAGGACCGAACCGGTTGAAAGCCCGGCAAAACCCGTCCAAGGCGGATCCTGAACGCCTTGGCGTATGTCGGCGCGGCCCCCCAATAGTGTTAGTATTTCAACCGCTTGTAGGATCTGAGATCGGCAGTGCACAGGGATTACGGGGATACCAATCATGTCTGACAGCAGTCGGGGCGTTTGCCTTCGCAATCGCATCCTTTTCTCGAGCGTTTGCAGCGCAACGCTGATGTGGGCGGGCATACCTGCGGCGCAGGCGGAAGATTTCAGCCTGATCACGCAGACGGGCCAGATATCACTCGGCATGCTTCACCAACGATTCCGAGATGAAGATCCGCGTGGACGCCGAGAGGCGAAGCAGGGAACCATCGTCGACTGGGGCAAGACCGTCGGCGACAACGGCGACGTCACGCGGTTCCGCCTGGATGGCCTCTGGCGCATCAATCCGCGCCACCATATCCGGATGATGTACACCGATTACTCGCAGCGATGAGTCCCAGACGCATCGACCGGGACATCGAGTGGCAGGGCGACACGATCCCGACCAGCGCGACGGTCAGGAGCCATCTCGGTTTCTCGATCATCGAGGCCGCCTACGAGTACGGCTTCATCAATAACGGACAAGTATGAATTGGCCGCCAGCGCCGGCCTGCACTGGGCCAAGTTTCGATGCATCGCTCAAGGCGACCGTGGACGATCGGCGGTGGCGGCGGCACCGCGGAAGTAGGCGGGCCTGCGTCGGTCGACGCACCGCTGCCTGTGATCGGTGTACGCGGCATGTGGCGCATGGGCGGGAATTTCTATCTCGATGGGCAAGCCCAGTATTTCGCGTTGTCCTTCGATCGATTTCGACGGCAGCATCGTCAACTACCGCGCGGCCGTGATCTGGCAGCCCAGCAAGTGGATCGGCATCGGCGCCGGATTCGACAGTTTCAGCGATCGACGTCGACGTGGAGAAGGATCACCTCACCGGCTCCATGGACTGGACGTATTCCGGGCCGCAGGTCTTCTTCAACGTTTCGTTCTAGCCTCGCCGCCACTGAGAAGCTGATGCCGAGGTGAGGAACCGGCTGACTTCTCGCTGGTTCTCGGCGGGCCGCTGTATCAGCTCTGGCGGCGCACGCGCCTCGCCGGGGATTCGCTGCAATATCCGCAATCGTCGTGTCGTCACGCTGGCGCTGCTGGCGTGGCTGCCGTTGCTGTTCCTGTCCCTCGCCGAAGGACTCGCCTGGGGCGATCGCGTCACGGTGCCGTTCCTGCACGACGTGGACGTGCACGTTCGCCTGTTGATCGCGCTTGCCGCTCCTGATCCTCGCGGAACCGATCGTTCACCAGCGGATGCGCCTGGTCGTGCCGGCAGTTCGTGGAGCGCGACCTGATCCCGGACTCGGCGCAGGCCAAGCTCGACGCCGCCATCGCCTCGGCGATGCGCCTGCGCAACTCGATCGACGGCCGAGCTCCTGCTGCTCGCTTTCGTCTATGTCGTGGGCGTGGGATTCGTCTGGCGGACGCAGGTGGCGCTCGACGTGACGAGCTGGTACGGCGTCCAGGTGGACGGGAGACTTGCGCCCTCGCTGGCCGGCTGGTGGCTGGGCTGCGTGAGCCTGCCGACTGTTGCAGTTCCTGCTCCTGCGCTGGTATTTCCGGCTTTTCATCTGGGCGCGCTTCCTGTGGCAGGTGTCGCGCATCGAGCTGAAGCTCATGCCGACGCATCCGGACCGTTGCGGTGGGCTGGGCTTTCTGGCTTCGGTGAGCCACGCGTTCGCGCCGGTGTTGCTTGGCCCAGGGCGCAATGCTTGTCCGGAATGATGGCTGACCGGATCTTCTTCACGGGCGCGAAACTGCCCGAGTTCAAGCTTGAGCTCATCGGCCTGGTGTTCGTGATGGTGTTCGTCGTCCTGGGGCCGCTGCTCGCATTTGCCCCGAGTCTCGCTGCCGCCAAGCGGACGGGCCTTCGCGAATACGGGACGCTCGCCAAGCGGTACACGGACGAATTCGATCGCAAGTGGCTGCGCGGCGGCGCACCGGCCGGCGAGCCGCTGGTCGGCAGCGCGGACATCCAGTCGCTCGCCGACCTGGACAACAGTTTCGAGGTGGTCAGGGACATGCGGCTGGTGCCGTTCAACCTGCAGGCCGTGCTGCAACTGGCGGTCTTTTTCGCTCCTGCCCGTACTGCCCCTGTTGCTGACGTTGTTCTCGCTGGAACAACTGCTCGATAGCATGCTGAAGGCGGTGTTCTGACGGGCACCTTGCGGCCGGATTTCCATTAGACTCGCAGCTCCAGTCAGGCAGTTGGTGCTGCGATTCGAGGGGGTTTCATGAAGTCACTCTGCAAGGCTACGGAGCCTCGGACTTGCGTCGCTCCTGAGCGCGATTGCATTGAGTCCGACGGTCCAGGGGCAAACGACCCCGGCGCCCCGCGGCCCAGGCTCCTGCGCAGGCGCCGGCGGCGGCAACATTCAGCAAGGAACAACTCGAGCAGCTGGTGGCGCCGATGGCGCTGTACCCGGACCGCCTGGTTGCGCAGATGCTGATGGCGTCGACCTATCCGCTCGAGATCGTCGAGGCCGCCCGCTTCGTGAAGGCGAATCCCGGGCTCAAGGACAACGGCGCTCGAGGGGCAGGCTGAAAGAGCAGGACTGGGACGCGAGCGTCAAGTCGCTGTGCGGGTTTCCGGACGTGCTGAAGCAGATGGACGAGAACCTGGACTGGACCCAGGACCTCGGCGACGCATTCCTCGCCCAGAAGACGGAGTTGATGGACACGGTCCAGCGCATGCGCGGCAAGGCCTATGACGCCGGCAACCTGAAGACCACGGAGCAGCAGGTCGTCACGCAGCAGGCGGACAAGATCATCGTGATCCAGCCCGCCAATCCCGAGGTCATCTACGTCCCGACGTACTCGCCGACGGTCGTCTATGGCGGCTGGTCCTACCCGACGTACTACTACCCGCCGATGTATTACCCGCCGCCGTATGGCTATGGCGCCATGGCGTTTACCGTCGGCGTCGTATGGGGTGCGGCGATCTGGGGCGGTGGCCAGCTGGGGCTGGGGCCACAGCGACGTCGACATCGACATCGACCGGCAGAACAACTTCAACCGCAACACGAACATCGACCGCGGCGACAGGAACAACATCAACAGCAATGACCGCGGCAGGAACAACGTCAACAGCAATGACAGGGCCGGGAACAAGGCCGGAGGCAAGCAGTCCTGGAATCACGACGCCTCGCACCGTGGCGGCGTCAACTACCGCGACAACAAGACGGCGCAGCAATTCGGAGCGAACTCCGGAACAAACCGCGTTTCGCGCGACCAGGCGCGCGGCTTCGACCGCGGTGGTTCCGGCAGCATGTCCGGAGGTCAGCGCGGTCCGTCCGCGTCGACCGGTGCAATCGGCGGCCGGGACGCCGGAGCCTCGACCCGGAACGCAGGGGCCTCGACGCGCGACGCAGGGGCAGCGTCCCGGAACAGCGGTGCTTCGTCCCGCGGCGGCGGCGGCAGCAGCGCATTCAGCGGCTCGCGCAATTCGAGCATGGATCGTTCTGCGAGCAGCCGCGGTGGCATGAGCCGCGGCGGCGGCATGAGCCGGGGCGGTGGCATGAGCCGCGGCGGCGGCGGCGGGCGGCGGCGCTAGGAATCAGGTGAGACAATGAATACGACAATCAATCTGCGCGGGATCTGCCTCACCCTGGCCGGGCCTTGCTCATGGCCACGCTGGCCGCCTGTTCAAAGGCGCCGCCCGGTACGTACGCGACCCCGGAAGAGGCGATGCAGGAGCTCGGGAAGTTCGCGGGCTCAGGTGACGCAGAGAAAACCAAGGTGATGTTCGGGGCCGATTCGCTGGACCTGTTCGATTCGGGCGATCCGGTCGCCGACCATGAGGACGCATTGCGCATCAAGGCGATGATCCAGGAGAAAGTCGCGTTCCAGGACCTCGACGAGAAGACCAAGGCTGCCGTCATCGGTAACGAGGAATGGATTTTCCCGCTGCCGCTCGTGCTGGAGGACGGCCGGTGGCGCTTCGATACCGCCACCGGACGCGAGGAACTGCTCAATCGGCGTATCGGCCGGAATGAGCTGCTCGCGCTTGCGAGCCTGCACGCCTACGTGGACGCGCAGCGCGAATACTTCACGAAGGGCCGGGATGGCAAGCCGGCGGCGTACGCGCGCCGCTTCCGCAGCACGCGAAGGCAAGCATGACGGCCTCTTCTGGCCGGTTGCGGAGGGCGGCGACGGAAAGCCCGCTCGGCCCGCTCTATGCCGAGGCCGCGCACGAACAACTGGAGAAATTGAAGAATGCCGAACCGCAGCCCTTCAATGGCTATTACTTCCGCATCCTCGAAGGGCAGGGCAAGAGCGCGCCCGGTGGCGAGCGCAGTTACCTGGACAAGAAGGGCCTGCTGACGCGCGGTTTTGCGGCCATCGCCACGCCGGCGAAATACGGCAACTCGGGCGTCATGACCCTCCAGGTCAACCAGCAGGGCATCGTGTTCCAGAAGGATCTCGGGGCCGAGACGGATAAGGCGGCTGCGGCGATCAACGCCTACGATCCTGACGAGAGCTGGCAGCCAACCGGCGATTGAGCGCCCGATGAGGTCCGCTTCATGAAAATCAGTCGTTGCCAGGTGGTCGGTTGGAGCCTGGGTTTCCTGCTCATGACGGTCGCAGGTTGCGGCGACAAGGCGGAGGCGCCGGCCAAACCAGCCGGCCACCGCCAGCACCGCCGCCGCGCCTGCGGAGTCCGCGCCGGCGGCCGCGGAGGCCGAAGATGGCACGCTCTCGATCAATCTCGACAAGTTGCGGACGGCGTGGAGCGGCGACCTGGACGGGATGATCGAACGGCGCTCGATCCGCGTCCTGACCGTCAACAGCAAGACCATCTACTTCGTCGACAAGGGCGTGCTGCGCGGCACCGCGGTCGAGTACGCCCGCCTGTTCGAGGAGGAGCTCAACAAGAAGCTCGCCGCGGAAAAGAAGCTGAAGAACAAGAACCTGAAGGTGCGGGTGGTGTTCATCCCCGTGCAGCGCGATGAATTGCTGCCGGCCCTCGCCGCCGGCAAGGGCGACATCGCCGCGCGCCGGCCTCACGATCACGCCTGAGAGCCGCAAGCTCGTCGATTTCACGGCTGCCGGCATGACGCAACGTGAGCGAAGTGGTGGTCACCGGGCCGGATTCACCGAAGATCGCGAGCGTGGACGATCTCTCCGGCAAGTCGGTGTTCGTGCGCAAGTCGTCGAGCTATTACGAAAGCCTCGTCGCGCTCAACAAGCAGTTTGCGGCAGAGAAGAAGCCGCCGGTGACGCTCCGGGAAGCGCCCGAGTCGCTGGAGGACGAGGACCTGCTCGAGATGCTCGACGCCGGCCTGATTCCGCTCATCGTCGTCAACCAGTACACGGCTGACTTCTGGAAGCAGATTTTCCCGAAGATCACGGTGCACGAGCGACGTCGCGGTCCACACCGGCGGCGAAATCGCCTGGGCGATCCGCAAGAACAGCCCGCAGCTCAAGGCGGCACTGGACGACTTTGCAAAGCGCAACAAGGTCGGGACCTCGATCGGCAACCAGCTGCTGAAGCGCTACCTGAAAGACGTCAAGTACGTGAAGAATGCGGCTTCCGCGCAGGAGCGCGAAGAAGTTCCATGGACCTCATCGCGTACTTCAAGAAGTACGGCGACCAGTACGACGTGGACTGGGTGCTGATGGCGGCGCAGGGCTACCAGGAATCGCAACTCGACCAGAGCGTGAAGAGCCACGGTGGGCGCGATCGGCGTCATGCAGCTGATGCCCGCCACCGCGAAAGAGATGAACGTCGGCGACGTCACGAAGACCGAGAGCGAACATCAACGCCGGCATCAAGTACATGCGCTACATGATCGACCACTATTACGGCAACGAGCCGATGACGAACCTGGACAAGGCCCTGTTCGCGTTCGCCTCGTACAACGCGGGACCCGCGCGCGTGCGCAAGCTCCGGGCGGAAGCAAGGAGCGCGGCCTCGACCCCAACGTGTGGTTCCACAACGTCGAGTACGTGGCGGCCGACAGGATCGGCCAGGAAACGGTGACCTACGTCAGCAACATCTACAAGTACTACATCGCCTACCGCCTGGTTCTGGAAAACCAGGCGGCCAAGAAGACTGACGTCGAGAAACTCAAGGCCGGCGCCCAGTGACGAGCCGGGCGCTGAGCTACTTCGACAGCGGAATCTCGCTCGCGAGGCCCAACCGCTGCAGCGACGTCGAGCTTGTTCTCGATCTGGTAGAAGCGCGCCACCTTCGTGACCGGAAGGACGGCCGTGAACTGCTTGAGATACTTCTTGCGCAGGTCCAGTGAGTTCTGTTCAAACGCCAGGTAGTCGGTCAGCAGCTTGTTGGCCTGGGCATCCGTCAGGGTGTCGCGCTGGGCCGCGTAATCGGTGATCACCTTGACGAGCTGGTCATTCACCTTGGTGACTTCCTCGCGATACTTGTTGTAGACGGGCCAGAACGCGGTCGATTCCTGCGGCGTGAGCTGCATCGAGTGGTCGACGATCGTCTTGCGATCGGACTGCGCGACGTTGCGGGCCGCGGCGATCTCATCGCTCATGTCGGCGAATTTTTCGTTGACCTGTGCCAGGGCCGCCGGCTGCCAGCCAAGCAGGCTCACCAGGACCAGAGCTGATGCGAAACGGAAGTTCATGATTCGATTCCTTGTTGAGGGTATCTATCGTAGTCTAGCGGAACAGGCCTTCGTCCAGGATCGAGCCCTTGCCGACCGGACGGCTGAGTTGCAGCCAGAGGCTCCAGCTATCCTCGGCGAAGCCCCGTTCCCACTGCAAATGTGCCGAACTTCGTCGGGCCCGCAATGTACGCGGACACTCCGTAAACCTCGCCATCCGCGACGAGGTCCACGCGATCATAGAGGCCGGCGGCCTGCAGGCCGAAGCCGCCGTAGATCGCCTGGTTCTTGACGGGGACGAGCTCCTTCAGCTTCCAGAGAAATGCCGCCTGCGCGAGCCAGTACTCACGCACGCGCAGTTCATCGTAGGCATATGCGGGAGGGTGCGCGGCCCGCCCAGCGAGAACAGGCGCGATCGGCAGGCAGATCGCCGCCGAGGTCGGTGCCGCCCGCGAAACTCAGCCACATGACGTTCTTGCCGAACGGCAGCGCCGTGCGGAATCCGGCCTCGAGGCTCTCCCAGTTGCGGTCGGATCCGAGCGAGTCGTCAATCATCCGGTAGTCGACCTGGGCGGCGATGCCTTTGGTCGCGAAGGAGGGGGCATTCCTGGAGTCGTACCGGGCCGTAACCATGAGTCCTGCATCCGTGAAGTCGGCCTCCGGCAGCAGCGGCGTGCCGGTCTGGACCGTCGATGTCACGCTTGACGGCGCCATAGCCGACCCGCAGTTGCGCGGAGCGCGACGATGTTCCAGCCGAGATCCACGCGCCCGCCATAGTCGACGAAATTGATAGGTGGCGATGTTGTCGCCATCGACATAGACCTCTTCGACGGATCGACCCACCTGCCAGTCCGGGTTCGATGAAGAACCGCTGTGCGACGTCGAAGGGCTGGTACAGGCTCGCGTCGACAGCAGCGATTGATAGCCGATCTGCAGGTTGTTGCGCCACTGGCCTCCGCGGTCATTCAGCCAGCTGCGGACGTGCTGGACGCCCAGCAGGAACTTGAGGTCGCCGCCGCCGTCTCCAAAGAGCCCGATGCTGGGCCGCAGGACGTTCGTGCCGATGGACACCTCCTGCGGCAGCCAGACGAGCGTGGCGGCATTGGGATCGCCTTCCAGCCGATAGCCGACCGACTCCGAGGTCCTTCGAGCGCCGACATGCGGCGGGCATCCTCGCTGATCGCGTTGACATCAGTCTGTGTCGCCGGGATGAATGGTCGCGATGGTCCTGAGGTAATCCGGATTGACGTGATCGAGGCCTTCGATTCGCACGTCGGCGACCCGTGTCTCGAACTCCTGGCTCGTGTTGATTTTCTGCCGCCATGCCATGTACTCCGCATCCCCGACGGCGAGCGCGGACAGGCGGTCCGCGACCTTCAGCGCTGCCGCCTCGCCGAGCGGAATCGTGTCCGGCACGCGGTCGAAGTCGGCCGTCGAGATATCGCCCATCGGCACGTCGATGCGGATGTCGCGCTCCGTGAGCGAGTTCAACTGGATCTTCTCGTTCGCCTCGAACATCACGTCCATGCTGCGCGAGAGGAGCTGCGTCGCCTGGGCCAGTTTCTCGGCGGTGGGTGGCGGTTCGACGAGATTGACGACGATCACGATGTCCGCGCAGGTGTTGCGCGCGACGTCGACCGGGATGTTCCGGACCATGCCGCCGTCCGAGAGGATGTAGCCGTCTCCGACGACCGGGGAGAAGGCGCCCGGTATCGCCATGCTGGCCCGCATCGCGTTCGAAAGGTCGCCATGGTCGAGGACGACCATGTCGCCGCGTGATCATGTCGGTCGCCACGGCCCGGTAGGGTATCGGGAGCTTGTCGAAGTTCTCGACGAGCCGTGAGCGCGCCACGTAAGCGCGCAACAGGTCGTCGATCGCGCTCGAGTTGGCAAGGCCGGACGGCGTGATGACTGCGCCGTCGCGGTACCCGAGTTCGAGTGGACGTGTTGGCCTGCGTGGCCAGGCGTTTCTGTTCGACCGGTTCGAGCGCCCGGCGGCCCGCGCCGCCGACGACCTTCTCCCAGTCGATTCCGATGATGAATTTCTCGATTTCCGTGGCGGACTGGCCCGAGGCATAACCGCCGCCGACCAGCGCGCCCATGCTCGTACCGGCGATGCAGTCGATCGGCACGTGAAGCTTCTCGAGGACCTTCAGCACGCCGACATGGGCCCCGCCCTTGGCGCCGCCGCCGGCCAGCACGAGGCCGATGCGCGGCCGCTGCGGTGGCTCGGCGGCGTAGGCAGCGTTCAGCGCGGTGAATGTGAGAGGGCAAGCGCGGCCAGGCAAAGCTGTCCGCGTGAGTCAGGCAGGCGCATGGAATCGTCTCCGGGAAAGTCCCTGAAGCCTAGGATGCGCGGTCCCATCGTGGCTGTCGAGCGCGCTTCCCCGCGTGAATCAGATCTATATCAGCGCGATATCAGGCTTTGGTCAGGACATGGAGCCCCCAGGGCCAACAGTCGCCGGGCCGCAAAAAGGCGGGACTCGTTGAACTCAAGACTGATCACCGGAGGGGACAAACATGACAAGACTCAATCAACTGGCGCTGCTTTGCGTCGCGGGCCTGCTCGCAGGTCCTGCGCTCGCCGCGCCCGATGCAGTGACCGACTGGAATGACATCGCGGCCAATGCGGCTGCCGTCGGCCGCCCGGGCGCAATCGGGCAGGTCGACCTGGCACTCGTCCAGGCAGCGGTGCACGACGCCATCCAGTCGTATGAAAAACGGTTCGAACCCTACTACGCCGAAGTCAAACCCGCGGGCTCCAAGGTGGCGGCCGCCGTCGCCGCCGCGCATGGCGTCCTCGTGGGCTTCTATCCCGCGCAGGCCGCGACGCTGGATGCAACCTATGGCACGTACCTTGCCAACAATGGCCTGACGGGCAACCCGGGCGTGGCCGTCGGTGAGGCCGTGGCTGCCATGTACCTGCCGCTCAGGCGCCTGGATCCCAATCCGCTCCCGGCACCGTTCACCGGCGGCACCGGCATCGGGCAATGGCGCCCGACCGAGTCGTTCATCGACACCGCGGGACCGCCGGATTTCGCGCCCATGGCATTTCCGTGGATGGGATCCTTCGACCCGCTCACGCTGACGGGACCGGCACGCTTCCGCGCGCCGCCGCCGCCGGACGTGACGAGCGAGCGCTATACAAAGGACTACAACGAGGTCAAGGCCAAGGGAGCCGCCGTCAACAGCACGCGGACGCCGGAACAGACGGATATCGCCTACTTCTGGACCGATAATTTCTCGGTGCAGCTGAATCGGGGGATCCGGGCGCTCGTCGATGCGCGCGTTCCGAAAATCGGCGACCGCGCGCGGCTCTTCGCGCTCGCGAACATCGCCGGGGCGGATTCGCTCATCACGACCTGGGACACCAAGAAGTATTACTTCGTCTGGCGTCCGGTCACCGCGATCCGTGAAGGCGAGAACGACGGGAACCCGAACACGGCCGGCGACGGCGCATGGCAGTCCCTCGTCAACAACCCGAACTACCCGGACTACGCCTCGGGCGCAAACTCCATCACGGGGGCCATGACGAAGTCGCTCGAGCTCTACTTCGGAAAGGACAACATCCCGTTCGTCCTCACGAGCAACGCACCGGCAGCCATCAAGAAGACCCGGAATTACGGCAGCTTCTCGGCGGTGGCGACGCAGTGCGTCAATGCGCGCGTGTACCTCGGCATCCATTTCCGTTTCGCGGACCAGGCGGCACGGACGCAGGGCCGCAAGACGGCCGAGTTTGTCCACGACCACTTCCTGCTGCCCGTCGTGAACTGAGCACGGATTGATCCCTGGCCCCGGCGTCGCAGGATGCCGGGGCCTTTCTTTCGCCATAATGGCCGGGTGAAAATCCGGCTGCTTCCATCGGCCCGGGAGTTCGAGGCGCGCCTCGACGAGCCGGTGCTTACCGCCGCACTCCGCCAGCACCTCAACCTCCCGCACAGCTGCAAGGGCGGCTCCTGCGGTACCTGCCGCGTGCGCGTGCTGCAGGGCGAGTTCCATTACCCGCATGGCCGGCCGATCGGCATCGACGCGGCGGAGGAGGCGGCGGGCTACGCGCTCATCTGCCAGGCGCGTGCCGCGACGGATCTCGTCGTCGAGACGCGCGAGATCCGCCACGTCACCGACGTCGAGATTCGCGAACTGCCCGCGCGCGTCGAGCGCATGGCGCGACTGGCGCCCGACGTCATGGGCCTGTGGCTGCGCCTGCCCGCGATCGAGCCATTTTCCTGGCAGGCCGGCCAGTACGTGGACGTCATGCTGCCGGGCGAACGGCGCCGCAGCTTCTCGCTCGCGAACCCGCCGCACGACGCGGCGCTCCTCGAGTTGCACGTGCGGCGCGTGCCGGGCGGGGCGTTCAGCGAAAGGGTGTTCAGCGACATGAAACCGGGCGCGCTGCTGCGCATCGAGGGCCCGCTCGGCCAATTCGTCTACCGCCGCGGCGAGCGGCCGCTGCTTCTCGTCGGCGGCGGCACCGGATACGCGCCGCTCAAGGCGATCGTCCGCCACGTGCTGGAGGGCGGCACGGCGCGTGACGTTGCACTCTATTGGGGCGCGCGCACGGCGGCGGACCTCTATGAGGACGCGTGGCTGCGCGAGCTTGCATCGAAGCAGCCCAGCTTTCACTACACCTCCGTGCTCACGGAGTTCGTGCATGAGGCGGTGCTGAGAAATTTCGCCAGCCTGGACGCTTTCGACATCTATGCCGCCGGGCCTCCCGCGCATGATCGACGCGGTGCGGACGGCGCTGCCGCGCCAGGGCGCGGACCCGGAGCGGATCTATTTCGATTCGTTCGACTACGCGCCGGCCTAGCGGCCGCCCGCGTGCCAGCGGATCAGTGCGCCGGTGAGCGCCGCGTCATCGGCAGAGTCGGCGAGAATGAGCGGCGAGCCGAGCCCCAGTCGGGTTGCGGCATCCGCAACGCGCTGCGACCCGGTGACGAGCGCGGTCGAGTGCATCAACTCGCGGCAGCGCGGCGTGACGATCCCGATGAGCGCTTCCAGCAGCTCCACGCTGGTCGCCGTGTAGACGGATATGCCGCCCTGCCGCCAAAGCTCCTCGACTTCCGCCTTCCGCTCCATCGAAGGGTAGGCAGCCTCGCGTACATAGACTTCGGCATGCTGAACCTGCGCGCCACGGGCTGTCATGACCTCCAGGAGCAGGTCCCGGCCGCCGATGCCGCGCACGATCAGCACGCGCTGGCCGCTCATGTGGGCAAGCTGCGGCATGGCGAGCAGCGACTCGCTGTCGACGCCTTCCTCGGGCATCAGGGACACGCGATAGCCGGCGGCGTTCAAGGCGGCGGCGGTCGCCTGGCCGATGGCGGCGACCGGCACGTCGCGCCGCTGGTCGAGGATGTCCGCGCCAAAGCGCACGGCGTTTGCACTCACGAAGACGACGAGGTCATAGCGATCCGCAGGGTCCGATCGCGGCGCGCACGGCCGCGCGGTCCGGCCGCGGCTTGATCACGAGCGCGGGATAGCGCACCGCCGCACCGCCCTCGGCCTCGATCAGCTGGCAGAGGTGATTCGCCTGGTGCTCGGGGCGCGTCACCAGCACGCCAATGCCGGTCAAGCGTGTCACAGGAACCGGCCGGCGCCCGCGGCGAGGAGTTTCTCTGCGAGTGCGGCACCGAGGGTCGCGGCATCGCGCACGGCGCCCTCGATCGAGTCGACGAGGATCGTGGTTCCATCGGCTGAGCCGACGAGCCCGTCGAGGCGCAGGACATCGCCATGGATCGTCGCGTGCCCGGCGATCGGGGACTCGCAGCTCGCGCCCAGCGCCGCCGCGAGCGCGCGCTCGGCGGCGAGAATCGTCCGGGTCGGTTCGTGTTCCAGCGGACGGACGAGCGCGAGGATATCCTCGCGTCCCTGCACGCATTCGATGCCGATGATGCCCTGGCCGATGGCCGGCAGCATTTCGGCGGGTGCGAGCCGCGCGCGAATCCGCGACTCGAGGCCGAGGCGCTCGAGCCCGGCGGCGGCGAGAATCGTCGCGTCGCATTCGCCAGCGTCGAGCTTGCGAATACGCGTGTCCACATTGCCGCGCAGGACGACGACCTCGACGTCGGGCCGCCGATGGCGGAGCTGGCACTGGCGGCGGAGGCTCGAGGTGCCGACGCGCGCACCCGGCGGCAGCGCCGCCAGCGAGGCGTGCTGCACCGACACGAAGGCATCCCGTGCGTCCCCGCGTTCGAGTGCAGCGGCGATCGTAAAACCGGCCGGGACCTCGGCGGGCATGTCCTTCATGGAGTGGACCGCGATGTCGGCCGCACCCTGCTGCAGGGCGTTCTCCAGTTCCTTGATGAACAGCCCCTTGCCGCCGGCGCTGGCGAGACTCCGGTCCTGGATGCGATCGCCCTCGGTCACGATGGGCACGAGGCTTACGACGAGGCCGGAATGCAGGGCCGCGAGGCGTGCGGCCACGTGTTCGGCCTGCCACAGGGCTAGCCGACTCCTTCGGGTCGCGATCCGGATCTGGCGTGACATCCGGCTATTTTGCCATGCAGGGTCAAGGGGCTAGGATTCACCTCATGAAAATGGCTGATTGCGGCTCTGGTGGTGCTCCTGGGGGCGACGGGAGTCGCGGCGGCCGACGACACGGCGCGGGCCTCGCTCGGTGGCAACGAGTTCGTGGCGGAGGCTCTGTCGAACTGGATGGAATCGTCCGGCGCAGCGCCTTCGCGAGCGGCGGGGACGTGACCGTCACGGCAACGATCGGCCGCGATCTCTACGCGGCGGGCGGGACGCTTCGCATTGCACCGGAAGCTGCCGTGAGCGGCGATGCGTCGCTCGCGGGCGGCACGATCGACGTGGACGGCCCGATCGGAGGCGACCTGCGGGTCGCCGGCGAACGGCTCACCGTGAATGGCAGCGTGAGCGGCGACGTGCATTTCGCCGGCGACAGGATCCGGCTCGGTCCCAATGCGCGGATCAGCGGAGAGGTCTACTACCGCAGCGGCGGCGACCTTGTCGCGGACCCGGGCGCCGAGGTGTCCGGCGGCATCAGGAAGTCCACCAGCGACCGCGCGTGGCTGCGCATGGCGCGCGGCGCGACGATCGTCGGCGGCATCACGGTCTCGCTCGGGATGGTGCTGCTCGGCGCAATCCTCGTGCTCGGCATGCCGCGCTTCAGCCGCGAGGCGGGCGCCGCGATTCGCGCGAAGCCCTGGCAGGCCATCGGCGTCGGCTGCGCGATGCTGGTGGGCGTGCCCGTCGTGCTCACCTTTCTCGTTGTCACGCTCGTCGGCATCCCGCTCGCCATCCTGCTCGCATTCGCGTACGGGGCGCTGCTGATGCTCGGCTATCTCGTTGCCGCGATCTTCCTGGGCGACTTCGCGCTCGAGCGCATCGATGCCCGCAAGCTCGGCTCGGTGTGGTGGCGCGCGCTCTTCATGCTGCTGGCAATCATCGTGATCGCGCTCGTGCGCCAGGTGCCGTTGGCCGGCGACCTTGCCTGGTGGGTCCTGTTCCTGGCCGGCGTCGGCGCATTCACGCTGCGCGCCTGGCAGGGATTCAGGAACGATCCGCTGGTGGCTTAGCGCTCAGCGCTTTCGCAACGTCAGTCGCGAGCCTGCGGCTCACGGACAGCGTGCCGCCGCCGCGCACGCGCACGAGGTAATGGCCCTCCGCATCGCGTTCCAGTCCTTCGACATGCGCGATGGCGACCAGCGAGTTGCGGTGAATGCGCACGAAACTGGCCGAAAATTCCTCTTCGAGCGCCTTCAGGGACTCCTCGATCAGCTCCTCGCCGGCCGCGTGGCGAAGCGTCGTGTACTTCTGCTCGGCGATGAAGCACAGGATGCTTTCGACCGGAATCAGGCGCAGTTCGTCGCGCGCACGCACGGCGATGCGCGTGCGAGGCCCGCCCGTGCCTTCGGCGATGCGCGCGAGCTGCGCGCGTCGGGCGCCGTGCGCGCTCGAGCGCCTCCTTGAGCTTGTCGGGTCGCACCGGCTTCAGCAGGTAGCCGGCCGCCTGGGCGTCGAAGGCGGCGAGGGCGTGCTGCTCGAAGGCGGTCGTGAAGATCACGGCGGGCGGTTCGGGCATGCGTGCCAGGTGGTGCGCAGTTTCGAGCCCGTCCATGCCCGGCATGCGGATGTCGAGCAGCACGACTTCGGGCTTCAGGCGTCCGGCGAGCAGCAGGGCCTCCTCGCCGCTGGCGGCGACGCCCGCCAGTTCGACCTCCGGCAATTCCTCGACGAGGTGCGAGAGCCGTTCGCGGGCGAGCGGCTCGTCGTCCACCACCAGCACGCGCAGGTTCATGGCGCTTCACCGCTCGCCGGAAAGCGCAGTGTCACGACGAACCGGTCCGTCGCCTCGAAGACCTCGACCTCGGCGTCGCCGTGGAACATGAGCTCGAGGCGCTGCCGGACATTGTCGAGCCCGATGCGGTGTCCCGGGCGGCGCCCGACGACCTGGGGCGAGACCGGGTTGTCGATCGTGATGACGGCGTTCGCGCCGTCGCGGCGGCCGACGACGCGGATCGTGCCGCCTTTGTCGAGCGGTTCGATCCCGTGATAGACCGCGTTTTCCAGCAGCGGCTGCAGGATCAGCGCAGGCACCATCGCTTCGAGGGGCAGCGCGTCGATCTGCCAGTCCACCTGCAGCCGGTCGCCGAGCCGCAGCCGCTCGACGCGTTCGTAGGCGCGCGCGATCTCGATCTCGCTCGCAAGCGGGATCCGCTCACGATGTTCGCGCAGCGATGCCCTGAACAGGTCGGACAGGTCCGCGATCGCCTGCTCGGCGGCGCGCGGGTTGCTGCGCGTGAGCGAGGCGATCGTATTCATGCTGTTGAACAGGAAGTGCGGCCGGATGCGCGCCTGCAGCGCCCGCACGCGGCTCTGGGCCTCGGCTTCGACGTTTCTCTGCCATTGGTGGGTGACGTAAAAATAGCGCAGCGCAATGCCTCCCGCGATGGCGCAGACGGCGAGGTTGCCGAGCAGCATCTGCAGGTGCGCGCGATCCATCCTTGCAACCGCGACGCCGAGCGCGCGATTTGCGTAGTCCGCGAGCCACGAGGCGCCCTCGGTCACGATCGCGGTGACGGCGAGAGCGCGATCGCGAGCGCGACGGCGGATCCCGCGAGCACGTCGAGGCGAGACAGCGAGCCCCGCGCCGCGCACCAGAGGGCGGCCGTGCCGAGCGCGGCCCACAGGAGAAACAGCGAGACCTGCGCGAGTTCGGTCCAGAAGCTCGGCGAGATGCCGTGGCGCGCAAGCGTGAGGAGAAGCGCGACGAGCGCCGCGATCAGGATTACCGCGAGCACGCTCTGCGCGCGGCAGAAATCGGGGAGGTAGAAACCCGGCCGCTCAGCCATTGGAGCCGGGTTCCCGGAACAGCGGCGCCTTCAGCCGGAAGATCGTCGAGATGTCTTCCTCGCCGTGGCCGGCCGCGAGGAGCTGCGCATAGTCCGCGAGCGTCGCCTCGATGACCGGAAGGACGGCGCCGTGGCGCGCCGCCATCTCGCGGCAGATGCGCAGGTCCTTGTCGTGCAGGCGGAGGCGAAAGCCCGCCGGGTACTCGCCGCGCGCCATGAACGGCGCCCGGTGCACGAAATACCACGAGGAACCCGCGCCCTTGCCGAGAATCTCGATCACGCGGTCGAGCGGCAGTCCCTCCGCGCGGGCGAAGGCCATGGCCTCGGCTGCAACCTGGATGGCTCCCGCGCACAGGATCTGGTTCGTCGCCTTCGTCGCCTGGCCGCTGCCTGACGGTCCCATCAGCACGATGGTCTTGCCGAGGGCCTCGAGCACCGGACGCGCGCGCTCGAACGGTTCCGCTTCGCCGCCGCACATGATGGCGAGCGTTGCATTCTTTGCGCCCTCGACGCCGCCGCTCACGGGGCAGTCCAGGAAACTCGAGCCGACTTCCGACAGGCGCAGCGCCGCGGCACGCGCCGGTGTCCGCGGCGACGGTCGAGCAGTCGATGACGATGGAGCCGCGCTTCAGCGTCGGGCGGAGCGCATCCACGACCGCGAGCAGGTCGTCATCGGCGGAGACGCAGGTGACGACGAACGGGCAGGCGGCGGCGAGTTCGGCGGGCGAGGCGAAGGCGCGGCAACCGGTCTCGGCGGCGAGTGCCGTGGCCTTCGAGGTCGTGCGGTTCCAGGCGCTCTGCGAGCAGGCCTGCGCGATGAAGGTTTCGCGCCATGTGCTGGCCCATGGCGCCAAGTCCGATGATTCCGACCTTCATGGCGGGACCCTCTTGCCCGCAGCGGACGATCAGCTGCAGTAGTCGTCGGCCGCCTGCTTGGCGCGGGCGCGGGCTTCGGTGAGCTCCTGGTCGGTCAGGTACACCCGCTTGCCGTCCGGCGTTTCGCGGAACAGGCGGCGGGAGTCGAGGTAGCGCTGGTAGCGATCCTGCGCCTCCTTGCACTGCACGACTTTCGCTTTCGCGGCGTCATTTTCCGCAGCTGTGCTTCGCTTCGTCGGAAACCGGCGGCTCGGCCGTGCGCGGCCTGACGGGGTCGGGGCCTGCGCGTTGTCGCCGCCGCCGCCTTCCTCGGTGTAGTCGCCGTTGCCGGAACCGTCGTCTTCGGCGACGCCGGAATCCCTGCTGGTACACGCCCACGATCTTGGCATCGCCCTGGCGCGGCGGCAGGTCGGTGTAATGGACCCGGCCCGAGGCGTCGACCCATTTATAGACGGTTTCCGCCGCGGCCATCGCCGCAACGCCCGCCAACAGGACCGCCAGAACGACCTTCGGAATCCGCACCATTTTCCACCCCCGGCTGCGCAGCACAGTTTGGCGTCTCACCGGCCGAAAACCCTTGACGCCCGTCACACTGGGACCGGGCCCAGCCGGAGTGTAGCCAAAACCGGGGTCTGTGGTGATGGGTCCGCGCCAGTGCAACAGGCCAGAAACTGTCGCCACCCGCCAGATTCCGCGCAGTTGGGCGAGACCGGGGCCGGCTACCGGTCATCCGATGCCTTCAGCGGGGGTTTACACTTGTTCCGGCCGCCCGGATGCTGTCGGCAGGCAGGAGCAATCGCTTGGCATTCGATCCGAAATCGCTGGAAGAACTTGCGCGCAAGCTCGCGGACGCCGTGCCGCCGGGGCTCGCGGCGCTCCGGAACGACCTCGAGCAGAACTTCAAGGCCAGTGCTGCAAAGCGGCCTCGCAAAGCTCGATCTCGTGACGCGCCAGGAGTTCGACATCCAGGCGGCCGTCCTGCGCCGAAGCCGCGAGCGCCTCGAAGAACTCGAGAAACGCATCGCCGCGCTCGAAAAGACGCCCGACCGGAAATAATCGTCGCGGGCCCTCGCCCGTGACCCTCGCCACTGTCCTGACCCGCGCCCAGTTCGGGCTGGATGCGCCGCTTGTGCGCGTCGAGGTGCACTGCGGCGCGGGCTTGCCGCAGTTCTCCGTCGTCGGCCTCGCCGAGACCGCGGTTCGGGAAAGCCGCGAACGCGTGCGCGCCGCGCTCGCACAGGGCGGCTTCGAATTTCCGGCCGGGCGCGTCACCGTCAATCTCGCGCCCGCGGACCTGCCGAAAGAGGGCGGCCGCTACGATCTCGCCGTCGCCCTCGGAATCCTGGCGGCGTCGGAACAGCTGCCAGCGGTCAATCTCGACGGCACCGAGTTTTACGGCGAATTGTCGCTGTCCGGCGAATTGCACCCGGTGCGCGGCGTGCTCGCGGCCGCGGTGCATGCGGTTCGCGAGGGTCGCCGGCTCGTCGTGCCGGCCGCGAACGCCGAGGAAGCGCGTGTTGCGCGCGGCGCCCGCGTCGCGGGCGCAACGACGCTGGCGGCGGTCCGGAACTCGCTTTCAGGCGGCGCTCCGCTCCCATTTGAACCGGGCGGCGTGCTGCCCGACTGCGCCGCCTGCGCGCCTGACCTTGCCGATGTCCGCGGACAGTCCCGCCGCGCGGCGCGCGCTCGAGATTGCCGCCGCCGGAGGACACAGCCTGCTCTTCATCGGCCCGCCCGGCGCGGGCAAGAGCATGCTGGCGCAGCGCCTGCCCGGGCTCCTGCCGCCACTCGACGACGACGCGGCGCTCGAATGCGCGATGATGCATTCGCTCGTCCGTCCGCTGCCGCCCGTGACCGAGTGGCGACGGGCGCCGTTTCGCGCGCCGCACCATGGCGCCTCCGCGACGGCCGTGATCGGCGGAGGCGGGCGGCTGCGGCCGGGCGAGATTTCGCTCGCGCATCGCGGCGTGCTGTTTCTCGACGAGCTGCCGGAGTACCGCCGCGACGTCCTCGAGGCGCTGCGCGAGCCGCTCGAGACCGGCGCGCGTCAGCATCGCGCGCGCCGCCTGGCGCGGCGAATTCCCGCGCGCTTCCAGCTCGTCGCGGCCATGAATCCCTGCCCCTGCGGCTATCGCGGGCGACGCCACCGGCCGCTGCCGCTGCACGCAGCCGTCGGTGCGCCGCTACCTCGCCCGCATCTCGGGGCCCTTGCTCGACCGCATCGACCTGCACGTCGAAGTGCCGCGCCTGGCATACACGGCGCTCGCGCCTACGGCGCAGGCGGCTGAATCGAGCGCCGTGGTGGCGGCGCGCGTGCGCGATGCCCGCGTGCGGCAGGCGGCGCGCGGTGCGCTCAATGCGGCGCTCGCGGCGAAATCCCTCGACGCGGCCTGCGAGCTCGGACTACGCGAGCATGGACTGCTCGATGCGGCGTCGCGACGGCTCGGCCTCTCGGCGCGCGCCTGTCACCGGATCCTGCGGGTCGCGCGCACGATCGCGGACCTCGCAGATCTTGCGCGCGTCGGCGTCGGGGAGCTGTCGGAGGCGATCGGCTACCGGCGGCTCGATCGCGAGCCGCAACCGGCGGCGGGCTAGCGGGCCTGGGACACCATGTATTCGACCGCGGCGCGCACGGCATCGTCCGGCAGGTCGGCGCGGCCACCCTTCGCGGGCATCATGCCTTTACCGCCCTGGAATCCGCCGAGCGCGTGTTTCTCGAGCGTCGGAACGCCCTGCGCGATGCGCGGCGCCCACGCGGCCTTGTCGCCGACCTTGGGCGCGCCCGCGATGCCCGTGCCGTGGCAGGCCGTGCAGGCGGACTCGAACACGGTCTTGCCGTCCATCGGCTTGCTGGGGTCGATTGCCGCGGGGGCCGCCGTTGCAACGGCGGTAGCGCTCGCCACGATCGCCTTGCCGGCATTGTCCTCGCCCGCGACGGCCACCTGGCCGAACGGCCTGATGCGCTCCTCTGCGGAGGCCTGCATCAGCGGGTCGTCGGTGTCGCGGGCGCCCTTCGGACCGCTGTCCACCATGCGCGAGATACCGACCAGGACCAGGGCAATCGCGATCAGCACGCCGAGAATGGCGCTGAAAACGTTCCTGAAATGATGGTCTGTTTTCGCCATCCGCCAATTATAATTGGATTATGCGCCCGTAGCTCAGCTGGATAGAGTGACGGTCTCCGAAGCCGTAGGTCGTGGGTTCGACTCCCGCCGGGCGCGCCATTTCTTCGAGGCAGGTATGACGTATTGAACGCGCAAACTTCGATCGCGCTTCGCGTTCTGGTCGCCATGCATTGCATTGTCCTGCTCTACTTCGCGCATGCCGCATTCATCCCGGTGGCGCTGGCTCTGCTCTTTGCGCTCGTCCTTTCCAGCCCCGTCGAGGCGCTGCATCGCAAGGGCCTGCCGCGGAGCCTGAGCGCGGTCCTGATTCTGTTCAGCGTGGTCGGAGTCGCGGCCGTTGCCGTCACGCTGTTGTGGGATCCTGCGCAGGAGTGGCTGGAGCGCTGCGCCGCGTACCGTCAAGATGATCGAGCAGAAGTTCAGGCCGACCGCCGATGTCATTCACCAGATCGACGCGGTGACGGACCGCGCGGGGCGTCTCACCGATGGCGGTGAAAGCGGGGCGACATCGCCCTCGCGGGTCACGCTGGTACCGGTGGAACCCGGCGGATTTCTACTCGAGACGCGTTCCGTGATGGTGGCGATGGTCACCGTATTCATATTGACGCTCTTCCTGCTGGCAGGCGGACCGCCCGTGCTCGCCCGGATGACGGCCGCACTCGCGAGCGATGCGCAGGCAACCCATATCCTGAAAGTCATCGGCGCTGTCCGCAGCGAGGTCGGTCGCTACTACGCAACCATTGCAGGCATCAACCTCGGGCTCGCCACGGTGACTGCGCTTGTCATGTGGGCCCTCGGCATGCCCAATCCACTTCTCTGGGGCGCCGTGGCCGGTGTCCTGAATTTCATCCCTTACGTCGGCTCGGCGCTCACCCCTCCTCATATTGACGGTCGTGGCGTTTGTCTCGTTCGAGGGTGTCGGGCAGGTTTTCGCCGTCTCCGTTTCCTACCTGGCAATTGCGACTCTGGAAGGCCAGGTCGTACAGCCGCTGCTGGTCGGGCAACGCCTCGAACTGAATCCGATCATCGTATTTCTCGCCCTCTGGTTTGGCGGATGGCTGTGGGGTATCGCGGGAATCGTCATCGCGGTGCCCGCACTCGTAACCCTCAAGGTGGCGGCGGAGCATGCTGAGCATGGAAGTCCGCTGGTGGCGTTCCTGAGTCCCAGTCGCCCCAAGGGATTCAAGGCCCGGCGCAGCGCCAAGTGAACAAGACGAGGCTCGAGGCCTTCAGCGACGGCGTGATCGCCATCATCATCACGATCATGGTGCTGGAACTGCAGGCCGCCGCACGGCGAGAGCTTTGCGACGCTGCGACCCCTCCTGCCGGTGTTCCTGAGCTACGTCCTCAGCTTCATCTATATCGGCATCTACTGGAACAACCATCACCACATGCTGCATGCCTGCCACAAGGTGACGGGCTCGGTCCTGTGGGCGAACCTGCACCTGCTGTTCTGGCTCTCGCTGATCCCGTTCACGACGGCCTGGATGGGCGAGAACCACTACGCCGAGCCGCCGACGGCGCTCTATGGCTTCGTGCTGCTGATGGCCGCCATCGCCCATTACATCCTGCAGGCGCGGATCATCGCGGCGCAGGACGGGGATTCGGTCATCAAGCGTGCCGTGGGCCGGGACTGGAAAGGCAAGCTGTCGCCGATCCTGTACGTATTGGCGATCCTGATCGCATTTGGATCACACTGGGCGTCGAAGGCGATCTATGTGGCTGTCGCGCTGATCTGGCTCGTGCCAGACCCGCGCATCGAGCGCGCCCTCGCGCGCCGGGAGGCATCATGACGAGGACCATTGCCATGGGTGCGCTGCTGGCGGGGTTCTTGCTTGCAGGACCCGCCGCCGCCGAAACCTTCCGCTGCGGCTCCTGATCGCCTCGCCCGAAATGACGGTGGAGGAGCTGCTCGACAAGTGCGGCGAGCCGACGAACAAGACCGTGGACGTCGTCGACGTCTACGGGCCGAACGCGAATGGCGCCGGCAACAACAAGCGCGGCACCGTGACTGTCGAGAAATGGACCTACGATCGGGGAAGCGGGTCGTTCGACATGGTCGTCACGATCGAGGATGGCGTCATCAAGGGCATGGAACGCGCAAAGTGATCGTCCGCATGTGGCACGGCCGCGTCCCGACGTCCAAGGCGGATGCCTACCGCGCATTCACGAACGGCCGCGCGATCCCGGACTACCGATCGGTGCCGGGAAACGTCAGCGTGCATGTGCTCGAGCGGCGCGAGGGCGAGGTCACGCACTTCATCACGATGACATTCTGGGAGAGCCTCGACTCCATCCGCGCCTTCGCGGGCGAGGACGTCGAGAAGGCGAAGTACTATCCGGAGGACACGGGTTTCCTGCTCGAATTCGAGCCGCGTGTCGTCCACTACGAGGTGGTCGGGAAGTCCTGACGCGTCAGTCGATTTCGAAGCGCTCGAGACCCACGGGCTGTCCCTGGATCGAGCAGCTCACGGCGTAGATTCCTTTCGTCCAGCTGCCGGGTGCCTCGGAAACCCATCGCGCCGGCCGAGTATCCGCCGGCCCAGGTCGGCTGCGGCTCGTAGCTCAGCACGAGCGGCGGCGAGGTCTGGCCGTCCGGCCAGAAGAACCAGCAATCCACCGGCAGCTTCGCGGCGTGCCCGAGCGGCGCGTGCGAGAACTCCAGCTCGACGCCGATGCGCGTCGTGCCGTCGGCCGGCAGCACGTTGATGTACTTGCGCGCACTGATCGGCGGCAGCTGATCCGCGACCGGGAAGATGCGCAGGGCCTTGACGCGGATGTCGCCGTCAGCGACTTCCGGCGGATTGAGGGCCATGTCGAAAGTGGCTGTCGCAACCGGCTTGTCGGCTGCGAGGCATTCGACCTCATACGTGCCCGGCTGCCAGTCCCGGTCCTCGGCCGCGCCCCACAGCAGGTTTGCGCTCCGCGATTCGGTCTTGCCCGGCGAAGAACTCGAACTCCATCGGCCGTTCCGCGGGAGCGACGCTTCCGTCGGGCTTCTTGAGCCTGCAAGTGAGTCCCACGGTCGCCGCGGAATCCGGCGCCGCATAGGTTCCCAGGACCTCGACGGCAAGCCGGCGGGTCCGGACAGCGTCGAAGCGGGTCGTGTAGATCCGTCGTGCAACGGGCAGAATCGGACCGTCGGACTGCTCGAAGAAGCGCAGCGAAGCCTGCTCGAAGGCGGGCGCCGCGGCGGCGAGCGAGGGCAGGAGGCATGCGAGCGCGAGCGATTTCTTCATGAAGCCATTCTACAAGACCCTGATTCTCGTCCTCAGTCACGGTGGCTGCCGCCGCCGCCATGTTCCTGCACGATCCGTTCGCCCAGGATCCGGCCTACCACCGGTTCACGGACACGCGCGCGTACTTCGGAATCCCGAATTTCTGGAACGTCGTCAGCAACCTGCCGTTCCTCGCCGCTGGCGCGCATCGGCCTCCTGCAATCACGACGGCTCGCGTCGCCGGACCTCGCGACGCACTACCGCGCATTCTGCGCTGCGGTCGCGCTCGTCGCCCTGGGCTCTGCCTGGTATCACCTCGCGCCGGACAATGCGCGGCTGGTCTTCGACCGGATGCCGATGACGATCGCCTTCATGGCGCTTCTCGCCGCTGTCATCGCGGACCGCGTCAACTGGGTCGCCGGCCGTGCGCTGCTCTGGCCGCTCGTCGTTGTCGGAATCGCGAGCATCGCGTGGTGGATCCGCACGGAGGCGGCGGGGCATGGGGACCTGCGGCCCCATGCGCTCGTGCAGTTCCTGCCGATGCTGCTGCTGCCGCTGATGCTTTTCATGTGGAAGGGCGAGGGCTGTCGGCGCGGCATCTCTGGATGGCCCTCGGCGCTTACGCCGCCGCGAAGCTCGCGGAGTTCTGCGACTACCACGCCGTGAAACACCTGCTGGCGGCGCTCGCAGCCTGGTGGATCGTCCGCGCGTTTCAGAGATCGCCGGCGAGCGCCTTGTAGAGGGCGGCGAGGGAGGTGGCGCGCCGCGTCTCCGACTGGACGTGCTGGTCCTCGAAGTCCAGCTTCGCGCGCTCGGCGACGATGACCGCGAGGAAATCGCCGGCGCCGACCTCGTAGCGTCTGCGCGCGAGGCGCGCAGCCTCGGTCGCGGCGACCAGACCGAGCCGCAACTCGTCTTCGGACTGGTTCTGCGGCGCGGAAGCCCGCGAGCGCATTCTCGGTTTCCTCGAGCGCCTTCAGCACCGTCTCCTGGTAGGCGGCGAGCTGTCCGTCGCGTCGCGCCTCGGCCGCCTTGACGTGCTGGTGGACGCGGCCGAAGTCGAGGAAGCTCCAGCTGATCGACGGGCCGTAGCTCCAGCGCTCGGCGGCGTCGTCGCCGATGGAATCCGAGGACTGGCCGGTCCAGCCAAAGCCGCCCAGGAGCGTGATCTTTGGAAAGTACTCCGCCATCTCGTCGCCGATGTCGGAGTAGCTCGCCGCCAGCTCGCGCTCCGCGGAGCGGATGTCCGGCCGGCGCTTTCATCCATTCTTCCGGCGAGCCGGTTGCGACGAGCGCAGGCAGCTCGGGCAGCTTCGTCTCGTGGCGACAGGTTCGCGCGCAGCGTATCGATCGGCCAGGCCGTGAGGACGGCGAGGCGCTGTTCCTCGCGCACGAGGTCGGCCTCGGCGAGCGGCAGGCTTGCGGAGACGCCTCGCATCTGCGCCTCGGCCTGCGCCAGGTCGAGCCCGTTCGAACTGCCGGCGTTGAAGCGTGCGGTCAGGATCCGGACGTTGTCCTGCTGGTTCGCGAGCTGCTCGGCGCCGCAGCGCCGAGCCGCTCGCGCGCGCCGATCAGCGAGAACCACGCCTGCGCGGTCTCGGCGACGATCGAGAGCTGCGCGTCCGCGAGCAAGGCCGTGCGCGACTCGACCCGCCGGTCGATGGCGTGGTACTCGTTCCGCAGCGAGCCGAAGAGGTCGATCTCCCAGCTGGCGTCGAAGCCCGCGCGGTAGGTGTCCGTCTTGATGCCGCCGGGCGCGAGCGGGTCCTCGGTGCTGAACTGCGCCTTCTCGCGGCCGGCTGCGGCGGTGACGGTCGGAAACCAGGAATAGACCGAGAGCCCCGACAATGCGCGGGCCTCGTTGGGGCGCGCTCCCGCCTGCGCGATCGTCGTGTTGGCCGCGAGCGAACGCGTGATGATCGCGTCGAGTTCGTGGCTTCCGAACCCGACCAGAGCTTCGAGCCCGCGGGCTCGGCGGTCGCCTCCGTGGTCGCCTGGTCGAAATGCGCAGGCGTCTCGAGCTCAGGCTCCTCGTAGCGCGGGCCCACGGTGCAGGCCGTGACGAGTGCCGGCAAGCATGAGCGTCGCGACGCGGCTACGCATGGCTGCCGCCTTCGGCTGCGAGACGAGCCGCGCGGCGCTCCGCACGCCTGATGACCAGCTTGCGCAGCACGACGTAGAACACCGGCGTGAAGAACAGGCCGAAGAACGTGACGCCGAGCATGCCGGCGACCACCGTCACGCCCATGACGTAGCGCACCTCGGCGCCTGCGCCCGAGGCGAACACCAGCGGCATGACGCCGAGCGATGAAGGCGAAGCTACGTCATCAGGATCGGCCGCAGCCGCAGCCGGCAGGCCTCGATCGCCGCGTCGACGATGCCCTTGCCCTGATTCCTCGAGGTCGCGCGCAAATTCCACGATCAGGATCGCGTTCTTGCAGGCGAGACCGATCAGCACGGCGAGGCCTATCTTCGTGAAGATATTGTTGTCGAGGAATGTCGGCGCGAACGCTGGCGGCGACACCGCGAGCCACAGGCCGTGGATGAAATTGATCAGCCAGAGTCCCGCCGATTGCGGACAGCAGGCACAGCGGCACGATCAGGATGATCGCGAGCGGCAGCGACCAGCTCTCGTACAGCGCGGACGAGCACGAGGTAAGACGAGCAGCACGCAGAGCGGAAACACGAAGAGCGCGGTGTTGCCCTGCGCGATCTGCTGGTAGGTGAGGTCCGGTCCACTCGATCGACATGCCGCGCGGCAGTATTTGTTCGGCTGTGGCGCGGACCTTGCCGAGGCCGTCGGCCGAGGACAGGATCGCCGGGTTGAGGCCGGCCGATACGTCGGCCGCGGCGTAGCCGTTGTAGCGGATCACGGGATCCGGCCCGTAGCTCGGCTTGATCTCGACGACGCTGCCGAGCGGCACCATCTCGCCGCGGTTGTTGCGGACCTTCAGGCCCTGGATGTCCTGCACGGTCGCGCGATACGGTGCGTCGGCCTGCGCATACACGGCGTAGGTGCGGCCGAACAGGTTGAAGTCATTGACGTAGGCCGAGCCCAGGTAGACCTGCAGCGTGTTGTAGACGTCCGGTCAGCGCGAGGCCGAGTTCGCTTCACGCTTGGTGCGGTCGACGACCGCGTCGAGCTGCGGGACGTTCGACTGGTAGGGACGTGAAAGTGGCAAACGGATCGAATCCCTGGTCTGCGCCCAGCGCGCCGATGAGGGCCTTCGTGCTGTTGTAGAGCTCTCCGTACCCGATGGCGTTGCGGTCCTCGACGTAGAACTCGAGCCCGTTGGCGCTGCCGAGGCCGAGCACAGGCGGCGGCAGCAAGGCGAATGACACGTCCATCCTGGATCTGGCCGTAGCCCATGGTTGATCCGCATCGCGATCTCGGCCGCCTTGAGCTCGCGCCCCGCTGCGGGTTCGAGGCCGACGAACATCACGCCGACATTCGGCGTCGCCACGAAATGGATGGGATTCGAGGCCGGGGAACTGCACGACGTTCTCGACGCCGGGCACGGCCAGTGGCGATGTCGCCCATCTTGCGCATCACGGCGTCGGTGCGGTCGATGGTGGCAGCCTCAGGCAGCTGCAGGATCGAGAACAGGTACTGCTTGTCCTGGGTCGGGTATGTAGCCGCCCTGGACGCTGCGGAAGCCGATGACCGCGAGCACGATCAGCACCGCGTAGATCGCCAGCATGCGCGGCCGCGCGGCCGATGGTGCCGCCGATGCCGCCCTGAATAGCGGTCGCCGAAGCCGTGCGAAGACGCGGTTGAAGGCCGCGAAGAGCCGGCCCAGCTATGCGGTCGATCCAGCGGCCGAGCGCGTCCTTCTTCGCGTCGTGCGGTTGCAGGAGCATCGCCGCGAGCGCGGGCGAGAGCGTCAGCGAGTTGAAGCCGGAAATGATCACGGTCGAGACCGCAATCGTGACCGCGAACTGCTTGTAGAACTGGCCCGTCACGCCGCTGAGGAAGGCGAGCGGCACGAACACCGACGCAGAGCACGAGCGTGATCGCGACGATCGGGCCGGAGACCTCGCTCATCGCCTGGTGCGCGGCGTCGCGCGGCGACTTGCCCGATTCGATGTGCCGCTCGACGTTCTCCACCACGACGATGGCGTCGTCCACCACGATGCCGATCGCGAGCACCGAGGCCGAACAGCGTCAGCGCGTTGATCGAGAAGCCGAGCAGCCACAGCACGGCGAACGTGCCGATGATGCGAGACCGGCACGGCGACCAGCGGGATGATCGAGGCGCGCCAGGTCTGCAGGAACAGCGATCGACGACGAGCACGACGAGCAGCGATCGCCTCGAGCAGCGTCTCGACGACCGCGGCGATCGAGTCGCGCACGAACACGGTCGGGTCGTAGACGACCGACCAGTGCACGTCCTCCGGGAAGCTGCCTTGCGAGGTCCTTCATGCGGTCGCGGATCGCCGTCGACAGCGGCGAGCGCGTTGGCGCCGGGCGCCTCGAAGATCGCGCATCGCCGCCGCGTCCTCGTTGTTGAGCAGCGAGCGGATCGCGTAGCTGTTGGCGCCGAGCTCGATGCGCGCGACGTCCTTCAGGCGGGTCAACTCCGCCCCTTCGCCGACCTTGATGATGATCTCGCCGAACGCCTCCGGCGAGCGAGGCGGCCCTGCGCGTTGATCGAAATCTGCAGCACCGAGCCCTTCGGCGTCGGCGGGCTGCCGATGCTGCCGGCGGCGACCTGACGTTCTGCTCGCGGATCGCGGCGACGATGTCGGAGGCGGACAGGCCAGCGCGCCGCGACGCTTCTCGGGATCGAGCCAGACGCGCATCGCGTAGTTGCCGATGCCGAACGGCGAGCGCCTGGCCGACGCCGGGCAGGCGCGCCAGCTCGTCGCTTGCACGCTGCAGGTTCGCGAAGTTGCGAGAGGTAGAGCGCGTCGTAGCGTCTTGTCGGGCGAGTCGAGGTGCACGACCATCGTCAGGTCGGGCGAGGCTCTTGACGGTCGTGACGCCGAGCGCGCGCACGTCCTCGGGCAGGCGCGGCACCGCCTGCGCGACGCGGTTCTGGACCTGCACACTGCGGCGAGGTCGATGTTGGTGCCGCCCTTGAACGTCACGGTGAGCGCCATCTGCCCGTCGGCACTCGACGTCGACTTCATGTAGATCATGTTCTCGACGCCGTTGACCGCTTCCTCGATCGGTGCCGGCCACGGTATCGGCGATCGTGCGCGGGTTTGCGCCGGGGTAATTGGCCGTGACCTGCACCGAGGGCGGCACGACGTCCGGGTATTCGCTGATCGGCAGGATCGGGATCGCCATGAGTCCCGACACGAGGATCAACGTCGACAGCACCGTCGCGAGGATCGGCCGGTCGATGAAGATCCGTGAAATATCGGTGTGTGTTGCCATCGCGCGTCAGCCTGCGGGCGGCGCCTGCGCCGGCTGTGGCGGCGGCAGGTCAGGCTTGTCCATCGGCACTGGGGTGCGGGTTCACGGGCTGGCCGGGAAGAAGATCTTCCGCATCCCGTTGATGATCACCTTGTCGCCCGCCTTGAGCCCCGAGTCGACGACGAGCAGACCCTCGACACGGGGCCCGAGCTTGACGTCGCGCCGCTCGGCCGCGTTCTTGTCGCCGACGATGTAGACATAGCGCCGGTCCTGGTCGGTCAGCACCGCCTGCTCGTTGATGAGGAGCGCGTCCTTCTGCGACTCGCCGAGGAGCCGCACGCGCGCGAAAGAGGCCAGGCGTGAAGATCCCATCCGGGTTCGGCACGACTGCGCGCGCGCGGATGGTGCCGGTGGTCGGGTCGAGCGCGTTGTCCACGAAATCCATTTCGCCCTTGTGCGGGAAGCCGTCCTCGTCCGAAGAGGCCGACGAGGACGGGATTGCGCACGTCGCGCGAGCTTTCGCGATCGCCCGCGCGCGCAGCCTCCGGTAGCGCAGGTAAGCGCGCTCGTCGCCCGTGAACGTGACGTAGACCGGGTCGATGGACACGACGGTGGTCAGCAGCGACTCATTCGGCGCAACGAGGTTGCCGGGCTTCACGAGCGCCTCGCCGGCGCGGCCCGTGATCGGCGACGTGATGTACGTGAAACCGAGGTCGAGCTTTGCGCGCGCCATTGGCGCGGGCGGAGAGCAGGTCAGCCTCGGCCTGCTGGGCTTCCATGCGGCGCTGGTCGAGCTCGCCCTGCGAGATCGCGCGCTCGTTGATCAGCGACTCGGCGCGCTTCAGCTCCTGCTGTGCGAGCGCAACCCGGGCCTCGGCGCGGCTCGCATCGGCAGCCGCCGCATCCGCTGTCGCCTTGTACTCGCGGCTGTCGATCGTGAAGAGCAGCTGGCCCTTTTCGACCAGGCCGCCTTCCTTGTAGTGGATGCCGGTGAGGTGGCCGGCGACGCGCGGCCGGATCTGCGCGGACTCGATCGCCTCGACGTGGCCGCTGTACTCGTCCCACTCGGTGACGGACTTCTTCACGACCGTGGCGACGTTGACGTCGGGCGGCGGCATCTGCTGCTGGTTCCCGCCGCCGCAGGCAGTCAAGCAGCACCACGGCGATTCCAATCAGTTTGCGCATGACTCAGGCTTCCTTGGCGACTTTCCCCGTGGGTTGCCCGGCGCCCCATTGGCGCGCGAGTACTTCCATCAGGGCGACAAGACGCGCGCGGCGGACGCGGGCATCGAATACATCTGAAACAGTTCCTGCCACATCAGTCCCTCGGCGGCGAGGTGAACGAGATGCAGGCGCAGGTCGCGTTCAGTCCATTGTTTGCGGCCAAGCCGTTCCCGGAGCTCCTGCCGGCAGGGGTCCATCAGGGAGGGATCGAGCGTGGCAGCCGACAGCATGCCGCAGAGAAAGCGTCGGTGCGACTCGTCCTGCGCGGTCAGGGTCCGGATGAATCCCAGCAGGCGCGCCGTCTCCGGGTCGCAGTCGGTCGGGGTGAGCGCTGCCTCGGAAACGTCCCACTTCAGGAAATCCGCTTCCAGGAGCCCTCGCAGCAGGTCCTCCTTGGTCGGGTAGTGGTAGGTGATCCCGCCCCGGGTAAGGCCGCTTTCCCGGGCGAGTTCGTCAAAGGTCAGCGCGCCGGCGCCATCGCGCTCGACGATCTGGCGGGCGGCGGAGAGGATCTTTTCGCGGGCGACGGGCGGACGGGCCATGTTTTTAACTATACAGAACGTTCTGTATAGCCCGCAACCCGGTTTGCGAAGCGCTAGATCCAGCCGCGGCGACGGAAATAGAAGTACGGCACGACGGCCGAGATCAGCATCAGGAGCAGGGCGAGCGCATAGCCGTAGTGGCTTTCGAGTCCCGGCAGGAAGCGGAAGTTCATGCCGTAGATGCTCGCGATCAGGGTCGGCGGCAGGAGCATGGTCGCCGCGACCGAGAAGATCTTGATGATGTTGTTCTGCTCGATGTTGATGAGGCCGAGCGTCGCCTGGAGCATGAAGCTCGACTTGTTGGCGAGGAACGAGGCGTGGTCCGACAGCGCCGTCACGTCGCGCTGCATGCTGCGGTAGCGCGCGACCTGTTCCTTCGGCAGCTGGACCGCGGTCGACTGCAGGATGAACGTCAGTTGCCGCGCGAGCGTGACCAGGCTCTCGCGTGCCTTGCTGGTCAGGTCGCCGTCGCGGCCGATGCGCTCCATCACGCCCCGGAGATCGCGGCGTGCGCGGGCGTCCTTCGTCGTCGGTGCGGCGAACACGTTCGCCGACAGTTCGTCGAGGCCGACGCCGACGCGCTCGAGGACGTCCGCGGTCCGCTCGACGATGGACTCGAGCAGTCCCGCGAGGATGCCCGGCGCGCTCGTCGCGGCCGACGGGTGGCGTTCCGAGTAGGCGACGAAGCGCCGGAACGGCAGCGGGTCCACGTAGCGGTTCGTGATCAGGCGGTTGTGCGAGAGGATGAACGTGATCGCCGCGGACTCGGGCCGGTCGGTGTCGATCTTCGTGACGACGGTCGCCGTCATGTAGAGCGTGCCGTTCTCTTCGTAGAGGCGGCTCGACGTCTCGATCTCGCGCATCTCCTCGCGCGAGGGCACGTCGATCGCGAGCAGGCGTTCGACCGCGCGCTCTTCGGCGAGCGTCGGCTCGAGCAGGTCCACCCAGACGCACTTCTCCGGGATGTCCGCGGGCGGCGGATCGAGGCCGATCGAGTCCCTGGCTGCCCGGTACGAAGCAGTTCAGCACGAGGGCACCCGCGCCGGGTCAGCCGGCTTCGTGCTCGCGGGCGGCGAGGTCGTTTATGACCTGGAACAGCTGGTCCACGCCCCCGGCCATCGTGGCGTCGGTCAGGTACTTGCCATGGACGACGATCATCGGCGTGTGGTCGAGCAGGTAGCGGCGCGAGAGGTTCTCGGCCTGGCGCAGCTTGTTCTCGGCGGAAAACGTGCGGTAATACTTCGCGAAATCCTCGGCGGAAACGCCTTTCGCCATCAGGAACTCGCGCACCGACTTCTCGCGTCGCAGCCAGGTCCACGCGGCCGCCGCGGATGATCGTGAGCGGATGGCCATTGGCGTGGATTTCGCGGAAGACCTCGGCGTGCAGCTTGTCGAGCAGGCCGAGCGATTCGATCGTGAAGAAGAGCCGCGCGTCCTCGCGCGTCACCTCGTTCCAGATGACGGGCGTGCGCTTCAGCACGATCCAGTCAGGCTTCGACTTCTCCCAGGATTCGAGCCGCGGCTCGAGCGCGTAGCAGTGGCCACAGCCGTACCAGAATCCCTCGACGACCTCGACCTTGCCCGGCGGCGTGCTGACCGGCTGCGCGACCGGGTAGGCGATGAAGTTCTCGCCCTCCTTCCAGCGCGTGACGTCGCCCTTGGCGGGCGCCGGCGTCGTCGCCGCGACAGCGGCCGCGATCGGGCTCGTCGCGCTCACGGTTTCATCCACCGTCTCGCCGTCGCCGCTGCCGGCTTCCGCCTTCGCGGCCGGAGCGGCGGCAGGCGGAGCCTCGGCAGTCGGCGCCGCGGGCGCCGTGGCGCCTGCTCGGTCGCGGCGGGCGGAGCTTCCTTGCCGCAGGCCGTGCACAGGAGCAGGGCCGCAAGCGTCAGCAGAACCTGGCTTTGTTCATCGCAATCCCTGTACGTACGACGCGAGCGCGCGCATTTCCAGGTCGGTCATGCGGTCGGTGACGGCCTGCATGATGTCGTTTCCGGCCGCCGCGCGCGTGCCGTCCTTGAATGCCTTGAGCTGGTTGTAGGTGTAGACCGCGTGCTGGGCACGAAGTGCGGGGTACTTCGCCGGCCCGTTCCCGCGGCCCTGCGGTCCGTGGCGGGCGATGCAGGCCGGGATTCCGCGGCTCTTGTCGCCGCCCCGATAGAGCTTTTCGCCTTCCTTCCAGTTCGACGGTTCAGCCTCGAGGCCGGCCGGCGTCTGCTGCGAAAAATGGGCCGCCGAGGTCCTGCATGTCGCGCATCCGTGAGCGCGGCGGCCATGGGCGTCATGAGCGGATTGACGCGCTTGCCCGCCTTGAATGCCTGGATCTGCGCGACGATGTAGGGCTCGCCCTGTCCGGCCAGGTTCGGCCATTCGGGATTGATGCTCGCGCCCGTCATGCCGTGGCAGGCGCTGCAAACGGCGGCTTTCTGCGCGCCGAGGGCGGCGTCTCCGGCCGTCGCCGAAAACGCGATCAACGAGAGTGCCAGGATCGAGCCGAAGGCCTTCTTATTCATGCAAGAATTATATATGTCCCGGTATTCCATGGCCCGATTCCTGAAAAGCGCCGTCGCCCCGGCGACTTTCGGCGACGATTCCGGCTATGAAGTCGCGATCTCGGGCCGATCAAACAGCGGAAATCGAGCGCGCTGAACGCCATCGTCCGGCAGAAGGACCTCGCGCGCACGAGCAGGACCCCCGGGCGCACCCAGGCCGTGAACCTCTTCGAACTCGAGCCGGGCCGTCGGTTCGTGGACCTGCCGGGCTATGGCCATGCGAACGTGCCGGCCAGGGTCCGGGCGGAGTGGGGCAGCTGATCGATGCCTACTTTGCGGAACGCAGCTCGCTCCGGGGCCTCTTTATCATCGTGGATGCGCGCCGGGGGTTCGGCGAAAGCGACGAGGCGATGCTGGCGTATGCGACGGTCCGCCGGCTGCCGTCGCATGTGCTCCTCACCAAGTCGGACAAGCTCGGCCGCAACGAGGCGAGGCAGGCGCTGGCAGTCGCCCGGCAAACGCTCGGCGAGCGCGCGACCGTCCAGCTTTTTCTCGGCGGAGTCGGGCGAAGGAGTCGACGCCGCACGGGCTGCGCTGGAGGCGCTGCTGGCGGGACACGTAAAAGCGCCCGGCGATCCGTAAGGACCGCCGGGCAGATACCCGGCTTGGGGATGCAATCCGGGCGACCCGCTCAGGGAGGGAAGCGGGGAGCGTCTCACGGCGCTCGAAAAGTTAGATGGGGACGGTACCCCGAAGTTCCAAGCCTAGTGGGCGTCGTCCCAGTTCGGGCCGACGCCGGTGTCGACCCGGAGCGCGACGGCCAGTTCCGCGGCGCCGCACATGAGATCGACGACCTTGCCCCGCACTTTTTCGACTGCGGATTCAGCGACTTCCAGCACGAGCTCGTCGTGCACCTGCAGGACGAGATGCGCGGGCGCCTTCGATTCCTCGAGCCAGGCCTGCACCGCGGATCATCGCCCGCTTGATGATGTCGGCCGCCGTGCCCTGCATCGGCGCGTTGATCGCGCTGCGCTCGGCGTACTGCTGCAGGTTGCGGTCGCGTGAGCGGATGTCCGGGCAGGTACAGGCGCCGGCCGAACACGCGTCTCGACGAAGCCGCGCTCGCGCGCGCGCTCGCGCGCGTGCGCTCCATGTATTCGCGCACGCCCGGGTAGCGGCCGAAGTAACGCCCGACGTAGTCCTGCGCGGCGTGGCGCTCGATGCCGAGCTGGCGCGCGAGCCCGAAGGCCGACATGCCGTAGATGAGGCCGAAGTTGATCGCCTTCGCGGCGCGGCGCTGGTCGTTCGTGACCTTGTCCAGCGGCGACGCCGAACACCTCGGCCGCCGTCGCGCCGGTGAATGTCGCCTTCCTCGGCGAATGCGCGCCGGCAGACCTTCATCGCCCGACAGGTGCGCCATGATCCGAAGCTCGATCTGCGAATAGTCGGCCGAGAGCAGCACGTGGCCCGTGCGGGGCGATGAAGGCCTGGCGGATGCGGCGGCCCTCGGCCGTGCGGATCGGGATGTTCTGCAGGTTCGGGTCGCTGGACGAGAGCCGGCCCGTCGCCGCGACCGCCTGGTGATAGGAGGTGTGCACGCGGCCGGTCTTCGCGTCGATCCGTTCGGGCAGCTTGTCGGTGTAGGTGGACGTGAGCTTCGCGAGGCCCCGGTACTCGAGGATGATGCGCGGCAGCTGGTATTTCTCGGCGAGTTCCTCGAGGACGTCCTCCGCCGTGGAGGGCTGGCCGGTCCGGGTCTTCTGCCTGACGCGGCAGTCCTGTTTCGTGAACAGGATTTCCTGCAGCTGCTTCGGCGAGTCGAGGTTGAACGGCTGGCCGGCGGACTTGTGCGCATCCGCCTCGAGTTCGGCCATCCTCTTCGCGAGTTCGCCGCTCTGCTTCTGCGCAGGAGTCGCGATCGACCAGCACGCCCGTGATGCTCCATCTCGAGCAGGCACCGGCACGAGCGGCTGCTCGATCTCCTCGTAGATCTCGAGGCAGCGCCGGCTCCTTCGTCGAGCTGCGCGCATGCAGCACGCTGTGCAGCTGCAGCGTGACGTCGGCGTCCTCGGCGGCGTAAGTCGAGGCCTGCTCGAGGGCGACCTGGTTGAACGGGATCTGCTTCGCGCCCTTGCCGGCGACGTCCTCGTACTTGATCGTGTCGACGCCGAGGTAGAGCTTCGCGCAGGAGTCCATGTCGTGGCGCGTCGCGGTCGAGTTCAGGCACGTACGACTCGAGCATCGAGTCGTAGCGCATGCCGGCAAGGTCGATGCCGGCGCTGCGAAGACGTGCGCGTCGTACTTGAGGTGGTGGCCGACCTTCGGCGCGTTTCGCGTCCTCGAGCAGCGGCTTGCAGCTTCGCGAGCACGTCCTCGTCGGTCCAGCTGGTCCGGCGCGCCCGGGTAGTTGTGCGCGAGCGGGAGGTAGGCGGCCTCGCCGGGCTCGATGCAGAAGGAGACGCCGACGATTTCGGCTTGCATGTAGTCGAGGCTGGTCGTCTCGGTGTCGAAGGCGAAGAGCGGCGCTTTGTTGAGCGCGTCGAGCCATGCGTCGAGTGCTGCTTCGGTCGTGGTTATCGTCTCGTACTCGACGTGCGGGCGCGGGAGCGTGCGCCGGCGGCCGGGACCTCGGCTCGCTCGCTCCGCCGAACTTAGTCGCTCGCTCGCCGGGTCGCGGCCGCCAGCGCCGGCGCGCGCGCGCCGGTCAGCTGGCGCAGCAGCGAGTTCAGCTCGAGGCGGCTGATAGAGCGCGCGTGAGCGCGGCGACGTCGAGCGCGCTTGCGCGTGAGCTCCGCCGGAGAGAGCGGCAGGTCGAGGTCGCGGCGGATGGTGGCGAGCTTCTTCGAGAGCTCGAGCGTGTCGAGGTTGTCGCGCAGGCTCTCGCCGACCTTTCCCGCGATGTCCTTGGCGTGGGCGACGATGCCGTCGGCGCTGCCGTACTCGTTGAGCCACTTCGCGGCGGTCTTGGGACCGACCTTCGGGACGCCGGGAATGTTGTCCGAACTGTCGCCGACGAGCGCGAGGTAGTCGACGATCTGCTCGGGCAGCACGTCGAACTTCGCCTTGACGCCCGCGCGGTCGAGCTTCGTGTCCGAACATCGTGTTGACGCAGGTGATGCGGTCGTCGACGAGCTGCGCCATGTCCTTGTCGCCGGTCGAGATCACGACCTCGACGCCCGGCGGCCGACGCGCTCGCGCGAGCGTGCCGATCACGTCGTCGGCCTCGACGCCGCTCGATGCGCAGCATCGGCAGGCCGAGCGCCGCGATCGCCTCGATGCAGCGGCGCGATCTGCGAGCGCAGGTCGTCCGGCATCGGCGGGCGGTGCGCCTTGTATTCCTCGAACAGGCTCGTCGCGGAACGTCCTGCCCGGCGCATCGAGCACGACGACGATGAGCTCGGGATCCTCGTCCTTCAGCAGCTTGTTCAGCATGTTGAGGACGCCGAGCACCGCGCCGGTCGGCACGCCGGCCGACGTCGTGAGCGGGGCAGTGCGAAGAACGCGCGGTAGAGATAGGACGAGCCGTCCACCAGCCAGAGCTTGCCGGACTTGCCCATGGGATCAGCCACCCGGCGGTTCGGGTGTTCTGCTTTTCCTTGTCCTTGTCCTCGTCGGCTGGTGCAGGCGCAGCGTTCGGGCACGGTCGTGCGGATCTCGACCGGCGTCTCGACGTTGGCGTCCGGGAGATACAACGGGCCCGTCTGGCCGCAGGCCGCGAACGCCGGGAGCAGGGCGATGATCAGCGCGAGTCTCATCGCTGAATTATAGCGATCGTCAGCCGCGAGACGCAGATGAGCCGCTTGCGGTCATCGGTGATCTCGATGTTCCAGACCTGGCTGCGGCGGCCGAGGTGGATCGGCTTCGCGCGCCCGGTGACGTGGCCGCCCGTCGCGGGCCGCAGGTGGTTTGCATTGATCTCCCGGCCGACGATCTGGAAATGCTCGCGATCCACGCACATCGAGCCGCCGACGCTGCCGAGCGTCTCCTGCGAGGCGCGACCGAGGCGCCGCCGTGCAGGATCCGGTCCGGCTGCATGGTCCGGCTATCCACGGGCATCGTCGCCTCGAGGGAGTCCGGACCGATGGAGGTGATCTCGATGCCGAGATGTTCGCCCATCGTGTCGTGCTGGAACTTCCGCACCTCGTCGAGCGTGAACTGCCGGAACCAGATACTCATGGCCGCATATCCCTCTTTCGGTTAGTGTACCCGCCGCGTGGCCGATCAACATGCCGTCCCCGTCGCTTCCCGGCCGACCGTCGCGGTCGCGGGCTCCGCGCTCGTCTTTCCCGTGCGGCGCATCTTCTGCGTCGGGCGGAACTATCCGGAGCATGCGCGCGAAATGGGCGCCTCCGATCTCCGCGCGCCGCCCTTCTTCTTCACCAAGCCCGCCGATGCCGTCGTTGCGAATGGCAGTGCGGTGCCGATGCCGCCTCGCACGTCGGACCTGCACCATGAGATCGAGCTCGTGGTCGCCCTCGGCGCTGGGCGGGAAATTTTCGGCTATGCGGTCGGCAACGACCTCACGCGCCGGGACGTGCAGCTCGAATGAAGAAATCGGGCAAGCCCTGGGACACGGCGAAGGGCTTTGACCATTCCGCGCCCATCACTGGCGATCGCGCCGGCCTCGAAGATCGGCCATCCCGCGCGCGGGCCGTATCTGGCTCGAGGTGAACGGCGAGTTGCGCCAGGAAGGCGACATCGCCGACATGATCTGGGGCGTGCCCGAAATCGTCGCGGAGCTCTCGACCTGGTTCGAGATTGATGCGCGGGCGACCTGATCTTCACCGGCACGCCCGCGGGCGTCGGGCGCCTCAACGCGGGCGACCGCGTGCGCGGCGGCGTCGACAGGCGTCGGCATCCTCGAGCACACTGGTGGCAGCGCGATGAAACTCTTCTCCTACTGGCGCAGCTCCGCCTCTCTGGCGCGTGCGCATCGCGCTGTCGTGGAAAGGTATTCCGCACGGAACGGTGCCGGTCCACCTCGTGCGCGACGGCGGCCAGCATCACAGCGAGTCCTACCACGAGATGAACCCGCAGGAACTCGTGCCGGCGCTGGCCGACGACGACCGGGTGTTCAGCCAGTCGCTCGCGATCATCGAGATACCTGAGGAGACGCATCCCGATCCGCCGCTCTTGCCGCCCGATTTTCACGGCCGCGCGATCGTGCGGTCGATGGCACTGGGGATCGCCTGCGACATCCATCCGCTGCAGAACTCGCGCGTGCTCGGTACCTCCGCGGCCCGCTCGCCCAGGCGGACGGTCCGGTCGCGGAATGGGTGCGTCACTGGATCGGGCTCGGCTTCCGCTCGCTCGAGGAGCTCGCCCGCCGGCATGGCGACGGCATCACATTATCTATACGGCGACGACGTCTCGATGGCGGACCTGTGCCTCGCGCCGCAGATGTACAACGCGCGGCGCTATCATCTGGACCTGAAGCCGTATCCCGCACTCGTCGCGATCGACGCGCACCTGATGACGCTGCCGGCCTTCGCGTCGACGCGGCCCGAGGCCCAACCGGACGCCGAATGAACGACAAGCGCGACAGCAAGCCCGCGGACCCGATGGCCGGGATCCACTGGGATCTCGACAAGTCGATCAGCTACAGCCAGTACCTGCAGCTCGACAAGGTGCTGCACGCGCAGAAGCTGATGTCGGGCCAGCACGACGAGATGCTTTTCATCATCATCCACCAGGCAAGCGAGCTGTGGATCAAGCTCTGCCTGCACGAACTTCTCGGCGACGCGCGCGCAGATCCGCTCCGATGACCTCGAACCGGCATTCAAGATGCTTTCGCGCGTCGCGCGCGTACAGGCGCAGCTGATCCAGTCCTGGGACGTGCTCGGCACGATGACGCCCGCGGACTACATGCGGTTTCGCGACTCGCTCGGGCAGAGTTCGGGCTTCCAGTCCTGGCAGTACCGGCTGCTCGAGTTCATGCTCGGCAACAAGGACGCCCGGCTGATCGACGTGCACGCGAAGGACAAGGCGGTCCACGCGCTCCTCCGGCAGGAACTTTCAGACGCCGTCGTTGTACGACGAGTCGCTTCGCCTGCTGAAGCGCCGGGGATTCGACATCCCGGCGGAGTGCACCGAGCGCGACTGGACGCAGCCCTACGCGGCGAACGCGGCAGGTCGAAGCCGCCTGGCTCGCCGTCTATCGCGACTCGACTGCGAATTGGGATCTCTACGAGCTCGCCGAGAAGCTCGTGGACCTCGAATACCGCTTCCTGCTATGGCGCTTCGCGCACATGAAGACGGTCGAGCGGGTCATCGGGTTCAAGCGCGGCACCGGCGGCTCGAGCGGCGTCGGCTATCTCGAGCACGTATTGAAGCGCGGATTCTTCCCGGAGCTGATCAGCCTCCGGACTTCGCTCTAGCCGGTTTCTCCTCGAACAGCCGTTCGTTCCCAGCGAACGGGTTCCGTGCCGGTCACCTTGATCCGGCTGGAATCCGATGCGCCGGATTGATCGGCACGTTCCGTTCCACGTCGAACACGACGCTCGGTACGCGCAGCACCGGCGTCTTCGCCGCCTCGAGCCGGCTGTCGCCGGCCTTGCGGCTGGCGATCATGTCGGCGGCATCCCAGCCAGGAACGTCTGCGGGATCGATGGATGCCGTCTTCAGCGAATCCGGCCCCTCGTAGGTGACGCAGACCATGTGCCTGGGCATGCGGCCGTTGGTGTGCACGAGTTTCTCGAGCATCGCCCCGGTCATCGTCTCGCAGGCGTAGATGACGGCGCGGCCGGGCGAGTTCCAGCGGCCGCCGTGGAGGCGGGCGCCTTCACCACTCTCGGGCGAGTGGCGCGAGTCGGCGATGCGATAGAACCGCATTCGCGGGGTCGGACGGGCAGCCCGTAGAGTGCGCGCATCACGACGTCCTCGACCTGGCGCGCGCCGAGCTCGGTGAGTCCTGCCTCGATGGGCTTCCTGCGGCCGAGCTCCGGGTGCGGAGTCGAGAGGAACCGCCGCGCCTCGGCCTCGTCGTCCCAGAGGAGTTCAGCAAGCGCGATGACGCGCGCGAGCCGTTCGGTCTTTTCGCTTTCGACGAGCTTCAGGCGATGGCGGCGCTTCCAGGTGGCGGCCGGCACGACGCGGTGCATGAGCTTGAGGCGGGCAGGGCCCTCGAAGCCGGCGCGATCGACGACGCGCTCGAGGCTGTGTTTCGGGAGGCCGGACTCGACGGCTTCCGCGATGCCGGCGATGGAGCGGACGTTCGGCCTGAGGCCGAGGATGCGGGCGACGCGATCGGCAGGAACGGCCATGGGGTCGTAGTCTCCTGCGATCATTATTGGCTCATATGAGTGAATTGACAAGCTCATTTTGACTGATCCTGTTTCCGTTGTGTTTTACCGGTATTTGATACGATACTGTATGTAAACACAGGCTCAGGGGGTGACCCATGGACGGGGAGTTCTCGGCGGTTTCCACGCCCGATCTCGTCTCGGAGATCACGACGCTTGCCGGGCATCTGAATGCGGCGAATGCGCGGTTCCTGGCGCTGATTGCCGAGCTCGACCGGCAGGCAGGGCTGGGCGGAGTGGGGCGTGAAGTCCTGCGCGCACTGGCTCAACTGGAAGTGCGGGATCGATCTGGCGTCGGCGCGGGAGAAGGTGCGGGTGGCGTCATGCGCTCGAGAAGCTGCCGCGCATCGCAGCCACCGATGGCGGACGGGCCGGATCAGTTACGCGAAAGTCCGCGCCATGACGCGCGTGGCCGATGCGACGAACGAGGACTACCTGCTCAACATCGCGCTCTGCGGAACTGCGAGCCATGTGGAGGATCTCGTGCGCGGCTATCGCCGGGCGATGGACGCTGCGGAGCTGTCACGCGAAGCGGTTCAGCAACGCGACCAGTCGCTCTGGTTCCATACGGAGCCGGACGGATCACTGGTGATTCGCGGCCGGTTGCCGGCCGAGATCGGCGCGCTCTTCGTGAAAGCGCTTCAGGCCGCCGAGGACAGTCTCCCAATTCCGAAAAACGTTTCCGCCGGAAACGTCTTCCGACGAGCTGCATCGTAGTCCGCAAGCGCCGGGTCGAGGCGCTTCGCCACGATGGCCGAGACTTCCTGGCCTCGGGCCCGCAGGAACTTGTCGGGCGGCGATCGCCAGCAGATCGTAGTGCACGTGGATTCGAGACAGCTGAAGCACAGCCATTGCCGGTCGCTGCGAGCTGGAACACGGGCCCGTCGATCGCTGCCGAGACCGCGAGACGGCTTTCTTGCGACTCGAGCGTCGTCCGGATCATTGAGGACGAGAAGGGCGAGCCGCTCAACGTCGGACGCAAAGACCCGAACTATCCCGCCTGCGATCACGAAGGGCCCTGAATGCCCGGGACAAGGGCTGTCGATTCCCCGGGTGTTCAGCTTCAAGCGCTATCGTCGACGGTCACCATGTGCAGCATTGGGCCCATGGAGGCGAGACGAAGCTTTCGAACCTCGTCACGCTCTGCCGCTTCCACCATCGCCTGGTGCACGAGGGCGCAGGTCGTCATCCAGACGCTCGCACGATGGAGCGTTCCGATTCGTCAAAGCCCCAACGGTCGAAGCCTTCGAAAGTCCCGCTCCAGCCGCAACCGAATGGTCAAGGCTCATCGCGGCGCATGATTCGGTTGGCAAGCAGATCACAGCTGCACACCGCAGTTTCGCGCTGGACCGGCGAAGCTCTGCGATCAGGATCTTGGCGATCGGCAGCCTGGATGGCACAAAGGTCGACAAACGTTTCCGGCGGAACGTCTTTGTGAAAATCCGACGCGTAGAGAGGCGAGTAGCGCCTAGCGCCTGCGCACCGACGCCGCGCCTTCGCCGGCGCCACTGCGGAATTCCATTCGGCGGCGGCAGCGCCATTTCCGCGGCGACCGTCGCGCGCAGCCAGCCGATGAAGAGGTCCCGCGCGGGGTCGCGGCGCGCCGGGTCATACACGACGTAGAAGTTCTCCGGCCCCGGAAGCGTCGGCCCGACGGGGCAGATGAGCCGCTTCGCCGTGATCTCCTCCCGGAAGATGAACGGCGACAGTAGTGCGACCCCGACGCCCGTCTGCGCGACGTCCGCAAGCACGTCCTGCGTCTCGAACGACATGCGCAGCCGCCGGGCACTCGACCAATCGCCGATGCCTGCCGCCTTGAACCAGTCCTGCCACGCCGCCTCCCACGCAGCAGCGGCGCACGCAGCAGGTCCTCGGCGCGCTCGATGCCGCCGAGCGACTTTGCGAGCGACGGCGACAGCATGGGTGCGCGGTACCACCGGCACGAGCTCGTGCGCGATGAGTCCGGGCCACTGGCCGTAGCCGCTGCGGACGCCGACGTCGAATTCGCGGCCCTCGATCGAGCGCAGGTCCACGGAAGCTTCGATCTCGATCGTCACATCCGGATAGAGGGCCAGGAAGCGCGGTATCCGCGGCGGCAGCCAGCGCTTGCCGAAGGTTGGCGCCGCCGTGACCTTCACGGCCCTGTCGCGCGTGCCGCGCTTCTCGAAGACGCCGCGCAGGTCGTCGAAGGGCGCGCGGACCTGGGCCGCGAGCCGCACGCCCTCGCCGGGTCAACGACACGCGCGGCCGCGTGCGATGGAAGAGCCGGGCGCCGAGCCGCGCCTCGAGGTCGCGGATTCTGCAGGCTCATCGCGGCCTGGGTGATGCCGATCTCCTCGGCTGCCCGCGAGAAACTCGCGAGGCGGGCGCAAGCCTCGAAGCCTCTCAACCATTCGAGCGGGGGCATGGATCGCGCCACGTCTTAGTATAAGCAGGGCTTATAGTTGGGCTGCAAATTACTCGTTTCAGGCTGGCGCGGCGCTTGGGCATCCTGCCGCGAAGGGGCGCATGAAACCACTGCGGCATAATGGCCACGAAGCCGGTTGCGAAGCTGCTCGCGGAGTGGCGACAACCCGCTTCGCCCCACGCTCGGCGTGACTCCCTGACGGCCCTCGGCGTCGGCGGCATCATCGGCACCGGCATCTTCGTCCTGCTCGGCGTCGCGGCCGCGCAGAATGCCGGTCCCGCGGTCATCATCTCCCTCGTCATCGCAGCGCTCGGCTGCGCCTTCGCTGCGCTCTGCTATGCGGAGTTCGCGGCGATGGTTCCGGTCTCCGGCAGCGCGCTATGCCTACACCTACGCGACGCTCGGCGAGTTCGTCGCCTGGTTCGTCGGCTGGAACCTCGTTCTCGAGTACATGTTCGCCGTTGCGACGGTCTCCGGTTGGATGGTCGCGCTACTTCGTGAAGCTCTTCGAGCACTTCGGGGTCGAGTGTCCTGCCGTCCGCGCTCTCGGCGGCGCCGTTCGACTTCGCGCCGCACGGATTGGGGCTTGTTTCGACCGGCGCGATCGTCAACCTGCCAGCGGTCGCGATCGTCGCGCTCGTCACGACCATCTGCTATCGCGGCATCCGGCAGTCGTCCCTCGTCAACGGCTTCATCGTCGCCGCCAAGATCATCGTGATCCTGCTGGTGATCGGCTTTGGCGTTTTCTACGTCGACCCCGACAACTGGAAGCCCTTCGTCCCGGAGAACACGGGCGTGCGCGGCCAGTTCGGCCCAAGCGGCGTGCTGCGTCGCCTCGGGAGTCATCTTCTTCGCCTTCATCGGGTTCGACGCCGTCTCCACGGCGGCCCAGGAGGCGAAGAATCCGCGACCGCGATCATGCCGATCGCGATCATCGCGAGCCTCCTGATCTGCACGGTGCTCTACGTGTTGATGTCCGGCGCGCTGACCGGCATGGTCCCTTACCCGCAGCTGAACGATGCCGCGCCGGTCGCGGTCGCATTGATGGCGCACGAGGGACTGCGCTGGCTGGTGCCCTGGGTGATCGTCGGCGCGATCGCCGGGCATGACCTCCGTCATGCTCGTCATGACGCTCGCCCAGGCGCGCATCTTCCTCTCGATGTCGCGTGACGGCCTGGTGCCGTCGGCGTTCGGCCGCGGTGCACCCGCGGTTCCAGACGCCGCACGTCGCGACCCTGGTGACCGGCGGCTGCGCCGCGGCGATCGGCGGGCTGTTCCCGATCGTCGTGCTCGGCGCGATGGTGTCGATCGGCACGCTCGTCGCATTCATCGTCGTGTGCGCGGGCGTGATGATCCTGCGCAGGACGCGTCCCGACGTGCGCGCGGCCGTTCCGTGTTCCGGCGGTGGACTCGTGGCGCCGCTCGGCATCGCTTTCTGCGCGCTGATGGCCGCATCGCTGCCGGGCGGCACCTGGTGGCGGCTCATCATCTGACGGCGATCGGCGTCGCGATCTATTTCGCGTACGGGTACCGGAACAGCGCCCTCAGGCGACGCGCACCGGAATCTTCAATTCCCTGATTTTCGCGCCCCAGGTCCGCGGCCCGTCGACATGCACGGACTCTCCGCGTGGAATCGACGGCGACCGTCACCGGCATGTCCTTGACCTCGAACTCGTAGATCGCCTCCATGCCGAGGTCCTCGAACGCGACGATGCGCGAGCTTTCGGATCGCCTTCGACACGAGGTATGCCGCGCCGCCGATCGCGATGAGGTATGCGGATTCGTGCCTGCGGATCGATTCGATCGCGACGGGCCCGCGCTCGGCCTTGCCGATCATCGCCGAGCAGCCCGGTCTTTCGAGCATCAGGTCGGTGAACTTGTCCATGCGCGTCGCGGTGGTCGGGCCCGCGGGACCGACGGCCTCGTCGCGCACCGGCATCCACCGGGCCGACGTAGTAGATGACGCGGCCGCGAAGGTCCACGCCCGGCGGCAGGCCCTGCCCTGAGTTCAGGAGCTCGGCGAGCCGCTTGTGGCGCGGCATCGCGCCCGGTGAGCAGCTGCGTCCCGACAGCAGCAGCGTCTCGCCCGGCTTCCAGCCCGCGACTTCCTCGCGGGTGAGCGCATCGAGGTTCACGCGCCGCGATTCGGCCGACGGCGTCCAGTGCACGTCGGGCCAGAGGTCGAGCGAAGGCGGATCGAGCGCGACGGGCCCGCTGCCGTCCAGCACGAAGTGCGCATGCCGCGTCGCCGCGCAGTTCGGGATCATCGCGATGGGCTTCGACGCCGCATGCGTCGGGAAGGTGCGGATCTTGACGTCGAGCACGGTGGTCGAGGCCGCCCGAGCCCCTGCGCGCCGATGCCGAGCGCGTTCACCTTCTCGTAGAGCTCGATGCGCAGTTCCTCGAGCTTGTTCGCGCGGCCCGCGCTCGAGCAGCTCGTGCATGTCGATCGGCTCCATCAGCGATTCCTTCGCCAGGACCATGGCCTTGTCGGCGGTGCCGCCGACGCCGATGCCGAGCATGCCGGGCGGGCACCAGCCGGCGCCCATCGTCGGGCACGGTCTCGAGCACCCAGTCCACGACCGAATCGGAGGGATTCAGCATCGCGAACATGGCCTTGTTCTCGGAGCCGCCGCCCTTCGCGGCGACCGTGACGTCCACGGTGTCGCCCGGCGACGAGCTCGACGTGCACGACGGCCGGGCGTGTTGTCGCCGGTGTTCTTCCGTGCGAAGAGGGGATCCGCGACGATCGACGGCGCGCAGCCGGTTCTCCGCGAACGCCGTAGCCGCGCCGCACGCCTTCGTCGACCATCTCCTGCAGCGAGCGCGTCGTGTCCCAGCGCACGCCCATGCCGGCCTTCACGAACACGTTGACGATGCCGGTGTCCTGGCAGATCGGCCGCCGGCCCTCGGCGCACATGCGGGAGTTCGATCAGGATCTGCGCGATCGCGTCCTTCGCGGCCGGCGATTGCTCGCGCGCGTATGCGCGGCCGAGATGCGCGATGTAGTCGGCCGGGTGGTAGTAGGAGATGAACTGCAGCGCGTCGGCCACGCTCTGCACGAAGTCGCTTTCGCGGATCAACGCAGGAATGCGGCGCCTCTCGTGAGGAACGTGTAGTCACCCTCGATCGCCATGAAGCCGATCAGGATCAGCAGGCACAGCGGCGGCAGCAGGATCGCGAGCTTCAGCGCAAGCCGTTCCCAGGCCATGTGCATGAAGATCGCGACGATGAAGCCGGCCTTCAGCAGCATGAACAGTGATGATCAGCGACCAGCGCAGCGATGCCGTGCAGGTGGAAGTAATCCACCAGGTAGTGAGAACGTGCGAGCACGAACAGCAGCAGCCAGATCCACAGGTAGACTGCGAGCGGGTGTTGCTGGCCTCTTTAGCGTCAGACATGCTCGCCTCACCACAGGTAGAAGAAAGCGAAGATGAAGACCCAGACGAGGTCGACGAAGTGCCAGTACAGGCCTGCGATCTCGACGGTCTCGTAGCTGCCCTTCCGGTCGTAGAAACCGCGATGCGACGCGCTTGCGCCGTGATCAGGAGGTAGATCACGCCCGCCGTCACGTGGCAGGCCGTGGAAACCGGTGATCATGAAGAACGCAGGAGCCGAACTGCGCGCGCGCCCATGGATTGCCCCAGGGCCGCACGCCCTTCGGTGATCAGCTTGGTCCACTCGAAGGCCTGCATGCCGACGAAGGTCGCGCCGAGCGCGGCCGTCGCGCATAGCAGCATCAGCGGCTGCTGTCGCCGGTCGCGGCGGTAGCCGAAGTTCACGGCCATGCGCCATGGTGCCGCTGCGATGTGATCAGCATCGAAGGTCATGATCGCGATCAGGATCAGCGGGATGTCCTGCCCGCACAGGTGCAGCGCGAAGACCTCGCTCGGGTTCGGCCAGGCGCGACGTCGTCGAGATCCGCACGTTCATGTAGCGACGTCAGGAAGCAGCGAGAAGATGAAGGTGTCGCTCGAGCAGGAAGATCCACATCATCGCCTTGCCCCAGGGCACCGAGAACGCCTGCTTGTCGGCGGCGAAATCGCCGGCGACCTGCTGGAGCGGGCCTAGGGCAGTGGCTGGGGCGTCGCTGTGCCATTGGCAGGGCGTCCTAGTTACAGAAACAGCAGCACGCCGAAAACGACGAGCCAGACGATCAGCAGGAAATGCCAGTAGATCGCGCAGAGCGCAAGGCTCTGGCGCAGGTCGATCGGCTTCGGGCGCCGCCGGCGAGCGCAGCGACGCCCGCCCGAGCACGCTACAGCCCGCCGATCAGGTGCAGGCCAGTGCGCGATCGTCAGCACGTAGAAGAACGCGACCGCGGGCTGCCCTGGATGAAGTAGAGCGAGGGACCGACCGCCTGCCAGGCCATCATCCTGCCCGGCGAGGAAGCCGATCGAGAGCGTGCCGGCCGCGATCAGCGCGTACTTCGTCATCTGGCGCTGGCCGCGGCCCACGGCGCTCGAGGCGAGCTGCATCGCGACGCTCGCCGCGATCAGCACGAGCGTGTTGAGCCAGAGGATCTTCGGGATCGTCAGGTGGCACCAGCCGATGCTCTGGTGCATGCGCATCGAGTAGCGCCGACAGGAACAGCGAGAAGAGCGAGGTCACGACGGCCATGAAGATCCACAGGCCAATGCGCGCCGGCGAGGTCGTGATCGCGCCGACGTCGCCCTTCTGCTCGCGATTCTCCCAGGGCTTCGCGCGTCAGGCGGCTCGCGACGCCGAACCAGACTGCGACGCCCAGGAAGAGCGCGATGAAGATCGCGACGTTGCTCAATGATGAACCCCGTGGTCGCGCCCGCCGCCGAGCTTCGGGTCCACCGGCACGTTCTGCGGGATGAAGTCATCCGGCGCGCCCGGAACGCTGTAGTCGTAGGCCCAGCGATAGACGACCGGCAGGTGCGGGCCCCAGTTGCCGTGGTGCGGCGGCGTGTCGGGCGTCTGCCACTCGAGCGTCGTCGACTTCCAGGGATTCGGCGGCGCCTGCCGCGCCAGCAGGCTCGTGATCATGCTGAACAGGAAGACGAGCACCGGAGGCGGCGCACGACGAGCGCCGCGATCGTGATCGCCTTCGTTGATCGTGTGTGCACGGACTGCGGCAGGAACTCGGTCGTCGCCGAGCGCGTAGTAGCGGCGCGGCACGCCGAGGATGCCGAGGTAGTGCATCGGGAGGTAGATCGCGTAGGTCCCGAGGAAGGTCATCCAGAAGTGGATCTGGCCGAGCGTCACGTTCCAGCATGCGGCCGGTGATCTTCGGGTACCAGTGGTAGATCGCGCCGAACACCACGAGGATCGGCGACACGCCCATCACCATGTGGAAGTGCGCGACCACGAAGTAGGTGTCCGAGAGCGGCAGGTCGACGGTCACGTTGCCGAGGAACAGGCCCGTCAGCCCGCCGTGAATGAAGGTGAAGATGAACCCGATCGCGAACAGCATCGGCACGGTCAGGTGGATGTCGCCCTTCCAGAGCGTCAGCACCCAGTTGTAGACCTTGATCGCGGTCGGCACCGCGATGATCAGCGTCGTCGTCGCGAAGAAGAAGCCGAAATACGGGTTCATGCCGCTGACGTACATGTGGTGCGCCCAGACGACGAAGCGACAGGCCGCCGATCGCGACGATCGCCCACACCATCATCCGGTAGCCGAAGATGTTCTTGCGCGCGTGCGTCGAGAGCAGGTCGGAGACGATGCCGAAGGCGGGCAGCGCGACGATGTAGACCTCCGGGTGCCCGAAGAACCAGAACAGGTGCTGGAACAGGAGCGGGCTGCCGCCGTTGTGGTCGAGCGACTGGCCCATCGAGACTCACGCGCCGGCATGAAGAAGCTCGTGCCGAGCGTTCCGTCGAGCGTCATCATCACGCGCGGCGACGAGCAGCGCCGGGAAGGCGAGCAGGCCGAGGATCGTCGCCATGAAGATGCCCCACACCGAGAGCGGCATGCGCATCAGCGTCATGCCCTTGCAGCGGGCCTGCAGCACGGTCGTCACGTAGTTGAGGCCGCCCATCGTGAAGCGCGACGATGAAGATGCCGAGCGAGACGAGCATCAGGACGATGCCGCAGTCCGAGCCCGGCGTGCCTGGCAGGATCGGCCTGCGGCGGGTAGAGCGTCCAGCCGGCGCCGGTCGGGCCGCCCGGCACGAAGAAGCTCGCGAGCAGCACGAGCACGGCGAGCAGGTAGACCCAGAAGCTCACCATGTTCATGTACGGGAACACCATGTCCCGCGCGCCGACCATGAGCGGGATCAGGTAGTTGCCGAAGCCGCCGAGGAACAGCGCGGTGAGCAGGTAGATCACCATGATCATCCCGTGCATGGTGATGAACTGGTAATAGTGGTTCGGCGTCGACGAAGTGGAACGTCTCGGGAAGCCGAGCTGCAGGCGCATCAGCCCGAGACAGCACGAGCGCGACGAGCCCGACGAAGATCGCGACGATGCGCGTACTGGATCGCAATGACCTTGTGGTCCTGGCTCCAGATGTACTTTTCAGATGAACGTGTGGGGATCGTGAATCGGGGCATCGCGATCCGCTATTGCAACGTATGCCATCAGTTCGTCCTCGGATCGAGCGTGTTGATGTAGGCGACCACGTCGTTGATGGATCGTTCATCCTTGAGCGAGTCGGCCATCGTCGCCATCTGCCAGCCGTAGTAGTCCGGCGTTGTGGGTCCGCGAACGCCGTGCTGGAAATTCTCGAGCTGCCGGACGAGATACCAGTCCGACATGTCGATGAGCCGCGGCGCATTGAGCGCCCAGATGCCCTGGCCCGCGGGTCCAGCTGGCAGGCGGCGCAGGTCGCGTAGAGGCGCCGGCCGCGATCCACGTTGCCGTCGCACGCTGGCCGGATGCGCGGCTGCCCGGCAGCGACTCGATGTAGGCCGCGATGTTCCGGATCGCCACGTCGTCCGGGAGCATCGACGCGAATGCGCGCATCTGCGCGCCGTAGGTGTCGCCCTCGTGCGCGCCGCGCAGGCCGTCACGGAAGTGATGCAGCTGCCGACCGATGTACCAGGCTGCCTGCCCGGCGATCCGCGGCGCATTCAATGCCGGATTGCCCTCGCCGGATGCGCCGTGGCAGGCGCTGCACACGGCGTACTGGCCGGCGCCCGCGCCCGGGTCCGCTTTCGCGAGCGCCTGCGTCTGGCTGTAGGTCGGCATCGCGGCGAGCCAGGTGTCGAATTCTGTCGCGCTTGTGACGACGACGCGCCCGCGCATCGCGAAGTGCCTGACGCCGCAGAGTTCCTCGCAGAGGATCTCGTAGGAGCCCGGCACGGTCGGCGTGAGCCACAGGTGCGTGATCATGCCCGGGACGAGGTCCATCTTGACCCGGAACTGCGTGACGGTGAAGTTGTGCAGCACGTCCTTCGAGCGCAGCAGCACCTTGACCGGCTGGTCCACGGGCAGGTGCAGCTCGGGGCTCGCGACCAGCACGTCGTCGCGGCCCTTCGGGTCGTCCGGGTCGAGCCCGAACGGGTTGTCCGGCGTCACGAGCGATGCGTCGCTGTGGCCGAGCTCGTTGTCCGCGCCCGGGAAGCGGAAGCTCCAGTGCCATTGCTGGCCGACCGCCTCGACGATCGCGGCGTCCTTGGGGACATTGACGAACTTGCCCCAGACGAAGAGACCCGGGGCAAGCATTGCGGCGACGCCGACGGAGGTCACGGCGGTGAGCCACCACTCGAGCTTTTTGTTCTCGGGATCGTAGGTCGCGACCTGCTTGCTGCGATGGCGATAGCGCCACACGACCCAGGCGAGGAAGAGGTTGACCGTGACGAAGACGATGCCCGTGACCCAGAACGTGAGCACCACGGTGTCGTCCATGGTGGTCCAGTTCGACGCGATGGGCGTGAACCACCATGGGCTTGCGAAATGGAATATCAGGGAGCCGATGACGAGAAGAACCAGGACAACTGCCATCGCCATCGGGGAGCCCCTTTGTTAAGCGCGTACCCGATCGCCCGGGTTCCGTCGCCGGCGCACGGATGTGAACGGATTGACGAACTGTCGATCGACGCCGGCGAACTCCGCTTCCGGATGGCGCTGGCTCATCATGTGGCGGACCACCGATTCCTGGTCCCGGCGCGCGTAGATAAGAATGAGGTACTTGCCGGCTTCGATGTCGTCGCTGGAAGCGCTCGATCTTCTTGTTCTTCTTCTCGACGCCGATCAGTCCGCCTTCCCAGGCGCCGAAGAGCGTCGCCACTCCGCACAATGCGACATAAACGAACCACGGGATCTTGGCGAACGGGCCAAACTGGTCGAGCAGGATGCAGCCGACGACGCCGGCGAACAGGCCGATGGCCGCAGCCCAGAAATCCTTCGCGCACGAAATCGAGTGTCTCGAGGTAGTTTGCGGAGTGGATGTGGCGCTTCTTGAGGCCTGATTCATCCTGGGCGATGACGTGGACGTAGAAATCGTCGATGCCCACGTCGTGCAGATCGTCGGAAACACGCGAGGTGCTTGAGCTCTGGCGCGACGTAATACAGGCATTTCATCGTAGTTCCCCCAGCAACTTTTGAGTCTCGCACAACCCCCCGGTGTTTGAAGCCTAGGCCGGCCGCCCGAGCAGCCAGTCGAGGGCGAGGGCCTCGTCGGTGAAAACCCGCGCGTCTGCGCCGCGATTCCTCGGCGACCAGCTCGCCGAAGCGCTCCGGTGAATCATCGGTTCGTGCCCGCAGCAGGGCAAGCCGGACGCGCGGCCCGAAGCCGGTATTGCTCCGCGATGTGCACGCCGAAGTCGTACCGCTCGAGCATCGTCGGCATCCGCCCGGTGATCTTGCGCACGTCGATCAGCAAGGCATTGCGATCTGCGAGCGCAGCCTGGCGATAGCCTTCTTTGCCGACGCGCAGCGCCTCGGCACGGGAATAACTCCGGTGCAGACAGAGCTCGACGTAGCCCGGGAGGACCTGCACGGCGATCTTGATTCGAAACAGGCGCTGAAAACATCAGGTGGCGCTCCCTTGCGTGTCGAGTCGGTGTCCCTTGCGCCCGCCGCGGACCAGCGCACCCCTGCCCGAGCGAGCTTTCGATCATCACGCGGGCCGTGTCGGCCGAGCGGCGCACGAGGGCGACGGCGCCGTCGTGCAGGAATTTCGAGTCGCGCACGAACTGCTCGTTGTTCTCCATGTCCTCCGCGCTCCAGCCGCGCGAGTGCGCGATGAACGGGAACTGCGGGAACTGGCAGCCGAGCTCCGCGAAGAAGCGTCAGCACCTGGCCGACGACCGCCTGCACGTTGTCCTGGCCGCCGGTCACGATGAGCGAGACGACCTTGTTCTTCAGCAGGTGACGGTTGGCGACGGTTTCCTGGTTCTGGATGCAGTTCATGCCGCTCGATCATCTTGTAGTAGAGGCTGCTCGCGCCGCCCCAGCGGATCGGCGTCGCGATCACGATCACGTCGGCCCAGTGCACGACGCCCTCGTACACCTGGTCCATCTGGTCCTTGGAATCCATCTCGCGTGATCGCGCAGGGCCAGGTGCAGGCTCGCGCGGACTTGGAGTAGAAGCCCTCGCAGGCGCGAGAATGACAGCTCGCGCACCTTGATCAGGCTGCGTCTCGCACTCGCTCTCGCGGCTTTCGCGTGCGTTCGCGAGCGCGTGCAGCAGCAAGTCCTCCGGACGTGCTGTAGCGCGGATGCGCCTGGGTCATCGACGTCGTCGAGAGCCCGAGAATCCGTATCGGCCCCGGCTCGCGCCTGGGCTCGCGTGCGAGCGGGTGCGGCTCGTGCGGCAGCCGGCCGCGCTTCGTCACCGCCGCCTCGGACACGAGCACGCGTCCGTTCTCGACCTTCACGGCATGCGACAGGCACGCGGTCCGCCTCGTAGCCCGGGCTCGCCCTCGCCGGTCTGCCAGTGGAACTTGTAGTAGTGCCATGGGCAGACGACGAAGTCGCCCTCGATGTGCCCCTGGCCGAGCGGGCCGCCGACGTGGTTGCAGACGCCTGAAATCGCGCCGAACGTCCCGTCGCGGTGCGTCAGCGCGATGCGCTTCGCGCCGACGACGCACTTCCTGCACGGACTGTCCGCGAGGTCGGCGCTCGCGCCGACGTCGACCCACTTATCGGCGGTCACGGCGCACGACCAGCTTGAGCGCCGACCAGACGTCGGATACGGCGCAGACCTTGATGTCCACGAAGCCGAGCGGCAGCGCGAGCGCGCGGATCACGTCCTCGGTGACGTCGGTCGCGACACCCGAGGATTTCTTCGGCCAGGAGACCCACACCGGCGTCGCCGCATCGAGCGCCCCGCGATAGGCGCGCAGCGCCTTTGCGAGCTCCGCTTTCTTCAGTGGCGAAATGGTGGACGACATCGGCCCTGGCGCGGCCATCGCCCGCGATCCTGGCGCCGTCGGGCAACGGCGCCAGGAGTTTGACGTAGTCCTTCGGCGCATGGACGGCCCTCATCGTCATGCCGGGCTTGAGGCCGAGCTTGGCGGCGAGGGCGTGCCCGAGTAGCCGGTCAAGCCCGTCCCTGTCCGCGGTACAGGAAGGCGACGACCGCACCGAGGATCAGCGTGCAGACGGTGTCGAACACGATCTGCTTGCACGACGCAGGCTCGACCGGCATCGGTTGCACCACGTAATAGATGAGGTAGAGCGGAATGACCGCGAGGAATGCGACCGCGAGGCCGAAGCGAAGGCCCTGGCCGAGCCAGGGCTTGTTCTCGACGCCGCGCGCGTAGATCCACGTGAATGCGCCGGCAAGCATCACGTGGGCGAGGATCATCAGGCCCATCATTCCCTGTTGCTGTTCGCTCCGGTCCGCATGAGGTCGCGTTGCCGCGTAGTCGGCGCTGCAGCAGGACGCCAGTGCACGATGAACCCGAACGCAAAGTACAGGACGAACATGACGAGCCACGCGATCAGGAATTTCTTGTTCATGAATCCTCCCCCAGTGGAACGAACGGTGTACCGGGCGATCTTACGCCTCGGCCGGGCCTCCGATCAGCACGGAGGTCATCGAGATCGATCCCTGGACCCTGGCATTGAAGAATTCGGCCCGCTCGCCCGGTTGTTGCAGTGCAATCGCGTACAGGAGCGGCAGGTAATGTTCCGGGCGTCGGCACGGCAAGGCGTCCTTCGTCGTGCGTCGGGTAGACCATCAGGGCGTCGTGGCGTCCCGCCACGACATGCGCCCGGATCTCGGCGTCGCAGCGGCTCGCCCAGGCGAGCGGTGTCGGATCGCGGAAGTCGAACTGCCGCAGGTTGTGCACGATGTTGCCGCTGGCCACCACCAGCACGCCTTCATCGCGCAGCGGCGCAAGCTGCCGCGCAAGCTCGTAGTGATATCGGCCGGGCCGGCTCGTGTCCATGCTGAGCTGAACCACGGGAACGTCGGCTTCCGGATACATCGCGACGAGCACGCTCCAGGCGCCGTGGTCGAGCCCGCGGCCCGGGTCGAGCCGCAGGCTTCGCTCCCGACGAGTTCCAGCGACGCGCCGCGCGAGCGCGGGTTCGCCCGGCGCCGGGTAGCGCACTTCGAAGAGGCGCGCGGGAAGCCGTAGAAATCATGGATCGTCTCCGGCGCGTCGGTCGCGGTCACGTAGGTGTTCCGCGTTTCCCAGTGCGCCGAGACGCAGAGGATGGACCTTCGGCCGCGGCAGCGCTTCCCAGCGCGATCCAGTTCTCATGGAACTCGTTGCGCTCGATGGCGTTCATCGGATTGCCGTGCCCGACGAAGAGGACGGGCATCTTCACGGCGCCCGCTCCCGGCCGATCAGGTCCCACTTGTTCCCGTAAAGATCGAGGAACACGGCGACGGTTCCATACGATCCGCGCCGCGGCTCCTCGGTGAAGCGCACGCCCTCGGCGAGCATCCGAGCCCGGTCGCGCGCAAAGTCATCGGTCTCGAGGAACAGGAATACACGGCCGCCCGACTGGTCGCCGACGGCGCGTTCCTGCTCCGGCGTCGCCGCGCGCGCGAGCAGGAGCGCCGCGCCGTTCGCGGCCGGCGGCGCGACGCGCACCCAGCGCTTGCCGGCGGCGAGTGGCGTGTCCTCGAGGAGCTCGAAGCCGAGTGCGCGCGTGAAGAACGCGATTGCCTCGTCGTAGTCCCGCACGAGCAAGGCGAGCTGCGCGATCCGGCCGCTCATGACGGGTCCAGGGCGAGGCGCAGTGCCGAACGCGACGAGGATCGTGCCGCAGGCCGCATCCATCCAGCGGCGAAGCGGCGGGCCGCAGGAAGAATGTCCGCGAACGATCCACGGCCCAGGCGACGAAGCCGAGCCAGAGGATGCCCTCGACGAAGTGAATGGCGGCGAGAAGCATCGATTTCAGGAGGACGGCGTCGCCGGGCGCGAGGAACTGCGGCAGCAGCGCGAAGTAGAACACGATCACCTTCGGGTTCAGCAGGTTGGTGAGGAGTCCCTCGCGGAAGCAACGCAGCGCCGGCACGCGCGCGGCGGCGACGCTGTCTGCCGGCTGCGCGGACGCGCCGCGCACGGCTCTTCGCAGCGACTGAATGCCGAGCCACGCGAGGTAGCCCGGCGCCGGCGACCTTGAGCACGAGAAAGGCCGTCGCGGAATGCGCGATCACGGCCGAGACGCCGAGCGCGGAGAGCAGCGCGTGCACGAACAGGCCCGTGCAGATGCCGGCGACCGTGAGCCACCCGTCGCGGCGGCCGCCGCGCAGGGAGTTCCGCACGACGAGGAAGGTGTCGGCGCCGGGCACCATCGTCATGAGCGCCGCGACGAGCGTGAATGCGAGGACCTGCGGATCGACGAGGTTCATGACTTGCCGGTGTCGGAAGCAGTCGATCGTATGGTCGTTGACGATGCCGACGGCCTGCATGAATGCGTAGCAGATCGTCGAGCCGACGAAGCGGAAGCCGCGGCGCTTCAGTTCCTTGCTGAGCGCGTCGGACAGCAGCGTGCTGCGCCGGCACCTGGTCGCGGCGAGCGCAGCCGGTTGTCTCGCGGCTCGCCGCCGACGAAGTCCCCAGAGGAATGCATCGAAGCTTCCGAACTCGCGCTGGACCTTCAGGAACGCGGCGGCGTTCGTGACGGTGCTCTCGATCTTGAGGCGATTGCGCACGATCCCGGGTCGCGCAGGAGCTTTGCGCGGCGCGCGGCGGTGAACCGGGCGACCTTCGCCGGGTCGAAATCCGCGAAGGCGCGCCGGTAGGCCTCGCGCTTGTTGAGGATCGTCTCCCAGCTGAGCCCGGCCTGCGCGCCCTCGAGCGTGATGAACTCGAACAGCACGCGGTCGTCGTGCACGGGCACGCCCCACTCGCGGTCGTGATACTCGATCATGGCGGGCGAGCGCGCCCAGGCGCAGCGCTTCATGGGTCGGACACGAAATGGCGGAGTTCTTCTTCGCCGAGCTTGATCAGCCCGTCGAAGCGGAACCCGAGCTTGCCGAGGAGCCGTATGGAGGGCTCGTTGTCCTTCGACGTGATCGCGACGATGCGGCCGAGCCCGAGCGTCTCGCGCGCATGCTTCATGACGGCCTGGGCGGACTCGAACGCGTAGCCCTGCGATCCATGCTCCGGAAAGAAGGAGAAACCGATGTCCGGGTCCGGCAGCGTGTCGCGCTTCAGCACGCCGCACATGCCGAGCGCGACGCCGTCGGACTTGCGCACGACGCGCAGCAGTCCGTGGCCGTAACGGGCGTAGCCTGCGACCGGGCCGTCGGCGATGTACTTGCGCGCGTCGGCGAGCGTGCGTACGCCGCGATCGCCGATGTAACGCAGGAACGACGGTTCATTCACGAGGCGCAGCACGAAGTCGGCGTCGCCCTCGTCGAACTCATGCAGGGCGAGCCGCTCGGTCTCGATCGCGATCACTGGTGCAGCGCCCAGAATGGCAGCACCGTGCGGTCGACGAAGTTCATCTTGCGGTAAACGCCGATCGCGCGCTCGTTGTCCGCATAGACGTGCAGGAACGGCGTGAAGCCGCGGTCGAACGCCAGAGTTGCAGAGGATCGCGAGCAGGCGCTGCGCATAGCCGCGCCCCGTGTAGTCGGGATGCGTGCAGACCGCGGAGAGTTCCTGGTAGCCGTCGAGCCGCATGCGCTCGCCGGCCATCGCTGCGAGCCGCCGATCCGTCGTAGATGCCGAGGTAGCTTCCCATCTCGAGCGTGCGCGACCGGAAGAAGCCCGGAAACACGAGGTCGGTCAGCGCGATCATGTCCGGGCGCCTCGGCGGCCGTCATCGTCGTGACCGGCGGCCCGGGAACCTCGGGCGCGCGTGTCGGGCAGATCATCTGGAGCACCGGCTTCTTCGGCTCGAGCTGCCATCCGGGCGGCGGTTCCGGCGCGACGCTGACGACGAAGACGGATTCCGCGTCGTCGACGAGGCTCGTCAGCTGGTTCGCGGCGCGCGCCGAAGGCTCGCCGACCGCCGCGAAGGGCACGATGGACGCCGGATACCGGGCCGCACCGTCGGCCGTCAGCGCGAGCCCGGCGTGCTGCGTCATCAGCGAGTGCCAGACCGGATTGTCGAGCGGATGAGAAGCCAAACGCTGGCACCTCAGCCGGCGACGCCGAAAGCGCTGCCGATCGCGGCCGTCAGCGCCATGCGCGATTGCGCCCCAGAAGGTGACGCGCAGCGTGCCCTTCAGGACATTCGAGCGCCCGACGCGCGCGGCGACGGCGCCCAGCAGTGCGAGGAAGGCGAGCGACAAGGCGGCCACGATCAACCCGACTTGCGCGGAGGGCGAGATGATCACGGTTGCGAGCGGAAGGGAAGCCCCCACGGCGAATGATGCCGCGGATGCGAGCGCTGCCTGGATCGGGCGCGCGAGCAGGACTTCGGAGATACCCAGCTCGTCGCGCGCATGTGCGCCGAGCGCGTCCTTGGCCATCAGCTGTTTCGAGACTTCGGCGGCAAGCTTCGGCTCAAGGCCGCGCTCGACGTAGATCGCCGCGAGCTCACGGTGCTCGGCATCGACGTCGGTTTCGAGCTCCTTGCGCTCGCGCGCAAGGTCCGAGTGCTCGGTGTCGGCCTGCGAGCTGACCGAGACGTATTCACCGGCCGCCATCGACATCGCGCCGGCCACGAGGCCGGCGAGCCCGGCCACCACCACGGCGCTGCGGTCCGCGCCCGCGGCGGCGACGCCGATCACGAGGCTTGCGGTCGAGACGATGCCGTCGTTCGCGCCGAGGACCGCCGCCCGGAGCCAGCCGATGCGGCCCGAGCCATGCCGTTCGCGGTGGCGCATGTCACTTCTGGTTGAACGCGTAGCGTCCCGGGCCGAGGAGGCCGAGCGCGATCGCCGTGAAGAAGAACATGTACTGCTGTCTCGAGAGCGAGGCCACCGGACTTCGGATCGATCGCAAACAGCTGCCCGCCGTGAGCGAGGCCGAATCGCAAACAGCATGTTGACGGCGATCAGCCAGGCCCCGATCCGCGAATACCAGCCCGCGATGACGAGGAGCGGCGCGATGACCTCGCCGACGTAGACGCCGTACTTGAAGAAGGCCGGCAGGCCCTCGTTCGCCAGCATGCCGTCGAGCCAGTCGACGCCGCCCGTCAGCTTGTGGATGCCGTGCAGCAGGATCGTGACTCCGAGCACGATGCGGAGGATCAGCTTGCCAGCGCTTTCATTCGTGGGCATTTCACTCACTCCCGGTGTTCGGCGACGCCATCTGGACTAGGATACGGCCCTATGGTCCACAAACCAAAAGACGCCGGCCAGGAGCATCTCGACGACCTCCTCGACGCGGCGCTCGCAGGGCACGTTCCCGGCGAGCGATCCGGTCGCCCACCTGGTGGACGAGGCGAAGAGGCCGCTACCGGACGCCGTGCGAAGGGCGGACCGTCGCGCGACGAAGGCGAAAAGCAGCCCCACTAGAAGAACGTGCGGCAAGCAGGCCGTCCACGAACCAGGAACGCGATGAAGGGCGGCGCGCTCGCTCGCGAGAGCGGCACGACGACGTAGTTCATCGCGGCCCAGGTCAGAGCCCGTAGGCGACACCCGCCTGCAGCGGCTTCTCGATCATCCGCGGCCAGCGCCGGCAGGCGAGCCAGTAGATCGCCGCCATCGCGCACATGATCGTAAGATGCAGCACGAGCCCAAGCACGGCGCTGCCGGCGCCACCCGCGAATGCGGCTTTTCCCAGGATGCCCCCGGCAACCGACTGCAGGATCACGGTTGCGCTCGTGCCGCTAGTACAGTCGCCAGAAGACGATCGCATTGAGGATGTCGAGGATGCCGGCGGCAGGCCGCCGTACAGTACGGCGTCCGCTGCAGCGCGTGTCACACGACGTCTTGCCGGGCATGCGCGTCGGGCGCCGCTCGAGCACGCCGCCGCAGTTCGGGCACTTGCCGGCGAGCGGCGACTGCGCGCAGGCCGCGCAGAACAGTACACTCGAACGAAGCAGATGACGGCGTCCGCGGATTCGGCCGGGGTGAGCGGCCACAGCGTTCGCAACTTGCGCGCATCTCGAGCATTAGCATGACCTCACGCGGGACGGAATTGTAACGCATGATCCGGATCTCTCGCCGGCCACCGACCAGGAGTGGCGCGACGCCGGGACCTTGATGTCCGAGCTGAAGGACTGGGACCTCGAGCAGTCGCGGGCGCTCGGCCTCGATGCCGACGAAGTCGCGCTGCTTCTTTTATCCGTACATCGACCACATGACCCGCAGTTCCGTGCTGCTCGCCATGGACGGCCCATCGCCCGTGGGATGCGCCGCTTTTTCCGGCTCGACGATGCGGCCTGCGAACTGCACAGCGTCTATGTGCGGCCGGCCAGCCGCGGAGCCGGCATCGCCGGCCAGCTGGTGCGGCAACTCGTGGAACAGGCGAGGGAAGCAGGCTACCGCGTCATGCGCCTCGAGACCGCGAACTTCATGGGGCGAGGCGCAGAAGCTCTATGCAGCACTGGGGTTCCGCGTGCGGGAACCCTACCGCAGCATTCCGCCCCAGTTCGCCCCGTTCACGATTCCCATGGAACTCGACCTGGGGTAGGGCGGGCGTCGGTTCCTATTTCCGGCGGCCGAAGACCAGGAGCAGCGCGCCGGCGGCGATCGCGCCGATGGACAGCCACTGCGGCACGTCGACGGACTCCGTGTCCTTGACCGACAGCTCGAGGTTGCCGATGTTGGCTTCGTGCTTTTCCTCGGTGTAGCTGAACTTGCCGCGCGCGAGGCCGAACGCGCCGAGCGCGATCAGCACGATGGCGACGATGAATACGACATTCTTGTTCATGGCTTCCTTTCTCCTTCGGGATGTTGCTCGGCCGGGGTGAGCGCCTTCACGTCGGCGACGATCATCGTGCCCGTTCCCTCGTTCGTGAAGACTTCAGCAAGCACGCTGTCGCGCGCGCTGTAGGAAATGACGTGCACGCGGCGGACGCCGCCGCGAATCGCCGACTCGATCGCCGAGGCTTTCGGCAGCATGCCGTCCTCGAAGCTGCCCGATTTCTCGAGTCGCTTGAGCCCGGCAAGATCCGTGAAAGAGACCAGCGAGCGCGGGTCGTCGCGGCGCTCGAGGATGCCCGGCGCGCCTGTGCAGAGGATCAGCTTCTCCGCGCCAAGCGCAGCCCCGATCGCCGCGGCCACCGTATCCGCATTGATGTTCAGGACGACGCCGGCGTCATCGGCCGAGACCGGGCTGATGACCGGCATGAGGCCGGCATCGAGTTCCTTGCGGATGACGGTCGTGTCGATCGAGACGATGTCGCCCACAAAGCCGTAGTCCACCGATTCGCCGTCCACATGGACGGGCGGGCGCCGGATGGCGCGCACGAGGCCCGCGTCCACGCCCGAGAGGCCGACCGCGTCGATGCCGACCTCGCGGCAGGTCGCGAGGATCCGCGTGTTGATGAGCCCGTTCAGGACCATCGTCGTCGCGTCGATCGAGCGGTCATCGGTGACGCGCCGGCCGCGCACCATGCGCGGCTCGATGCCGAGCGAGCGCTGCATCTCGTCGAGCTGCGGCCCGCCGCCGTGCACCATCACGACGCGGATGCCGAGGTGGTGCAGGATCGCGATCTGCTCCACCAGCGAGCGCGTGCCGGCGAGGTCGCCGAAGATCGCGCCGCCCGCCTTGATGACGAAGACCTTGCCCTTGTAGAGGCGGATGTACGGCGCAGCGCCGCGCAAGGCCGCAATCACCGCGGTCTGGTCAATCCGGTGCGTCACCATCTCGCAGAAGCTCCTTGTCCTCAGGTCCAGCCCGGCGCCGGCGCGAGCAGGCCGTCAGTCTCGTCGAATCCCTGCAGCCGGTTCATCCACTGCATGGCGCCGCCGGCGGCGCCCTTCACCAGGTTGTCGAGGACCGTCATCACGACGATCGTCCGGCCGTCCGCGACCGCCGAGACGTGAGCATAGTTGCTCGCGACCACGTCTTTCATCCTCGGCGGCTCGTCGAGCGACCCGCACGAAGGGCTTGCCGGCGTAGAAGCCGCGGATCGCCGCGATCGCGCCCGCGGTGTCGAGAGGGTTCCTCAGCACCGCCTGCACGGTCGCGTGGATGCCGCGCGCGAATGGGCCGGAGTGCGGGACGAAGGCGATCCTGCCGTCCTTTCCGGTCGCCGCGCGCGCAAGCGCATTGATCTCGGCGCCGTGGCGGTGGGTCAATGCGCTGTAGGCAAAAGGTCGCTGTGCCGCTGCGGATGATGCGTGCCGGGAATCGGGGCTGCGGCCCGCGCCGGTCGAGCCGGTGACGGCCGAGATGAAGATCGGCGGCTCGACGAGATCGAGCTTGAGAGCGGCACCGCCGCGAGCAGCGAGGCCGTCACGAAGCAGCCCGGGTGCGCGACGTGCGGCGTCGGGGCGCGGGCGAGGTGCTCGGGCACCGCGCAGGTGAAATCCTTCGCGCGCGGCGGGTGCGCCGTGCGCATGCTTGTAGATGCGCTCGTATTCGGCGAGATCGGCAAAGCGGTAATCGGCCGAGATGTCGACGACCGAGGGCTTCGCGCCGGCAGCCTCCGCGCCCGGCCAGCAGGCCGTCGATCAGCGCGTGGAGACGCCGTGCGGAGCCGCCGCGAGAACGGCGCTTCGCGCGTGGCGTGCCGCAAGCGCGGCCGCCTCCGAAATGGGGACGTAGCGCAGGTCGCCGCAGACGGCGGCGAGGTGCGGAAAGGCCTTTGCCGACCGGCTCGCCCGGCTGGCTGTCCGAGGCGATCGCGGCGAGCTCGAGCCTCGGGTGCGCGAGCGTGAGCCGCAGGAGCTCGCCCGCGACGTAGCCGGTGCCGCCGAGGATGATCGCGGGAATGCGCGCGCTCATTCCTCGTCCTCGAGGTCGCCCGAGTGCGCGACGGCGTCGAGGCCGACGGCCGTGATCACGCAGTCGCCGAGCGCCGCGCCATTCGTCATCGCGTTGAATGCAGGCACGTTCAGCCGCTCGCGGATGATGTCGACACCGACCGAATTGTCGGTGGACGGGCCGGTGACGGCCGCAGGCTCGATGCCGAAGCGCTCGCGCAGGAGCTTCACGCCGCCCCAGGCGGCGACCGGATCGTTCGCGGACAGCACGACGGCCGTGAGCGCCTTCCGGATGTCGGGCGCGTCGAGGATGGCCTCGACGCCGTAGGCGCCGAGAATGCCGTCGCCGAGCTCGAAGACGATGACGTCCGGCTTGCCGGCCGCCATCTCGGTCAGCATCGTGCGCGTGAGGGCAGGGCCCGTCTTCGGCGTCGTCGTCACGATCCCGAAGTCCGTGAAGATCATCGAGCGCCGCGCGCCCGGAATCCTCGAAGGCGAGGATGTCGCGCCGGAGCGAGACGCCCGTCGCCTTGAAGCCGTCGACGACGAGTCCGCGATGGCGCATGCGCGAGATCATCGCGCAGGCGGCCGCGGTCTTGCCGGCCTCCATGCAGGTGCCCGCGAGCGCGACGACCGGCACGCCGTTCGTCTCGAGCGCGGCGTCGTAGTCGAGCGCTTCGCATGCCGACGCGCGCCGGCACGCCGATGCGCTCGCCAAGGTAGGGGAAGTGCAGGACCGTGCCGAGCACGCGGCAGTCGAACGGCCGGCCCTTGTCGGGATTCACCGAGTCGCAGATGCCGAGCACGCCGCCGATGTTCAGCATCTGGATCACGTCGCCCGGCGCGAGCTTGGTCGGCAGGTGGCCGGAGTAGCCGAACAGCGCCTTGCGGTGGCCGAGCGCGCCGACGACGACGTTGCCGCGCGCGACCTTGGCCATGCGGCCGCTCGTCAGTTCGAGCGTGTTGTACTGCGACTTGTTGGTCAGGATCTCGACCGCGATCACGACTCCTTCCTCGCAGGGAATCTCGCGCGGAGATCCGCAGCTCATGCGACAGCCCGCAGGCCTGCGTCACCGAGGCGATCTTGTCGACGATGATCGACTTCATCGTGGAAGGCTTGCGTGGCATTGCGGTTTCCCTAGTCCTCGATCCGGTATTCGACGTCCGCGCCGGTCTCGCTGCCGGACTCCACCGGACACGGTCCAGCGATCCCCGATCGTATAACGAAGCTTGAGCGTGTTGATTTCCTCGATGAGCGAGATGCCGTAGCTGACGTACAGGCGGGGCGAGAGGTACTTGCCGAGCACGAGCGACTGGTCGCCGGTTGCCTGGTCCCGCGTGAGCCCGACGTCGTCGAGCCCGACATACTTGCCGAGCTGGCCCGCGAGCAGGGCGCTGCCCTGTTCTTCCGCGCTCAATTCCGTGGATTCGTCCCCGTCTTCCTGGATGCTGGTGCGGCCGACGATCAGCATCGAGGCGATCTGGTTCTGCGGCAGGCTCGGCTCGAGAACAGCGTGAACTGCGGCCGGCGCAGCGGCCGCGCGCGATCACGCCGACCTTGTAGCCGGGCAGTTCGCGCGAAGCGCGAAGGTCGACGCCGGGGTCCGTGATCGCTCCGCCCGTGAAAAGGAGCCGGCCGCGTTCGACCTCGAGCTCCTTGCCATAGGCGCGGTACACGCCATCGTCGATTTCAAGCTCGCCCGACGCGACCGTGCCTTCATTGGGCGCGACCCGCGTCCGCACGGTGCCGGAGACGTCGCCGGTCAGGCCGTAGGCATTGATCCTCACTTTCTTGCCCAGGGTCAGGCGCACGTCGCTCGAGACTTCGAATCCTGCAGCGGATTCTCCCGTCGTCCTCGGGACGCAGGATCTTTTCGTCCGTGGACACGAGCACCGCGTTCGCGGTGTCGGCGGGCAGGATGCGCGCCTCGGGGATGACGACGTCGCCCGTGACATCGATGCGCCCGTCCGCGAACTTGAACTGGAGATCGGGCGAGGCGAGAGACGCGGGCCTCCGGCACGTCCGCGACCAGCAGGCGATCGCCGGTCAGGTGGAGTTCGCCATTCAGGACCCGATCCTGCCAGCGCAGTCCGCCGTTGATCGCGAGCGACCCTTCGCCCGCCTTGCCCGCGGCATCCAGGGTGAGCGAGGTCGCATTCAGCCGAACGGTCGATTGCAGATCGCGCAGCCGCAGGTTCGCCTGGTAGAAATCGAGCGAGCCCTGGCTCAGGCGCGCCTCGCCTTCGAGCGACGGCGCGGCCACGCGGCCGGCGACCGTGAAATCGAGGGCCAGGTTCGCCGGAGGCGCTGTCGATCTCGTCGACCAGGAGCGGCAGCAATCCGACCTGCCGCGTACGGCCCTTCACGCTTCCGCTGAGCGGCATGTCGCCGAAGCCGCCGTCCGCTACGCGCATGGCCTCGAGATTCACGGCGAGGTCGAGGTCGGCAGCGTCGCTCACGCGAAGTTCGAGCCGATGACGCTCGGCATCGGAAACGAGCGTCGCGCGGGTGAGCCGAGCTCGACCGTGCGGTCCTTGCCGCTCGCAGGACTGGTAAACGAGCGCGGCGTCCCGGATCTCGGCGCGGACATTGGCGATCCAGGGCTCGCCGGCGTGTCCGGATGCCTCGGCGTCGAAGACGAGAACGCCGCGGAAACGCGCGGGCCCGAGGCGCTTCGAATCGAGCGCTTCGAGCGGGAATGCCTCGGTCGTGGCCTTGACCGACCAGTCGCCGGCGGATTGCCAGCGGCCCTCGAAGCAGAAGCGGCGCGTCTCATAGACGAGGCAGAGCGGATCGAGCGCGCGCGTCCGTGGGACTCGCGGACAGGCGCGTCGCGGCCTGCAGGCGCCAGGGCACGATGCGAGGGGCCGCTGGCCGCGATGTCCTCGAAGCCGAGCGTGTAGCGGCCCGCGTCCCAGGCGCCGCCGGCCACGCACCGACACGGCATCCGCGCCCGAACCGATGCGAAACGTGAGCGTGTGGTCGCTCGGCAGGCCGTCGAGCGAAAGCCGCGTGTCCGTGATCGGGAATCCCGCGAGCGTGATGCCGTTCGAGCGCAATCGCAGCCAGGAGTGCTCCGCGACCGTCGCGGTCCACGTGCGCATCGGCCGAGAGCACGACCGCACGGTGCGAGCCGTACCGAGGTCGTGCCCGGTGAAGGCGACGGCGACCGTGTGCTCGTGCACGTTGACTTTCGCGTCCACCCGGCCGCCGAGCTCAGGCAGGAAGGCGGACAGGTCGTCCGAGACGAAGGCGCGCGTCGAGGTTCGCGCCGCGGCCGAGGGATGCCGTTCGCCTCGAAGCGCGCGGGGCCCAGCGCGAAAGCGACGTCGCTGGAACACGGTCTGGCCTGACTTGCGGCTGACCGTGCCGCCGCCGCTCGCGCGCTGGCCGCGGAACACGCCCGAAGCTTCTGGATCGTCGCGGACCAGGGGCCCTTCGCGTCGAAGCCTGCGCCGTTACCCGCGAAATCGAAACTGAGCCGTCCGGGCAGCTCCGCACGGATCTGCGAGGATCGATGTCCGTCGCGCGGCCTGACACCGTCCAGGGCTGGGCCGGATCGCGGCCAGCGAGCCCTTGAGCGCGACGCGCCCGCCGAGGGCCTGCCAGTTCGATTCGTCGACGACGATCGCCGGGGTCGTGAAGTCGCCGGCGGCTTCGCCGGAGAAGGCCGGCGCGCCGGTCGGCTGGAAGTCGCCGCTGAGGCGATAGTGGAATTCGGTCCAGCCGTCGGCCTCGAGATGCCCGCGCGACGAGGTGAGCAGCGCGTGCCCGACGAGCGGCCAGCGAAATGCCGGTCCAGTCGGCCGTCATGTCGTAGGACAGCTGCGTTCGCGACCGCCAACGTGCCCCGCGCGCGACGACGGAGCCGGGACCCGACTCCAGCACGATCGACTCGAACGCGACGACCTGGTCGGCGTAGCTCATGCGCGCATCGAGCCGCGACGCCGGATTCGGGCAGGCCGCGGCCGTGCAGCTTCCCCTGGCGCCGTAATGCGAGCGATCGCCTTCGATCGCAAGCGTGCCCTGCAAGGGACCGAGCGGCGGGTCGGCCATCCACTGCGCGAGGTCGAGCTTCTCGATGGCGGCCTCGCCCCGGAACATGAGGTCGGGGCCGAGGTCGCGGACTTCCGCACGCACGCGCGCGATGCCCGGCGCCGCGACCTGCGCGTCCACGAGCACGCGATCGAGGTCGCCGGCCGCGTGAGCGATGCCCACCACGCGATTCTCCGCCGACAGCGACCAGGCCGTGTTGACCTCGAGCGCGAGCGGCTGGCGGGCGAGCAGGCTTCCGCTCGCGCCCGCGACCGCCCAGCCGGGCGACTTCACGTGCACGCCATCGAAGTCGATGCGCGACCTTGCGATCGTCGCGGAGCCGCGAATGTCGTCAAAGCGCACTTCCGTGCCGGTCGGCGACACGATCACGAGCCGGGTCACGGCGGCGTCGTCCAGGACGACGCGCAGCCACCCCGGCATGAACGACGGCGGCTTGTGCGGGCCCGTCGCAGTGCGCAGCACGACCTTCGCGTCCGCGATGCGGACGTTCTCCGCCGAAATCCGCCCGCCGAGGATCTCGAGCGGCTCGTAGTCGGCCTCGAGGCCGGCGATGCGGATCGTCGCGCGCGGGTGCTCGATCTCGATCGTCGCGACATGGAGCGGCCCGATCAGGCGCCCGGTCGCGCCCTCGACGCGGATCGACACGCTGCCGAGCGACTCGGCGAGCGGCGACGGCGCGCATGAGGCCTGCCTCGGTGGTGACGAGCCAGGTGGCGAATGCGATGACGACGAGAAGCAGGATCGCGAATCCCGCGAGCAGCCATCGAACCCACTTTCGCGCCGGCCATCGCATCTCAGAACTCCGGCGTGAAGTTGATGTGCAGCCGCGGGCTGCGATCCGATTCCGAGATGGACTGCGCGACGTCGAGGCCGACGCTGAGGAAGGGCAGCCGATAGCGCAGGCCGATGCCGACCGAGTATTCGAGCGGGTCGCCGAACTTGTTGAAGGCGTTGCCCGCGTCCATGAAGACTGCGCCGACGAGGTTCTTCGGCAGGTCGCGCTGGATCTCGACGGTCGCGGTCAGGAGGTGACGGCCGCCGACCTTGTTGCCATTCGCGTCGACCGGCGAGAGCTCCTCGTAGCCGTAGCCGCGCACGCTGTTGTCGCCGCCCGCGTAGAAGCGGTAGCTCGCGGGCAAGTTCCTCGAAATCGCCCGACCGCGCTCGCGCCGATTTCGCCGCGCAGGTACAGGTGCCACTTGTCGGCCAGCTTGAAGCGGTGCTCGTCGCGCACGTCCACGCGCGTGAAATTGGTGTCGGAACCGAGCGTGTCGGTGGAGGCGAGCAGCTCGACCTGGAAGCCGCGCGGCACGGTGTTGACGCCGAGGAAGTCCGGCGGCAGGCGCGCAAAGGTGATGCCGGGGACCAGCAGCGCCGTCCGGCTGCGGTCCACGAGCGTCGAGCCGCCCGAAACGGTCGTGATGGTGTCCTCGGTCTGGTCCAGCGTCACGGAGAGCACGCGCTGCCACTTCCCCGCACCTGCGTGAGGCCGACCTTGAACGTGGTGCCTTCCGTCTCGATGTCCGCGTTCTGCTCGCGGAATACGCGCAGCTGGTACGAGCTTCTCGAGCGCGGGATCCGGACCAGGGGACGATGTAGGTCAGGGTCGCCGAGTTGTCGATGTCGGAGGCGCGGAGTCTCGGCATGCAGGCGATGGCCACGCGTGTTGAGCCGCCGGTCCTCCCAGCCGAGCGTGCCGCGCGCGCCCGTGTCCGAGCCGTAGCCGACGCCGATCCTGTAGACATGGCGCCGGTTCGGCTCGGACGTGATGCGCACCGCCGCGACCTTGTTCTTGCGATCGCGCTCCTCCGGCAAGACCTCGACGATCGCGAAGTACTGCGAGTCGTCGAGCGCGAACTGGGTGCGCAGCAGCGACTCCGCGTCGTACCAGTCGCCTTCCTGGTAGCGCAGGTAGCGCGCACGAGCCCGGCGCGGAGCGAGCTCTGCTCGATCGATCGTCGGCCCGAAGCGATAGCGCTCGCCGGTCTCGAGCGTGACGTACGCGCGCGCCGAGTGCGTCGCGGGATCCACGATCAGCTCGCCGCGCGTGGACCCGCGTCGAGGTAACCATGGGCAAGCGCACTTCGAAGAAGGTCGCCCTTCAGCTGGTCGTAGGCCATGTGGCTCAGCTGCTTCCCGGTCTGCGAAGCGGCGAGTCGCGCAACGACGTCACGCAGGAACGGCTCGTCCTTGCCGCTTCCGGTGATGGCCACCTGCTGCTCCGTCAAGCGTGACGGGCGTTCCCGGCTTGATCGTCACCTTCACATGCCAGCGATCCCCGGATTTCCGTGAACTCGGTCGTGACGTCAGGTTCGTAGTAGCCGAAGGGCCGAAGCGCCGTGCGGGCCTCGTTCGGCGCGCGCTGCGCGAGGCGCCCGACCATTTCCGCATTGAGGTCCTTCGAGGCCGCGAGGCGATGCAGGCTCGACAGCGCCCTCACATTTTCAAGGAGTGGTCCTTCTACTCCCTCGAACTCGACTTCGATGCGCGGCTTTTCGTCCTTGCCGTGGGCCTGCGGCGCGGCGAGGAACGCCAGGCAAAGGGCAGCAAGGATGGAGCGCAGCATGAAAAATCAGACCCGGCGCCGGCGCCAGCGTTGCAGCGCCCAGGCGCCGCAGCCGACGATCGCTGCGAACGCGATGGCCGGCAGCAGGAACGCGAGGCTCGAGAGCAGCGCCGAGCCGGCGAGCTCCGCGGTCGCGTAGACCGGGTTGCCGAGCCCGCCCGACACCGCACCGGTCTTCGCGCGTCCGACGGCATTCAGCGCGTGCCCCGCGGTCGCAACCGCGCCTCCTGCGCCGATCGCCGTGAACCAGCGCAGCCAGTCCGGCAGCCCCACCATCACGCCGGCCGCGGCGACGATGCCGGCGCCGATGGCGACCGGCGCGCCGATGAGGTCGAGCGCGTGGTCGACCCCGGGATGTAATAGGCGGCGATTTCCGTGACGGTCGCGATGGAGAGCGCGGCGAGCACGACAGGATCGCCCAGCCAGTCGAAGCCGCGCGCGGGCTCGACATAGCCGAAATGAATCGCGAGGCCCGCCGCGAGCAGCGGCACGAAAGCGCGGAATCCGGCCGCCGCGGCGAGCGCGAGGCCGGTCGCGACCGACAACAGGATGCTCAGGGGTTCAGCCATTCCTGGATCAGGCGATACGCGATCGACTGCGGGAACGGCATCATCGAACCGCCCTTGAGCTCGTCGCGATGGAACCAGCGCGCGTCCTCGAGTTCGCGGTCGCGGAGCCGGATTTCCGTCGTCAGCGCCACGGCGCGAAAGCCCAGCATCAGCGAACGCGGGAAGGGCCAGGGCTGCGAGGACTGATAAATCATCGCGCCCGTCTCGATGCCGGTTTCCTCGAGCACCTCGCGGCGCACGGCGTCCTCGAGGCTCTCACCCGGCTCGACGAAGCCGGCGATCGTCGAATAGCGGCCGGCGGGCCAGGCCGGCTGGCGCCCGAGCAGCGCGCGGTCGCCGTCGGTCACGAGCACGATGACCGCGGGATCGACGCGCGGGAAGGATTCGGTGTCGCAGCCCTTCCGCTGGCAGACCATGACGCGGCCGTTCTGCTGCGGCGCGGTCGGCGCGCCGCAGCTGCCGCAGAAGCGGTGGCGGTGGCGAAACGAGATCATCGCGCGCGCGTACGCGACGAGACCCGCTTCCTCGTGCGGCAGGAGGGCGGCGGCGAGCCGGAGATCCGCAAACTCCGCGCCATTCGCGAGCGCGGGCGCGCTCTCGGACTCGATCTCGGTCGTGAATATCGCGAGCCCCTGGTACTCGCCGAGCAGGATCAGCTCGTTGACGTCGATGCCCGCGAAAGGCCCGCTGTCGAGCGGCAGCAGGCTGGCGGTCGGGGACGGAAGCCGGACGACGGGGCAACGCGACTTCCAGACCGGAATCAGGCGTGCGGATCCCTCTGCGATCGCGCGCGCGACGGACTCGGCGTCGGCGTTGGCGAACTTGAGTCGATCGACATGCGGCCCGGCGAAAACGTTGGGGCGCATTCCTTCCCGTTCCTGGCCGGTGAAGCGGTCATTCTAGCAGTCGCCTACCGAGAGTCCGGGGCGCGCGGGCGGCCGGCTCGATGCGCAGAACTCGCAGACTTTCGGCCGTTCCGCGTAGCGCATGACGACGAGCAGGCTCCCGCAGCCCTCGCAGTCGTCGAGGCAGATTTCGTTCTGCTTCTCGAGCGAGCGCAGCAGGTGGCAGGCGTGCTCGAACGGAGATCTGCGGATGCTCGAAAAGGCTCGCGAAGGTTTCGTAGGCCTCGCAGAAGCTCTCGCCCCAGCGCAGGTGCTCGACCGCACCGGGCGTCGATCCGCCCTCGCGCCGGAGGAGGCCGAGGATGCAGAGGAGGGTGGCAAGGCCCGCCGCCTCGCGCCGGATCCCGGCGTTGCGCATGAAGAACGCGCTCTGCCGCGGGCTTTTGCCGCGATGGCGGCGCACGTCGCGCCGGCCCGCGTCGGCGACGTAGGAGCGGTAGAGCTTGCGGATCCGGTCGTCGGTGAGGCCGGTCCAGCTCTTGATCGTGCGCGTACGCGCCTCGTGGCGGATGAGCCTCAGGGCGAGGTCGAGTCGCAGGCGGTCGCGCGTGTAGCGGTCGTCGGTGATGCGCATGTCGATGCCTTGACGGTCAGAATAGTACTGGTAGTTTCACACCAGTCAATCCTAAACCGGCCCCAGAGCCGGTGAAACGCGAAATGGCACGTCAACGGGGAGAAATGCCATGAATCGCCAGCAGCCTTTGGCACTCGCGCCGCCCGCGGGCGGCGCCGACTGGTCCGAGCAGAGCCTGCTCGACGCGGGCACTCGCCGCGCCCTCGGCTCGATCAACCTGGCTTTCCTCGATCTCGCGGGCGAGCTCTGCGGAGGAGGGACGGCTCAAGCAGATCGCGGGCCTGCCGCCGCGAGCCGTCGATTCGCTGATCGATCCTGAGGCCGGTCTTCGGCTCTGCGAACGCCTGCCGTATGCGCTCTTTGACCTGCGCTTCTCGGACGGGAGTTTCTGGGCGGCGGAAATCGCCGCGGCGGGCGGCGTGCAGGACGCCTGCAGCGGGCCCGGCCATTGACGAGCGGGTCGTGTCCTTTGCGCGCGCGGCGATCGTCGTGCTCTGGCACCTGGCCCAGACCCGCGCTGCCTGCGCGCGGCTCGTTTTCGGCGCCTCGCCCGCAACGATCGCGGCCTTCGCCGCGATGCCGGTCGCGGCGGTCGAGCGGCTCGCGCGCCGCGTCGCGCCGGTCCTGTCGGCGCGCTTCGGCTCCCGCGCGCGGTACTGGCTGCAGTTCGAGGGCTGCGCCGCGCGTCCCGACGACCAGTCCGTGAACCTCCTGCGCCAGCTTGGCCTGCAGATCCAGGGCGCGGAAAGCGCGCGGGGCAGGCGCTGCAGAGGCGTCACAGGCGGGCCGCGGCCGGCTGAGGTACGCTTCGCGCCTCATGCAGGCGCTCTCGATCCGCGGACTGACCAAGACCTATTCCAATGGCGTGATCGCGCTTCGCGGCATCGACCTCGACGTCGCCGAGGGCGACTTCTTCGCGCTGCTCGGGCCGAACGGCGCCGGAAAGACGACGACCATCGGCATCATCATGTCGCTCGTCGAGAAGTCGGGCGGCAGCGTCTGCCGTCTTCGGCCACGACATCGACCGCGAGCTCGACCGCGCGAAGTCCTGCATCGGCCTCGTGCCGCAGGAGATCAATTTCAACCAGTTCGAGAAGGTGTTCACGATCATCGTGAACCAGGCGGGCTTCTACGGAATCCCGCGCAAGCTCGCGGTCGAGCGGTCGGAGAAGTACCTGCGCCAGCTCCAGCTCTGGGACAAGCGCGACCAGATCGCGCGCTCCCTGTCAGGCGGCATGAAGCGCCGCCTCATGATCGCCCGCGCGCTCGTGCACGAGCCGCAGCTTCTGATCCTCGACGAGCCGACGGCGGGCGTCGACATCGAGATCCGCCGCAGCATGTGGACGTTCCTGCGCATGATCAACGAGCAGGGCACGACGATCATCCTGACGACGCACTACCTCGAGGAGGCCGAGAGCCTCTGCCGGAACATCGCGATCATCGATGGCGGGCGCATCATCGAGAAGGACACGATGGCGGGCGTCATCCGCAAGCTTTCGCAGGAGACCTTCGTGCTGAATTTCCGCAGCGCGACGGCGGCGATGCCGTCGCTTCCCGGCTATGTCGCCCGGCTGGTCGACGACCATACGCTCGAAGTCGAGGTCAAGAGAGAACAGGGAATGAACGACATCTTTGCGCGCCTTTCGCAGCAGGGCATCGAGGTCGTCAGCATGCGCAACAAGGTGAACCGGCTCGAGGAGCTCTTCATGCGCCTGGTCGAGCGCAAGGACGGCGCCGGCGGCGGAGGCGCGCTGAGGTGGAGACGCCGTCGCTCGCCCGGATCCGCCGCATCGGCTTCCAGACCATCGTGCGGCGCGAGTACGGCCGCATCATCCGCATCTGGGGCCAGACGCTGGTGCCGCCGGCCGTGACCGCGGCGCTCTACTTCGTGATCTTCGGCAGCCTCATCGGCCGGCGCATCGGGCAGATGGACGGCTTCAGCTACATGCAGTACATCGCCCCCGGGCTCATCATGATGGCGGTGATCAGCAATTCCTACGGCAACGTGGTCTCGAGCTTCTTCGGCGCGAAGTTCGGCAAGCACATCGAGGAGCTCCTCGTCGCGCCGCTGCCGAACTGGCTGATCGTCGCCGGCTACGTGGCGGGCGGGCTGATGCGGGGCATCCTCGTCGGTGCGGTGGTGACGGTGGTCACGCTGTTCTTCACGCACGTGCCGGTCGCGCATCCTTTCCTCATCGTCGGATCGGTGTTCCTGACCGCGACGGTGTTTTCGCTCGGGGGCCTGTTCAACGCGATCTTCGCGAAGAACTTCGACCAGATCTCCTGGTTCCCGACGTTCATCCTGACGCCCCTCATTTACCTCGGCGGCGTGTTCTACTCGGTTTCGCTGCTGCCGCCCTGGGCCGAGAAGCTCTCGTACGTGAACCCGATCCTCTACATGGTCAACGCGTTCCGCCACGGCTTCCTCGGCACCAGCGACGTGGACCCCGCACTCGCCTTCGTGATCATGGGAGCGTTCGCGGTCGCGATGTTCACGATCGTCGTCGTCCTCATGAACCGCGGCACCGGGATCCGCGAGTAGGGGGCGAGCCATGTGCGGCCGCTATGCGTTCTTCTCGCCGTCCGAGGCCGTCAAGCGCGTCTTCGCGCTCGACGACGTCCCCGATCTCGAGCCGCGCTACAACATCGCGCCGACTCAGGACGTTGCGGCCGTGCGCACGGGCGAAGAGGGTGCGCGCGCATTCGCGATGCTGCACTGGGGCCTGGTGCCCAAGTGGGCCAAGGAGCGCGCGATCGGCAACCGCATGATCAACGCGCGCTCGGAGACGCTGGCGGAGAAGCCGTCGTTCCGCGAGGCATTCAAGAAGCGCCGGTGCCTCGTGCTCGCGGACGGCTGGTACGAGTGGCAGGTCGCGGCCGGCGGCAAGCAGCCATGGTTCATCCGCAGGAAGGACGCGCAGCCGTTCGCTTTCGCGGGGCTGTGGGAGCGCTGGAAGAACCCGGCCGACGGCTCGACGCTCGAGTCCTGCACGATCGTCACGACTGACGCGGCCGAGTCGATCAGGAAGATCCACGAGCGCATGCCGGTCGTGCTGGAAGAAGCGGACTGGGATCGCTGGACGGACACGGCCTTCTCCGACACGGAGACGCTGTCGGAACTGCTGAAGGCCTGCGATCCCAAGACGCTCAGAGGCATGGCAGGTCAGCCGCGAGGTCAATGCCCTGAAGAACCAGGGGCCGGAACTGATCGCAGCCGTGGACTAGCCTCACTTCTGCGTCCAGGCCCCGGCTTTCGACTTGTAGTACCAGCCCGCGCGGGCGTTCGCGATCCAGCGCTCGGCAAACGTGCTGCGGATATCCGCTTCCCAGTCCGGGTGGCCGTTCGCCGTCGCGATCTCGGCGTAGAGCGCCTTGCGGTCGCGATTGTCGTCGGCGACGAGTTGCTTCAGCTTGTTGCGGTCGGCGAGGGCCACGGCGTTCGCGTCGCGGATCTCGACGAAGCCGTCGGACGTGAGCCCGATCGCGCCCGAGGTGAAGAACGGATCGAGGTCCGCGGCGCGGGCCTTCATGGATCCGGTCAGCGTGCGGATCGCCGGGCTCGACACGTCGAGGTCGGCCTCGGCGTGCGCGGCCGGGATCACGAAGTCGAGCGTGCCGCGCAGCGCCGCGAACAGCAGGTTCCCGGCCTCGCTGGCCGAGCGAGCCCTGCTCGTTGCCGGCGGGCTTCGGTCCCTTCCTCGGGTCCCCAGATGTCCTCGATGATGCGGTCGGCCGCCTTCTCGGCGGCGGCCGCCGGGAAGTAGACATTGATGGTGACGCAGGCGACGAGCGCCAGGCAGAAGGCGGTGAGACCTGCGGTGATCCAGCGCAACATGGGATGCATGTTAGCCTCCGAAGCTGAACGATTCATGAACCGATTCTAGCCCAGTGAGCGGCTCACTCGACGACGATTTCGGACTCCATCATCGCACCGAGCTGGCGGACGAGCGTCGTCCACGCGACCCGCGACTGGCTGCCGATCACGTTGATCCGCGGGAGCCCCGAGCCCTTCACGATGTAGTAGCCGCCCGGCGCCGGCAGGACGCCGCCCATGATGCAGACGTCGTTCGCGAGCCGGCAGGACAGCCCGAGCCGGTCGTAGCGGAAATCGTCGAAGAATTTCAGGAAGCCGCCCTGCAGCGCCGCCGCGACGCCGCCGCCGCTGCCGCCTCCGATGCTCGACAGGTTCGTGACCGCGCGCTGGCTGATGCGGTGCCTGGAGTCGTCGTCCGGCGGCGTAAAGAGGAAAGCGTCGAAGGACTCCGGCATCCAGCCGAATGTCTCGAGGTCCGAGACGTAGCCGGACAGGCGTCCCGCGATCATGCCGAACTCGAATGTCTGCGTGACGAGCGTGAGGTCGAGGTTCTCGACGCCGATGCTCGCGTGCATGCGCGGAACTTGCCGAGCGGGTCGCGCAGGCTGAGCCCGCGGACGGCGACCCTGCCATCGAACACCTCGGCATCGAGGTTGCCGTCCAGCGTCACGACGCCCTGCCGGAGTTGAAGGCCCGGAATGCGGCCAGCGAGCGTGCCCTGGAACTCGGGCCAGCCGAAGGCGCGCGAGAAGCAGCGCAACGCTGATCGGGCGGACCTCGGCATCGAAGCGCACGTACATCTCTTCCGTGCCCGCATGGCGTACGCGCAGCGTTTCGATTGCGAGGCCGCCGTCGAAGATCGGGAGCATCACCGGCTCGAGCAGCCGGAAATTCCGCCCGGTGGTCGTGAACGGGAGCGTGGCGGGCCCGAGCTCGAGGCCCCAGAGCTGCCCCGCCTTCCAGGCGAGGCTCGACTGGAAGAGGTCGTCGTCGATCGTGCCGGCGAGCGCCGGTGCGCGACGTGTCGTCGAACCAGTTCACCCGGCCGCCGAGACCCTCGAGCGAGACGGACGCGGTCTTGCTCTCAATCGCGATCGCGTCGAGGTCGAGGCCGGCGCGGACCGGCAGGCCGGCGTCCAGCTCGACGTCGCCGCGAATCGTGCCGCTGCCCGTGATGTCCTTGAAGCCGCTGTTGATCAGGAAGGGCTGCACGTAGGCCGGCAGCGCGTTTGCTGAGATCGAGGGATGCGATGTGGACTTTCGCCGCAGGCAGCAGCGTGTCGCCGGCGAAGTCGAGCGTCGCGGAGCCGCCGGCCTGAAGCAGGCCCGCGTGATCGAGCGTGAAGGAATCCGCGTCATAGCGTGCGGCCTCGGTGTCGAGCACGCCCGCGAAGTCGAGCTTCGCGTGATGGACGCCGAAGTCGAGGAATACGGGATCGCTGTAAGCCTGGCCCGCGGTCAGCGTGAGGCTGCCGCGCGCGGGCATCCGGCTCGTCGCATCCGCCGTCGCATCCACCGTCACCGACCCGGCCAGCTTCTCGCCGGCGAGCGTGCCCGCCGCATCCGCGAAGTCGAGCGTCTGGATGTCGAGGTCAGCGCCCGCCGTGCGGAGGAGATCCCCCGCGCCGGTCGCGCGAAATTCACCGGCAGCACGTCCCGCGACGGTGAAATCCGCCGGCAGCTCCACCCAGGGCTTCGCGACCGCGCGCGAGCTCTGCGATGTCGACGCCCGCGAGCGTCGCATCGGCGCGCCAGCGCGAGCCGTCGAGCTCGACTTCGAGCCGGCCGCGGCCTCCGGCGATGCCAAAGGCGTCGAACGAAGGCGAAGTCCGCCGTCCGCGCGGCGATGCGCCGAAAAGCGCGTGTCCTGGGCCCCGAGCGAGCCGAGCGAACCCGAGAGCCGGCCGCGTGCGCAGCTCATCTCGTCGCCGGCAATGCGCAGGTCCGGGCAGTCGAGGCTGAACCTGGCGAGCGGTCCCGTCGCCGCGAGGCCGCGCACCCGCGCCGCCCGGATCGCGATCGCGCCTGGAGCTGCGCCACGAGGCGACCAGTCGGCTTCGAGACCTTCGACCGTGAGGCCTCGAACTCCGGCCTGCCCGATGCTGACGCTCACCTTGCCCGCGGCCGGCGTCGCTTGCGCCCAGGCACAACAGGCGGCGAACAGGAGGAGTCGCTTGCGATTTGCCTTGCCATCGCTCGTCAGGGTGATTCGATCGAAGAATAGCAACCATTCACCGGGTTGGCGCATCTCAGTCCCATGAAGCAATTACAAGTCGTGGCCGGCTGTCTCTGGATGGCTGCGAGCTGCGTGAGTTCGGCGGCCGAGCCCGATCTCGAATCGATCATCGCGAAGCATGTCGCCGCACGCGGCGGTGCGGCGGCCATCGAGCGCGTCGGGACATTCGGGTGCGACATCCACATCGTCGAGCCGACGTTCGAAGTGGAAGGCAGCTATGTCGCGACGCGCGACGGCCGGATGCGCGTTGATCATCAGCCTGGAAGGCGAAGCGCGTGTTCACCGAGGCGCTCGGATCGCAAAGCGCGCCTGGTCGTGGACGCCCGATGCCGGCGTGCAGGAAGGATCCGCCGTCGCCGCCGCGGCACTGCGCCACGGCATCGAGTTTCCGTTCTAAGCTGTTCGGGCTCCACGAAGTCCGCGCCCGCGGCCACCGGCTCGAGCTCAGGGGCCGCGAGACGGTCGATGACATCGACTATTACGTCCTGCAACTGACTGCTCGACGACGGATTCGAGGTCCGCTACTACCTGAATCCGGAAACCTGGCTGATCGACCGGGAGCGGACGCGCAAGGCGATGCATGTGGACATCGACCCGACTCCGCTGTGGATCGAAACCACCTACAGCGACTACCGGCCAGTCGGAGGCGTCCTGTTCTCACACAAGCAGGTGGAGCGGGAACTCGTGTCGGGCACGTTGCTCTCCACGGGCACGATTCGCGAGGATCCGCATCAACCCGCCGCTCGCTTCGACGCGCTTTTCGCCTCCCTGACCCTCGCGGCAGGGCAATCCTCCAGAAAATTCAGGGGCTTCCGTTCTTTTTCGGGCGGCGTGTCGATTGAGGCGCTGTCCGACCGACTATGGGTTGTCATGAACCCAACCTATATGGTCCTCTTGGTCCTAGGAGCCCGCAATGCAGTACCTGTGCCTGATCTACCAGGACGAGAAGGAGTGGCAGAAACTCCCTCCGGCCGAATCGCAGAAGATCATGGGCGAGTTCTTCGCCTACACCGATTCGATCAAGAAGAGCGGAAACCACGCCGGCGGCAACGCGCTGCAGCCGACGCACACGGCGACGACGGTTCGCGTGCGCCAGGGCAAGGTCGCGACGACTGACGGCCCGTTCGCCGAGACGAAAGAACAGCTCGGCGGGTATTACCCGCTGAACGCGCGCGACCTGAACGAGGCGATCCAGCTTGCGGCGCGCATTCCGGCCGCGCGACTGGGCTCAGTCGGAGGTCCGTCCCGTCATGGAGTTCAAGACATGAGATACATGATCATCATCAAGGCGACGAAGGACTCGGAAGCCGGCGTGCTGCCGCCCGAGCACCTGCTCGAGCAGATGGCGGCCTTCCACGGCGAGCTCGCGAAAGCCGGCGTGCTGGTGGATGGTTCCGGCCTGCAGGCGACGTCCAAGGGCTGGCGCGTGCGCTACCGCGGCGCGAACCGGACCGTCATCGACGGCCCGTTTGCGGAGACCAAGGAACTCATCGCCGGATACACGATCATCAACGTGAAGTCGCGCGCCGAGGCCGTCGAGTGGACGAAGAAATTCCCCAACCCGACGCTCGACGGCTCCGACTGCGAGATCGAGGTGCGGCAGATGTTCGAGCTCGAGGATTTCGGGCCGGCTGACGCGATCGACCGCTTCCGCGAACTGGGCATGAGCGGCGCCGAGAAACTGTCATGAAATTCGTGTGCCTCGGTTGCCTCGACAAGGACGCACTGGGCAAAGCTGGACGCCGCGAGCAGCAGAAGATGGTCGAAGCCTGCACCGACTTCGACCAGGAGCTGCATGCGAAGGGCCACTTCGCCGCCGGATTCGCGCTGCAGGACACGTCCGCCGCGACGACGATCCGCTGGCAGGGCGGCAAGGCGACCCTCGTGCGACGGCCCTTCTGCTGAAACGAAAGGAAATGCTGGGCGGTATCCTGATCCTCGAGGCGAAGGACAAGGCCGAGGCGCTCGCGATCATGAGCCGGCACCCGGGCATCCGGATGGGGCCGTTCGAGATCCGGCCCGCCGACGAGGAATTCATGGCCCAGCACCCGGTCATGAAAAAACTGAAGGAGAAGTGAAATGAACTACGTGGATGGATTCGTGTTGCCCGTGCCGCGCCAGAAGCTCGCGGCCTACCGCCGCATGGCGAAATACGCCGGCAAGATCTGGATGGAGTTCGGCGCGCAGCAGTACGTCGAGAGCGTTGGCGGACGACGTCAAGCCCGGCAAGTGGACCTCGTTTCCGCAGAGCGTGAAGCTGAAGACGCGGCGAGGTGGTCGTGTTCTCCTTCGTGGTGTACAAGTCGCGCAAGCAGCGCGACCGCATCATGCAAGAAGATCATGGTCAGAGCCGCGGTTCAAGAAGTACATGGACCCGAAGAAAATGCCCTTCGACGGCAAGCGCATGTTCTGGGGCGGCTTCAAGACGATCGTCGGTACTGACATGCAGGTCATGCTGATGTGCTGCATCGACGAGAGCCGCTGGACGGCGCTGCCGGCAGGCGAGCCGCGACGCGATCATGCGCGACTACGGCGCCTGGGTCGGGGAGATGGAGCGGCTCGGCAAGCACGTCGCGACCGGCAAGCTCGCGCCGTCCGCGAGCGCGCAGACGATCCGCCTGAACGGCGGAAGGCGCCAGGTCGTCGACGGTCCGCTTTGCGGAGACGAAGGAACAGCTCGGCGGATACCACCTGCTCGAGTGCCGCGACCTCGACGAGGCGCTTGCGCTGGCGGAGCGGATTCCCACGCTGCCGCACGGCGGCGTCGGTGGAAGTCCGCGCCCTGGAGCCGGCGGCCTGAACGAGAGTCATCGAGGCGGTCTATCGCGAGGAGTCTCGGCGGGTGCTCGCGACGCTGATCCGCCTGCTCGGCGATTTCGACCGCGGCGGAGGAGGCCATGCACGAGGCGCTTCGCGCGCGGCGCGTCGAGCAATGGCCCCGCGACGGCGTGCCCGGCCAATCCGCGCGCCTGGCTCGTGTCGGCCGGCCGCTTCAAGGCGCATCGACGCGATCCGCCGCCAGTCGCGCACCGACGGCGACTACGACACCGTACTCGACCTGACGGCAGGAGACAGCATGGATCCCGCGCTCGCAGGCGGACGAGACCGTCGAGGACGACCGCCTGCGGCTCATCTTCACCTGCTGCCATCCGGCGCTCGCGCCCGACGCCCAGGTCGCGCTGACGCTGCGCGAGGTCTGCGGGCTCACGACCGAGGAGATCGCGAGCGCCTTCCTCGTCGCCGGCGCCGACGCTCGCGCAGCGCATCGTGCGCGCCAAGGCGAAGATCCGCGATGCGCGGATCCCTTATGAAGTCCCGACGGCGGCCGAGCTGCCGGAGCGGCTCGACGCCGTCCTGCGCGTGATCTACCTGGTCTTCAACGAGGGCTATGCGCGCCTCGAGCGGCGAGTCGCTGACGCGGGCCGACCTTTCGCTGGAGGCGATCCGGCTGCGCGGCTGCTCGTCGACGCTGCAGCCGGAGCCCGAGACCGATGGGCTTGCTCGCGCTGATGCTGCTGCAGGATTCGCGCCGCGCGGCGCGCGACGTCGCCGGACGGCGACATCATCCTGCTCGAGGAGCAGGACCGTTCGCTGCTGGAACCGCGGGCAGATCGAGGAGGGGCTCGCGCTCGCGCGAGCGCGCTGGCCTCGCGCCGATTCGGGCCTTACACCCTGCAGGCTGCCATCGCGGCGCTGCACGCCGAGGCCGCGACCGCCGCGGCGACCGACTGGAACCGCATCGTCGCGACTCTACGACCTGCTGCTCGAGATCGAGCCGTCGCCCGTGATCGAGCTGAACCGCGCGGCGGCCGTCGCCATGCGCGACGGCCCCGCCGCCGGGCTCGCGCTCGTGACCGCGATCCTCGGCGCGCGGCGAGCTCGCCGATTACCAGCCGGCGCATGCCGCGCGGGCCGAGCTCTGCCGGCGGCTCGGCGCGGACGGCAGAGAGCGCGCGACGGCGTACCGGCGCGCGCTCGCGCTGACGCACCAGGGCGCCGCGCGCCGATTCCTGGAGCGCCGGCTCGCGGAGCTCCGGTCCGCCTGACCTGTAGAATGCCGCGATGCCGGGCGTGATCTCGATCTCGAACCTCACCAAGACCTACGCGCAGCGGGCAGCACGCGCTCAAGAACGTGTCGCTCGGAGATCCGGCCGGGCGAGATCTTCGCGCTGCTGGGCCCGAACGGCGCGGGCAAGACGACGCTCATCAGCATCGTCTGCGGCATCGTGCACGCGACGTCGGGCACGGTGCTGGTCGACGGCCACGACATCCAGCAGCGACTTTCGCGCCGCGCGCGCGCGCATCGGCCTCGTGCCGCAGGAGCTCGCGATCGAGGCCTTCGAGACCGTGTGAGGCGGCGGCGGCGCTTCAGCCGCGGCCTGTTCGGCCGAGCGCGCGGATCCCGCGTACGTCGAACGCGTGCTGCGCGACCTCTCGCTCTGGGACCGCCGCGACGACATCCTGATGACGCTTTCCGGCGGCATGAAGCGCCGCGTGATGATCGCGAAGGCGCTCGCGCACGAGCCCGCATCCTGTTCCTCGACGAGCCGACCGCGGGCGTCGACGTCGAGCTGCGCCGCGACATGTGGGCGCTCGTGCGCCGGCTGCGGGACCAGGGCGTGACGATCATCCTGACGACGCACTACATCGACGAGGCCGAGGAGATGGCCGACCGGATCGGCGTCGTGAACCATGGCGAGCTGGTCGTCGTGGAGGAAAAGGCCGCGCTCATGAAGAAGCTCGGCAAGCGGGAGCTCACGGTGATACTCCAGGAGCCGCTCGCCGCGATTCCGCCGGAGCTCGGCGAATGGGAGCTCGCGCTCAACGCCAACGGCCGCGAGATCAAGTTCACCTTTGACGCGGCCCGGGAACAGTCGGGCATTGCGCCGTTCCTCCGCAGGCTCGAGCAGCTCGGCATCTGCTACCGCGACCTCAATACGCGCGGAGAGTTCGCTCGAGGAGATCTTCGTGAGCCTCGTGCGGCCGGAAGGCCCGGCCATGAGCGTGCCAGCCTTCAATCGCCACGGCGTCTGGGCCATCTACCGCTTCGAGATGGCGCGCTTCCTGCGCACGATCCTGCAGAGCGTCCTGACGCCCGGTCATCACGACGTCGCTTTGTTCGTGATCGTCTTCGGCTCGGCGATCGGCTCGCGCATGTCGGAGGTCGGCGGCGTGAGCTACGGCGCCTTCATCGTGCCGGGCCTGATCATGCTGTCGCTCTTCACCGAGAGCATCGCGAATGCGTCGTTCGGCATCTACTTCCCGAAGTTCACGGGCACGATCTACGAGATCCTCTCGGCGCCGGTCGTCGGCGTTCGAGATCGTGCTCGGCTACGTCGGCGCCGCGGCGACCAAGTCCGTGCTGCTCGGGACTCATCATCCTCGCGACCGCCAGCGTTCTTCGTGCCGATCACGATCCTGCACCCGCTCTGGATGGTCGCTTTCATGCTGATGACGGCGGTGACCTTCAGCCTGTTCGGCTTCATCGTCGGCATCTGGGCCAAGAACTGGGAGCAGCTGCAGCTCATCCCGATGCTGATCGTGACGCCGCTGACCTTCCTCGGCGGGCGCGTTCTACTCGATCGACATGCTGCCGCCGGCCTGGCGCACGGTGACGCTGTTCAACCCGGTCGTCTACCTGATCAGCGGCTTCCGCTGGAGCTTCTACGGCACGTCCGACGTCGGCGTCGGAGATGAGCCTCGGCATGACGCTCGTCTTCATGCTCGTCTGCCTCGGTGCCATTGCCTGGATCTTTCGTACCGGTTACAGGCTCAAAATTGACGGAAGTCCACTTCTGGCCCGGACCGGCCTGGGCTACACTGCGGAGAGGCGGGCGGAGAGGCGAATGATGCCGGGCAAGCGCAGCGCTGGTCGTCGACGATTCCAAGTCCGCGCGGGTCGTCCTCTCCAGGATGCTCGAGCGCTACGGGATCCTCGTGGACTCGGCCGATTCCGCAGAAGCTGCGCTCGAGTACCTCGGGACCGGCGCCCGGACGTGATCTTCATGGATCACCTGATGCCGGGCATGGACGGACTCCAGGCCGTCCGCGAGATCAAGTCGAAGCCCGATCTCGCCTCGATTCCGATCATGATGTACACTGTCCCAGGAGGGCGAGATCTACGGCGGGCAGGCGCGTGCCTCCGGCGCCGTCGGCGTGCTGCCGAAGTCAATCCGCCCGATCGACGTCACCAAGGCGCTCTACCAGCTCCAGCTCCTGCCGGATCGCCGCGACGAAGAGCCGTCGGCGCTCGAACCGGCCGTGCCACTTTCGGCCCGCGAGGCCGCGCGTCGCCGGCGGCGGTCCGTCCAGCCGGCCATGGAAGCCCTACTCAAGGAGCACGACCTCGAGCTGCGCAAGTTCGTCGTCTCGACGCTCGACACCTGGACGCACCGCATTGTCGCGGAGCTCCGGCCGCGCGTGTCGCCGGTCGACGCGGACGACGAAGAAGCGCTGGCGTCGCCGCCGCTGCCGCCGTCGCGTCCCTGGCGCTGGGTCCTCGCAACCTTCGCCTCGCTCGCGGCGCTGGTTTTCGTCGGCATCCCTCTACTGGCAGGCGCGGGTCACGGCTGAGAATTCGGAAAGGGCGTTCCAGGCGGTCAGCGCCTCCAACGAGACGCTGACGAAGGCCATCGAGAAGTGGCGCATCGCCGGGGAAACTTCCGCGGACTCGGCGGCGCAGGATGGATTCCGGCCGCTCGTGCTCGCCGTGCCGTTCGGGGAACAGGCGCTCAATCCCTCGCGCCTCGAGTCCGGTGCGCGCTCGTCGCCCAGCTCAGAGCGCGCCGCCATCAGCGGCGTCGTGCGGATCGAGAACTTCGCCGGGAATTTCTGCCTCGAGAATGCGGGCACGGACGGCTATACGCTGGCCGCGCCGACATCGCCCGCCTCGAAGTGCGACCGAGGTCGGCAATCCCTCTCGACGATTCGCTGGCGGGCAGCTCGCGCCAGCCGGTCGCATTTGCGAACCTCGCCTCGACGCTGCGCCAGCGCACCGGCGGGGCGATCGAGCTCGCGCTCGTGTCCGGCCCGCGCGACCGGCTTGCGCGTCGCCTACCCGGCGATCGAGCAGGCGACCGCGGGCCAGTGGAATGCGGCGGCCCAGGCCAACAACCGCATCGAGATCAGCATCGTCGAGCGATGAAGTCGTTCGAGCCGCCGGCCTGGCTTGCCACATCCGGCACCTGCAATCCGTCCTGCCCGAGCCTTCCCGTTCCGCCGCAGCGCGCGATCCGAGCGTCGCGCGGCTGCGCTCGCGGCAGCGAGCCGCGATCTCGTGCTCGACTTGCGGCGAGGGCGTGCGCCTGCATGGGCCGCCTTGCGGAGCCGCCCGCCGGCAGCAGTGACCCGGCTCGCCGGCTCGCCGGGCTGCTCCACGGCTGGGAGGGCAGCTCGGAATCCCTCCTACCTGCTCTCGCTTTCGCGACTCCTCTTCGCGCGCGGCTACACGGTGCTGCGCCTCAATTTCCGCGACCACGGCGGACACGCACGCGCTGAACCGCGAGCTGTTCCATTCCTGCCGCCTGCCCGGAAGTCGTCGGCGCGGTCGCCCGCCTGCAGGCGCTTTACCGGATCATCGCCTGCCGCTCGCCGGCTTCTCTGCTCGGCGGCAACTCCTGCCTGCGTGTCGGCGCGAAAGCGCGCGCGGCAGGGATCCGGATCGCGCGCATCGTCGCCGTCTCGTCCGGTGCTCGACCCGGCGACGACGCTGGATGCGCTCGAGCGCGGGCCGGCGATCTACCGGCGCTACTTTCTCTTCAAATGGCGGCGGTCGCTGCGGCTCAAGCAGACGGCCTGGCCGGACCACTACGACTTCGGCGCGCTGATCCACGATCCGTCGCTCACCGCGATGACGGAACGCATGGTGCTGAAGTACACGGACTACCCGGACCTCGCACATTACCTGCGGGGTTATGCGATCACGGAGGGCGTCCTCGAGTCGCTCGATGCACCGGCGCACCTCATCACGTCGACCGACGACCCGATGATCCCGGTGCGCGACCTCGCCCGCATCGCGCGACCGGGCTCGCTCGAGGTCACCGTGACGCCGCGCGGCGGCGCATTGCGGATACATGGACGCGTTCGGCGGGCCGAGCTGGATCGACCGGTTGATCGTCGAGGAATTCGACCGCGCCTGATCAGGCGCGCGGACGCGGCCTCCCGCATCAGGGCGAGCCACTTGAGGTAACGAGCGAGCAGGCTCTGGTCGGGATCGGGCTCGAAGCGCTCGACCGGCGGCGCCTCGAATCCCGCCGGCATCCCGGCGACCTGGAACGCGAGGCCGCGCGACGTCGCCTGCGATCGCTACCGCGATCCACCGGTACGCCGGGCGAGGCAGGCGAGCATGCGGCAGAGCAGGCCGGTTCTCGGCGAGGCCCCCGCTTGCGACGAGGCGCGCGGCGCGGGCCGATGGCGGTCCATCTCGTCGAGATTCGCCTTCAGCAGGAAGGCGACGCTCTCGAGACGGCGCGGCATTGCTGAAGTTCAGAGCCCTCGCCGACGAAACGCGATTCGAAGTCGGGTCGCGCCAGAACGGAGAGGCGAGGCCGGCGACGCCGTTCAGGAAGAACGGAGCGCCTTCGTCCGTGAGCTCGGCCTGGCCGAGGAGGGCGAGCAGGCGGTCCGCCGCCGCGCCCTGATGGTGCTCGAACCACACGAGCGCCGAGCCCAGCGCCGTTCACCGAGCCCTCGAGCACGAAGTCCGTGTGCTCGGCGTCCGCACGGATGACGCTCGTCAGGAGCGGCGGCGCGTGCAGGGCATCGGGCGTCGGCCGCAGCACGAAGGCGCCCGTGCCGAGAGTTCACGTAGGCCGCATCGAAATCGAGACGCGCCCGCGGCGAACGGCACGACCGGACTGGTCGCCGTTGCAGACGCCGACCGGAATGCGCACCCCTCCCTCGCGAGGCGTGCCGAACGCATGGCGTCGTGCCGACCGCAGCCGGCAGCACTGGCGCGCGGAATGCCGAACAGGTCGAGGGGCTCCGCGGACCATTCGCGGGTGAATGGCGACCACCACGTAGCGTCCGCGCGGCGGTCGATGCGCGTCGGCGAAGCAGGGGCGCTCCCTCAGCAGCCGGTGCAGGAGATAGCTCGCGAGCGGACCCGCGCGCAGGCGCGACCTGCGCCGCCGCGCCGCCGGACCTCCGGCAGGTGATCGAGGCACCAGCGCAGCTTGCTCGCGCCATAGTGCGGCGACAGCTGCAGGCCGGTCAGGCGCGCGACGTCGTCCGCGCCGCGCGCGAGAGCCGGCGCAGCCACGCGGCATTGCGCGTGTCCTGCCAGGAGATGACGGGCGAGAGGCGCGGCGGCCATCGTCCGCGCTCCAGCACACGAGGCTCGAGCGCTGGACCGCGAGGCCGGCGGCCACCCAGCGCTGCGGCGCGACGATGCGGCAGCGAGCTCGGCGAGGGCGATCCCGACGCTTGCGACGATCTCCTCCGGGTCGTGCTCGACATGGCCGAGGGCGTTTCGGCTGCGTCGCCACCGAGACGAATGCGGCGCCTTCGAGGTCGCCCGTGGCCGGACGGTAGGCGCTCGCGCGCGTCGCATGCCCGCCCTGGTCGATCGCGATGTAGACCTCGTCCGTCATGCCGGGAGCGGCTCACGTCGCGAGTTCGCCGGCGAGGCGCACGGGCGTCATCGACTCGACCATCGCGACACCGCGCGCCCGGCGAGCTCGAGCGCGTGGTGCGCGTCGGTCACCTCCGTAGACGACCCAGGCCCAGGAGCCGGATCGGCAGCGCGCCGTCCCGCCGGAAGCCGCCGGTGATCGCAAAAGACGAACTCGGGCCGCATCAGCTCGATCAGCGAGCGCAGCTTGCACGGGTCCCCATCCAGCACCCATCCGATCGGCACGCCGGCCGAGGTCCGCGCGAGACGGGCCGCGTCGGCGTCGAAGGAGATGACGATACAGCGTTCGAGCACAGGCGCGAGCACGGAAAGAATCCGCTCGATGCAATGCGCCCAGCAATACGTAACC
>ERZ1370068.1480-contig-11379_pt1 | contig 109236 bp, 126 predicted proteins | sample MGYA00561227_ERZ1370068 | MGnify/ENA primary metagenome ERZ1370068 (study PRJEB38410, sample SAMEA6850437) | metagenome | study: Metagenomic assessment of the ecological functions of the soil: analysis of the soil microbiota associated with the...
GGTGTACTTCGTTCAGTTACGTATTGCTGCTCAGGCGTCAGCGAGCTCTTGGGGTTCGAGCCGGCCGGCCGGAACGCGAACGACCACGTCCTCGGGCAGGTCAGGTAGGTCCCGGTCGCGCTCACGATCGTTGGGCGACCGACCTGCATCGAACGCGACAGCGAGCCCGAGACCTCGCCCGGTGCGGGTACCGGAGATCGACCGCGACGTCCGCGGCGCACATCCACGCGAGGAAGTCCTCGTCCGAGACGTCGGTGTGCATCGACACCCGAGCGCCGAGCCCCTCCCCGCACCATCGGCTCGACGTCGTACCCGGGGATGCGACGCCCGACCAGCGCGAGGTGCACGTCCTGCGGCAGGCGCACCATCGCCTCGAGGACGACGTCGATCAGCTTGGCGGCGTTCTGGTCGCCGAACACGCCGATCACAGCGTCTCCATCCCCATCGACTCGAGCGACCCTCGGATCACGCGAGCGGCGCTCTCCGCCTTCCGGACGCGCGGCTCGCTCTCGATCACCAGGTGCGGGGCCACGAAGATCGGTGGTCTTGCAGCCGAACGCGCGCAGGTAGCGTTCGACGAACGGGCGAGTGCACGACGATCCCCCTCGCGTTCCGGGCGGCGTGCGCGACGTACGGGACGCGGAGCGGCTCGTTGCGCTCGGCCTCCTCGAACCCGTGGAGGCAGCGGCGCGAGCAGACGGCCCCCTCGCGCAGCGCCTGGTTGCCATACGGCTGCGCCGTCGCCACCATCCCCATCACGAAGTCGTCGAGCGCCAGGTCGTGGATCACCAGAGCCCCGGCGTCCGGATCGCGAGGTCGTAGATGTCGCCGTGGAACTCCATGTTGTTGCCGAGGTGGTAGACGCCCATCGTGTGCCACGGCACCGTCGCCCAGTGCTGGTGCTTGATCGGCCAGTACGGCTGGATCTTGTGCTTCCGGGCGTGTAGCCGATGCGTTCGAGACCCTCGAGCACCGCCTGCGAGTGAGGTCGCGATCCCGCTGCGGGCGGGCGGCATCGGCGAGAGCCACGCGACGCGCGGGTCCATCTTGTGGTCCCAGCGGTAGAGCCTGCGGACGGCGCCGACGATCGGGGTGGTCAGCGGTTCACGGTTACTCCGTCAGCCGGGCGACGACCTCGGGCCAGCCCGGCACCGTCGCGCGAAAGCTGTCTCGTGCCCGCCTCGCCCATCTTCTTGGCGAGCGGGCGGTTCTGAGAAACAGGCGGTCGAACGCGTGGGCGATCGCCTGCGGCTCGGGCGGGGTGACCAGGCCGGTCTCGCCGTCGGTCACGAACTCGAGCGGCCCGCCCGCGTCGGTGAGAGCGTCACGACCGGCCGGCGCGCCGCGAAACCCTCGAGCGTCGCGTACCCGTAGTCCTCGTCGAGACGGTCCGTAGTACACGCCGAGCGCCCCGAGGTAGAGCTCGTGGGCGTTCGTCGGAGACCGGCGGCGAGCTCGACCTTGTTCTGCAGCCCGTGCTTCTCGATCTGCTCGCGGAGGGCGTCCTCGTCAGGACCGTTGCCGACGAGCCTGGCAGCCGACCGCCCGTCTTCACGTGCCGCATCGCCTCGACGGCGAGCGCCTGCCGCCTGAGGCCTTCGAGCCGGCTCGGGAACACGATCGCGTCGCCGTACGGTCCGGGTTCGAGCGGCAGAGTCGCCTCGACGATCGGCGACGGGTGGTACAGGACGGTCGCTCGACAGGCGTGAGCGACTCCGGAACGGTCCTGGACGTTCTTCGAGTTCGTGAGAGATGCGCTTGGCCTCGCCGAGCGCGATCCAGTCGCTCTGCTGCACCATGTCGCGGACCTGCGGCCCCTCGATCTGCTTGCCGAGGTCGGCGAACTCGGGTGGTCCCACAGCTCGTAGGCGGTCCGGTGCTGGTGGATCAGCCACACGACGCTTGCGTTCGTCGCGGGACGAGGTAGGCGGGGAACTTCAGCGCGATGACCATGTCGATCGGCAGCCCGTTGGATTCCGGACAGGTCGAGTGCCGCGCCACACGGCCATCTGGTGCACGATCTCGGTCGCCGGGTACCACTTGCCGGCGACGCCGACTCCTCGGCTTCGTGTCCCGCTCTCGCGCAGCGACCGGCGACGACCGACTCGGTGTGCGTCTCGGCGCCCCCGCGCACGAACGGCGTCTGCGGAGTGGACGACCGCGATCCTCCACTCGGCGTCCCCGAGCTTGGCCTGCAGCTCCTTCACTTCGGTCTCGAGCGCGACGACGCGATCGGCGCGGGCAGCGGCCGCGAGCTCTGCCGGGCATCGGCGAGGCAGCCGGTCGTTGCGGCGGCGCATCGGTCGGAGGCAGGCGGAACTGGAAGGACCTTTGGTCTTTGCGCCGCATGCAGGAAGGCCGGACCAGACTCCGGTTCGCCCCGCGGGACGGCCTGCTTCTCGTCGGCGCGCATGAGCATCGCGAAGTCGTGGAGCAGGTCCCGAACCTCGGAGGTGTCCATCCGCGACCGAGCCGAAGACATCCTCGGCCCAATAGATCTCGCGTTCGAGCGCGCTCCGAGCGTCGTTCTCCGCTGGTCATCGGGGGTGAGGGTAGCACCGGACAAGACTGGCCCGGCTGGCCGTCAGAGCCCCATCACTCGCTTTACACGGAGAAAACTCCAACACTGGTCAGTACGCCACGGCGTTCAAACTCGGCCCGCTCTCAGGCGGCGGAGAAACCTTTGGGTGTTCGCCGTCGTAGCCACTGAGCGGCTTCATTCTCATCAGCGGCCATGAGCTCAAATCGAATGCGCGGATACGCTTTTTGCAGTCGAGGTCACTCAACCCAGACCGGGCAGGCGCGCCAGAGTCTGGGAACTCGGTTTCGACGAGGTGGAGATAGCGACACCGGCGGAGGAATCGCGGTTGGACCGCTGGCGGCCGAAGCGTTGCCCGCCATCGTTGGGACTCTAACTCCGCAGGCGACGCTGCAGATAGACCTCCGGTGGCAGCCAGACCCGGAGCCCACGAGTCACGATATGAGTACCCAACACGCATTCAAGTGGTTCCTCCTCGAGGTCTTGTCAGGCAGATGAGAGAACGATCCCCGTGTCCCAGGTCTGTGAAGTTCGTCACACATTGGAAGGACTTCCCCAGGGTGACTGACTAGGTAACTGAGATCTGACGATCAGGCGGCGGATCGGTACCGTCGCTCACTGTGAAACACGCAACAGACGCGCTGAGGCACCTGGGTAGAAGAGGGCATGCTTGGCGTCTACCGCATCAAGCTTCGCGAACCGAACTTCATCTCGTCGAGGTGTATGTGAAGGCGGCGAACGCTCAGCAGGCGGAGAGCATCTTCTTCGGCGCACTCGAGCGCGGGACGCTGCTTTATCTCATGGACGCAGATCTTCGACAGCTGAACTTACCAGGAGATCGATTCGATCGAACCAGTTCCTGTCGAGCATGATCCACTTCCCTCGGACGACCGATCCCATTGCCTACTTTGTGAACGGACTGTCCGATGGACGGGTGTATCGGCGGAGGACTCACCGAGTGGCATCTTGATCCCGGGTCCTTGGGTACACGCGGATCAGCCGATCAATGATGGGTCGGGACGGTTGAAGGCTAGAGAGGGATGGCTCTCGTCGCCGAGGAGGAACCACCCAGCCCTCGCCTCCAACCGAGGTGAGGTCGCTTCGGAGAAGTTGACCTGTTACCAGATCCGCCGCTTCTGAGTTCGCCGCTCGACTTCGTCCAAACTGAGGAGGTTTGGCGGTGCAGGACGACGAACGCGAAATAGTGATCTCCTAATGTGCGCGCCATCTCGTATTCGCGCTCCGTAGCGCCGAAGAAGAACCCGTGCAGAGATGCGTTCTGAGATCGCCTTCTTCGTGGTCTTCATCTCGATGAATCGCAGCGTCGGGAAAGGCCCATCGACGTTGTCAGCGACGATAGGAGGAACTGGGTCCGGCGTCATGACGGCATCGAATGTCTGGATTCCGAACGACTCCGTCGTTCCGACAAGTTCGAGATGCGGCGTTTGGTGGCGAGGTTCGGAACTTGGAACCTGGCGTCGGTTGGTAGGAAGACCAAGGCCCTCCCTCTCAGTTCCCGCGTTCGACCTGCTCTTTGGCAGGAACTTCGATTCGCCTGCCACGCGAGCAGCCAGTCCCGCCCCTCGAGTCCCAGGATCAACCCATTGGGCCTACCGCTCCCGAGCGACCTCGAAGTGCTTCAGCCTCGGGGGAAATCGAGCAGGAAGCGTTCGTCGTCGGGGAAGTACCGCGCCGCATCCACGTCCTCGCCGGCGAAGCGCCTTCACGTCGTCGAGCGAGTCCCAGAAGGACATGACGGTGAACTCGGCTTCGAAGCCGTGGAGGCGGCGGAGCACCATCACCCCGCGGTTGCCGGCGGTGGCTTGAGTGCCGCCACCCCGCTCTCCTCCAGGTACGCGAGATACGCGTCGTAGTCCTCGGCCTTCGTCCGTCCGGTCCACACACGTGCGATCACGATCGGCCTCCTTCCGCGTGGCTCCGGCCAGTATGGTTCGCGCAGTGACCGAGAACCACGTGCTCGTGAACCGCGAGGGCTGGGACGCCGACGCGGACAACTGGGTCGAGCCCGGCCACAAGGCCTGGTCGAGCGACGAGATCGCCTGGGGCGCCTGGAGCGTGGCCGAATCCGACCTGCAGGTGCTCTCCCCGACGTCGACGGGCTCGACGTCATCGAGCTCGGGTGCGGCACCGCCTACTGGTCGGCCGTGGCTCGCCCGGCGCGGGGCTCGGCCGGTCGGGCTCGACAACTCGAGCCGGCAGCTCGCGACAGCCCAGGTGTTCCAGGAGGAGTTCGACCTGCGGTTCCCGCTCGTGCACGCCGACGCCGAACAGGCGCCGTTCCCGCGACGAGAGCTTCGACCTCGCCTTCTCCGAGTACGGCGCGGCGATCTGGTGCGACCCGTACCGCTGGATCCCGGAGGCGGCTCGGTCTGCTTCCGGCCGAGGCGGGCGGCTCATCTTCCTCGGCGGGCATCCGCTGCTGCTGCTCTGCTACCCGAAGGACGACGACGTAGCGCCTGCGGGGTTCACGCTCTCCCGTGACTTCTTCGGGATGCACCGGACCAGAGTGGCACGACGAGAACGGTGTCGTCGACGGCGTCGAGTTCCCGCCTGCCGCCCGGCGGAGATGATCCGGCTCTTCCGCTCGAACGGGTTCGAGATCGAGGACCTCATCGAGATCCAGGTGCCCGACGGCGGCGACGACCACCCACGACGACATCGCCCCGCCCGAATGGGTCAAGCGCTACCACGCCCAGTGCAGCCACCTGGAAGGTCCGGCAGCGCGCAGACCACGCAGGCAGATCGAAGGCTCGCAGCTTCCTCTCACCGGGGAATCTGGCTAAAAGGCGTCAAATGCCCGTTGCCTACCGGCTCCTCGGTCGTTTCGGCGCCCGGATCGGGCCCAGGCAGTCATCGCGGAGCGGAGCGGGTCCCTGCCCTCGGCTCCTGCTCGAAATCGAACGCCGAGAGCATCGGCGTGCGCCTGCTGGTCGCGCTTGGTGAGCTGCGTCAGGCCCCAGTTGTCCTCGATGAACCGGAGGACGCTCGAGAACTCGCCGAGCTCGCCGCTCACCTTGCCCTGCTTCGAATACGGGCTGAGCACCATCATCGGGACGCGGATCCCGAACCCGAAGTCGTCGACCTGCGGCGGCGGCACGTGGTCGTAGAAGCCGCCGTAGTCGTCCCAGGTGAGGAAGATCGCGGTGTCAGTCCACATCGGCGAGCGCATGATCGCGTCGATCACGCCTCGTGGACCAGTTCTCGCCGTGGCAGAAGTTGAACTCGGGGTGCTCGGACAGCTCGAACCGCGGCGTGATCCACGTGACCGGCGGCAGCAGGCCGTCGCCGGATGTCGCTCGACGACCTCGTCGACCGGGAACATGTGCTTGCTGCCACCGGTCCTCGTGCATCCGGTAGCGGCGGATCGCCGAGTACGCCGACCAGATGTAGCCCTTCTGGTCCTCGTTCGCCGCGTAGTACGCCCACGGGATCCGGGCGCGGTTGCAGCAGGTCGCCCTCGGTCAGGAAGTCGAAGCACGGCGGCACCTTCCGCGAGCCGCCCCTCGCTGTCGTAGACGTCGACCGTCTGCAGCGGCGGCGCGTCGCAGCCGAACGTGTTCGGAGCCGTGGGTCAGGCTCGGCACGCGCCGCGGGTTGTCGTGCGCGCCGCCCGAGGTCGCCGCGATCGAGAACAGGTGGTTCGGGAACGACGGCCCCTGCGCGCGTCGCGAAGAAGTTGTCGAACAGCACGTTCTGGCCGCGCCCAGTGCCAGTAGTTCGGCAGCTGGTCCTTCTGAGAGCTGCGTGTAGGCCCAGGCGCGTGCTCGCCCTGCGGGAACCCGTCCATCTCGCCCTGATTCCACGCCGCGAGCGCGCACGAGTAGCAGTGCGGCAGGTCGCCGGGGAGCCGGCCGTCGGTGCCACGTGTGAGCGTCCGCGGCTGCCCGAACGCCATCCGGTCGAGACGCCGTTCGCGCCGGGGAACGTGCCGAACAGGTTGTCGAAGCGTTCGGTTCTCCTTGATCAGGAACACGACGTGCTTGATCGGCGTCGAGGTCTCGAGCGCGGTCGCGTCGAGACGCGTCAGGGCTCCCCGTCGAGCTCACGCTCGGGCTCCGGGGACGGGACGGGCGAGGTCGTCGGCTTCGGTTCCGCCTCGCTCGTGCTGCAGGCGGCGGCGATCAGTCCGAGACCCAGGATGGCTGCGACCAAGGCAACGCGCGCCGATGCACCGGGGTCCTCATGGATGCCCGGAGTCTATCGAACGCGCCGCCCGAACGGCGCCCGCGGCCGCCCGGAGCACCTCGGCGGTCGCGCCGGCCGCCCGCTCAGGAAAGCTCGCGAGCCGCTCGCGCCCGGCGGCGACGAGGCGTTTCGCGCAGGGGTGGGGGTCGCCGAAGAGCCGACCGAGACCCGTCGCCGATCCGCGTCCGCGTCGTTCGGGTCGACCAGGAGCGCGGCGTCCCCGGCGACCTCGGGCAGCGAGGCCACGGACGAGGTCAGCACCGGCACCCCAGCCGCGAACCCCTCGAGCACCGGGAACCCGAACCCCTCGTACCGCGACGGGTACGCGAGCACCGTCGCGCCGGCCAGCAACGCGCGCTTCTCGTCGTCGGACACGTGGCCCGTGAGCACGCACGCGTCGCCGAACGCCCTCGGGAGCGCGGCGACCTGAGCGCGAGGGGCTTCGGCGCCTTGACGGCGCCCAGAGGTCCAGCCGCCGGCGATGCACGAGCCAGGTCTCGGCGTCGGGCGCGCGGCGAACGCGTCGACCAGCGCGGCCGGGTTCTTGCGCGGCTCGATCCGCCGACGAAGCAGCGCGAACGGCCCGCCGATCCCGAACCGCCCGCGGACGCGTTCGACCTCGTCCGGCGCGCGGCGCTTCGAACGCGTCCGCACCGTGCGGGATCACGTGCACGCGGCCTTCGTCGAGCCGGTGGCGTTCGAGCAGGTCGGCCTTCGCGCTCGACGAGGGCTACGATCACCGCGGCGCTCCGCCGCGAGCCAGCCGTCGAACCGGCGACGCCACCGCTCGCCGAACCCGCGGACCCGCCTCGGGCATCACCTCGAACGCCAGGTCGTGCACGACGAGCACGACGCCGTCGCTGCGGGTCGGCGGCGGGAGGAAGTTCGTCGCGAGGAGCGCGTCGAGACCGCACCTGGCTCTCCGAGCCTCGGGACCTCGAGGCGGCGCCACGCGGGTTCGAGGACGGCGGGGATCCGCGACACGGTCTCGGTCAGGTTCGGCGACGCGCGGGAGGTCAGGAGCCCTCGGCCCGCGGATGCCAGGCCACGAGCTCGTCGGAGGGCATCGCCGCCGGCAGGTGCGCGAGCATCCGCCGGGTGTAGTGGCCCACGCCGGTGGGTTCGGCATCGGAGGCGGGACGAGCGTCGATCGCGATCCGCACGCGGGCAGTATCGCCGGTCGCGATGGTGCCACCAGACCGGCCCGAGCGCCCGAGCGGTAGCATCCGGGCGTGGACCGGATCAAGTATTCGGTCATGACGCGACTCGCTCCGTACCCCTCGCTCGCCGTGCCGCTGGCTCGGTTGCGCGGCGAGGCGAGCTGGTCGACTCGCGGACTGACCTCCTCGTGCGAGTCCTACCCGCGCTGCGCGTCGTCGTTCGCGATCGCGGCGTTCCGCCTCGCGCAGGAGCCGCGAGCGCCTCCGCATCGCGCACCACACGCACGCCTCAGGGGCACGTGATCGCGGCGATCCGGTTGGGCGTACCCGCGCTGGTGCTGATCCGCGAACCCAGGGCGCGGTGGTGAGCAGCCGGATCCGCCACCCGCGCGGACGTACGCGGACCTGCTCCGCGGGTTCTGCGCGTTCTACGAGCCGCTGCGTGGCCCATCGCGGCGACCTGGTGGTCGGGACGTTCGACGAGGTGGTCGGCGGCGAGCTCGGCGGCGATCGCGCGACGGCTGAACGCGCGGTTCGGGACGCACCTACGCGGAGTTCGAGCCGACCGAGGAGAACGTCGCGCGCTGCCTGCGCGAGATCGACAGGACTGGCGCGCGCAGCGCGGCGACGGCGACCGCCTCGAACGCGTGATCCCCCGGCCCTCGAGCGGTGCGCGAGGGGCTTGAAGACCGGAGCTGCACGAGGCGCTACGACGCCGAGGCGCCGCCGAACCTGCGGCGCCGAGCGCGAGCAGACTGTACGTCCGTGGTTCACGCGCGCCGAGGACGTGGGGCCCTCGTGAGCTCGGTGATCTTCGGCGTCCGGCTGGACGAGCTCGCATCGGTCGAGCAGCTCCGCGCGGCGTCGCGACGAGGGTTCCTCGACGGCGCACCGCGCGTTCCGGATCTTCACGCCGAGCCCGAGATCCTCCTCCACGCCCGCGAGGACACCGGGTACGCGGACGTCCTGCGTTCGGCCGACCTCGCGCTCCCCGACGGGACGGGCGTCGCGATCGTGCAGACGCTGCGGAACAGGCGTTCGGTCCGGCGGTGGCCCGGGGTCGGAGATCGCCGGCGCTGCTGCTGCGGCTGGCCGCCGAGCGCGGCGAGACCGTGGCGTTCGTCGGCAGCACCCCGAGGTCGCCGAACGCTCGGCCGCGCGATGGCGCGCTCTCCCGGACTCAAGGTCGTGACCGCGGGCGCCGGCGCCACGATCGGCGAGGACGGCCTCGCCTAGCCCACCGACCGCGAGGACGAGATCGTCGAGCGATCCGTTCGGCGTCGCCCACGATCGTCCTGGTCGGGCTCGGCGCGCCCAAGCAGGAGCGCTGGATCGAGCGCCACGCCGACGAGCTTCCCGTCGGTCCGCATCGTGATCGGCGTGGGCGGCGCGTTCGACATGTGGGCGGGCTTCAAGCGCCGGGCGCCCCGCGCGTTCCGAACGCTCGGGCTCGAGTGGTTGTGGCGGCTTGGCGCTCGAACCCGCGGCGGCTCCGCGGATCCTGCGCGCGACGGTCGTGTTCCCGGTCCTCGCGCTGTTCGATCGGACCGGCTGAGTGCGGGTCCTGTTCCTCACGCCGAGCCAGCTCGCCGAACCGCGGCAGCGGCGGGACGATCAAGTCGGCCGCGGTGCTCTCGTACCTGGAGGCCCGCCACGACCTCGAGGTCGTGCTGCTTCCGCGGTCACGACGAGGAGCCGTGGGTGCGCGAGGGCGGCGCGGTCTCGATCCCCCTTGGAGCGGGGAGGACGGTCGGTCCGTCACCTCGTGTCGAGCTACGCGGGGGGCGTGCCGCTCAGCATCGAACGCAACCGGAGCGCGGCGATGGCCGAGCGCGTCGCCCAGCTCCTGGAGACCGGCGGGCACGACGCGGTCTTCGTGGACAGCTGGCTGATGGCGCAGTACCTCCCCGACGGGTACCGGGGCATCCGCCTGCTCCACGAACACAACGCGGAGCACGTGATGTGGCGCCGGCACGCCGAGCTCGAGACCAACCGGGTCCGCAGGCCGTTGGTCCGGCTGGAGGCCCGCCGGGTTCGGCGGTACGAGGCGGACCTGCTCTCGCGGTTCGACGTCGTGTTCGCGGTCTCCGAACCCGACCGCGCCACGCTCGCCGCGCTCGTCACCGAGCGGTCCCCGGATCGAGCTGCTCCCAACGTCGCCGACCCCGCACTCCTCGAACGCCCCGAGCTCACCCCGCGCCCGAACCCGTGCTGCTGTTCCTCGCCACGCTCTCGTGGCCGCCAGAACGCCGAGGGGCTCTCGCGCTTCCTCGACGACGACCTCCCCGCGCTGCTCGAACGCAGTGCCCGGCGCCCGCCTCGTCGTCGTCGGGAGCTGGGGCGCCCGAGCGGCTCGTGCGGCGGGTCCACCTGAGCCGCGGCGCCGAGTTCGCGGGACCGGTCGGACGACGACGAGGCCCTGTACCGGCGGGCGCGGTGCTTCGTCGACGTCGGCGTCGGCGGCTCGGGCACCAAGGTCAAGGTTGCTGAACGCGCTCGCGCGCGGACTCCCGGTCGTGACGGGCCCGACGGCGCGGCGGGGCTCGACGTGACCTCGGGCGAGCACCTGCTGATCGCGCGACGATCGTGACTCGATGGTCGCCGCGCTCGAGAGTTCGTGATCAGGAGGACGCCGACCTGGGAGACGCTCAGCCGCAACGGCCGGGACCTCGTCCGCCGCCGGTACGTGCCCGAGGTCGCGTTCGGCGCGCTGAACGTCGCGCTGACCCGGCGTCCGTGACTGGCCGTCGACGCCGGGCGACGTCGCTGACGGCGTCGACCTGTATTGGCTACCGCTCGGGCGCGGGCGGTCACTTCGTCCGCCTGAACGGGCTCGTCTACGAGGCCGTCACGGCCTTCCGCGAGCGGCGACCACGGTTCGACCTCTACCACTCCGCGCTCGTGGTTCGTGTCCCCGAGGCCAGCTTCGTCATCGAGACCGCGTGGCCGATCCCCGACGACGAACCCGCGTTACGCGGCGTCGTGCTGGAGGGCCCGGTCTTCCAGCCGTCGGATCGCGCGATACCGCACGCTGCCGTTACGAGGTGCGTCGATGGCGGGACGGCGTGATCCCGGACATCGCGGAGGCGGTCGCGAGCCCACAACGCCTCACCGACGACGGCGGGACGAGCGCGTCACGTCCTCGAGCTCGTCGACTCCGTACCCGCGCTGGTGTGGGGGACGAGGACGAGCTCGGCACGGGCGACATGTGGAACTCCGAACTCGGTCATCGGCGTGGCTCCTCGGCTCAGGCGATCTCGGGGCCGAGGCGATCAGCCCCCGGCTCAGGACGGGCACCCGGCTGGCGTGCCGGGTTGGTTATGGACTCGACGGTAGGCCTGACGCGCGGCGCCCGACGTGTCAGGTCGGGCAGTCCACAGGCTACCGCCGGTGTTCGGCGGTGGGATCTGGTACTTGCCGCTCACGACGACCGCGACGTCTTTGGCCCTTCGGGAGCGTTCCGGCCGGCGCCGGGACGAGCGTCAGGTTGCCGAAGTAGGTACCGACGACCTTGGCCTCGTCCTCGGCGTCGGGGCGATACAGGATCATCGGGCCCTTGGTCGGCGGCTGGATCTGGGTGAGGTCGACGATGCCCGGCGAGGTGATGAACCCACCTTCGGTCAGGATGTCGAACACGTTCGTCGCGACTTCGCTCCCGTCGCGATCGACGACCGAGACCACGATGTTGGCCGGGCGACGGCGGCGTCTGCGACAGCTCGTGGCCGAGGTCGCCAGAGCGGCTTGCCCTCGCGGATCCTGCGCATCAGCTCGTCGGCCTCGGGCTGGATCGCCCGGACGATCGAGACGTAGGTGCCGTTCGAGTCGTAGAATCCCCCTCGGGCACGGTCGGGAGCGCGCGGAAGTCCGCGTTCTCCGTCCCGACGCTCTTCGAGGAGGCCCGCGAGGTAGACGAGCTCGGCGGGGTTGAGCCCCTGGTCCACGACGAGGTTGCCGAGCAGCTGAGGGATGAGGTCCTGCAGCTTCGAGGAGCTCGCCCGGCTGGAGGACCTTCGCGATCACCGCGCGTAGGAACTGCTGCTGCCGGCTGATCCGCGCGAAGTCCGGGCACGATGTCGCACGGCTGGTGCCGCGTCCGGACGTACGCGAGCGCCGTCCGCCCGTCGAAGTGCTGGCAGCCGGCCGGGATGTCGAGCAGCGCCAGCGGGTCCTTCATCGGGTACGGCACGCACATGTCGACGCCGCCGAGCGCGTCGACGACGCGCTGGAACCCGAGCAGGTTGACGTACAGCACGTGGTGGATCTGCATCCCGCTGATGCTCCGGATCGTCCGCGCCACGCGCTGCGGTCCGCCACCGTCCACGCCGCCCTCGAACGCAGAGTTGATCTTGCCCTCACCCATCCCCGGGATGTCGACCCACAGGTCGCGCGGGAACGAGAGGAAGACGACCTCCTTCCGGTCGGGGCGCGTGTGCACCAAGATGATCGTGTCCGAACGGTTCTCGCCTCCGATGTGCGCGTCGGTGCCGAACGCCGATGATCTCCTCGGGCGTCAGGCCCTTGCGGGAGTCGCTGCCGAGCAGCAGGTAGTTGCAGGCGCGCTCGTCGCACGTTGCCGGCGATGTCCTGCGGGCCGGTGGACCCGGATGCCGAAGGCGGCAGGTCAGGGATCTTCGAGATCGACGCGTTCGCCCAGAAGTAGCCGCCCATGACGATCGCGGCGACCACCATGACGAACGCGGAGACCGTTGCGGTCGCGGCCAGGAACAACCCGCCGGACGTGCGGATGCGCCCCGGGCGGCTTCGGGCCGCGGGCGTCGCCGGTCGGCGTCGTGGGGCTCTTCATGTCGTCTGGGGTCATAGGCTGGGTTCCGGGAACGGCGCCGTTCCCGTGCAGCAGAAGCGTACCCGTAGGCCCGGAAGGAAGTCGGGGCAGGCCGTGACGATCGTGTGGAGACCCTCGCCCGAGGTCGTGGAGCGGGCGAACGTCACCCGGTTGATGCGCGCCCACGGCATCGCGACCGAGGAGGAGCTGATCGAGCGGCTCGACCTCGGACGTCGAGTGGTTCTGGGACGCCGCGATCCGCGACCTCGGCCTCGAGTTCTTCGAGCCCTACACCTCGATCCTCGACACCTCCCGCGGGGTCGAGTGGGCGACGTGGTTCGGAGGCGGGTCGGTGAACCTCGCGCACAACTGCGTCGACCGATGGGCCGAACGCACCCCCGACGCCGCCGCGATCGCGTGGGAGGGCGAGGAGGGCATCACCCGGCGAGTCTCGTACCGCGAGCTGCGCGAGAGGCCTCGGACCGGCTCGCGAACGGTCTCGCCGCGCTGGGCGTCCGATCGCTCGACGCGGTCGGGATCTTCCTGCCGCCGACGCCGGAGGCGGTCGTGGCGCGCTGATGGCGTGTTCGAAGCTCGGCGCGGTGTGGCTGCCGCTGTTCTCGGGGTTCGGCGCCGACGCGGTCGCGAAGCGGCTCGAGGACGCGGAGGCGACGGTGCTGATCACGGCCGACGGCTTCCCTCGGCGCGGCAAGGTCGTTCCGATGAAGGAGACGGCGGACGAGGCGGTGGCCGCGGGCGGGTCGGTCCGCCACGTCGATCGTCGTGGATCGCCTGGGCCGAACCGGACGCGCCGTGGGACCCCGGACCGCGACATCCGGTGGGACGACCTGCTCGCGTCGAACGCGGACCGGTTCGAGACCGCTCGCCCTGGATCCCGAACACCCGCTGTTCATCGCGTACACGAGCGGGACGACCGGCACGCCGAAGGGTGCCGTGCACGTCCACGGCAGGCTTCCTCGTCAAGATCGCCGAGGAGGTCGCGTACCAGATCGACCTGCGGCCCGGCGAGCTGCCTGTTCTGGTTCGCCGACCTCGGTTGGATCATGGGACCGTGGGAGATCGTCGGCGCGACGGCGCTCGGCGCGACGGTGTTCCTGTACGACGGCGCCCCGAACCATCCCGGGCCCGACCGGCTCTGGTCGATCGTCGAACGGCATCGGCATCACGCACCTCGGGGTCTCGCCCACGCTGGTGCGCGCGCTGATCCCGTACGGGCGACGAGCCGGTCCGCTCGCCACGACCTGTCGTCGCTGCGGATCCTCGCCTCGACGGGCGAGCCGTGGAACCCGAGTCCGTACCGTTGGTTCTTCGAGGAGGTCGGCGAGGGCCGCGCTGCCGATCATCAACCTCTCGGGCGGGACCGAGGTCGGGCGCGTGCTTCCTGTCGCCGCACCCGATCAGCGCTGCTCGAACCGCTGCTCGCTGCGGGCCCGGCGCTCGGGATGGACGTCGACGTGTTCCGCCCGGACGGGACGGCCGGCGGACGCCGGCGAGGTCGGCGAGCTCGTGTGCCGCAGCCGTGGCCGAGCATGACCCGCGGGCTGCGCGGCGATCCCGAGCGCTACCTCGACGCCTACTGGCGCCGGTTGCCCGGACGTGTGGTGCCACGGCGACTGGGCGAGCGTCGACGAGGACGGGCAGTGGTTCCTGCACGGGCGCAGCGACGACACGATGAACGTCGCGGGCAAGCGCCTCGGCCCGGCCGAGGTCGAGAGCATCCTGACGCTGCACCCGCAGCGTCACCGAGTCCGCCGTCGGTCGGCGTCCCCGACGAGGTCAAGGGCGAAGCGATCTGGTGCTTCGTGGTCGCGAACGGCGAGGTGCCGGACGGTCTGGCCGGACGAGCTCTCGGCCCTGGTGGCCGAACACCCTGGGCAAGGCGTTCCGGCCCTCGCGGGTGGTCGTGGTACCCCGAGCTCCCGCGGATCGCGTTCGGCGAAGATCCTGCGCCGGGCGCATCCGCGCGACGGTCGTGCGGCGAGGATCCGGGCGACCTGTCGAGCCTGGAGAAACCCCTCCTCCCTGGCGTCGATCCGTTCCGCGCTCGGCTGGGCGGGATGTGCGCGACGCGATGACGAGCGCCGACGCGGTCGGGATAGGCTTCACCTGCCGATGAGCGCTTCACGCGACCCGAAGCTTGTCCGTCCTCACCGTCGGGATCGACCCCGGCGCGCTGGAAGGCTGCACGCTCGAACGCGCCGACGACCTGCATCGGCGCGCTCGCCCACCTGGCCGACGGCGGGATCGACGTGGTGGTGACCGCTCTCGAGCTCCCCGACGCGACGGGCACCGACGTGGTCGTCTCCCTGCGGGAGCGGGCGCCCGACGTACCGGTCATCGTCGTCGGCGACGCCGGGGCCGAGCCGATGGACGCGTTCGGCGCCGGCGCGAGCGACGTCGTCCCGCCGGACGCCGCGGCCGACCCTGGTCGCCCGGGCCGTGCGGTACGCGGCCACGCTCCGCAAGGTCGAGGCGGGCGCTGCGCCGGTACCAGGCGTTCGACGAGCTCACCGGGCTGCTCAACGCACGGGGGTTCGACCTGCTCGCGAACCACCACTTCCGGCTGGCCGACCGCTCCAAGGACCCTGTCCTGATCGTGTTCCTGCGCGTGGGCGAGGAGGGCGGGAGCCCCGGAGAGGCGGCGGTCGCCGACGCCGCCACGGTGAGATCAGCTCGGCCGTCCGGGTCTCCGACGTCGCGGCGCGGGTCGGCTCGAGGGCGTTCTGCGCTGCTCCTCCGGCGGGCGCCGATTCCGGAGTTCAGAGCCGATCGTGTCTCGAGCGGATGCATCGAGGCCGTGGCCACCCACAACGCCAGCACCGGGCACGACACGGGGCCCTCGGTCTCGATCGGGGCGCGCGTCCTACGACCCCGAGCACCCGGTCCCGCTCATGGAGCTGATCGCCGAGGCCGACCGCCGCATGCGGCGTCCCCTCGGCGCCGGGTGCCTCGGAGCCCGCCGAGCTCCATGAGGACGTCCCGGCCCGACCGGGCAGCGGCGATCCGAGCACGGCCAGTGCTGCGAATGCCCGACGAGGAACGGACGGCACGGAACGGCGGCGGCTCCCTCTTCGGTCCTCGAGGCGCTCGGTGCCCGCGCGTCGCGGAGGAGGGTGTCCGTGACGGACGACCTCGCCGAAGCCCGAGACCGGGATCTCGTTCAGCGGATCCTCCGCGGGGACGGGGAAGCGTTCCGAGGGCTCTTCGGGCGCTACCTCGCCGAGCGCGATGTCGCTCGCGCGCCGCGTCGTTCGGCAAGCCGTTCCTCGCGGAGGAGATCGTGCAGGAGGCGTTCTTGGCGGTGTGGAGGAACCCGGGCGGGTACGACCCGCAGCGCGGAGTCCGGTCCGCTCGTGGCTGATGGGCATGGTCCATCACCGCGCCGTCGACGCCGTGCGCCGCGAGGAGGTCCCAGCGCCGGCGGAGCGGAGTCCCAGCTCTCGGACCCGGTGGTCCAGCCCGACCCCGCCGACGACGTCGTGGATCGAGCTCGGGCTCCCCGAGGAACGCCGTGCCGTCCGCGCCGCGCTGGAGGGCCTGCCTGACGAGCAGCGCCAGGTGATCGAGCTTCCATGTACTTCGGCGGGCTCGTCGCAATCGAAGATCTCGGACAGAGCTCGGCGTCGCCCGCTGGGGACCGTGAAGTCCGCGGACCCTGCTGGGCATGAAGCGGCTCGCGCACCGCGATCGGGGGCTGCCACGATGATGCGCTGACCACGCGGAGGATCGAGGAGCTCATCGCGATCCGCTCGATCGGCGGGCTGGATCCGCAGGAGCAGGCCGGAGCTCGAGGCGCCTGATGGCGTCGCACGGCCCCGACTGCGAGGAGTGCCGCCGCCTCGAGATCGAGTACGGCGAGGTCGCGGGCCGGCTGGCGCTTCGCCCTTGACCCGGTCGCCCGTGCGTCCCGGGCTTCGCCGAGGAGACGATCGGGCTTGCGCTGGGCGAGGCACCTGCGTCGCGGTCCGGGCCGCCGCCGGGGCCCGTGGCGATCGCTCGTGGCCGTGGCGGCGGCGCGTGGTGCTGTTCGTCGGCGGCGCGGTGCTCGGGGCGGCCGTGTTCGGCGGCGGTGGCGAGGTGCCCCGCAGGCCACGGTGCTCGCGCTCGAGCCGCAGGATCCGAGCCTCTCGGGCACCGTCACCGCGGCGTTCACGCCGGGCGAGCCGGGGATCTACCTGCAGGGCTCCGGGCCCGGGCCGCTCCCCAGCGACCAGGTGTACGAGCTCTGGGTGATCGAGGGCGACACGCCCGCGGCCGCGGTGTGCGTGCGGCCGGGCGACGACGGCTCCAGTGTTCGGGTTCGCCGACAAGGAGGTGACCGGCTCCGAGGTGCTGGCGGTGACGGTCGAGCCCTCCACGTGTTCGGACGCCCCGACCACGCCGCCGAGCTGGGCTGGGCAGGTCACGACCGCCTGAACGCGTTCGGGCGACGAGGACCGACGACTCAGGAACGAGCCACGAGCACCGAGCACGGCGCGTGTTCCGCGGCGTGCTCCGCTCACGCTGCCGAGCAGCGCCCGGCCGACCCCGCCCCACAACCCGGTGACCGACGACCAACGAGGTCGCTGCGGTCGCGCTTCGCCGCGGCGACGAGGGCATGCTCCGGTCGTCCCATCGCCATGTCCCGGACCGGCTGGACCCCTCGCTCCGCTCGCCGCTCGAACGGCCGGCTCGAGCTCGGGCGGGCTCTCCTCCCCTCGTCGAGGCGTCCATTCGGAGTCGCGGCCCCGGAAGACGGGGACGACGTGCAGCAGGTGGAGCTCGGCGCCGGTGGCGGCCGCCACCGAGGCGGCGAGGGACGCCGTCTTGGCGGACGCCTCGGAGCCGTCGACGCCGCAGGTGATCTTCGACGGGAAGGTGGCGCCGGCCGCGCGGGCGAGCATCACCGAACAGGTCGCGTGGCCGAGCACGTGCTTCGCGACCCGGCCCACGCGGATCGCCCCGCCGAGCAGGCCGCCGTCGGGTCCGAGACGCACGAGGTCGGCGTCACGGTCGCGCGCCTCGGTCACGAGCACCTGATCGGGGTCGCCGGCGAGGATCCTCGGGTCGGCGACGATCCCGAACCCCTTCGCCTGCGCGGTGGCTCGCTCGAGAGCGCGGCCTCCGCCTCCGGCTCGACGTCCGGTATCGTGCGGCCGGTCGGTCTCGACGACGTAGACGATGTCGAGGGCGGCACCGAGCGCCGCGGCGATCCGGGCGCCCTGGCGAGCCGCCTCCTCGCGCGCGCGGACCCGTCGGTGCCGATCAGGATCCTGTCGAGCTTCGTGGTTCCTCGGTCACGAGGCGAGCATCTCCGGAGCACCATCTGCAGGATGCCGCCGTGCCGGTAGTAGTCCACCTCGGCGGCGCCGTCGATCCGCAGCACGGCCTCGAACGCGACGTCCTCGCCCCCGGTCCGGTGGGCGGTGACCCGCACGCGCTGGCCGGGTTCGATCCCGCCCGCGACCCCGAGACGTCGAAGGTCTCGGTCCCGTCGAGCCCGAGGGTGGCGGCCGAGTCCCCGGCGCGTACTCCAACGGGAGGATGCCGAGCCCGACGAGGTTGCTGCGGTGGATCCGCTCGAAGCTCTCCGCGATCACGGCGCGGACGCCGAGGAGCGCGGGGCCCTTGGCCGCCCAGTCGCGCGAGGAGCCGCTGCCGTACTCCTTGCCCGCGAGCACGACGAGCGGGACGCCTTCCTGCTGGTAGCGGCATCGCCGCGTCGAAGATCGTCATGCAGCTCGCCGTCGGGCAGGTGGGTGGTCCACGGGCCCTCGCGGTCCGGGACGAGGTCGTTGCGCAGGCGGACGTTCGCGAACGTGCCGCGCATCATCACCTCGTGGTTGCCTGCGCCGCGCGCCGTACGAGTTGAAGTCGCGCTGCTCGACGCCGTGCTCGAGCAGGTACCGCCCGGCGGGCGAGTCCGGCTTGATCGAGCCCGCCGGCGAGATGTGATCGGTCGTGATCGAGTCCCCGACCTTGACGAGGCAGCGCGCGCCGGCGACGTCGCGCGGGTTCGGCCGGCGTCGGTCCGAGGTCCTCGAAGAACGGCGGCTCGCGCACGTAGGTCGAGTTCGGATCCCACGCGTAGACCGGACCCTCGGGCGTGGGGAGGGCGCGCCACCGGTCGTCGCCGTCGAAGATCCGCCCGTACTCGCGCTCGAACTGTTCGGGCGAGACCGACGCCGCAGATCGCCTCGCGGACTCTCCTCGGGCGAGGGCCACAGGTCGCTGCAGCGACACCGGCGTCCCGTCCGCCGACGTCCCCAGCGGCTCGCTCGACAGGTCGACCTCGACGTGGCCCGCGAGGGCGTACGCGACCACGAGCGGCGGGGACGCGAGGTAGCTCGCCCGGACCAACGGATGGATCCGGCCCTCGAAGTTGCGGTTGCCCGAGAGCACCGCGACCACGGCGAGGTCGTTCTCCGTCACGGCGGCCGCCACCTCCTCCGGCAGCGGCCCGGAGTTCCCGATGCACGTCGTGCACCCGAACCCCACGAGCGAGAAGCCGAGCTTGTCGAGATAGGGCGTGAGCCCGGCCGCGTCGAGGTACTCGGTCACGACGCGCGAACCCGGGGCGAGCGACGTCTTGACCCACGGCTTGGTCTCCAGGCCGGCCTCGACGGCCTTCTTCGCGAGCAGGCCGGCCGCGAGCATCACGGCGGGGTTCGACGTGTTCGTGCAGCTCGTGATCGCGGCGATCACGACCGAGCCGTGACGGACGGCGCCGTGGTTGAGCGCCACCGGCTCCTCCGAACCCGGCTCGACGGTCTCGTCGAGGTCGACCCCGACCTCGGCGTTCCCGCCCTCCTCGAGGAGCCGGCCGACCTCGGACGCGTCGGGGTCGGGTTCGAGCCGGTCTGCGGAACGCCTCGACGAACGAACCCCACACCCGCGACAACGAGACGCGGTCCTGCGGCCGCTTCGGTCCGGCGACCGAGGGTTCGATCGCGGCGAGGTCGAGCTCGACGATCTCGGTGAAGGCCGGTTCGGGGTCGCCGTCGCGGCGGAACAGACCCTGCTCCTTCGTGTAGCGCTCGACGAGATCGACCCGGTCGCCGCGGCCCGGTGAGCGCAGGTAGCGCAGCGTCTCGTCGTCGACCGGCCAGTACGCGGACGGTGGCCCCGTACTCGGGGCACATGTTCGACAGCGTCGCGCGGTCGGCGAGCTCGAGCGTCGAGCAGCCCGTCGCCGAAGAACTCGACGAACCGTCCGACCACGCCGTGCGCGCGGAGCATCTGGGTGAGCGTCAGGACCAGGTCGGTCGCCGTCGTCCCGGCCGGGAGCGCGCCGCGAACCCGAACGCCGACGACGAGCGGCGTCGGCAGGAACATCGGCTGGCCGAGCATCGCGGCCTCGGCCTCGATCCCGCCGACGCCCCACCCGAGCACGCCGAGCCCGTTCACCATCGTCGTGTGGGAGTCGGTCCCGACCAGCGTGTCCGGGAGCGCGACGCCGTCCTGGACCAGGACCACCCGGCCGAGGTGCTCGAGGTTCACCTGGTGGCAGATCCCCGCGCCCGGGGGCACCACGCGGACGCCGTCGAACGCCTGCTGCGCCCAGCGCAGCAGCGCGTACCGCTCGCCGTTGCGCCGGTACTCCCACTCGATGTTCGCCTCGTACGCCGCCGGCGGAGCGGAACAGGTCGACCTGCACCGAGTGGTCGATGATCAGGTCGCACGTCCACCAGCGGCGAGACCCTCGACGGGTCGCCGCCGGCGCGCGCCATCGGCCGAGCGCATCGCGGCCAGGTCGACGACCGCCGGCACGCCCGGTGAAGTCCTGCATCAGGACCCGTGATGGCATGAACGCGAGGTCGGCCGTCGCGGAGCCTGCGGCCACGACGCGAGCGCCCGGACGTCGTCCTCGGAGACGTCGCGGGTGCCGGCGCGGCGCAGGAGGTTCTCGAGCAGGATCTTGACGGTGTGCGGGAGCCGTTCGAGCTCGGCGACCGCCGCAGAGCCGGTACAGCTCGACCGGACCGTCGCCGGTCTCCAGTCGCGTCCGGGCAGCGAACGGGTCGCTCACGCCTCCATGCTCTCAGACGCCGCGTCGGAGCTCGGCGATCGCCTCGCGGTGCGCGATCCTGGTCTCGCGCCGGATCTTCGCCTCGCGCTGGCGGCGCTGCTCCTCCTCGGTCTCGGCGATCAGCGGCGGGACCGGTCTCGGCTTGCCCTCGTCGTCGAGCGCGACGAACACGAGTACGCGCTGGAGGTGTGGGTCCTGGTGCCTGTCTCGAGCTCCTCGGATTCGACGCGGACGCCGATCTCGAGCGAGGTCGTCCCCACGTCGTTCACGGACGCCTCCACCGTCACGGTGTCGCCGACGTGACTCGGGGCGAGGAACGACATCTCGTCCATCGAGACCGTGACGCACATCCCGCCGGCGTGCTTGTAGGCGGCCAGACCCGCCGCCGTGTCGACGAGCTTCATGATGACGCCGCCGTGGACGATCCCCGCGATGTTGGCGTCGGTGATCTCCATCAGCTGGACGAGCGTCACCTGGCTCGACGCCACCCGTCGGGGTTCGAGATCGTGCACGTTCGGGATTCTAGGCGGCGGGGCGCCGGTAGCATGCCCGCGTGCGTCGCCTGCCTTCCCTTCGCCGTCGGTCCTCGCCCTGGCCGGTGCGGCCTGTTCGGGCTCGGACGAGCCTGCTGCACCACCCTCCGGGGCGACCGCACCGACGATCTCGGAGACGATGGGACCACCCCGTCGCCCACGCCGACGACCGCATCTCCGACCCGAGCTCCCACGCCCGACCGTGGACCCCGACGTCCGGCTCCCCGAAGGCAGTGCCGGCGATCGTGGACGACCCCGCCGACCTCGCGCTGATCGCGTCGGGTGATCTCGGCCCGCTCACGCCCCCGGGAGCGAGCGCCGAGAACCGGTCGACCATCGAGGACCCCTTCGAGCAGCATCGTCCTCACCTGGTCGGACGGCGTCCCCCCGACCGGCGGAACGGTCTCATCGCGTGGCAGCGCTCCGAGGACGGACCTGGCGCGCCGTCTACGCCTTCACCGATCCGGCGCGCCGCGGCGTGTTCGGGATCCCGCGTCGACACCGGCGACCTGACCGGCGACGCGATCCCCGACATCCTGAGCTTCGAGGACGTCGGAGGCAGCGGCGCCTGCGGCACGTACCGCGTCATCGCCACGTCCGCGGGCGACGCGAGCGAGATCTTGCGACGCGAAGCCTGCGACACCCAGATCGCGATCTCGTCTGGCGATCTCCGGATCCGCGAGGCGATCTTCCGAGCCGACGACCCGCACTGCTGCCCGAGCGCGTTCCGCGAGTCCGTCCTGCGCTGGAACGGCACCTCCTGGGAGGAGATCTCGTCGGAGGTCACCCGGAACGACCCCGCCTGAGGGCGCCCGCTCCCCCGTCGCCCGGTCGCCCGACCACCGTGCGTGGCCAGGCGCCGAACTCGTGCGGCGAAGGGCTTACGTAGACCCTCGGACCGGCCGATACAGGGAGCGATCCCGGCGATCGACGTAGGGAAGGGCAGGGTCTGAGCGTGAGCGTTCCCGATGGGGCGCGGAAAGTTGCGTTCGCGGTGCTCGCACTTGCGCTGGCAGGTGCGGCCGCTTTCGCGTTCCTCCAGGCGGGCAAGGTGGACGACCGGCTGTCGCGCGAGACGCGACGGTCCGCCGAGCACGCCGCGGAGGCCGTCGCCTCCCGGCTCACCACCGAGGACGTCGACGGCCCGATGGGCGACGCCCCGCGCCGAGACGATCTCCTCGTTCGTCGAACGCCGGCTGCTCGACCCCAGCGAGTCGGTCACGTTCTGGAACGCCGACGCGGTCGTCGTCTTCGCGGCCGACCCGACCCTGATCGGCACCCAGGACCGTCGCCTCCGCAGCCAGATCTCGCGCGTGCTCTCGAACGGGACGCAGACCGAGACCACGGACGGTTCGGTCCACATCTTCGTCGCCGTCGCGGTGGGCGAAGGGGACGGGACGCCCGTCGTGGCGGAGGTCATCCGTCCCGACGAGGCATCGTCCGCCGGCCGCCCCTGGATCTACGCCTCGATCGCCGCTGGCTTCCTCGCGTTCCTTGCACTGGTAGCCGCCATCCGCACATCCGAGCCGTCCGAGCTATCGATCCAGCGGGTTCGGCGGCGTGGAACGACCTGCGCCGGGACCGCAAGAACCTGCTGCAGGCGCAGAAGGCGCTCGAGCGGTCGCGGACGGAGGACGCGAACCTGAGGAGCGAGCTCGAGCGCGTCGCCGGCGACCTCGCCCAGACCAAGGAAGCGCTCGCCGCCAAGGAGAGCCTCGATCGGTGAGGTGGACGCGAGGGTCCGCGCCGCCGAGGAACAGGCGGCGCGCGCCGAGGCCGAGCTCAGGGCCGGCGTGACCGTCCGCGAAGAGGTCGCACGGCTGATCGAGACCGAGCTCCAGACCGCGCGGTCGGAGTTGGCGTTCATCAAGCAGCAGCACGAGGAGGCTCAGCGGCAACTCGAGTCCCGGCGGACGGCCGAGGCCGAGCCTCGAAGCCGCGGCCGCCGAGCGCGATGTTCTCGCCGCGGAACGCGACGCGATCGCCGCCGAGCGCGACGCGCTCCGGGGCGCCGACGAACAACTGCGCGGTGAACTGGACACCGCGAGGGCGAACCTCGAGATCATCAGCCGCGAGATGACCGAGCTCGGCGACCGGTATCAGGAGTCGGCGGCCTGAGCCGCCCACGCCGAGGCCAAGGTGCTCGGATCTGAACGCCGACCTCCGCGATCTCGAAGGCCAACCGGATCTCATGGCGAGCTGCGGCAGACCCACGCCGAGCTCGAGGCGACGAGGAACGAGCTCGGCGCCGCGCTCCAGAAGGTGGAAGCCCTCGGGACGCAGCTGATGGTCTCCCGCAGCGACCTCGAGGTCGTTCGCGGGGGCAGGAGCTCGGCAATGCGAGCTCGAGGGCGCGCGCGTGGAGCTCGATGCCGTTCGAGCCGAGCTGGATGCCGTGCGCGCCGAGGCGACGTCCTGGTCGGGCGTGCGCGACTCGACGCAGGACGAGCTCGACTCGATCCGAACCCAGCAGGAGACCACGACCGAGGCGCTCGACGATGCGACGCAAGCGAGCTCTCGGCGTCGAAGGCCGCGCTTCGAGCGGCACGGCTCGGATCTCGAGACCGCACGGTCGAACGAGGAGCGAGCGCTGGCCGAGGCGGCCGAGGCGCGCTCCTCGTTCGACGCCGTCTCGGCGGATCTGTCGAATGCGCGCGCAGGAGGCCGAGGCGGCCTGGGTCGAGGCAACGGCGCTCATCAGCCGGATGGACGAACACATCGAGCGCGCCACACGCGCCGAGGCAAGGTGTCCGAACTGTCGCAGCGGGTCACCCAGCTCGAGTCCCTGCCCGACCTCACTCCCGAGCTCGAGGACGCCAAGGCGGCGCTCGAGACGGCGAAGGGATCAACTGAGGATCGCGAAGCGCAGTTCGCCGGGGCGCGGGAAGAGCTCGACGCGGTTTGGACGTCGCAGCAGGCGGCCACCGCGAGGGCCGACGCGCTCGAGTCGGAGGTCGAACGGGCGGAAGCCAAGGCTGCGGAGCTCGCCGCGGAGGTCGAACTGCGCGACGCCAGGGGCACGGAGCTGGCGGCGGAGCTCGAGGGAGCTGAGGCTCGGGCCGAAGCCGCCGAGGGCTCGCTCGATCGATCTATCCGGCCGGCTCGAGGAGCTCGACACCCGTTCGCACGAGCTCGCCGATCGCGCCACCCGCGCCGAGGCCAGTGAGTCCGAGCTGTCGAAGCGGGTCACCGAGCTCGAGTCCCGGCCGGACCTCACCCCGCGCTCGAGGACGCGAAGGCGGCGCTCGAGTCGGCGAAGGGATCAACTGAGGGATCGCGATGCGCAGGTCGCCGGGGCGCGGGACGAGCTCGCCGCGGTCCGGACGTCGCTGCAGGCCGCCACCGCGAGGGCCGACGGGCTCGAGGGGATGTCGAACGGGCGGTGGCCAAGGCGGCGGAGCTCGCCGCGGGGTCGAACTGCGGGACGCCAGAGGCACGGAGCTCGCGGCGGAGATCGAGCGAGCCGAGGCTCGGGCCGTAGCCGCCGAGGCGGATCTGTCGACGGCGCACGAGGAGACGGAGGCGGCCCGGGCCGAAGGCGACGGCGCTCACCAGGCGGATGGACGAACATCGTCGAGCGCGCGCGCCAGCGCCGAGGCCAGGGTGCCCGAACTGTCGCAGCGGATCACCGAGTTGGAGTCACTGCCAGACCCCACCTCCGCGCTCGAGGACACGAACGCGGAGCTCGAGACGGCGAGGGATCAACTGAGGGATCGCGCGATGCGCAGTTCCGCCGGGGCGCGGGACGAGCTCGCCACGCGGTCCGGACGTCGCTGCAAGGCCGCGACCACGAACGCCGACACACGCTCGAGGCGGAGCTCGGCCGAGCCGGAGTGCTCGGGCCGAAGCCGCCGAGGCTCGCGCGATCGATCTATCCGGCCGGCTCGAGGAGCTCGACACCCGTTCGCACGACCTCGCCGATCGCGCCGAACGCGCCCAGGGGCTCGTCCCCGAGCTGCGGCCCGGGCGGAGCGTGCGGAGGTCCGTGCGAGGAGATGGCCCAGCGAGCGGAGGTCGCGGGAGATCGAGGCCGCCCGCGAGCACGAGAACCCGGAGCTCGAGGCGGCGCGAGCCGAGGCCGAGGACCTGACGGCCAAGCTCGCCAGTCGTCATGGGCGAGCTCGACGCTGCGGCGGCGTTCGCAGAGCGCGCTCGTGCGACGCAACGAGGTGCTCGAGGAGCAGGTGGCGTCGCAGGCCGTCCAGGCCGAGGTCGATGCCGCCGATGCTCGAGCGCGCTACTCGAGGCCCAGGATCGCTCGCGCCGGCTCAGGAGACCGTCGAACATCGCGACGAGCTACGGATCCTTCGTTCAGGAGGTCCCGTCGATGACCCCGGCGACGCCACCGAGGTCGTGGACGCGCTGTCGGTCAACATGAAGCGTTCGCTGTCGGCGATCTTCGAACTCGCCCGAACCCTGTCCACCGATCAGGAGAGCAAGGATGACGAGCGGTTGCTCTATCAGCTGATGACGCAGGCCAAGCGGATGGAGCACGCGATCCGCGACATCTTCGACGCTGATCGGCTCACGCGCGGCGAACTCGTGCTCGAGCGCCGCAGCACCGAGATCGACACGCTGGTGCGCCGCGTGGTCCGCGAGTTTCCGTTCGCCGGCGACCGCGACCTCGACATCGCGGTCGAGCCGGCGAGGATCATGGTCGACCGCGTTGCGCGTCAGAGCGCCTGGTGGACGATCTGCTCACCTCGGCCGTCGGGCGCACCGAGACCGGCGATCGCATCGCGCTCGTCCTGGAACGAGCCCCCGACGGCGTGCTCATCTCCGGTGGAGGGCGGGACCCCCTGAACGGGGACGGCACCGCCGGGGCGGTGGCGGCGTTCCTCGCCGAGCTTCACGGAGGTTGGACCAAAGGCCGAGCGGCTGCCGGACGGGACGGGCCTGGTCCGGGCGTTCCTACCCGGCGGTCGGGACGCCGGCGCGGCGGATGGCGCCGATCCGAGACCGCCGTAGCCCTCGGATGAACCGGTGGCGCCCTACACCAGGACCGCGGTGCTCCGTCGTCGCCCCACCTTCTGCACGGAGATCGTCGCGGGGAACTGATCCTTGATCTGCTCGGCGTGCGTGACCACGAACAGCTGGTGGAACCGCGACGAGAGCCGGCCGAGCGCCTGCACCATCGGGTCCTTGCGCTCCTCGTCCAGCGAGGCGAGCACCTCGTCCAACACCATCATCCCGACGTCGGCGCCCGACAGCCGTGACAGCTGCGTCGAGATCGCGACCCGGAGCGCGAGGTTCGCGAGGTCGGTCTCCGAACCGGAGAAGCGATCGATCGCGAAGTACGAGTCGCCGTCGGCGATCTGGATCGTGAGCTTCTCCTCGTCGACCTTGAGGTCGTCGTACTCGTGGTTCGTCAGCTCGCGGAACAGCGTCTCCGCCTCGCGCGAGAGCTCGGGTCCGATGCGCGCGACCAGATGGTTGCGGAACCCCTCGAGCAGGAGCGCCACGCGCTCGACGTAGCGCGCGTCCGAGCGCAGCTCGTCCACCCTCGCCTGCGTCTCCTTGGCCTGACGCAGGGCGGCGACGAGCCCAGCCTCCGCCTTCTCGGCGTCCTTGAGGGCGTCGCTCGCCTCGCGTTCGGTCGCCCGCGCGTCCTCGAGCGCGCCGACGGCCTCCCCCAGCTCGTCGTGGAGCCGCGCGTGGTCCGCGTCGTCGAACGCGAGCCCCTCGGCCTCCGACGCGAGCTTGGCCAGCTCGCCGTCGAGGAGCTCGATCCGTTGCCCAGCCGCATCCAGGTCGCGTTCGGCCTGCGCGAGGTGCTGGCGCTCGGTGCCGAGCTCCGCGGCGCGGGTGCCGAGGGCGCGTGCGCGTTCGGCGCTCGTCCGCAGATCGTCGAGATCGGGGACGGCGCCGCCGAACGGCTCCGCCAGCGTCGCCACCTCGGCCGAGAGCGCCCCGAGGCGATCGGCGAGCTCCGACCGGTGCGCGTCCTCGACGCGAACGCGCTCGCCCGTCTCGGCCGCGGCAGGTCTGCTCCTTCTCCGCCCGGGCGCGTTCGGCGAGCGCCTTCTTGACCGTCGCCGCCGCGGCCGCAGCGGCCTTCTTCGCGGCGGCGGCATCCGCCTTGCAGTGCTTCACGTACGAGGCGAAGTCGTCGCCGAGCGGGCGGCCGCAGGTGGGGCAGGGCTCGGACGGATCGGCCTCCGCCGCGCGGTCGACCCGTTCGATGGCCTGATCCAGGAGCGTCGAGCGATGCGCGAGCTCGGCGTCGGCCGTCGCGGCGGCAGCCCGAGCGAGCTCGACCGCGGCGGCCGCGGTCTCGAGCGCCGCGAGCACGGTCGCGCGGTCGATCGCGGGAGCGGCGTCGAGGCGCTCCTGCGTCTGGGCGAGCTCGTTCGTCCGTTCGACCAGCGCGGTGCCGAGCCGGAGCCGTTCGTCGATCCCGGTCAGCCCGGACAGCTCCTCCTCGATCGCCGGCAGGTCGGCGACCGCGACCGTCATCCGCTCGACGCGTTCGACAAGGGTGTCGTGCTGCGCGCCGGCATGTTCGCGCTGTTCGGTCTTGGCGCGGAGCTCCACCGTCAGCTTCTCGATCCGCTGGCGGACGGCGTCGGACCCGCGCGAACGCCTTCGTCGCGGCCTTCTCGACGGCGATCGCCTCCTTCAGCTCGGAGGCCGCGGCCTTCGCCACACGCTTGGCCTCGGTCACCAGATCCTGGAGGCCTTGAGGTCGGCCTCGAGCGCGGCGACGTCGGGCACGGCCCCGGTGAGCTGGTCCGCGCTCTCCCTGGTCGCCCTCGCCTCGCGCCGCGACGCGTTCCGCGCGTCCTCGACCGGCCGGATCCCCAGCAGGCGGAGCGCCATCTCCTTGCGCCGGCCCGGGGTCACGTCGGAGAACGCGTCGAGCTGCTTCTGCTCGGCGTACACGGAGGCGCGGAAGACCTGGAGGTCCATGTGGAGGAGGCGGCGGATCTCGGCGTCGACCTCCGTGGTCCCGGTCGCGAGCGTCATGCCCCCGCCGAACAGCTCGCGCCCCGGGCGTGTGGCCCTTCCCGCTGATCGTCCGCCGGACCTCGTAGGGGCTGCCCCGCGTGCTCGAACACCAGCCGGACCTCGCAGTCGGTCAGGACCCCGTGGGTCCGGATCTCCTGCTTCTTCGTGCGAGCCGCATCCACGCCGTAGCAGGCGAACGCGATGCTCTCCATCAGCGTGGACTTGCCGGCCCCGTTCACGCCGAAGATCCCGATCACGCGCGCGGGGAGCTCCAGGTCGACCTCCTCGAAGATGCGGTAGTTGCGCAGCGAGGCTCGAGCACCCTCATGCGCTCTCGCCCCGGGCGTCGTCGAGGAACCGGGCGCCGAGCGTGACGACGCGCTCGCGGTCGAGCCCGGCCAGGTCCTGGAGCTCGACGTAGGAGACCCACTCCTGCTCGATCGAGCCGATCGTCGGGCCGCCCTGCACGGCCATCGCGTCGGCGCCGAGCTCGGGCTCGACCTGGACCCAGAGCGCGCCGGGCACCGCCTCCTGGAACTGCTCGGTGCCGACCTGCCGGTAGGACGCGGGGTCGACCTCGTTCAGGAAGACGCGCACGACGGCGCCCTCGGGCGTCCCCTTCGCGGCGCGTTCGACGGCGTCGACGAGCTCGCCCGCCGACAGGCTCGCGGCCGCGACCGAGACCGTCGCGAGCGGCCGCTCGTGCGGGTTCTCGACGTGCTCGACCGCGCCCGAGTCCGTGTCGATCACGACCAGGCCCTTGGTGGTCTCGGGCGAGTCGGCGAACGAGAACGTGTCGGTCGAACCCGCGTACCAGGTGCGCTTGAGATCTTCTGGACCGCGTGGTAGTGCCCGAGGACCACGAGGTCGAACGCGCGATCGAACGCCGACTCCTCGACCTCGAGCTCGTTGATGTCGCGGTAGGCGCGCGAGGGCAGCGACGTGAGGCGCGACATGCGCGATCAGCAGGTTGGTCGTGTCCGCCTGCACCGCGCCCGCGGCGACCTTCAACTGTTCGCGGAGGTCGTCCACCGCGAGCGTCTGCGGGACGGCGTGGACGGCGACCCGGCGAGCTCCGCGCGGATCGCCTCCATCCGCCACGCGAACGCGACGCCCGGGAAGACGCGTTCGAGCGCGTCGTAGGGCGACCCGGTCCCCGGATCCGCGGGGTGTCGTGGTTGCCGCTGATCGCGACCCGCGCAGCCCGGCGTCCGAAAGCCGCTGCAGCCCGGCCAGGACCTGCGCGAACGTCCGGTAGGAGGGCCGGGCGTGGTCGAAGATGTCACCGAGCCACAGGAACCCGTCGGGCTCGAGGCGGATCGTCTCGTCGATCGCCCACGCGAACGAACGGAGGAAGTCCTCCTCGCGCACGTTGCGGCCCTGGTCGTCCCGCAGGTGCGCGAGATGCGAACGCCCGAGGTGCGCGTCCCCGAGCGCGACGAGCCGCGCCATCTACTCGGCGAACCCCTTCGACGCGTCCGTGGGCCGGGGCGGCAGCGGCGACGGCCCCGCGACCGACTTGAGGTAGTCCTCGTACAGGTAGATCTGCGCGGGGAGCGCGAACGGCGCCTCGAGGTTGGTCACGATCGCCTCGCCGGGCATCAGCGTCTGGATCTCGGGCCCCAGGTCGGAGATGTCCTGCTTGGAGCTGCCGCGCAGGATGTTGCGGTCCTTCTCGTCGGCCAGGCCGAGGATGAAGAACGTGTTGAACTGCGACAGCAGCTCGTCGTCGATCAGCTTGGGCTGCTGCGAGACCGCGCACAGCCCGACCTTGAACTTGCGTCCCTCACGCGCGAGCCGCGGGAACACGTTCTCGTCGGACCGGGCGACGCGCGAGAGCACGCGCTGCGCCTCCTCGAGCGCCACCAGCGTGGGCGGCAGCGCGGCGAACCGGTCCCGGTCCTCCAGGTACAGGTTCGCGTACGCGTCGAGCACCGTCCGCGTGATGACCGACGCGACCAGGATCTCCTCCATCGAGGAGAGCCCGCTGGTGTCGACGAGCACGCTGAACCCGTCCATCAGCTCGTCGACGATCCGCTTCGACAGCGACGGCTGCGACGGGTCGCGCGAGATGCAGCGGCATGTCCAGGATCCGCTGGGCCCGCCGCTGGATCACCTGCATCGTGCTGGTCGCGACGCCCAGATCCTCGGCGAGCGACGCGACGTCCTGCTCCTCGCCCACCCGGACGATCCACTCCTCGTGGAAGAACCGGATCAGCCGGTAGATCGCGTCCTCCTGCGCGTGGCTCCACTCGTAGGCCGTCTGCAGGTCGCCCTGGGTGAGCTCGGCGAGCGAGAGCCGGAGCGAGGTGGCACCGGCACCCGCCGCGCGCGTCGCGTACACCTTCAGCCGGTCGGACGCCCACGGGTGCGAACGCAGCCCCTTGCGCGTGCCGCTCCCGCCCTCCAGGTACTCGCCGTGCGGGTCGAACAGCAGGCAGGCGTACCGGCCCTGCGACGCGAGGATCTGACCCGCGAGCACCTTCATCAGGTTCGACTTGCCCATGCCCGTGGTGGCGAACACGCCGACGTGCGAGGTGAGCGTGTCGCCCTGGACGCCGATCTCCAGGTCGATCGTGTCCTCGCCGGAGCGCAGCAGGCCGACGCGGACGTCGCCCATGCGTTCGCGCAGGAAGTCGAAGTCCTCGGCGGTGGGCGCCGTCACCCGCGCGAACTGCGCCGGCAGCGACTTCGGCTTGCGGAACGCGCCAGCGGCATCGATGTACCCGAGCGGCTGACAGGTCGCGACCTTGTAGAGGCGCTGCTCGGGATCGCGCAGCGTGTACTCGGTCCCGGCGACGTCGCCCGACATGTAGGAGCCCGCGGTGCGTTCGGACCAGGAGGGTCCGACGAGTCCGAGCCGTAGGTCACCTGGATCACGCGGAACAGGAACCGCCGGCCGCGTTCGGGATCCTCGGCCGCGAGCAGCTCGCCCAGGAACAGGTCGGTGCCGTAGAACGACCGGAACGTCGACTCGAGGACGTTCTTGCCGAAGATCCGGCCCTTGTACGGGGTGCCCCGAGGACGCGCCCTCCTCGCGTTCCGCTCATCGGTTCAGCACCTCGTGGAAGTCCTGGAACAGGAGCTCGACGTCGCCCTCGGCCATCCCGCGGCGCGAGAGCGCCTCGCGGAACGCTCGGCGGACGTCGACCACGTCGTAGCCCGTCACGCGGGCGGCCTGGTGCGCCCGCGCCAGCGGTAGGGGTAGCCCACGAACGCCGGATCGTCCGGCGAGCCCGGCCAGCCGGCCGAGCACCTCGAGCGCCGGGGCGGGCCCGCGCGCGACGTCGACCCGGAAGGCGTGCGTCGCCGTCGGGGCGAGATGCGCGACGAAGATGTCGCCGACGTACAGCCGCCCGAACACCGGATCCGTCGAGATCCGCGCCGCCCAGCGCGCCGGACCGACCTCGCGGTCGCCGCGGCGCTTCAGCAGCGTGACGAGCGGCGCGTTCCGACCCCAGTACAAGGTCGACGCCTTGACCACGCCCGCGAGCGAGACGCCGCGCGCCACGGCCTCCTCGTGCACGCGATGCACGATCTGCTGCGGCACGAGCGGTCCGCCGTGCAGCGAGCCGTCCACCAGGACCAGATCGCCCGAGGACGCCTCGCGGACCGTTCGCCCGACCGCTCCCCACTCGGCCCACTCGCGGAGCGCGTCGACCGGGCGCGGCAGCTCGGGCAGGCGCTCCGGTTCGGAGCCGCAGAGCTCGGTGAGCGTGGCGCGGGCCAGCCGCGCCATCTCCTCGGGAGCGACGGCCCGAACGTCCAGCTGCGGGCGATCGACGTCGACGGTCTGCCCGTCCTCGAACCGGACGCGGGCGGCCCGGAACGCCGCCACCTGGAAGGAGCGCCCGTCGGCCACGGTGCACGAACCCCCGTCGACCGCCCACACCGTGCCGGGTTCGACCGGCGCGACAGGCTCGAGGTCGAACGCGTCAGGGTGCCCGGCCACGACGAGCGCCTCGTCCAGCCCCATCTGGCCCTCGAGCACGCCGGATCTCGGTGGCGGGCCGCTCCGAGGAGCTCGACCACGAACGAGGCCGCTTCGTCCAGGCGGTCGCGCTCGACGAGGTCGAGGCTGAGCACGCGCGCCGTCCCCCTCGTGCCTGCGCCGCCGTCACGCCACGCAGGGTACCGCGGTCCTCGGACGCTCCGAGGGAGGCCGGATTCGCTTTGGCTCCCCGAGGCCGGCCGGGGTAGTCATTCCGAACCCGATCTAGCCTGGCAAGCTCAGCCGAGCGCCTTCAGGAGCTCCCGAGCGATCACGACGCGCTGGATCTGGTTCGTGCCCTCGTAGATCTGGGTGATCTTCGCGTCGCGCATGAACCGCTCGACGGGGTACTCGCGCATGTAGCCGTAGCCGCCCAGGACCTGCACGGCGTCGGTCGTGATCGACATCGCCGCGTCGGAGGCGAAGCACTTCGCGACGCTGGAGAAGTACGTCATCCGGCGGTCGCCCGCATCGCACAGCGCGAGCGCCTTGTAGACGAGGAGCCTCGCCGCCTCGAGCCGCATCGCCATGTCCGCGAGCATGAACGAGACGCCCTGGAACTCGGCGACGGGCTTGCCGAACTGCTGCCGTTCGGTCGCGTAGCGGCTCGCGACCTCGAGCGCCCCCTGCGCGATCCCGAGCGCCTGCGCCGCGATCGCCGGGCGAGAGTAGTCCAGGGTCGCCATCGCGTACCCGAATCCGGCCCCCTCCTCGCCGATCAGCCGGTCGGCCGGGATCCTCGCGCCGGTCAGGATCACCTCTCGGGTCGGCGACCCGCGGATGCCCATCTTGTCCTCCTTGCGCCCGAACTCGACGCCGGGGTCGTCCCTCATCACCAGGAACGCCGAGACGCCCTTCGAGCGCATCGACGGGTCCTTCGTCGCGAAGACGACGTACGCGTGCGAGACGCCGGCCCCGGTGATGAACCGCTTCGTGCCGTCGAGCACCCAGTCATCGCCGCTCGCGCTCGTACCGCGTCGACATCGCGGCCGGGTCCGAACCCGCGCCCGCCTCCGTGAGCGCGTAGGACATCAGCAGGTCGCCGCGGGCGATGCCCTCGATCATCCGCTTGGCCTTGCTCGTCGTCGCCGGCGACCACGAGCGGGATCACGCCGAGCTTGGACACGAGCGGGGTGAGCGAGACGCCCGCCGACACGCGCGACAGCTCCTCGATGAACACGCCGAACGCGAGCGAGCCGCCGCCCGAGCCACCGTGCTCCTCCGGGTAGCCGACCCCCATGAGGTCGTGCTCGACGAGGAGCTTGTAGACGTCCTCGGGCCACTCGTCGGTCTCGTCGATCTCGGCCGCCCGAGGCGCGATGCGTTCGTCGGCGATCTGACGGACGAGCGCGCGGAACTCCTCCAGCTCCTGCGGCAGCTCGAAACGACCCAGGTCGCCCATCGGACCTCTAGCGTCCCCCGAAGGGGAACGTGTCGGCAACCCGCCAGAGCCCGTCCCCACGCTCGGTCATCAGCACGGCCTCGGCGACGTCGACCTCCACCGGAAGCAGGCGAGGAAGCTCGGACTCGACCCGGGTCAGCAGATCCTCGTCGCCGCTCTGCGCGACGGTGAGTATGGCGGCGAGGTCGTCGAACGCGCCTCCGTACGGTGGATGCTCCGGGAACCGCTCGACGACCCCCTCGATGATCAGCGCCGCAACGCCGCGTCGGGCTCGGGCTTCAGGTACAGCACCGACGGGAACCGGGCGGGTGCACGGAGCTCGAACCGGCACGGCGCCACCTCGGCGAACAGCCCTCGCAACGCGGCCTGGACGTCCGCGTCCACGTCCTCAACCGGAACGAACGGATAGACCACGGTGATGTGGGCCGGGATCCGAGAAGGGCCGAGGGATCGAACCGCCGGCGCCATTCGCCGACGAGCGGCTCGGCCTCGGGCACGCGGATCAAGACGGCGCTCTCGAGCACGCGTCAGGTGAGCCGCCGGATCACCAACGCGTCGCCCTGGCCGCCGCCGCCGCAGATCGCCACGCCGCCGAGGTCGACGCCGCGGCGCCGGAGCTCGTGCGCGAGCGTGAGGACCAGCCGCGCGCCGCTCGCGCCGACCGGGTGACCGAGCGCGACGGCACCGCCGTTGACGTTCACGAGCTCCTCGTCGAACCCGAGGATCCGCGTCACGTGCAGCGAGACGGCCGCGAAGGCCTCGTTGACCTCGAGCAGGCCGAGGTCGTGGACGTCGAGGTCGGCCTTCTTGAGCGCGTGCTGGAGCTGCGATCGCCGGCACCGTGTGCAGATAGGAGAAGCGCTCGGCGGACATCCCGTGCGCCACGATCTCGGCCATCGGCTCCAGGCCGAGCTGTTCGGCCTTCTCCCGGCTCGTCACCACGACCAGCGGCGGCGCCGTCGCTGATCTGCGACGCGTTGCCCGCCGTGATCGTCCCGCCCTCCGCGAACGCGGGCTTCAGCGCGGCGAGCGACTCGGGCGTCGAGTCGGCGCGGATCCCCTCGTCGCGTTCGACCACCACGGGGGCACCCTTGCGCTGCGGGACCTCGACCGGGACGACCTCCTCGGCGAGCGCGCCCGACACCCAGCCGGCGTTCGCGCGCTGGTGCGAGCGCGCCGCCCACGCGTCCTGCTCCTGCCGGCCGATGCCGAGCTCGGCGTTCACCGCGTCGGAGGACTCCCCCATGTGCTGCCGCGTGAACGTCGACCAGAGGCCGTCGTGGATCATCGCGTCGACCATCTCGGCGTGACCCAGGCGCGAGCCCTCCCGCGCGTCCGGCAGGACGTAGGGCGCCCGGGTCATCGACTCCATCCCGCCGGCGACCACGACGTCGACCTCGCCCGCGCGGATCGATCTGATCGGCGAGCGCGATCGCGGTGGTCCCGGACAGGCACACTTGTCCACGTTCAGCGCCGGGACCTCCTTGGGGATCCCGGCGGCGATCGCGACCTGCGCGCGCGGTGATCTGGCCGGTGCCCGCGCGGATCACCTGCCCCATCACGACGTAGTCGACCTGGTCAGGCGCCACGCCCGAACGCGCGAGCGCCTCACGGATCGCGACCGCGCCGAGGTCGACCGCCGACATCCCGGCGAAGGCGCCTCGGAACTTCCCGATCGGCGTTCGAGCACCCGAAACGATGACCGAACGGCTCATGGAACGAGTCTACCCTCGCGCCAACGCTCGAAGACCTCGAGCCCGTCGGAGACAGAACCGTTCGCGGGCGATCATCGCGTCGACCTCGTCGAACGGCACGAACGCCCCCACACGACCTCGCTCGGCTGCCACACGATCGGGCCGTCCCAGACCACGTCGTGAGGCGCCGCCCCACACCCGGCCGCTCGGCCCGTCGTACCGGTGCAGGAACCGGAAGATCGGATCCGCCGCGACGCCGAAGCTCCTCCTCCGAGCTCACGTCGCGCGCACTCGTCGAACGACTCCCCGCCGCGTTCACCCCACCGGCGACCACGTCGTAGGAACCCGGGGTAGACATCCTTCGTGTCGGTGCGACGATGCACGTAGAGCTCGCCGGCGGCGTTCAGGACGACCACGTACGTGCACCGGTGGCAGCAGGTTCTCGGTCCGCAGGGCCCTGCGAGGACCACGCCCACGACCTCCGTTCTCCTCGTCGACCACGTCGACGAGCTCGTCCCCGGGATCCATCGACGTCAGGTCGCGCCGTGCTGCCGGGCCCAGGAGTCCCAGCCGTCGATCTCGGGCAGCGGGAGCTCGAGCGCGCCGAGCGTCGAACAGATCTGCGTCCGATGGTCGTTGCCGTGGTGGATCGCCTGGATCAGCAACATCGACTCCGCCGGATCCGTGTCGGGATAGTCGTCCCGCCCGAGGATGGCCGCGTGCAGCCTCCCCGCCTCCAGGTCGTCCAGCGCCCGTCCCCATCGCTCCCGGTGATCCGGGATCTCCGACCGGAGCTGCACCAGCGAGACCCCGACCCGATCGTCGGCCACCGGCGGCGAAGGATCCCGCAACCGCTGCAGGTACCGAGTATCCCCGTCGACCATATGCGTCAGCGTGTCGATCATCGACCCATACGTCCCCGGAACCGAAACATCCAGCGACTCCGCGGGCAACGCGTCGAGATGATCGGTCGAACTTCGGTACGCCCAAAGATGATGCTCGAACATCGAACGCAAGACATCCGCAGAAGTGGTCATGCCCCGACCCTATCGCGCGAGCGTGGATCGCCAGGTTGGGAGGGTGCGGTCCGCGCGTCGTCGAGCGAAGCCGAAGCCCAAAGGTGTCTGACGAGCACGGACCCGGTGCGTAGGCGAAGACGAGCAGCGCGGACCGCGGCCCCGACCTACCTCGCTGCGGGGTTCCGCGAATCCAGCACGAGCTCGATCCTGCTGCATGATCTCGTCGCCGACGAGCTCGTCGCGCGCGATCGGCGAGTCCGGAGCCCGACCACCACGTCCCGGTTCTCCTCCAGCAGCTTGGTGACCCGCTCCTTCTGCTCGGTGAGGATCTCCTCGACGCGTGCCTTGCCCTGGCTGTCGGCCAGGACCTTGCCCACGAGGTTCTTGGACCCGATCGGCCCTCGGCGATCGCGTCGAAGCGACACGAGCGAGCCCGCCATCCCGAACGACCCCACCATCTGCGCGGCGAGCGTGGTCGCGGCCTGCAGGTCGGAGGCGGGACCCGTCCCGCTCTCGCCGAAGAAGACCTCCTCGAGCGACCAGCCCTCCGAGCGCGATCGCGACCGCCGACTCGATCTCGGTGCGGGTGCGCGTGAACCGTTCCTCCTCGTCGCCGTGCGCGAGCAGTCCGAGCGACCATCGCCGCTTGATGATCGAGAGCACCTCGAGCCGCCGGCCCTTGCCGAGGAAGTACGCGACCGTGGCGTGCCCCGCCTCGTGGGTGGCGACCGAGACGCGGTCGGTCTCGGTGTACGTGACGGGCTGCCTGAAGCCCGAGCTCCTCGGTCAGCTTGGCCTCGTGGATGTCCTGCACGTTCATCTGACGGTCCTGCCGCCGCGGAGCGCCATCAGCGAGGCCTCGTCGCAGCAGGTGCTCGATCATCACCGGGCGTGTAGCCGAACGTCTCGTGCGCCAGGTTCTCGCGCGTGTGGTCGTCGTCGAGCACGCTGGTGGTGGTTCTTGCGGTCGAGGAAGAAGTCGATCAGCTCCCGGCGACCGGACTTCGACGGGAGGTCGAAGTACAGCCGGCGGTCGAAGCGTCCGGGCCGGAGCAGCGCGGGGTCGAGGTTGTCGGCGCGGTTCGTCGCCGCGATCGAGCAGGATGTTGCTGTACATCGGCTACGTCGCGGCGATCTGCTTCTCCGGCGTGCAGGAACCCGTTCACCCACTCGATCATCGCGCGCCTTGAACCGTCGCGCCGAACGGCGGCTGGTCGAACGACTGCATCTGGATCAGCAGCTCGTTCACCATGCCGCCGCTCGCCGGCGCCACATGAAGGACGAGGCCACGCGTCCGAGGCCGGTCCCGTCGGGCGCTCGGCGATTCATGCCGCCGCGCTCGCCGCCGATCGCGTCGATCTCCTCGATGAACCCGATCGCGCCGCCCTCCTTGCGAGCGAGCCTTGCGGAGACGCCGGAAGAACGAGCGGATCTTACGCGTTCGTCATCCCGAACCACATCGACTGGAACGCCGGCGCGGCGCTGAACAGGAACGGGACCCCCGCCTGCTTGGCCATCGCCTTCGCGAGGTAGGTCTTGCCGGTCCCCGGAGGACCCTCGAACAGCATCCCGCGCCGCGGGTTGCCGCCCAGCTGGTCGCGGAACGTCGCGTACCCGAGGAACACGTCGAGCGTGCGCCCGACCTCGTCGACCTGGTTGTCGAGGCCCGCGCACCTCGTCGAGCCCGACCTCGATCTCCTCCGGCCGCACGATGCTGGTGCGGCGACCGGCCGCTGAACAGCGGCATCGCCATCATCGCGACGCGATCGTGATCACGATCGAGAACGACCGGGGCGGAAGATGATAGCCTCCGGGCCCAGCGTCGGCATCTTGAACGGGTTGTCGGTGAGGTAGCGGTACCACAGGTACGCAGTCGACCAGCAGCGAGCACGACGATGAGCCGCGCCAGACGGCGCCTGCGCGTCTTCTCGCGGACCTTCGGTGACGTCCGCCCGGCCCTGCGCCACGGCGTCAGAACCGTGCAGTACGGATGCGGTCGATCGGCTCGTCTGCTTCACGTCCACCCCTCAGTGTCGTCGTTCGGCGGCGAACCCATCCTATGCACGGCCGGACGTACGGCGCATCAGACCTTCGGCCTAGAGGAAGGGCGCCGGAAAGGCGGACTACGCACGCGCACGAGCCGGTTCTGCCCGTGGGATCCGCCAGCCGCTATCGTGCGTGGCGATGGCCGGGAAGAAGCTCCAGCCCGTGACCAGGGAGGACGCGCGGGCGATCGGCGCGATGCTCCGGGGTCTCGGCGGGCCGCCGGGTACCGGGCGGTCAGGACGCGGCGGGTGCCGGCGGGTTCCCGGCCGCCCGCCAGACGATCTACGCCTACGAGCGCGGAGGCCTCGCGCCCTCGCTCCAGCAGTTCCTCGAGATCGCCGAGTTCTACGCGCTGCATCCGTCCCGCGGCGATGGCGCTAAGGCCGAGGACGACCTGCGCGCCCAGGCCGTCGCCGCCGTGACCCGAGCCCTCACGTTGCCCGCCTACCACGTGAAACAGGCGCACGAGCTGATGGAACGGCTCCAGCCGCCGCTCACCGAGGGCGCGGCGGCGCCCGCGACGAAGCTCATGATGCTGACGCAGATCGACCACGTCGGGATCGCCGTCACCGATCTGGACGAGGAGGTCGAGACGGTACCGGCGCATCTTCGGCCTCGAACCCGCGCACCGCGAACGGATGGACGATCAGGGGGTCGAGGAGGTGCTGTTCGCGGTGGGCGAGTCGTACGTGCAGCTGCTCGGGGCGCTGGGACCCGACACGCCGGTGGGACGGTTCCTCGGCAAGCGCGGGCCCGGCGTGCATCACCTCGGCTACCGCGTCGCGGACGTCACCGAGGCGCTCGAACGCCTGCGGGCCGAGGGCGTGACGCTGATCGACGAGACGCCGCGAGCGGGTTCGCGGGGCACGACGATCGCGTTCGTGCACCCCAGGAGCATGGGCGGGGTGCTGGTCGAGCTCGTACAGGAGCCTCCGGGCCCAGCCAACCTAGGGCCAACGATCGGCAGGTCGGTCAGGCCGCGTTCGGGCGCGTTGATCGGCACCGCGACGTTGCCCTCGGGCAGGGCACCCTGCTCCATCAGCCGGTGCGCAAGCCCCGACTCCTCGTAGTCGTACGCGTGCCCGAGCGTCGTCGTGACGCGGCCCTCGCGGACGAGATCGTTGAACGCGGCCGCCTGCTCGTCGTTGAACAGGTGCGAGCCCTGGTACCGCTTCTGCAGGTACCACGAGGTACCGCACGTCCACCATCGTGTCGTAGCCGGTGGTCCCGGCGCAGATCACGACCATGCCGCCGCGCTCGCACACGAAGATCGAGGTGGGGATCGTGTCCTGCCCCGGGTGCTCGAACACGATGCGTCGGGTTCGTGCGTTCGCCGAGCGACGTCCCAGATCGCCTTCCCGAACCCCTTCGCGCCCTCGAACCAGGTCTTCCACTCCGGGCGCGTCCCACGCCGGCGGACGCCCCAGTGATCGAACGCCGTGCGGTCGATGAACCCGATCGCGCCGTGCTCCACGGCGTACGCGCCCTTGTCCGCCGACGACACGACCGCGACCGCCTGCGCCGCCGGCGTGCGCCACGAGCTGGACCGCGAGCGACCCGAGCCCGCCGGAGCCGCCCCACACGAGCACGACGTCGCCCGCCTGCGACGGTGTTCGGCGGCCAGCCGAGGAGCATGCGGTAGGCCGTCGCGCCGGTGAGCGTCGGCGCCGCGGCCTCCTCCCAGGTCAGCCGTGCTCGGCCTTGGGCAGGCACTGGTGCGCCTGCACCTTGGTGAACTGCGCGAACGAACCCCAGCACGTGTCGTAGCCCCACACGCGGAACGACGGCGCGAGCCCGGGATCGCTGCCGGCGCTCACCCACGGGTCCTCGAGGTCCCACTGGCCGGCGTGCACGACGACCCGGTCGCCCACGCTGGACGTTCGTCACGTCGTGCGCCGACCGCGTACACGACGCCCGCCGCGTCCGAGCCGACGATGTGGAAGTCGGTCGGCTCGCCCCACCGCGCCTGCGTCTTGGTGACGTCGACCGGCACGCCGCGGGCGGCCCAGACGTTGTTGAAGTTCACGCCCGCCGGCCATGACCATCACGAGCGCGTCGTCGCGGACCGAGCGTCGGGACGTCGATCACCTCGTCGCTGGATCGCGTCCTTCGGATCGCCGTAGCGTTCGGGCCGGACGAGCTGGGCGTGCATGCGCGGCGGGACCTCGCCCACCGGCGGGATCTCGCCGACGTCGTACACATCCTGGCCATCCTCGCTCCGTTCGCCGTCGCGGGTTCGGCCGACGATAGGCGAGCCCCGGCGGACGCGGCAACGCCGGGTGGGATCGTTCGCTCAGGCCGGTCTCGCGCGTCGCGCTCGACGGACACGTGAGCGAGCGCGGGCACCAGGTGCAGTACGGACCGGGCGTGAGCGCCCCGGCCGTCCGGCCGCGGAGGCGGCGGCGGCGCGGATCGCCTCGATCGCGCGGTCCGCGGCGCGGTCAGGACGCGTTCGTCGACGTCCTCGGCACTGCCACCTCGCCCGACTCCAGGTACAGCGGTCGCGACGCGGTACGGCGGGATCCGAACCGCAGCCGCGAGCAGGAGCGCGTAGAAGCGCATGTCCTCGGCGTGCTCGGGCCAGGCCCGTCCCGTCTTCAGGTCGATCGCGAGCCGCGTGGCGCGCGCCGCCCCGTCCGCCCGTCCCGAACCCAGGACCAGGTCGAGCTGCCCCGACAGCACGACCGTGCCGCCGAGGAGCTCGACGCGCACGTGCCACTCGGTCGACGGCGCGAGCTCGCGCCGCATCCGCCGGAGCGGCGGCATCGTCGAGCGGAACAGCTCGAGCGTCTTGGACGCGTCCATCAGGTTCTCGTCGCGGTGCAGGGCCGTCGAGCCCGCCCCAGAACGTAGAGAACGCACCGTCCTCGGTCAGACGCTCGGCCGCCTGCTCGACCAGGTCGTGGGGTCCCGCTCCTCGCGCCCCGCCACCTCGAGCTCGATCGCCTTGTGCGCGGAGCCGGCCCGCCGCGGTCCGGGCCGAGAACGTGAACGGCGCGCGCGCTCACCGGCGCGGACGGCGTCGAACAACCCGGGCAGCGGTGGAGGTCGCTCAGGTTGGACTTGCCGAGCCACAGCGGCTCCGGCGGTTCGAACGCGCGTGCGGCCTCCTCGATGCCGGTCCCGGACCCGGAGCACCGCGTCGACCGCGAACACGGGCCGTTCGTCCGTGCCGATCAGACCCTCGAGCGTCCGGCGCTGGGCGGGTGAGCTCGTCGGTCGCCTGCATGCGGCGGATGGTAGGAGTAGCCACCGACATGGCCGCGACGCCCGACGACATCCTGCGCGCCCTGGCGGACCCCGAGCGTCTCGCGATCGCCGGCCACCTCGCGCGTTCGAGCGACGCGGCGGCCGCGCTCGCGGAGGCGCTCGACCTGCCGCTGTCGCGCGTTCGCAAGCACCTGAACCGGTTGGTGGCCGCGGGCATCGTCCGGCTCGAGGACGACCGGCGGACGTACCGGCTGGACGCCGAGACGCTGCGCTGGGCCGCCGAGCAGGTCGGGCCGCCGCGGGACGCCGGGCTCGCCCTCGGCGCGGCGAGCGAGGACGAGGAGGCCGTGCTGCGCGCGTTCTTCCTACGACGGCCGTCTGACCGAGGTCCCCGCCAAGGAGTCGAAAGCGACGGATCGTGCTCGAGCGGATCGCGCTCGAGTTCGAGCCGGGTGTCGACTACGACGAGCAGACCGTGAACGCGATCGTCGGACGGTTCTCCACCGACCACGCCGCGCTCCGCCGGCACCTCGTGGACGAAGGGGTTCCTCGACCGGCGACCACGGCCGCTACTGGCGCAGCGGCGGCCGCGTCGGACGTCGCTGGCGGGTTCGGTTGGCGCTTCGATCGGGGCTTCGCCTCCGAGCAACCACCGTCCGAGCCGCGACTGCTAGGGTCCGTCGTCGTGCGCAGTCCCCGTCGCATCCTCGTGCTGATCCTCGTCCCCGCCGTCGCTCCTGACCCTCATGCTCCCGTGCGACGTCCGCGTTCGCCGGCGACGCGACCGGCCCGTGCGACCTCACGCGGAAGGCCGAGGAGACCATCCGGAGCAAGATGATGCGGCTGATGAGTGCGCCACCGACCGGTGGGAGGTCGGCGGCAGGTCCCAGCGTGCGATGCGCGTCGCAAGCGCCGAGAGCGACCTGAATCCACAGATGGCGTCCGCGCGACGGCGACTATCTCGGCCTGTTCCAGCACATGGCCGACGCCTGGCCGGACCGCTTCGACTCCTGGACGCTCCCGCGCTGGAACCTGAACGAGAGCGCGCTGTCCGGCCGCTCGAACACCATCGTCACGATCCGCATGGTCAACGCCGACGGGTGGGGGTCGTGGCGGGGCGCCGGCGACTGCTTCGGGCACGGATCTCGGGCCCAGGGTCGCTCCCGCTGAACTCGGGGATCGTGGCCAAGACCGAGGATCTTCCCCAGCCTTCGGTACGCACGGTCGAGGACCGCATCGAGGAGCTCCGCAAGCGTCGCGCAGCGCCGCTCGACAGCTCCCGCAGGACGCCGTCCGCAAGCAGCACGAGAAGGGCAAGCTCACGGCGCGCGAGCGGCGTCGAGCATCCTGATGGACACGGGACTCGTTCATGGAGACCGACCCGTTCGCCGTGCACCGGTCGCACGACTTCGGGATGGAACGCAACCGCCCCGCCGGCGACGGCGTCGATCACCGGCTACGGCACGGTGGACGGCCGCAAGGTGTTCGTCGCGTCGCAGGACTTCACGGTGTTCGGCGGTTCGCTGGGCGAGATCACGCGCAGAAGATCTGCAAGGTCATGGACCTGGCGATGTCAGCACCGGCGCGCCGTTCATCCAGATCAACGACTCGGGCGGCGCGCGGATCCAGGAGGGCGCCGCGAGCCTCGCGGGCTACGGCTACATCTTCGAACGCAACGTGCGCGCCTCGGGCGTGATCCCGCAGATCAGCGTGATCATGGGCCCGTGCGCCGGCGGCGCCGTCTACTCCCCGCGATCACCGACTTCACCTTCATGGTCCAGCGAGACCTCGCACATGTTCATCACCGGCCCCGACGTGATCAAGGCCGTGACCGGCGAGGAGGTCACGTTCGAGGAGCTCGGCGGCGCGATGACGCACGCGAGCCGTTCGGGCGTCGCGTCGCTTCGTCGAGCGAGGACGACGAGGACGTGCTGCTGCGTGGTGCGCCACCTGCTGTCGTTCCTGCCGTCGAACAACCTGGAGGACCCGCCGGCGCTACGCGCCGGCGGACGACCCCGATCGGCTCGACGAGGGGCTGACGCACGTCGTGCCCGACTCGGCGCGCAAGAGCCGTACGACATGCACGAGGTGATCCGCCGCGTCGTGGACGACGGCGACTTCCTCGAGGTCTTCCCGTTCTGGGCGATGAACGTCGTGATCGGGTTCGCGCGGCTGGACGGGCGGGCCGATCGGGATCGTCGCCAACCAGCCGAAGGTGCTCGCCGGCACGCTCGACATCGACGCGAGCGAGAAGGCGCGCGCGGTTCGTGCGGTTCTGCGACGCGTTCAACATCCCGATCGTCACGTTCGTCGACGTGCCCGGGTTCCTGCCGGGCACCGACGCAGGAGTACAGCGGGATCATCCGCCACGGCGCGAAGCTGCTCTACGCGTTCGCCGAGGCGACGGTGCCGCGGCTGACCGTGATCACGCGCAAGGCGTACGGCGGGCGCGTACCTCGTCATGAACTCGAAGCACCTGCGGGCCGACGTGTCGTTCGCGTGGCCGACCGCCGAGATCGCCGTGATGGGGCCGGAGGGCGCGGTGAACGTCGTGTTCCGCAAGGAGATCGAAAGGCCGAGGACCCGGTCGCCGCTCGCGGCCGAGCTGATCGACGAGTACCAGGCGCAAGTTCTCGACGCCCTACGTCGCGGCCGAGCGCGGGTTCATCGACGACGTGATCGAGCCCGCCGAGACGCGCCGCGCGCTGATCCAGGCGCTGCGGATGCTCTCGACCAAGCGCGAGACGGTCCCGGCCCGCAAGCACGGGAACATCCCGCTGTGACCGACGGACCGCCGCTTCGAGCTCCCGGACGGCCTCACGCCCGACGAGGAGCGCGCGATGCGTCCGCGCGCTCGAGCGCTACTTCGCGCAGGAGAGCCCGCACCCCGACCCGTGGGTCCTCGCAGGGCCGGATCGACGCGACGGGGTTCGGCGCGCTGCAGGCCCGGCATCACACGGATACGCCGTGGCGGCGCTTCCGCGCCGTGCCGTTCGCCCGCAAGGGCGTCCCGCCACAGGCGGGCCGCGGCGGCTGCGGGGTAGATGACCGCGTCGAAGACCGCCTCCGCGGTCCGCGGACGCGACGCCGCACTGGAGGCGTTCCGGGCCGGGGATGCTCGGCTCCCAGATCGTGGGGCAACGGACCCGGCGACACCTACGACCGGCACGCTCACGGGTTCCACAAGGTCCTGTTCTGCCTCGACGGTTCGATCGCGTTCCACCTGGACGACGGCGACGTGGTGCTCGGGGCGGGCGACCGCCTGGACATCGAAGCCGCACACCGAGCACGGGGCGACGGTCGGTCCGGGCGGATGCTCGTGCGTGGAGGCATCGCGATGAGGGTGGCCGCGCACGTCGATCGGCTGTTCTTCTCCGTGCCGGGCGGCGTCGGCACCTACATCCGGAACCTGGTGCCGGCGCTCGCCGGACGCGAACCGTCGCTCGAGCTCACGCTGTTCCACGCGAGGTTCGAGACGCCCCGGCCCTCAGAAACGTGGCCAGGAACGTGGATGGACGGGTTCGCCGAGGCAGGAGCTCGACGGCTCGATCCGGAGCCTGTACCCGCAGGTGGAACCTGACCGGCAGACCCGCGCTCCCGGCGTCGATCCGCTCGGCCGACCTCGTGCACGCGATGAGCGGGTCCGCCGTCCCGCCCGCGGCCGAGGGCCAGCGCCTGGTCGTCACCGTGCACGACCTGGCGTTCGACCGCTACCCGGGCCTGTTCCCAGGGCGTGGCGAGCGATGTACCGGCTGGGGCTGCGCGCGGCCGTCCGGCGCGCGGACGCGATCGTGACGCCGTCGCGGACCACCGCCGAGACGTCCTGTCGCGGACGAAGGTCGATCCGGGCAAGCTCCACGTGGTCCCCGGGCCGCCGCGCTGCCGCCGAGCGACGTCGACGTGGGCGAGACCTCTCTCGCGTCTCAAGGTGCGCCCGCCGTACGTGCTGTTCGTCGGCACGATCGAACCGAGGAAGAACCTGGTGCGGCTGGTCCGAGCGTACCGGCGCGTGGCCGCGACCGGCGTGCCGCACGCGCTGGTGCTGGCCGGTCCGCTCGGCTGGCACCACGAGAACGCTGATGCGCGAGCTCGCGCTCGAGGTCAGGCGAGATCGTGATGACCGGCGCCCTCGCGCCCGGCAGCGCTCGACGCGGTCTACCGGGCGGCGGAGGCGTTCGTGTACCCGTCGGTGTACGAGGGGTTCGGCCTCCCGGTGCTCAGGCGATGAGCCGCGGGGTCCCCGTCGTGGCCTCGGCGACGTCCTCGCTCCCCGAGGTCACCGGCGACGCGGCGCTCGGCGTCAACCCGCGTTCGGTGCGCGAGATCGCCGCCGCGATCGCCTCGCTGGTCGGCGATGTCGCCCTCGCCGAACGCCTGGCCGAGGCCGGGCGCCGGCAGGCCGAACGCTTCTCGTGGGACGAGACCGCGAGGATGACCCTCGAGGTGTACGAACGGGCGCTCGACGCGGAAGTGAGGGCGGTCAGCCCTCGTAGTCGTAGAAGCCGCGGCCGACCTTCCGGCCCAGACGCCCGGCCGTGACCATCCGCCGCAGCAGCGGCGGCGGCGCGTAGGTCGGCTCCTTGAACTCCTCGAACAGCACGTTCGCGATGAACAGGTGCGTATCGAGGCCCGATCAGGTCGATCGAGCTGGAGCGGCCCCATCGGATGGTTCAGGCCGAGGTGCACCGCCGTGTCGATGTCCTCGCGCGTCGCGAACCCGTCCTCGAGCATCCGGATCGCGCCGTTGAGGTACGGGATCGAGGAGCGCGTTGACGATGAAACCGGCCCGATCGCGCGACTCGACGCGTCGTCTTGCCGAGCACCACCCCGTAGGCGCGCCCGAACGCCATCGTGTCGTCCGAGGTCGAGATCAGCCCGGACGAGCTCGGTCGACCCCATCACGCGGGACCGGGTTGAAGAAGTGCATCCCGAGCAACCCTGTCCGGCCGCGACGTCGCGACGCCGAGATCGCGATCGGGATCGAGGACGTGTTGCTGGCCAGGATCGCCTCGAGGCTTGGTGACCTCGTCGAGGCGGCGGAACATCCCGACCTTGGTGTCGTGATCCTCGGTCGCGGCCTCGATCGCGGGTCCACGTCGGCCAGGTCCTGCACGTCCGTGGTCAGGGAATGCGTCCGAGCACCGCCGCGCGCTCGTCGGCGTCGAGCCGTTTCCGTTCGACCGCGCGGAGCGTCGAGGGTCTCGATGCGTTTCCGGCCGCGTTCGACGAGCTCGTCGCTCGTCTCGAGCACGACCGCGCTCCTGCCCCGCCCGAGCCACGACCTCGGCGATCCCGAACCCATCAGGCCGCACCCGATGACCCCGACCGTCCGAACGTCCTCTGCGCGCATCGCTCCCTGCGCTGCTTCGTGTGCGCGCTTGTCAGGGCGTCAGCGTACAATCCAGCCGAGTCGCACCGGGGAGATCAGATCGGCGTGCGTGAGGGACCCAGGCTCCGAGGCTTCCCGATCTTCGGCACGGCCGCGGCCGGGCTGGTGCTCGGGCACGCGCTCGCGTATCTGATCGCGATCCCGACCCCATCAGCGCGTGTTCGCGCTGCAACGCACGGGCCACGCGTACCTGCCCGCGCTCGATCAGGCCGTCCTGATGCTGGTGGTCGCCGGGATGGCCGCGGTCGTGGTCCGCGCGTTCGCCCGCACGGAGGAACGGACCGAACGGTTCGGGCGGCTGGCGAGGGTCCTCGTCGTTGCGCAGACTCGCGCGTTCGCGGCGCAGGAGGTGCTGGAGCGCCTCGTGTCCGGCGCGCCGCTCGGCGGTCTCGCGCACGACCACATCCTGGTCACGGGGATCGCGGTGCAGATCGTCGTCGCGATGCGTCGCGGCGGGGATACCTGTGGCTGTTCGCCCGGACGGCCACGCGTCTCGCGGCCGTGGCCGCGACCCGCACCGGCTGCCCCGCGTCCGCGTGGTGTTCGCCCTGCCGGTCACGGCACGACGACCCCACGCCCCGCTGTTCGCCACGGCGGGCAGCGTTCGAGCACCACCCTCCTCCTGACGTCCCCTCGTCGAGCACATCCGCGCGCACGGCCTCGCACGCCGTGCCGGAGCGTCGGAGGTCTCATCATGTGGGAACGATCGAAACGGCCCCTGTCGGCCGCCGCCCTCGTCCGGGGCGTTCGTGCTGCTCTCGGCGGCACCCGCCTTCGCGCACGAGTCGCGCAAGCTCGGCCACCTCGAGATGGAGGTGGGGTGGGGGAACCGAACCCGCGTTCGCGGGTGAAGTTGGTGAACAGCATCAGCTGCTCCTGGTCCACGACGGCCGACGCCGTCGTCGACCTGGGCGACACGCTGGACCTCGAGGTCACGTTCGGCGAGAAGACGACGCCGCTGACGCTCCAGGAACCGTTCTTCAGGGAGGGCGAGGGCACGCCGGGCGACTTACCGCGCGTGGTTCATCCCGACCAGCGCCGGGCGGTACGTTCCACTTCTCCGGGACCGTCGACGGCGAGAATGTGGACGAGACCTTCACGTCGGGTCCCAACACGTTCGACGACGTCGAGGCCCGCAGTCGGTCGAGTTCCCCGACCAGCAGCCGACGAGCGGTGAACTTGCGGCGCGGCTCGACCGGGTCGAGCCGCGCCTCGCGAGCGCGATCGGCGACGCGCAGGCCGACGCGCAGGCCGCCGCCGACGACGCCTCGAGCGCGAAGACCTTCGGCCTGATCGGGATCCTCGTGGGCCTGATCGGTCTGGTCGTCGCGATCGTCGCGCTGGTCTCGACGCGGCGGACGAAGGCCGCCTGAGCCCGATGCTCGCCCACGCGGGCGGCGGCGCCCGAGTTCGTCTCGACGGGCCTGGTCGGCCTGGGGTTCGTGACGGGCTGGATCGGTCTCAGCCGGCTGCGTGGCCGCGGGTTCGGCTCGCTCCCGAGATGGAGCGCGATCGGGCTCGTCGCGGTGGCACCGGTGATCCATCGTGGCGTCCGTCGTCGTGCCCGCGCCGCGTGGCCGCCGCCGGCCGCGATCCGAGCCGACCTCGACAGCGACGATCGCGTTCGGCGCAGCCGACCCCCGGCGAGACCGAGACCGGAGCGACGATGGAGGTCCGCCTGGACCTGCGGGGCGGCACGATCGTGCCGAGCTCGACCACGACGCTCACGCCCACCACCGGGCACATCCACGTGTTCGTCGACGGGGCGCGTCGTCTCGATGACCTACGGGAAGGACCAGCGGATGTCGGCGACCTCGCGCCGGGGCCGCACCGGTTGCAGAGCCGAGTTCGTGGCGGCCGACCACGCGCCCTTCGCGCGCTCGGGTCACCGCGAGCGGTGGTCTTCGTGAAGGAGCCCGCGTGAGAGCGCGTCGCGCTCGTCCTCGCGGCGGCCGCGATGCGGTACGCGTGATTGTCGCGGCAGCCGCGGTCCCGTGAGCGCTCACGCGGCGATCGAGATCCACCGACCCCGCCAACGGCCAGCTGCTGCGAGGCAGCCGCCGAGCCAGATCGTCCTCCGCTTCACCGAGCCACCCGACCTCGAGCTGACGATGCGTGAGCGTCGTGAACGGTTCGGGCGCCACGGTCCCGACCGGACCACCCGAGCGCGCGCCGGGGTCGAACCGCGAGGTGCGCGTCCGCCTCGATCCGTCCCCGACGGCGTCTACACGGTCACCTGGCGCACGGTCTCGGCCACCGACGGCCACGGTGACGGCCGGGGCGTTCTCGTTCGGCGTCGGCGTCTCCCCGGCGACGTGAAGCCCGTCGAGCAGACCGGCAGCGGGACGCCGACCCCCACCGCGGGCGCGATCGCCAGGCCGGTGGATGCTCTACGTGGGGCTCGTCGTCCTGTTCGGCGCGGCGGTGACGGGGCTGCTCGCGTTCGGTCCGAAGGCGAACGCCCGGCCGTGGCTCCTCGGTGCCGCGTGGGCGCTGGCGGCGCTCGGCGTGGTCGCGATGACCCCTGGCCGAACGCTCGTCGGTCGGGGGTCCCGCTCAGGACGCTGCTCTCGTCCGAGGCGGGCGGGGAAGTTCGTGCTGCTCGCGGTCGCCGTCGCGATGGCCGGGCGTGGCCGCGCTCGCCGCGGCCCTCAGCGCCGGGGCGCGCCACCCTGGTGGCGCTCGCCGTCACGGCGGCCGGCGCGATGCTCGCGCGGGCGGCGGGCGGCCACGCGGCCGGCTCCGCGGTCACCGTCGCCACGCAGTGGCTCCACTTCCTCGGGGTCGGCGCGTGGATCGGCGGGCTCGTCTGGCTGGTCGTCGGGCTCGTTCGGCGGCTCGAGCCGGCGCAGGTGCGCCGGTACTCGCCGCGGCTGGCGGCGGTCGGGCTCGTGGTCGTGGTCGTGTCCGGGCGTGCTGCGTTCGACGAACGAGCTCGGGTGGGGGTGGTTGCTGCACCCGTTCCGGAGCGACTACAGCACCACGCTCGTCGTGAAGCTCGCGATCGTCGCGGCGCTCATCGCGCTCGGCGCGGTGAACCGGTACCGCAACGTCGCTCGGTTCGAGCAGGGTGGGCCGCGCCCGGTCCTCCGCACCGCCGGCGGCGAGCTCGCGCTCGCGGTCTGCGTGTTCGCCGCGACCGCCCTGCTCACCGGCCTCCCGCCGCAGCCGAACGCCGAGGCGCCGCACGCACCCAGCCGCTCGTGGTGAGGGGTTCGGACTTCGCCACGACCACGCGCGTCGAACTCCGGATCGCCCCACGGCACCATCGGCCCGAACGCGTTCGCCGCGAGCGTGACCGACTACGACACCGGCCGGCCGGTCGACGCCCGGCGGTCTCGTTGACGTTCGAGCTCGCGGGGCAGCCGAACGTGACCTCGACCCTCGAGCTGGAGCCGGGTCACCACGACATGCCGGGTCACCACGACACGTGGGAGGCCTCTGGCACCGCGCTCGCACAACAAGGGACTGGACGGTTACGGTGCTGGTGGAGGGGCGGGCAGCTCCGTCGAGGTCCCGCTCGAGGTCACACCGAAACCGCCCGACCAGCACATCGACGTCTCGCGCGTGCCCGGCCAGCCGGACCTGTACACGATCGCGCTCGAGGGCGGCGTGCGAATCCAGTCCTACGTCGACCCGGCGAGCCCGGCCGGACGAACCAGGTGCACGTGACCGCGTTCGACGCGGAGGGGAAGGAGCTCCCGCTGCGCGGCGTCACGCTCACGATGCATCCGCCGGACGCGGAGCCGTTCGAACCCGAGATGCTGCGCTTCGGGCCCGGGCACCTGGCCGCGAACATCGACCTGAGGCCGGGGACCTGGTCGTTCGACATCGCGGCGCATGCCAGGGACGGCACCGAGCTGGTGACCTCGTTCCAACAGACGTTCCCAGGATGAGCCGAGCGCGAAGGAGTACGCGTGCCGAAGCACCGGATGATCGCGATCGCGATTGACGATGGCCCTCGCGTTGGCCGCCTGCAGGGGCTCGGACGACGGCGGAGGGACCGCGCCGGCGGGGCGACGGGGGCGACCGCGTCACGAGCGACCGCCCGAGCAGCTTACGGCCAAGCTCTCGATCGTGGAGCCGAAGGTCGGTCAGGTCGTCCACGGCTCGAACGTCGACCTGCGCGTGAAGCTCCAGGACGCGAAGCTCGTCCCCGCCACCACCACCCACATCGTGCCGGACGAGGGACACCTGCACGTGATCTTGGACGACGACGCCTGATCTCGATGACCGAGGGCCTCGAACAGACGCATCGCCCGACGTCGCGCCGGGCGAACACCGGATCGTGGTCGAGTTCGTGGCGAGCGATCGCGCGCCGTTCGACCCGCGCGTGCGTCTCGGTCGTCGCGTTCGAGGTGCAGCCGTGAGCGCGCGCGTCGAGGGTCCGAGGCCCGGCACCGCTGAGCACGGGGCGTCGACGATCGTCGTCCTCGTCGGCGTCGCGGTGCTCGTCCTGCGGCCGTTCGTCGCCGCGGCGCCGAGCACCCGGACCGCGCTGTTCGCCGGCGTCGTAACCTCACGATCGGCCTGGCCTCGCTCGCGTCCGCTGGAGCGCGACCGGGCCCGGATGTCGCCGGCTCTGGCGCTGCTGCTGGGGCTCGGGGCCGTCGTCGTGGCGGCGGAGCGTCTCGGGGTCCCCGGTCCCGCTCCCGTGGAGCGCGGCCGCCCTCCCGCTCTCGGTGCTCGCGGCCGTGGCCGAGGAGTGCGCTGTTCCGCCGCCTCGCGTACGGCCGGCTCGAACGGTTCGGGGCGGCCGTGGCGATGCGTCGGGCTCGGCGCTCCTGTTCGGGCTCGTGCACGTGCCGGCGTACGGGCTTGGCCGCGCTCCCGGTCCGACGTGGGGGCCGGGGTTGCTCTTCGGGTGGCAGCGGTGGGGCCTCGGGACGTGGACCGTCCCGGCGGCGACCTACGCGTTCGCGAACGCCGCTGGTGGTGTTCCGATGAGGCGCGGCGCCGGGCTCCTGCTGACGCTCGCGATGCTCGCGGGCGTCTCGTGCGCCTCCTCGCCCGAGCCGATCCGGATCGGCGCGGTGTACCCGCTCTCGGGCGCCCAGGGTCCGGGGGCGTCGACGAGTTCGACGGCGTGCGGCTCGCCGTTCAGCTCCGTGGAACGCCGACGGCGGCGTAGGCGGGCGTCCGGTCGAGCTCGTCCCCGTCGACACCCGAGCGCCGACGCGGCGCCGCGGCGCGATCGCGCAGCTCCGACGACGGCGTGTCGCCTGGTGTTCGGGAGCTACGGGGGCACGATCTCGGAGCCGGCCGCCGAGGCGATCTGCGCGACGGGACATGCTGTTCTGGGAGACCGGCGCGGTGGGCGGGATGACCGGCCGCGGCGCGCGGCGACTCGTGTTCCGCGTCGTCGCCCTCGGGTGCGATCCTGGGTCGGAACGCGATCGCGTTCACCGCCGACGAGTACGCCCCGGTGCTCGGCGTCGACCCGACTCGAAGCTCCGGTACGCGGTCACGTTCGTGGACGACGCGTACGGGCGCGCGGTGGCGCAGGGTGCGCTCGACGAGCTCGCGGCTCGCGGCTACGACGTCGTCGGGAGGTTCGGGTACGACCGCGGGACGTGAACATGCACGCGTTCGTCCACGGCCTCGCCGAGGAGCCGGCCGACGTCGTGTTCGTCTCCGCGTACCTGCACGACGCGATCGTGATGCGGCGCGAGATGGTGCGACAGGATCTGGACGTGCTCGTGGGGATCGGGACGTCCTCGAGCTACTGCATGCCGAAGTTCGGCATGACGCTCGGGAAGAGACGCGGTCGGGCTGTTCGCCTCGGACAAGCCTGCCTCCGGCGCGCTGAACGTCGGGGCCTCACCCCTGACGGCCGAGCCCTGCTCGAACGCGCGCAGAGCCGCCTACGCCGACCGGTTCGGCGGCACGATGACCGCCGCCGCGCTCGGCAGGCTTCTCAGGCGCGTGGGCGTTGCTGCACGACGTGCTCTCCTCGGCCGCCGAGCCGACGCCGACGGCGATCGCCACCGCCAGCGAACGCCGTCGACGCTGCCGCAGGGCTCGCTGCTCAACGGCAGCGGGTTGCGGTTCGCGGCGAGCCCGGCACCGTGACGGCGGGCGCGAACGTCCTCGCGAGCAGCGTGGTGTGGCAGTGGCAGGCGCCCGGCGAGTACGCGGTGGTCTGGCCGCCGCGGTACGCGACTCGAGTCCGATCGAGCGGCTCGACCCGCTGCCGTGAGCGTCCGTTCGCGCTCGCTCGGCGCCGGTCTCGCGATCGCCGTGGTCTACGCGGTGACGGCACTGTGGTCCGGCCACCTCAGCCCGCTGGCGAGGCGACCGCTCCTGGACGGGCTCGCGCCGCCGACCGGCGTACCGATGGGTCAGCCGCCCCCGAGCTGGCGGCGACCAACCAGAAGCCCATACCCGGCACCTTCACGGTGGAGCTCGGGAAGGACGGCAGCAAGACGGCGGTGGTCACCACCGACGACGCGCAGGTCACGGTGACCTGCCCGCGGGATCGTTCGCGAGCGCGGAGGGCCAGCGCTCGGTCGAGGTGACCGTCGAACCCCTCGCGGGCGCGATCGCCCACCCGGACGAACCGCTCCACGTCGTGGGGAACGTCTACCTGCTCGACGCGACCTACCGGCCCTCGGGCGACGAGGCCAAGCTCGCGAACCTCGCGACCGTGGTCCTCGTCTACCCGCTGCTCGCGAACGACCATGGCAGCCACTCGATCATCTGGTCGACGACCGGCGATCGGTGGAAGGCACTGAGACGGACGACCTGCCGAGCATCCAGCAGGCCGGGCGCGGACATCCACGAGCTCGGCTACGTCTCGGTGGCGGGAGCAGCCAGCCTCGCCGACCACCGGGACGGGAGCTCCGGGGGCGGGTCGTCCGCGGCCACGATCGCGATCGTGGCGGGGCTGGTCGTCCTCGCGATCGTCGCGGCGGTATTGCTCCGCAGGGGCTCGCGATCGGACGTCGGATGAAGGCGAACGAGACGGCGCCGGCGCTAGCAGACCGCCGACAGGAGCGGGAACGAGGTTCACCGCGTCGCCGATCACGCTGTAGCCGTACGGGCTCGGCGGCCAGTTCGACGGGATCACGTTCGGGTGCCACTCGAAGTGGTCGTGCGGCGTGGAGGTGTCGCCGGTCGCGCCCACGTACCCGATCACGTCCCCGCCGAGACGCTCCCCGTGAACCCGGGCTGCATCAGGTGGGCGTTGTACGCGTAGCCCGAGGTCCCCGTACACGTCGACCGCAGTTGCCACCCAGGCCGTTGTAGCCGGCCTGCGCGTACCCGTCGAAGGTCGCGTAGATCGGCGTCCCCTGCGGGGCGATGATGTCGTTGCCGGCATGCGGGTGGTAACCGCCCGCGAACCGCGGCGCCCCGAACCCGTCGTAGACCGCGTGCGGCTGACCGACCGGGCAGACCTTCAGGATCGCGCCGGCGTGGAAGTCCAGACCCGTGAGCGCAGCGAGCTCCTGCTGGTACTGCTTCTCGAGCTTCTTGACGAGCTCCTCGGCCCGCGCCATCTTCGCGTTCAGGTCGTCGAGCGCGGCCTGTTGCTCGGCAAGCTTGGCCTTCCAGCGCGGCCTCCGCCGCCTGGACCTTCTGGAGCGCCCGCGCCGCGCGCTCCTGGAGCTGCTGCTGCTCGTCCTTGCGAGCCGCCGAGGGTGTTGCGAACGTTCTGGACCTGCGTGGCGAGGTCGGCGTCCTCCTGGCTCAGCGCGTTCACGTACTCCATCCGGGCGGACAGGTCGGCGATCGAGCTGGCGCCGAGCAGGAACTCCAGACCCGAAGCGGGGCCCGAGATGTAGGCGTCCCTGGCGCGCTGCTCCAGGTCGTCCCTCAGACCCTGGTACTCGACCTGCGCATCGGTCAGCGCGGCCCGCGTGTCCTGGAGGTCGGCCGTGATCTGCTGCCACTCGCCCGTAGGCGGCCTCCTTCCGTTCGGCGATGCGCTGGGCCTCGAGCAGGAGCGTGCTGACCACCCGCTGCTGCGACTCGATCTCGCCCTTGAGCTGCTCGAACTCCGCCTTGGCGTCCTCGAGCTTCTGCTGGGTGGTCGGTTCGGCGAGCGCGACCTGCGCGGCCGACGTCAGGGAGCGCCAGCGCCGCCACCACCGCGAGGGCGCGGCGGAACACGACGGGCGAACCTGAGTGATTTTCGGCCATTGGGAGGCCCTTCCTATCGGACGGCCGAGCGGGGTGTCAACCGTGCCCGCTCGAACCCCTCGTTGCAACCATCCTCGAGCGGCGTTCTCCGCACGCTTGGGACGCAGGCACGATCCGTGCCTGGGACCCGCCTACAGCTCCGTCCCCGGCAGGCCGAGCGCCCGGGCGATCAGCACCCGCTGGATCTCGCTGGTGCCCTCGCCGATCTCGAGGACCTTGGCGTCGCGGTAGAAGCGGGCCACCGGGAACTCCTCGACGAAGCCGTAGCCGCCGTGGACCTGCACGGCCTCTCGCGCGCTCGAGACCGCGACCTCGCTCGCGTACAGCTTGGCGATCGACGCCTCGGTGGCGAACGGCCGGCCGCGGTCGCGTGAGCCACGCCGCCCGCTGGTACGCGAGCCGCGCCGTCTCGACCCCCACCCGCATGTCGGCGATCTTGAACTGCGAGCGCCTGGAACGCCGCCGATCGGGCTGCCCGAACGCCTCGCGCTCGCTCGCGTACCGAACGCTCTCCTCCAGGCATCCGCGCGCGAGCCCGACCGAGGGCAGCGCCGCGATCGCCACGCGTCCGTCGGCGAGCGTCTCGAGGAACTGCGCGTAGCCGCGTCCGCGTTCGCCGAGCAGGTGGTCCGCCGGCACGCGGCACCCGTCGAACGAGACCTCGTGGGTGTCGCTCGCGCGCCAGCCGACCTTGCGGTAGCTCGGCCGACCACGGTGAGCCCGGGCGTCCCGACCGGCACGACGATGCTGTCGATGACGTCGCCGTCGTCCGCCGCCTCGTCGAGCGCCGCGACGATGACCACCGACGTCAGCGGCGTCCCCGGAGTTGGTGATGAAGGCCTTCGAGCCGTCGATCACCCACTCGTCGCCGTCGAGCTTCGCCGTCGTGCGGATCAGCGCGCGGCGTCCGAGCCGCCGCCGGGTTCGGTGAGCGCGAACGCGCCGAGCGCGCTCGCCGCGGCCATCGGGACGAGCCACCGCTGCTGCTGTTCGTCCGGTGCCGAACCGGAACATCGGGTTCGCGGCCAGCCCGACGGCGGCCTCGAGCGTGATCGCCGAGCGACTGAGTCGTACCGCCCGATCTCCTCGAGACACAGGCAGAACGAGAGCAGGTCGGCCCCCCTGCCCGCCGACCTCCTCGGGGAACGGGATCCCGAACAGCCCGAGCTCGGCGGCGCGCTTGACGATCTCGGTGGGGAACTCCTCGCGCTGCGTCGGCCTCGGCCGCGGCGGGCGCCACGACCTCCTCGGCGAACGCGCGCACCGCGGTCCGCAGCTCGTCCTGCTCCGGCGTGAGGTCGAAGTCCACCGCCCCGAAGCCTAGCGGTCAGGCCTCCGAAATCACCGAACGATCCGAGACGAGCTCCGGCTCGCGGAAGGCCTGGAGCATCTGGGTGCGTTCCAGCAGCTCCCGGGCGCGCTCGACCTCCTCCTCGCCCCCGGCGGCCTCGACGCCGAAGACCTGCGAGATCCACCACACCCGCGTCGCGACGTCCTTGTCGAACCCTCGTCGCGCTCGTAGCGCAAGATCGCGATCGCGCGTTCGAGCGCCGCGTCCCGCTCGCCCTCGGCCAGCAGGATCTCGACGTCGGCGTAGTCGAGCCAGTCCTCGCCCGCGGCGGTGTGGACGTTCGCGACCGAGTCGACCTCCTCCAGGACCCGGCGGGCCGAGCGCGGGTCACCCGCGTTGACGAGCGCCCGGGCGAGCGCGCTCGCCGTCCAGGTGATGATGCTCCGCTCCTTCAGCTCGCGGCAGAGGCGGTACGCCTCGCGGAGATCCTTGACGGCGTCCTCGGCCCGGCCGGCGAGCCGTCGCGCGATGCCGCGCGACGTGAGCGCGCTCGCGAGCTCCCAGCGCGCGCCGAGCTCGCGGAACGCGTCGACCGAGCGATCCATGTGCGCCTCGGCATCCTCCAGCCGCATCATGTGGCGCATCGTGCCGCCGACCGCCTCGTGCGCCACCGCGAGCGAGAAGCGGTCCCCGCTCGTCTCCGGCGACGGCGAGCGCCTCCGCCGCGAGGCGGAGCGACGACTCCTCGTCGCCCTCGTCGCTCTCGAGCGTCGAGAGCCCGACGAGCGACCGGGCCTCGGACCAGCGGTCGCCCTCGGGGTTCGCGCGCGCCGTGTCGAGCGCCTCCTGGAACATCGCGCGCGCCGTGTCGACCTCCTGCCGGAAGTACGGCGCCCACGCGGCGACGAGCAGCGTCCGCGCGAGCGTCCACGGATCCCCGAGCCCCGCGCCGCGTCGAGCGCGTCGTCGAGCAGCTCGGCCGCGCGCTTGGCGTCGCCCAGGATCGACAGCTCGATGTCGCCGAGGAACCGCGAGGCCTGCGCCCGGACCGCGAGGTCGCCGTCGCCGAGCTTCAGCGCGCGTTCGAGCACCGGGACCGCGGGCTCGAACTCGCCGAGCCAGTACCGGATCTCGCCGAGGCTCGCGAGGATCCACGCCTCGCGGAGCCCCACCCGCGTTCGGGGCCGGCGAGCTCGAGCGCACGCCGGTAGTCCTCCTCGGCCGCCTTCATGTTCGGGCCCTCGCGCGCGATGTCGCCGGCGTGGGCCAGCGCGTCGACCGCGCGTTCGGCGAGCGTACGGTCGCGCGGGTTGAGGTCGAGCGCCGCGAGGCCGCCTGCTCGAGGTGGAACGCGATCGCGCGCGGGCGCCGGGCCGCGGTCTCCGGGTTGCCCGAGCCCGTCGGCCACCAGCAGGTGCAGGCGCTGGCGCTCGCGCTTGGGAGGCTCTCGTACGCGACGTCGCGCACCATGCCGTGGCTGAAGCGCCAGAGCTCGGGCCGGTCGCCGTCGTGCTCGAGCAGCTCCTCCTCCTCGAGCTGGCCGAGCGCCTCGGCGTTCGGCTCGGCGACCAGGTCGAGCTCGTCGAGCGTGAACGAGGACCGGGCGAACACCGAGGCCTTGCGGATCAGGTCCCGTCCCTGCGGCGAGAGGTGGTCGATCCGGGCCGCGATCACGGCCTGCACGGTCGGCGGCAGCAGCGCCGGCGGCAGCGGCCCGGTGTCGGCCGAGACCCCTTCCCCTGGTGCAGCAGCATCCCGGTCGTCTCGATGATGAAGAACGGGTTCCCGCCGGCGTGCCGCGCGATCCGTTGCGCGTACGCCTCGTCCAGCCCCTCGCCGGCATCCCTCGCGAGCTGCGTGGAGTCGTCGAGCGAGGCGTCTCCATGTACAGGTTGACCGAGTTGCCGCGCCCGCCGCCCCACCCGGGGTGGTCGTCCAACAAGCGAGTACCGCGCGGCGCACACGACGAGCAGCGGGATGCCGTCGGCCTCGCGCACCAGCTCCTCGACGAGCTCGAGCATCGGCGTCTGCGCCGCCTGGATGTCCTCGAGCACCACGACGACCGGTCCCCGGCTGGCGAACCCCCGCAGGAGGGCGAGCAGGCCCGAGCGGATCTCGGCGACGCGGTAGCGCTTCTCGTCACGGCCTCGCCGCCGATGCCGAGCGCGATGCACAGCCGCTCGACGATCTGCCGGGCCTCGTCGGGCGAGGTGCATTCCAGGACGAACTCCTCGAGCCGCGCCCGGAGCGCCTCCGGCGGCGCGTGCGCCGCCTCCCCATCTCGTGCAGGAGGATCTGCGCGAGGGGCCCGAAGCATCACGTCCTCCTCGAAGGGACTGGCCCGGCCCTTCAGGACCCTCGTCTCCTCGGGGAGCCCGCGACGAACTCGTCGGCGACGCGGCTCTTTGCCGATCCCCGCCTCCCCGAACAGCGTCACCAGGTGCCCGCGCCGCGTCTCGCGCGCTCCGTCGAACGCGTCCTGCAGCAGCCGCAGCTCGCGCTTGCGGTTCACGAGCGGGATCGTCTTGCGCCCCGAGCCGGGTTGGAGCGCGGCGACCGGCCACGCCCGCGCCTCGTCCTCGAACCCCTTCGCCTCGACCTCGCGCATCGGTCCGTACTGGACCTGCGACAGCGAAGGAGGTAGCTCGTCTCCGAAACCAGCACGGTCCCGGGGTCGGCGGCCTGCTGCAGCCGCGCCGCCATGTTCACCGTAGCGCCGTAGAGCAGGCCCTGTTCGGACGCCTCGCTCCCGATCGCGACGGGACCCGTGTGGATGCCCACGCGGACCCGGAGCGGGACCGGCAGCCCGATCTCCTGTCCGAGACGACCGACCCGTTCGACGAGCTGGAGCCCGGCGCGCACCGCGCGGAGCGCGTCGTCGTCGTGCGTGTGCTGGAGGCCGAACACCCCGACGACGGCGTCCCCGGCGAAGTTGTAGGCGCGGCCGCGGAGCGACTCGAGCTCCTCGGCGACCATGCGGTAGTAGCGGGTCAGGACCTCGCGATAGCGCTCGGGGTCGATCTGGCTCGAGATCTGCGTCGACCCCACCAGGTCGACGAAGATCACCGTGACGAACTTGCGCTCCTCCGGCGGCGGCGCGCCCACCGGATAGCCGCAGTTCGGGCAGAACCGGGCCTCATCGGGCAGAGGAAGTCCACAGCGTTCACACGTCAGGGTCGCCACGCGCAGAGTTTACGAGGGCGGGATGACGCCTCTCCCCGCAGAGCGTGCGGCTACCCGCCGACCGGAACCCCTCGATATCGAGGATCGAGCCCATCCGTTGGGTTTCGGGCCTGACGACGACCTCGACACGTTCGCCGATCTCGAGCGGCTCCTCGCCCGGTTCGAGCACCCGATGGATCAGGACCGCATCCGCACCGTCGAGCCGAACGGCTGCGATCGTCTCGGGGCGCTCGAGCGGCTCGCCCTCGAGCCCCTGGAACACGATCGTGAACGACACGAGCTCGCCGCCGGGACCGACCTCGGTGTCCGCGGCGAGCTCCGCGAAGCAGCGTTCGCAGAACAGCCGCGCGGGGACGTACGTGTACGAGCAGTGCTCGCACCTCGAACCCAACAGGACGCCCCGATCCTTCAGCGCCGTGAAGAACGCCTTGCCCGCGACGCCCGGGGTGTACCGGTGGCGGACGGGCAGGTCGCCTCCCACCGCCGGATCTCTTCGGGACGCGCGATCTTCTCGGAGCATCAGCCGTCCGCTCCTCGGTCGGAAGTACGCGATGTCGAGGATCGACCCGGTTCGTTCGCCGACCGGCTTCCAGACGGCCTCGACCGCCATCCCGATGCGTGACCTCGTCGGGCTCGATCTCGCCGAGCATGTGCAGGAACCCGCCGTCCGAGCCGTCGATCGAGATCACCGCGGGCAGCTCGGGCTCGTCGAGCGGGCTGCATGTCCCAGCGCACGTTGCAGATCGAGAACGTCTGCACGACGCCGGTGTGTCTCGACCTGCACCCAGGCGTCGGTTCCGCCGGAAGTCGCGCTCACAGAACATGCGAGGTGGCACGAGCACCCGATGGCAGACGCGGCACTCGCGGCCGAGGATCTTCCCCTCGCGGAGCCCGTCGAGGAACCGGCCGATCGCGACGCCCGCGTCCCACGCGTACTGCGCGCCGATCTCGTCCTCGACGGCGCCCGTCGCCGACCGGAACTCGGCGTCCGAGAGCGACGTGCGCTGGCGTCGCGGCGGGCGGGTCTCGAGCTGGGTCGCCGTGGTCGGCGGGCCGCCCTCGCGACCCATCACGACGACCGTGCCGACCTGCATCAGGTCGCCCCAGGCCTGCGCGACGCCGCGCTTCGGGTGTACCGGGGACCTGGCGGGCGCCGGCCTCGCCGCGGAGCTGCCAGAAGAGCTCGGCGATCTTCATCAAGCCGGCCGCGGCGATCGGGTTGCCGACGCCGAGCAGGCCGCCGCTCGGGCACGAGGGCAGGTCGCCCTTGCGGTCGAGGACGCCGTCGCGGGCCGCCTCGGGCGCCTTGCCCTTGTCGAACAGCAGCAGTCCCTCGAGGTGGTGCAGCTCCTTGTAGTCGAACGGGTCGTACGGCTCGGCGACGTGGATCTGCTTGCGCGGCTCGGTCACGCCGGCCATCCCGTAGGCCATGCGGGCGGCGTTCGCGACGTACTCCGGGAACACGAGGTCGCGGTTGGTCCAGTACGCCGTGTCGAGGTTCCAGCCCACGCCCTGGATCCAGACCGGATCGCTCGGTGATCTGCTTTGGCGGCCTCCTCGCTCGCGACGACGATCGCGACCGCGCCGTCGCTGATCGGCGAGACGTCGAGGCGCTGCACCGGCCACGCGAGGGTCTCGAGGCGAGCACGTCCTCGATCGTGATGTCGGCCTGCCCGAGCAGCGCCGCCGGGTGGTCGGCCGCGTTCCGCTTGTTCTTCACGGCGACCGCGGCGATGTCGCGCTTGTCGATGCCGTGCACGGTCATGTAGCGGTTCATCTCGAGCGCGAAGATCCAGAGCAGGTTCGGGCCCAGGGGACGTTCGAGGATGTTGTCGAAGATCGTGAGGAACGCGCCCTGCGGGTGCGGCTGCGTCGAGGACATCTTCTCCTCGGCCACGCGCGAGCACGACGTCGGCCATCCCGCTCGCGACCGTGTAGTACGCCTGGATCGCGGTGAACACGCCGCTGCCGCCGCCGACGTAGGTGCGCATGTACGGCCGCCCGAACGCGCCGGCGCCGTCGGACAGGTACTCCCCTTCATGTGCACGCCGTCGAACGCGTCGGGCGCGCTCGTCAGGCACACCGCGTCGATCCGGTCGAGCGGGAGCTCGCAGGACGCGAGCGCCTCGCGCGAGGCCTCCCACGCGAGCTCCTTGCCGGTCTCCTGCGCGCGGCGGACGAACTTCGTCATCCCCGCACCGACGACGGCAACCCGCCGCGCCATCAGATGATCCCTCCGGGAACGCGTCGTCGGTCACGTACTCGATCAGCTGCATCGAGTTCCCGTCGGGGTCCGCGAACGACGCGTACCGCGCGATCCCGGGGACCTCCCCAGGTGCTCCTCGAACACGACGCCCCGCTGCTCGAGGGCGGTCTTCGCGAGGTCGAGATCCTCGACGCGGAACACGGCCGTCCCGCCGTGCTGCGTGTTGCCGCCGCGGGCGCCGTGGAGCCCGATCCGGATCGAGCCCGCGTCGAGCTCGGCCCACTCGTCGCCGTGGCGGCTGTTCACCGCGAGACCGAGCCCGTCGCGGTAGAACCCGACCGCCCGGTCCATGTCCGAGACCCAGAACCACACGTGGTCGACGCCGTCGAGCTTCATCCGCCGGCCCCCTCGTCGTTGGCGAGCACGACGACGGCGGCCGAGCGTGGACGGCGCGCTCGCGCGCGGATTGCGCGACCGCGACGTACGCCTCGTCGACCTGGCGCTCGCCGGCCTCGGCTCGGAGCTGTTCGACGCACTCGAGCAGCCGGACGAGCCCGTTCGCCTCGAACAGGTTCCCCTGCCCGAGCGAGCCGCCCGAGACGTTCACCGGCAGGTCGCCGCCGGGTTCGAGCTCGCCCTCCTCGAGCGCAGCTGCGCGAGCTCGGACGCCTCGCCGAACCCGAGCGCCTCGAGGTGCAGCAGCTCTTTGTACGCGAAGGTGTCGTCCACCTCGGCAAGGTCGATCTCCTCCTGCGGGTCGGCGATCTCGGCCTGGCGGTACGCGGACTCGGCGGCCTTGGTTACCGGTTCGGTCTCGCCCCACGTCCGGCTCTCGAGCGAGGGGCTGCCCGAGGACCAGCCGGCGCCGAGCAGCCACACGGGTCCCTCGGTGAGCTCTCGGGCGCGTTCCTCCGCGGCGAGGACGACCACGACGCAACCGTCGGCGCGTTCGGCGACCTCGAGCGTCTTGAGCGGCCACGCGACGGGGCTCGAGCCGTCCGACGTCGTCGGCGTCGAGGTCGGCCGGGTACGCCGCCCGCGGGTTGTCGAGCGCGTTCGAGCGGTTCTTGGCCGCGACCATCGAGCAGTGCTCCTCGGACAGGCCCGTGCGTTCGAGGAACGCGTTCATGTCGAGCCCCGCCACCGCCAGCGTCGGGAACCGCAGCGGGCGGTTCAGCACCGGGTCGAGCGCGAACGCCTCGATCGCGCCGAGCGTCCGCACGTCCGAGACCTTGCTGTGCGCCTCGACCGCCACGATCGATGCCAGGCCCGAACGGATCAGCATCATCCCCGTCGCCACGCCGAACAGCCCGTCCGCCGCCACGGTCTGCACCGGCCGCTGGATCGCGCCGAGCTGGTCCGGCACGTACTCGTCGAAGATCGAGGTGCCCTCGAGGAAGTCCTCCGAGCAGCAGACGAACGAGTCGATCTCGGTCCGGGGATCCACGCCGGCGTCGTGGTAGGCGCGCGTCGCCGCCTCGAACATCAGCTCCTTGTAGGAGATCCCGGCGGTGACGGGCGCGAACCCCGCGTGCCCCACACCGACGACGGCGACCTTCGGCTCCACGGACGCGATTGTCCCATCCGGGCCGCGAACCCCGCTCGCCCGCGAGCGTGCGGCGGTGTCAGAGGTCCTCGAGCTCCCGGCGGAACTCGGCCTCCTCGTCGAACTCGCGCCGCTCCTCGCCGAGGAACATCAGCACGCAGCCGGCCCAGGCCGCGGCCAGACCGAGCACGACGTTGAACAGGCCGCCGATCTCGAGGATCCCCAGCGTCATCACGACGTAGCCGACGGCCACCAGCGCGTACCCGACGATCTCGGTCTTCGTCGCCGGTGGGGTCCTGAGCTATCGATCGATCAAGTGTGTCCATGCGCGTCTCGCTTGTGGGTGCCGGGGCCTGGAGTTCTACCCGCCGAGGATCCTTTTCTTCTGGGCCTGGAACTCGTCCTCCGTGAGCACGCCCTTGTTCCGCAGCTCGGCCAGGCGTTCGAGCTCACCGGTCGTGGACGCCGAGGCCGGCGGCATCGCCGGCGCGCTCGCGCCCGACGGGTCGGCGGAGCCGGCGCCTCGGACGCCGCGCCGCGCCCGGCCCCCGGTACATCCGGTCCTGGTTGAGCTCGCCCTGCTGGTAGATCGTCTTCTGGACGTGCTCGGGGTTGCGGATGTCGCCGAACACCTCGCGCCCGAACTCGCTCGCCGAGCTGATGATCAGGTCGCCGGCGCCGATCATGCGTTCGAACACGCCCTGGTGGAAGCGGACGTCGTTGATCGCCTCGAGCGGGATCTCCATCGAGCGCTTGGCGATCCAGCCCTCGCGGTGGATCACCCGGTCCGAGGTCACGACGAAGTACGACGTCGCCCACGCGATGAACTTGCGGACCGGGAACCAGATCAGGACGAAGATCGCGACGGCCGTCGCGCCCCAGAACACCGCGTCGTGGCCGGTGCCGCTGTCGGGGCCGTTGGCGACCGCGAGGGACCACCCGACGATCACGAGGATCGTGACGATCGCCGGCATCACCAGGGCGATCCAGTGCGGCCGCAGCTCGAGGACCAGCTCCTCGTTGTCGATCAGGAGCTTGCGGGGGAACGGCATGGGCGAATCCTACTCCAGGTGCTCGACCGCCCCGAACCGTACGACCTCGTCCCCCGCCGGCGTTCGGACGACCAGGCCGCCGCGTTCGTCCAGGTCCACGGCCTCGCCCTCGACGACCGCTCCGCCCGCCGTCGCGGCTCGGACGCGCGTGCCGAGCGTCGCGCACACCTCCCGGTACGCCGCGATCACGCCCCCGGCGAACGCGGGATGCGCGAGGTTCGTACCCGCGGACGAACGCGGACAGGAACGCCTCGAGCAGCTCGTCGTCCTCGGCCTCGACGGACCCGGCCTCGGGGACGTCGGGTGGCGCGGCGCCGAGGTTCACGCCGACGCCGATCACGACGTGCTCGAACCGGCCGCCGTCGACGCGCGACTCGGCCAGGATGCCGCCGGCCTTGCGACCGGCGATCAGGAGGTCGTTCGGCCACTTGCACGGCGGCGCGCTGGTCGGCGAGCTCGAAGCAGGCCCGCGCCATCGCGGTGCCCGCGAGCAGCGTGAGCAGGCCGCCCGAGTCCGGGTCGAGCTCGGGCCGCAGCACCAGCGAGAACATCAGCGCCCGGCCGGGTTCGTCGAGCCACGTGCGCCCGAGGCGCCCCCGCCCTTCGGTCTGGTGTCCCGCGGCGACCAGGGTCCACTCGGGCGTGCCTGCGGCCGCCAGCTCGAGGGCCGTGGCCTGGGTCGAGGCAGTAACCTCCTCGAACCGCACGGGCGCACGCAGACCGACGCGTTCGAGCGCTCGGACCAGGGCGTCTTCGGACAGCACGGACGATTGACTCCCGTTCGGGGTACCTGATTGTTCGGTGGGTACCGGGTCCCGCGGACCCTCGGGATGCCGACGGTCCGATCGAGCAAGCATGACGGAGCGGAGCGCGTGGCGAAACCTCGGATCCTGATCGCGAACCGCGGCGAGATCGCGGTCCGCATCATCCGCACGGTCCGAGAGCTCGGCTACACCTCGATCGCCGTCTACAGCGACGCCGATCGCGACGCGTTGCACGTCGAGATGGCCGACCAGGCCCACCGGATCGGCCCGGCGCTCGCCGCCGACTCCTACCTGTCGATCGGCGCGATCCTGGAGGCGGCCTCGCGCGCGAAGGCGACGATGATCCACCCCGGCTACGGGTTCCTGTCCGAGCGCGCGCACTTCGCGGCCGCGGTCGCCGACTCGGGCTTCACGTTCATCGGTCCGCCCGCCGAGGCGATCGAGATGATGGGCGACAAGTCCGCCGCCCGCCGCGCCGCCGACCGCGTCGGCGTCCCCATCGTGCCGGGCACGCCCGAACCGGTCACGCTCGCCCAGGCGCCGGCGGAGGCCGAACGCATCGGGTTCCCCGTCCTGGTCAAGGCCGCGTTCGGCGGCGGGGGCAAGGGCATGCAGGTCGTGCGCAAGCCCGAGGAGCTCGAGAGCGCGCTCGCGCGCGCGACCCGGGAGGCGCAGGCGTACTTCGGCCGTCCCGAGGTGTTCCTCGAGCGGTACATCGACCGCGCGCACCACGTCGAGGCGCAGGTGTTCGCGGACACCCGGGGCAACGTGTTCTTCCTGGGCGAACGCGACTGCTCGGTCCAGCGCCGCCACCAGAAGCTGATCGAGGAGACGCCGTCGCCGGTGGTCGACGCCGACCTGCGCTCGCGGATCGGCGAGGCCGCGATGGCGCTGGCGAAGGAGGCCGGCTACGTGAACGCCGGCACCGTCGAGTGCATCGTCGACGAGGACGGCAGCTTCTACTTCCTCGAGATGAACACGCGGCTGCAGGTCGAGCACACCGTGACCGAGATGGTGACCGGGCTCGACCTGGTCGGGCTCCAGATCCGCGTCGCGCTCGGCGAGAAGCTCGACCTGTCCGACGTCCGCCCGACGGGCCACGCGATCCAGTGCCGGATCAACGCCGAGGACCCCGCGCGCAACTTCCTGCCCGGACCCGGGCGCGTCACCGCGTACCGGGAGCCGTCGGGTCCGTTCGTGCGGGTGGACTCGGGCGTCCGGGCGGGTCGGGAGATCCCCGCCGACTACGACTCGATGTTCGCCAAGGTCATCGTCTCGGCCGAGAACCGCGAGCCGCGCGATCGCGCGGATGGACCGCGCGCTGTCCGAGTACCAGGTCGAGGGGGTCCCGACGACGATCCCGCTTCACCGGTGGATCCTCGGCACCCGCGCGTTCCACAAGTCGACGCACTCCACGACGTGGCTCGAGAAGGCGCTCCGCGACGCCGAGCTCCCCGAGGGCGGCACGCCCGCGCCGCCGCCGTCTGACACGCGGCAGCCGGTCCCGGCCGAGCTCCTGCTCGAGGTCGACGGGCGACGGGTGCCGGTCCGGATCTTCGACCAGCGCCGCGACACCGCCCCGAAGGTCCCGTCGCGTCACTCGGCCCACGGCGGCGACCACGTCCACAGCGTGATCGCGGCGCCGATGCAGGGCACGATCCTGCGGGTGCTCGTCGAGCCGGGCCAGGAGAGTCCAGGCGGGCGACGTCGTCTGCATCCTCGAGGCGATGAAGATGGAGAACGCGATCCCGGCCCCGCGCGCGGGCGTCGTCACCGAGATCCCGGCGCAGGCCGGACAGAACGTCCAGCCCGGGGACCCGCTCGTCGAGCTCGACTGATCCCGCGGTGAGGCGTCAACGGGACCGCGGCGTGGACGCCGTCCTCACCGAGATCAGCCCCGAGGGGAAGCTCGCGGGCCGCGTGTTCGCCGGGACGCTGGTCGTTTCGGCCGTCGCGACGATCGTCGCGTCGTGGGACGACATCTGGCGCGTGTGCGGCGAGGTCGCCGGACCGTGCGTCGAGCGATCGGCCGGCGCGACGATCCTCGCGATGTGCTCCGTCGCGGCGATCGGCCGGGGCGGTCGGCATCCTCCTGCGGATCCGGCGCACGGCTCGTCGATCCGGAGGGGAGCGCCCGGTACGTCTGGGCGCTCGGCGTCCCTGGTCGCGCTCGGGGGCATCTTCATCGCGGGACGGATCCCGGCCGTACACGTGCGCCCGAGGCCGGTTCGACGACGTCCTGGTCCTGTGCCTGCATCCCCCGTCGACCTCGGATCCGGCGAGCTGGCTGCTCCTCAAGAAGGCGATCGTCGTCGTGGCGCTCGACCGTCGCGTGTCCGTGGTTTCGATGCGGCCGGAAGCTCGTCAAGGTGACCGCGCCGCTCTCGGTCGCGGTGTGGGCGGTCGGGTTCGGGTGGCTGCTCGCCGACACGATGGCGTAGGCGAGGCCGTGCGAGACGCGACCTAGGCGCTCGCCCCGGGGATGCCCCACGCATCGCGCCCCGTGATCCGAACGCCGGCGTCGTGGATCTTGTACGCCCGGTTGATCGAGATCAGGAGCGCCGTGAGCGTCTCGGCGATCCGGGCCTGGGTGAGATCGCCGGCGTCGACCCAGCGCAGGCGGGGATGTCCTCGATCAGCCCGCCGACGACCGCCTTGGCCTCCTTGTCGGTGCCACACACGAGCACGTCGCTCTCCATCTCGTGCTCGAGGTTCTGCAGCGCCTCGCCCGAGATCGTGTGGAACGCCCCCACCATCCGAACGCCGGGATCCAAGATCGCCTTGGCCTGCTCGGCCGCCGAACCGTGCCACGGCCGCACGACGTGCCACGCCCGGCCGCCCACCGCGGTCGCGAGCGGGCTCGTGCAGTCGACGACGATCGTGCCGGGCTCGATCGCGCCCTTGATCGCGCGGTAGGTCTCGGCCTGCCCCTCGAACGGCACCGTCACGATGACGACCCTCGGCACCGGCGGCCGCCTCGTTGGTCGTGCCGTCGACGTTCGCGTCGCCGCCGACGAGCTCGCGCGGCCTTCTCCGCCGACGCCGGCCCTTTCTCCTGCGACCGCGACCCGATCGTGACGTGGTGTCCGGCCCGGGCCAGACGCAGCGTGAGGCCGAACCCCTCGTCGCCGGTCCCGCCGATGATCGAGATGTCCATTGGCGGCAGAGCCTACCCTGCACCGCGATGGGCCAGACCCTGACGCTACGTCACCGAGCTCCTGGTCGGGCTCGGGTGCCTGGTCGCCGCCGTCGCGACGGCGCGCGGCCCGCGCCTGCGGCTGGCTCGCGCTCGTCCTCGGCGTCGCCGGCGTCGCGGCGATCGTGCACGCGATCGTCGAGCTCGCCGCGTGCACGCGACGGCGCGCCTAGTGCGGGTGGTACTCGCCGAACACGCCGCGCAGGACGTCGGAGACCTCGCCGAGGGTCGCCCGCGCGCGCAGGGCGACCTTCATCGGCGGCAGCAGGTTGCTCGGTCCCGCGGGCGGTCGCGCTCGATCTCGGCAAGCGCCTCGGTCCACCGCTCCCGGTCGCGCGAGGCCCGGAGCGCGCGGAGCCGCTCGACCTGCCTGAGCGACCTCCTCCCGGCCGATCGCTCTGGATCTGCACCGGCTGCTCCTCGGCGTCCTCGAACCCGTTCACCCCGACGATCACGCGTTCGCCCGACTCGATCCCCTGCTGGATCCGGTACGCGGCCTCGGCGATCTCGTCCTGGTAGAAGCCGGCCTCGATCGCCGCGACCGCGCCTCCCATCCGGTCGATCCGGTCGAGGTAGTCCCAGCGCGCGCCGTCGACCTCGTTGGTGAGCGACTCGACGTAGTAGGAGCCGCCCAGTGGATCGACCGCGTGCGTCACGCCCGTCTCGTGCCCGATCACCTGCTGGGTGCGAAGGGCGATCTTCGACGGCCTGCTCGGTGGGCAGCGCGAGCGCCTCGTCGAACGAGTTCGTGTGCAGCGACTGCGTGCCGCCGAGCACCGCGGCCAGCGCCTCGAGCGCCGTCCGGACGATGTTGTTCCGCGGCTGCTGGGCGGTGAGCGTCGCGCCGCCCGTCTGCGTGTGGAACCGCAGCATCAGGCTCCTCGGGTCCTTCGCCCCGAACCGCTCGGCCATGACCTTGCCCCACATCCGCCGGGCGGCGCGGAACTTCGCGATCTCCTCGAAGAAGTTCATGTGGCACGCGAAGAAGAACGAGACCCGCGGCGCGAACGTCGTCGACCTCGAGCCCGGCGTCGATCGCCGCCTGCACGTACGCGATGCCGTCCGCGAGCGTGAACGCCAGCTCCTGCACCGCGGTCGCCCCGGCCTCGCGCATGTGGTAGCCGCTGACCGAGATCGTGTTCCACCGCGGGATCGTCCGGCCGCAGTACGCGAACAGGTCGGTGATCAGGCGCATCGAGGGCTTCGGCGGGTAGATGTAGGTGCCGCGGGCCGCGTACTCCTTCAGGAGGTCGTTCTGCACGGTCCCGCTCAGCGCGCGAGGCGTCGATCCCCGCTCCTCGGCCACGAGCTCGTAGAGCAGGCAGCAGGATCGGCGCGGTCGCGTTGATCGTCATCGACGTCGAGACGCGCGTCGAGCGGGATGCGCGTCCAGCAGCCGGCCGCATGTCCTCGATCGAGTCGATCGCCACGCCGGTCTTGCCCACCTCGCCCTCGGCGCGCGGGTGGTCCGAGTCCAGGCCCATCTGCGTCGGCAGGTCGAACGCGACCGAGAGCCCGGTCTGCCCGTGCTCGAGCAGGTACCGGAACCGCGCGTTGGTCTCGTCGGCGGTCGCCATCCCGGCGTACTGCCGCATCGTCCACAGGCGCTCCGAGGTACATCGACGGGTACACGCCACGGGTGAACGGCGGCTCGCCGGGCAGACCCAGGTCGCTGTTCGGGGTCGGAAGCCCCCGAGATCGTCCGGCTCGTAGACCGGCTCGAGGTCGATCCCGGAGTCGGTCGACCGCCGGTTCGGCGTCGCTCATCCCGAACCCAGGGTAGCCGGTAGCATCGGGACCGTGGACATCGTCGACCCGCGCATCGAGGACTACATGCGCACTCGCTGCTCACCCGCTACGACGAGCCGGTCCTGCTCGAGATGGAGGCGGAGGGCAAGGAGCGCGGCTTCCCGATCATCGGGCGCCTGGTGGGTGTCACGGTCGAGCTGCTCGCGCGCTCGATCGGCGCGAGACGCGTGTTCGAGCTCGGCTCGGGGTTCGGGTACTCGGCCTACTGGTTCTCGCGGGCGGTGGGGCCCGGCGGCGAGGTCCACGCGACGGACGGCGACCCGGCCAACGAGCAGAAGGCGCTCGACTACCTCGTCCTGCGCCGGCCTGGCGGAGCCGATCCGCTGGCACGTCGGCGACGCGGTGGAGAACCTCGCGGCCGTCGAGGGCGAGTTCGACGTCGTCTACGACGACATCGACAAGCAGGGGTACCCCGATGCCTGGCGGGCGGCGCGCGAACGGATCCGCGTGGGCGGGCTCTACGTCTGCGACAACGTGCTGTGGTCGGGCGCGGTCGCCGACCCGAAGGGCGACCACGGGCGCGACGCGGCGACCACGAACGCGATCCTCGAGCACAACCGTCTGATCGCGGACGACGACCGATTCGTCTCGACGATCGTGCCGACCCGCGACGGCGTGTTCGTCGCCCTTCGGGTCGCGTAGACTCCGCGCGGCTCCGGGGCAGGCGTTCGCCGGAGGCGCGTCTAGGCTAGGTGTTCGAGGGCTTATGGCGAAGCGGAAGTCCGACGTCGGGACCCTGTACAAGGGCAGTCCGGGACAGTGGTCCTGGCTGCTGCACCGCATCACCGGCGTCGCCGTGATCCTGTTCCTGTTCGCGCACGTGGTGGACACCGCCGTCGTCGGCTGGGGTCCCGAGGCCTACAACCGCGTGGTCGGCGTGTACCACAACTGGGTGGTCCAGCTGCTCGAGCTCGGGCTGGTCTTCGCGGTGCTGTACCACGCGATCAACGGCGTGAAGATCATGATCTTCGACTTCTGGCCGTCGAGCGCCCGCCACATGAAGGGGATCGCGCTCGCCTCCACGATCATCTTCGTGCTCAGCATGATCCCGATCACGATCATCATGGGCAACACGATCCTCGAGTCCGCGCGGGGTCTTCTGATGGCCGTCGAGGCTCCCGAACGCCCGACGCCGTCCCCGCGCGACCGGTCCCGTGGTGCACGCGGGCGCGAGCGGCCCGTCGGCGGCTTCGAGCTCTGGTCGTGGCTGTACATGCGGATCAGCGGGCTGGTGCTGCTGCGTGCTCGCGGTCGGGCACGTCCTGATCATGCACGTGCTCGACGACGGGGTGGAGCGCGTGAACTTCGGCTTCGTCGCCGCGCGGTGGCAGAGCCCGTTCTGGCGGACCTGGGACTGGGCGCTCCTGGTCCTCGCGCTGATCCACGGGATCAACGGCCTGCGCATCATCGTGCAGGACTACGTCCGGTGGCCCGGCGTCCGGTTCGCCGTCGACATGGCCTTCTTCGTGATCGGGTTCGCGCTGTTCGTCCTCGGCACGGTCGTCGTGTTCACGTTCGACCCGAGCCAGTGGCCGGGAACGGTCTGAGCTGGATGACGACCTTCCACACGTACGACGCGGTGATCGTCGGCGCCGGAGGCGCGGGTCTCCGGGCGGCGATCGAGACCTCGGACCGCGTGAAGACCGCCGTGATCTCGAAGCTGTACCCCACGCGCTCGCACACCGGGACCGCGCAGGGCGGCGTCTGCGCGGCGCTCGCGAACGTCGAGGAGGACTCGCCCGGAGTGGCACGCGTTCGACACGGTCAAGGGCGGGGACTACCTCGTCGACCAGCCGGCGGCGCAGCTGATGTGCGAGGAGGCCATCGACGCGATCTACCAGCTCGAGCACTGGGGTCTGCCGTTCAACCGCACGCCCGAGGGCAAGATCGACCAGCGGCGGTTCGGCGGGCACACGCGCAACCACGGCGAGGCGCCGGTCCGGCGCGCGTGCTTCGCGGCCGACCGGACGGGCCACATGATCCTGCAGACGCTGTACCAGCAGTGCGTCAAGCGGAACGTTCGGTTCTTCAACGAGTTCTACGTGCTGGACCAGCTGATGGTCGACGGCGCGTGCGCCGGCGTCGTGGCGTACGAGCTCGCGACGGGCGAGCTCCACGTGTTCCGCTCCAAGGCCGTCCTGTACGCCACCGGGGGCTACGGCCGGATGTTCAAGGTCTCCTCCAACGCGCACACGCTGACGGGCGACGGCCCCGCGGTGCTGTTCCGTCGCGGGCTGCCGCTCGAGGACATGGAGTTCTTCCAGTTCCACCCGACCGGCGTCTACAAGATGGGCATCCTGCTTTCGGAGGCGGTCCGCGGCGAGGGCGGCATCCTGCTGAACAGCGAGGGCGAGCGCTTCATGGAGCGCTACGCGCCGACCGTCAAGGACCTCGCCCCCGCGACATGGTGAGCCGCGCGATCTTCCAGGAGATCAGGGAGGGTCGCGGCGACGGCCCCAAGCGCGACGCGGTGTGGCTCGACGTCCGGCACCTGCCGCGCGAGGTGATCGAGGAGAAGCTGCCCGACGTGACCGAGTTCGCGCGCGTCTACCTCGGCGTCGAGCCGACCACCGAGCTCGTCCCGATCCAGCCGACCGCGCACTACGCGATGGGCGGCATCCCGACCAACGTCGACGGGCAGGTCGTCGTCGGCGAGGCGGAGACGCCGGTCCCGGGCCTGTACGCGGCGGGCGAATGCGCGTGCGTCTCGGTCCACGGCGCGAACCGCCTGGGGACGAACTCGCTGCTCGACATCGTGGTGTTCGGACGCCGCGGCGGCGTCCACGCGGCCGGGTTCTGCGAGCGAGGCCGACCTGCCCGAGCTCCCCGAACGCCCCGAGGGGACGGTCCGCGAGATGGTCGACGGCCTGCTGAACCGCCCCGAGGGCGCGAACGCCGCGGACATCCGGAACGAGCTCCAGGACTCGATGCAGGACCTGGCGTTCGTGGTCCGGACCGAGGAGAGCCTTCGGAAGATGCAGGAGATCCTCGGGGGCCTGCGCGAACGGTTCGACCACGTGTACGTGCAGGACACCGGCAAGATGTTCAACACCGAGCTGATGGAGGTCGTCGAGCTCGGGTTCCTGCTCGAGTGCGCCGACGCGCTCGTGGCGGCGGCGCTCGCCCGCGACGAGAGCCGGGGCGGCCACTACCGCGAGGACCACCCGCTGCGCGACGACGCCAACTGGCTGCAAGCACTCGCTGGCGTACCGGGACGACGACGGGTCGATCCGGCTCGAACACAAGCCCGTGAAACTGGGACCCTACGTACCCATGGAACGGAAGTACTGATGGCCGCGACCGCCTCGGACGGGCTCGGCGAGATCCTCGAGGGCTCGACCTGCGCGCGCCGGCGCGGCCCACAAGGTCACCCTCACGCTCAAGATCCGCCGCTACAACCCGGAGGTCCGCGGCGAGGAGTCGTGGTGGGACGAGTTCGAGATCCAGGCCGACCCCGACGACCGGCTGCTCGACGCGCTTGCACCAGGTCAAGTGGTACCACGACGGGACGCTGGCGCTCCGACGCTCGTGCGCGCACGGCATCTGCGGTTCGGACGCGATGATGATCGACGGCAAGAACGCGCTCGCGTGCAAGGTGATCGTCCGCGACGTGGCGCCGAAGGTCACGGTCGAGCCGATCCGCGGCCTGCCCGTCCTGAAGGACCTGATCGTCGACATGGAGCCGTTCTTCGCCGGCTACCGCTCGGTGCTCCCCTTCCTGATCAACGACTCGGGCGAACCCGACACCGAACGCCTCCAGTCACCCGAGGAGCGCCACCGGTTCGACGACACGACCAAGTGCATCCTGTGCGCCGCGTGCACGACGTCGTGCCCGATCTTCTGGGGTGACGAGGAGTACGTCGGTCCCGCGGCGATCGTGAACGCCCACCGGTTCATCTACGACTCGCGGGACGAGGGCGCCAAGCGAGCGCCTCGAGGTCCTGTCCGAGAAGACCGGCGTGTTCCGCTGCCGGACGACGTTCAACTGCACCGACGCGTGCCCTCGGGGCATCGAGGTCACCAAGGCGATCCAGGACGTGAAGCGCTCGATCCTGTTCGACCGCTTCTGAGTCGCCGGCACCCACCAGGCTCGACCGCCCCGAGGCGGAGGCCCGGTAGGGTTCGGCCGTGGCGCACCTGGTAACGCTGATCCCCGGCGACGGCATCGGGCCCGAGGTCTCCGAGGCGACCCGGCGCGTGCTCGACGCGACGGGCGTCCCGATCGAATGGGTCGTCGAGGAGGCGGGTGCCGAGGTCCTCGCGCGCGAGGGCACCACGCTCCCCGAACGCGTCCTGGACCGGATCCGCGACTCACGGGTGGCGATCAAGGGTCCGATCACCACGCCGGTCGGCTCGGGGTTCCGCAGCGTGAACGTCGAGCTCCGGCAGACGCTCGACCTGTTCGCGGCGGTGCCGGCCCTCGCGTTCGCTCGCGGGGCTGCCCACGCGCCATCCCGACGTCGAACCTCGTCGTGGTCCGCGAGAACACCGAGGACCTGTACCAGGGATCGAGTTCGAGAACGGGGACCCCGAGGCGCTCGAGCTCCGCGAGGAGCTGCGCCGGCTCTCGGGACGGGAGCTGCGCGAGGACTCCGGGTTCACCGGTCAAGCCGATCTCGGTGACCGGCGCGCGGCGGATCGTGCGGTTCGCGCTCGAGTACGTCCGCGCGCACGGCCGGCGGAAGGTCACGCTCGGCCACAAGGCGAACATCATGCGGTTCTCCGACGGGCTGTTCCTGTCGATCGGGCAGATCGAGGCCGAGGGTGCATCCGGAGGTGTGGTTCGAGGAGATGGAGATCGACCAGCTCTCGATGCGGCTGGTGCGCGAGCCCTCGGCGTTCGACGTCCTGCTGCCGCCGAACCTGTACGGCGACATCATCTCGGACCTGTGCGCCGGGCTGGTCGGCGGGCTCGGCCTGGCGGCCGGCGCGAACCTCGGGTGGGAGTACGCGGTGTTCGAGCCCGTCCACGGCAGCGCACCCGACATCGCCGGCAAGGGCGTCGCGAACCTGATCGCGATGATCCTGTCGGGCGCGATGCTGCTGCGCCACGTGCAGGAACCGGCAGCGGCCGAAGCCGTCGAGCGCGCGGTCGACCGGGTGCTCGAACGCGGCGACGCGCGCACCCCGACCTCGGCGGCACCTCGTCGACCGATGAGGTCGCCGCGGCGATCGATAGGGAGCTCTCGGCGTGAGCGGCAAGGTCGTCCGGCGGCGTACCGACGTCCTCGTCGCGCTCGCGGGACTCGCGCTCTTCGTGCCGTGCGCGCTCATCGCCTCGGACGGCACGGTCGGGCCCGCGGAGCTCGCGGTGTTCCACGCGATCAACGGGCTGCCCGAGGCCCTGTCGCCGGTCATGCAGTGGGTGCAGTGGCTCGGCGTCCTCGCGGTCGGGCCGATCGTCGCCCTCGGCGCGGCCCTGTTCCGCCGGTGGCGGCTCGCGCTCGCCTGCCTCCTGGTCACGGTCGAGAAGCTCGTGTTCGAGCGCATCGTGTGGCAGCTCGTCGAACGCTCCCGCCCGGGCAAGACGATCGCGGACGCGATCGTCCGCGGCGACACGCCGATGACCGGGGCCTCCTTCGTCTCCGGCCACGTGATCCTGGTGACGGGGCTCGCGTGGGTCCTCACGCCGTACCTGCGCGGCGCCTGGCGGGCGCTCCCGTGGGTCGTGGTCGGGCTGGTGGCGTTCGCGCGCGTCTACCTGGGGGCGCACGCGCCGCTCGACGTGCTCGGCGGCTTCGCGCTCGGCCTGGCTGGCCGGTGGCATCGCGAACGTGATCGTCGGCCTCGAGCCCCGAACGGCCGGCGTCGCCGACCACGCCGGCGCGCGCTACGGGTAGCGGCTCAGTGGTGGTGCGGGTGCGGCTCCGGAGCCCGGACCGGGCTCCCCAGGTGGGAGCTGTCAACAGCCGGGTTCGCCGTCGTGCCCGCAGCACTGCGCGCGCGAGAGCGTGGCGTGGAACCGGTTGCGGATCGTGAGGCGGAGCTTGGTCAACACCGGAGCGTCGTACTCGCGCCAGTTCGTGAAGAAGTTCCGGATGTGTCGCTTCGCCTCGGCCCAGAACCGGCGCATCAGCCTCCCCGTTCTTGCCGGCCCACTCGTCCGTGGACACGTGGAGCGACTCGGGGAGCAGCTCGTTCTTCCGCCACGGCTTGACGGTCTCGGCGTAGAAGTCGCGGCCCTCGCAGTCGTTGACCACCCACACCGGGAAGTCGTCGAGCTCCATCCGGCGGATCGCCTCGGTCGCGAGGTCCTCGAACGCGATGATCTCCTGCGAACGCACGGTGAGCGCCGCGAGCGCTCCCCGCCTCCGAGCGCGGCCATGTAGACGGCGGTGTGCTCCTTCAGCTCCTCGCGGATCGCAGGTCCGCGGCCGCCCTTGCCCATGATCCCCTTCAACCCGAGCTCGAGCAGCCGGGGCGTCCACGTGTCCATGCGGCTCGCGGTCGTCGGACCCGCCGAACCCGTCACGTGCCCGGGACGCTCCGGCGTGGGCCCACGTAGTAGACGATCTGGCCGGCGATGTCGAAGGGGAGCTCCTCGCCCCGGTCGAGCATCTCGACCATCCGCTTGTGCGCCGCGTCGCGCGCCGCGTAGACGGTCCCGCGCACCAGCACGACGTCGCCGATCTTCAGCTCGCGGACGTCCTCGTCCGACAGGCAGCGCCTCGATCCGCTTGCGCCCGTCGTCCAGGACCTCGACGGCCACCTCAGATCACCCTCGAACCCGTCCGGTGCGCGTGGCACTCGATGTTCACGGCGACCGGCAGCGACGCGATGTGGGTCGGCATCGTCTCGACGTGGACGGCGAGCACCGTCTGCGTGCCGCCGAGCGCCTCGGGCCCCAGGCCCAGCGCGTTGCACTTCTCGTACAGCTCGGCCTCGAGCTCGGCGATCTGCGGGTCGGAGCTCGGCTGCCCGACCTTGCGCATCAGCGCCCGCTTGGCGATCACGGCCGACATCTCGAAGTTGCCGCCGATCCCCACGCCGATGATCCCGGGGGGCAGGCGTTCGGGCCGGACTCGGCCACGGCCTGCAGGACGAACTCCTTGGCGCCCTCGAGCCCGTCGGCGGGCTTGAGCATCGCGTGCTTGCCCATGTTCTCCGAGCCGGCCCCTTGGCGTCGACCTGGATGCGGATCTGGTCGCCGGGGACGACCCGCGTGTGGATGAACGCGGGCGTGTTGTCGCCGGTGTTCCGACGGTCGAACAGCGGGTCGCGAACGATCGAACCGCGCAGGTACCCGTCGCCGTACCCTGCCGAACGCCCTCGTTGACCGCGTCATACAGATCGGCGCCGGTGACGTGCACGTCCTGGCCGAGGTCGAGGAAGATCACCGTGTAGCCCGTGTCCTGGCAGTAGGGGTACTCCCCCTCGGCGGCCAGCTCCTGGTTGCGGATCAGCAGGTCGAGCACCTGCCGTCCGAGCGGCGACTCCTCGAGCTCCCGGGCGCGCCTGACCAGCCGCACCATCTCCTCGGGCACCTTGTAGTTGATCTCGATGCAGAGATCCCGGACGACCCGAGTGATCTCCGCCGCATCGATCTCGCGTGCTTCGGCCATGGCACGGCCATGCTAACCGCGGTGCTTCCGGGCGTCCGGTGCGGGTGAGAGGATGCCGCGATGGCCTCGGGCATCACCTCCACGGCTCGCCCCACCGGCCTCCGGCTCGCGGGCACGGCGTGCGTCGCGCTCGGGGCGATCGCGGCCGGCGTGGGCGCCACGCGCGAGTGGGCGACGATCGGGTTCACGGCCGACGTCCAACATGCGGCGGACGTCTCGGTGCACGGGATCGACGTGTGGGAGGGCAAGGTCGTGCTCTTCGCGGCCGTGGCCGCGCTCCTGGTGATGCTCGCGATGCGGATCTCGGGCTCGCGCGGGACGCGGCGCGGGCTCGCGATCGCCCTGATCGTCCTCGGGGCGCTCTGCGTCGCCCTCCCGGTCGCCGACGCGGCCCGCGCGAAGGACCGCCTCGGGCGGCGTCGAGGGCGTGGACCGGCTCGCGAAGACGCTCTCGGTGCAGCTCGGGCTCCCGGAGGACGTGGTGCGCGAACGCCTCAGGCGATCTGCTCGCGCAGGACCTCCGCGTCGAGATCTCGGCGGGGCTGTGGGTCACCGTGGCCGGCGGCGTCCTGCTCGTCGCGGGCGGCGTCCTCGGTCTCGCGTGGGTGCGGCGCGACGGCGCGAACGCGACCGTCCCGGTCGACAGCGGTCCCGGCTAGAGGGTGGCGAGGTCCGCGCACTTGGCGCGGATGCCCTCGGCCGCCGCACGGAGCGAGCCAGCTCCTCGTCGTTCAGGTCGAGCTCGACGATCTCGGCCACGCCGGCGCCCGAGAGCTTGCACCGGCACGCCGACGTAGACCCCGTCGATGCCGTACTGGCCCGTGCACCACGCGCAGACCGGGAGCGGCTCGTCGACGCGGCCGGCGATCGCCTCGACCATCCGCGTGGCCGAGGCCGACGGGGCGTAGTACGCGCTCCCCTTCTTCAGGAGCCCCACGATCTCGGCGCCGGCGTCGCGCGTCCGGGCGTACAGGCGCTCGAGCGTCGCGTCGTCGGCGAGCTCGGTGAGCGGCTTCCCGTCGACGGTCGCGTGGCGGGGCAGCGGCACCATCGCCTCCCCGTGGGAGCCGAGCGTCATCGCCTCCACCACCAGCGGCGAGACGCCGAGCTCCTCCGCGATGAACGCGCGCAGGCGGGCCGAATCGAGCACGCCCGCCATCCCCATCACCCGTTCCTTCGGGAAGCCCGAGACGTCGGCCGCGAGGAAGGTCATCTCGTCGAGCGGGTTCGTCACGACGATGATGATCGCGTTCGGCGACCCGGGGACGAAGCGCTCGACCACGTCGCGGACGATCCCGGCGTTCTTGCCGAGCAGGTCCATCCGGCTCATGCCGGGCTGGCGTGGGAACCCCGCGGTGATCACGACGACGTCCGAACCGGCGGTGTCGGCGTAGTCGTTGGTGCCGATCACGTTCGGCTCGAACCCGACGACCGGGGCCGACTGCCGCATGTCGAGCGCCAGCCCCTGCGGCAGGCCCTCCACGATGTCGATCAGGACGACCTCGGCCAGTCCGCGTTCGACCAGCCGCATCGCGGTGGTCTGTCCGACGAACCCGCTTCCGACGACGGTGACCCGCATCCGTGCGCTCCTTCGGTTCGAGGCGGCGACATCCTATCCGCGCGAACCACGGCCGTCGGCGGCCGGGGCGTTACTCGCGGCGGCTCGTGAGGTAGGCGCCCGCGAGCACGAGACCGGTCCCGACGAGCGAGATCGCCGCGATCGTCTCGTCCTCGAACACCACACCGAGCACGATCGCCACCACGGGCAGGAAGTAGATCGCGACGGAACCGCGGGTCGCCCCGACGCGACCGACCAGCGTGGTCATGGCCACGAACGCCCACCCCGTCCCGAAGAACCCGAGCGCGACCACCGCCAGCGTGCTCGACCACGCGAAGTCCGAGTTCGGCAGCGAGACGAGCGCGGCCGGCGCGAGCAGCACGAGCGCCACCATCTGTGCCCGCAGGAGCACCGGGAGCGCCCCGTACCGCTGCTGGAGCGGGACGGCGATGTTGACGGCGACCCTGTAGCACAGCACCGCGAGCAGGACGAGCGAGGCGCCGAGCGCCGTCGCGTCCGCGTCGCGCGTCGCCGGCCAGAGCACGCCGACGACGCCGACGAAGCCGACGGCGATCCCGACCACGAGCCGGCTGGCCGGGAGCCGCCGCAGCAGGATCGCGGCGGTGACCGCCGCGAAGATCGGGACGGCGCCGTTGAGCATCCCGGCGAGCGAGGAGTCGATCCACTGCTGCCCGATCGGGAACAGCAGCAGCGGCGCGGCCATCCAGACGACCCCGAGCAGCGCCACCCGGGGCAGGTCGCTCCGGTCGACCGGGCGATGGGACCCGCGCAGCAGGGAGAGCGTGAGCGCCCCGACGGCCACCCGCCCGAACGCGATCACCCCCGGCCCGAAATGCTCCAGGCCGATCTCGATGAACAGGAAGGACGAGCCCCACATCGCCGCGATCGCGGCCAGAAGCGCCCACTCCTGCGGCCCGAACGCCTCCCGCCTCGTCCCCTGGGCGGTCTCGATCAGTGGCCGTCTGCTCATATCCGTCTCCCGGCCGCCCGGCAGCCACTCGCTCGTTCGAACCCACCTCGGGCCCTCAGCCTTCCCAACGCGCCGACGACGGTCATCGTGAGACCAGCTCCTGGATGACCGCGTCCCGGACCTGGGTCGTGGTCGCGGCGTTCGGGTCGTCCCGCGTCGGCCGCAGGTCGTAGGTGACGGTCTTGCCCTCGGCGATGACGGCCGCGACCGCCGCCTCGAGCCGGTCCCCCGCGTCGGTCTCGCCGATGTGGCGCAGCAGCATCGCGCCGCAGAGCATCAGCGCCATCGGGTTGGCGCGGTGCAGACCGCGGTAGCGCGAGGCGGTGCCGTGGGTCGCCTCGAAGACCGCGCAGGCGTCGCCGAGGTTCACGCCGGGCGCCACGCCGAGCCCGCCGATCGATCCCGCGCACAGGTCGGAGACGATGTCGCCGTACAGGTTCGGCAGCACCAGCACGTCGTAGTCCTCGGGACGCTGGACGAGCTGCATCGCACAGGTTGTCGATGATCCGGTCCTCGAACGCCGACGTCCGGGTACTCCCGCGCCACCTCGCGGGCGGCCTCCAGGAACAGCCCGTCGGAGAACTTCATGATGTTGGCCTTGTGGCCCGCCGTGACCTTCCGGCGCCCGTTCGCCCTCGCGTGCTCGAACGCGAACCGCGCGATCCTCGTGCTCGCGGTCTCGCTGATCGCCTTGATCGACAGCCCGGTGTCCTCCCGGATGCGCTTGCCGGTCGTGCGTTCGATGAACGCCATCAGCTCCGTCGTCTGCGGCGTCCCCTGCTCGAACTCGATCCCCGTGTACGAGCCCCTCGGTGAGCTCGCGGATGACCACGACGTCGCGCGCGTTCGTAGCGGGAGCGGACGCCCGGGTACAGCGTGCACGGACGCACGGCCGCGTACAGGCCGAGCGCGACCCGCAGCCCGACGTTCACGCTGCGCGAACCCGGCCGGGGTGCCGAGCGGCCCCTTCAGCGCGACGCGGTTGGTCCGGATCGACTCGATCACCCGGGCCGGAAGGGGCGTGCCCTCGGCCTCGATCACCGAGAGCCCCGCGGGCTGGAGGTCCCACTCGATCTGCACGCCGGTGGCCTCGATCGCCAGGCGGGCGGCGTCGACGAGCTCCGGGCCCGCCCCGTCGCCGGGGATCAGCGCGATCCGGTGCACGGTCACGCCCGGGATTGTGATGGGATGATGGGCGGAGCGACCATGCCGAACCGACGGAGCGTGCGGTGACCGACCGAAGGCGCTTCGCGAGATCGTGGCAGCCGAGACCCGGCTGTCCGACATCGACGGGCAGGCCGGCCGCCTGTGGTACGTGGGGTACGACATCCACGACCTGGCCGGACGAACGTCCTTCGAGGAGGTCGTTCACCTGCTCCACGAGCTCCGCCTGCCGAACCAGGCCGAGCTGGACACGCTCCACGACTTCATGGTCGAGGAGCGCGAGGTCTCGAAGTTCCTCCAGGACCTGATGCCGACGCTGGCGCAGCAGACCTCGCCGATGTCGATGCTCCGCACGGGCGTCTCGGCCGCCTCGCGCCTACGACCCGGACGGGTGGGACGACTCGCCGGAGGCCGACCACCGCAAGGCGCTGCGGCTGATCGCCGAGACCCCGACGCTGATCGCGACGCTACCACCGGTTGCGGACGGGTCAGGAGCTCGTGCCGCCGAACCCCAAGCTCCCGCACGCAGCGAACTTCCTGCGGATGCTGCTCGGCCAGGAGCCGTCCCGGAGGACGCCGAGGTGATCGACACGACGTTCGTGCTGTACGCCGACCACACGATGAACGCCTCCACGTTCACGGCGCGGATCGTGGCCTCGACGCTGGCCGACATGTTCTCGGCGATCACCGCGCGCGATCGCCGCGCTCAAGGGGCCGCTGCACGGCGGCGCCAACGAGGAGTCGATGAAGATGGCTCGAGGAGGTCGGCTCGCCGGACAGCGCCGAGGCGTACGTGCGGGACACGCCTCGAGCCGCCACGAGAAGGTGATGGGGTTCGGTCACGCGGTGTACAAGACGATGGATCCGCGGGCGATCGTGCTCAAGCGCCTGTCGCAAGGAGACCGGCGAGCGTCACGGCGACACGTCCTGGTACGAGATCTCCGAGGCGCTCGGAGACGCACCGTGTCGAGCAGAAGGGCCTGTTCCCCGAACGTCGACTTCTACGCCGCGAGCGTGTACCACACGCTCGGCATCCCGACCGACCTCATGACGCCGATCTTCGCGCTCGCGCGCATGGCCGGCTGGACCGCGCACGTTCGCGAGCAGTACGCGGACAACCGCGTGATCCGGCCCGGTTCGGAGTACATCGGGCCCCGCGACCAGTCGTGGGTCCCGATCGACGAGCGGTAGATCGGCTAGGCCGGAACCGGGAGGCGGTGGAGGCGGCGGGGCCGCGGGCTGCGCGCCACCCGCCGAGGCGGAATCCCACACGCGGTTCAGGTGCTCCTGCACGTACGCCGCCATCCCGAACCAGATCACGAGCGCCAAGATCACGACGAGCGCCGGCGAGACCTGCGACTGGATCCCCGCTGCTCCTGCATCTGGACGATGTGGTTCGAGGTGTTGTAGTACGCGATGAACGGCGGGACGATCAGGAGGAAGCCGGGGATCACGGCCAGCAGCGAGCGGGACGGGCTGATCGTCTGGTCGCCGGTGTAGCGCAGGATCTCCTCGTTCGCCTTGTAGTACCAGTACAGGCCGTAGATCCCGAGCGTGATGATCGTGAGCGCTCCAGGACTCCGAGCGGGTTGCGTTTCAGGTAACTCTGTCCCTGATCGGTCACGGTCTCCGCCATGGTTCCTCCTCGCGTAGGGTTGCTCGGCGAGTCTACGCGACGGACGCGGGTCGTGGGAGCAACCCCGCGCCCCTCGATCACGTGGCGAACGACCTCCTCGCGGCCCAGACCCATCACGTGCACGCCCGAGACGCCCTGGCATCGCCTCGGAGTCCCTGAGACGATCTCGACGCACTGGGCGGTCCCGAGGCGCCTCGCGCCTCGGGCCCGGCGTCCTCGAGCGCGCGCGACGCAGGCCGTCCGGAACGTGGACGCCCGGCAGATGCTCGTCTCATGTAGTCGAGCCTGCTTCGCGCTCCGAAGCGGCGCGACGCCGACGAACACGGCGACCCGTTCGAACACGCCGCGCGGGCGGACGATCTCGGCCCACTCGGCCAGCCGGTCAAGGTCGTACGCGATCTGGGTCATGACGAACCCGGCGCCGGCGTCCAGCTTCGACCTCGAGACGGGCCGGGTCGTAGCGGCTCGACCAGCGGGCTGTCGGCCACGCCGATCGAAGTAGCGGGGCGCCGGGTCGATCTCGGCGCCGGAGGGCAGCGCGACCCGTCGCGGAGCGTCGCGGGCGAGCGCGATCAGCTCGAGCAACCTGAGGTCGCTCGACCGCGGCGGCGTCGGGCTCGTCCCCCACCGACAACGGGTCGCCGGTGAGACACAGCAGGTTGCGAGCGCCGAGCGCCCACGCGCCGAGCAGGTCGGCCGCGATCGCCAGCCGGTTCCGGTCGCGGACCGTGAGCTGCAGCGTCGGCTCGACCCCGGTCCTGGCGACGATCGCCGCGACCCGCGCGACGCGGCGACATGTGCGCGCTCGCCGTCGGGTTGTCGGTGACGTTGACGGCGTCCGCGTAGCCGACGAGCTCGCGCGCCTGGCGCTCGACAGGTTCAGGATCGCTCGACCTCGGAGGACACGACCTCGGAGGTGACGCCGAAGCGCCGCGAGCGCACGAGCGCCTCGAGCCGGCTGCCCGGTTCGCTCAACGCTGCTCGAGAGCTCTCGGCCGCGTGAGACCGTGTTGAGCAGGAGCATCGCCGTGGTCATCGGACCGACACCGCCCGGGACCGGGCTGATCATCCGCGCGACCTCCTTGACCTCGTCGAACGCCACGTCGCCGACCAGTCCGTGCTCGGTCCGGTGCACGCCCACGTCGACGACGACCGCGCCCGGCTTGATCATGTCGGCGGTGATCGAGCTGCGGTCGCCCGGTCGCCGCGACCAGGATGTCGGCGCGTCGCGTGTGCTCGCGCGAGGTCCCGGGTCTTGATGTGCGCACGACCGTCACGGTCGCGTTGCCGCGGATCCAGTCCTGCGCGAGCAGGATCGACAGCGGCGCCCCGACGAGGTCGCCGTAACCCGCCACCACGATCTCGGCGCCCTCGAGCTCGACGCCGGAGCGGAGCAGCAGCTCGACGATCCCGTACGGGGTCGCGGGGGGAACGCACGGTTCGCCGCGCACCATCAGCCCGACGTTGGAGTGGGTGCAGGCCGTCGACGTCCTTCGCGCGGCATCGATCGTGGTCTGGACCGCGAGCTCGCGTGATGTGTCTCGGCAGCGGGAGCTGCACGATGATGCCGTGGATCTCGGGGTCGCGGTTCAGCCGCCGGATCGTCGCGAGGAGCTCCCCCTCGGTGATGAAGCCCGGCCAGGTCCACCTGCTCCGAGCGCATCCCGACCTCGGAGCACGCCTGTGCGTTGGCACCCACGTAGATCCGCGAGGCCTCGTCGGCGCCCACGAGCACGGCCGCGAGGCCGGGCTGTATCCCGCGGTCGACGAGCGCCATCGCGCGCTCGGCCACCTGCGCCTTGATCTGCGCGGCGATCGCCCTGCCGTCCAGGATCGTTGCGGTCACGGGCGAATCCTACCGACGGTCCGGGTGGGTAGCCCGGAGGAGCTGGTACGACGCGACGACCGACGGTCACGCCGTCGCGATCACCCACAGGGGCGTTTCGCCTCTCGTCCTCGATCTCGTCGGCCTCGAGGAGTTCGAAGCCCGGCGTCGCGTAGGAGCGTCCGGTTGGCGTCGCCATCGAAGTGGCTCCAGTACATCGAGCGCGCCGTAGAAGTCCTGACGTGCTCGGCCGGGTTGTCGCCACTCCCGAGCGTCCCGGCAGAATACGCCGCCCGGTTTGAGCCAGGCGTGGATCCGCGCGATCACCGAACGCATGAGACTCGCGAGGCACGTGGATCAACGTCCAGAACGCCACGACCGCGTCGAACGACCGCGGCGCGAACGCGACGTCCGTCATGTCGGCCCGCACGAGCGTCGCGTCCGGTGCGTTCCGCCGTCGCGAGCCGCGAGGCTGTCGCCGCGGAGTCGATCCACTGCGCACAACACGAGCACGCCTCGTGAGGTCGGCGGTGATGAGCCTGCCCGGCATCCCGAGATCGAGGACGCGTCCCTCCCACGGGGATGCGCTCGAGCACGCGCGCAGGAAGGTCCGGAAGTACGTCTCGGGACCGCGACCCGCACGGATCGCGTCCGCGTAGCGATCGGCGATCGCGTCGTAGCCCGACTCGACGATGTCGCGGGGATCGTCCGGCATCCGCTCAGTGCCGGAAATGCCGCCGCCCGGTCACGACGACGGCCATCCCCCGCGCCTCGGCCACCGCGAGCACCTCCTCGTCGCGGATCGAGCCCCCTGGGTGGATCACGGCCGTCACCCCGGCGCTCCGCCGCGACCTCGACCGCGTCGGGGAACGGGAAGAACGCGTCGCTCGCCATCACCGAGCCCTTCGCCCGCTCCCCTGCCTTGCGCACGGCGAGCACCGAGGCGTCCACGCGCGACATCTGCCCGGCCCCGACACCGACCGTCGCCAGGTCTCGCGCGAACACGATCGCGTTCGACTTCACGCGCATCGAGACGATCCACGCGAACCGCAGGTCGCGCCATTCGTCCTCGGTGGGCTGCCGCGTCGACACGACCTCCAGCTCGGCGCCGCTCTCCGGGTGCCGCGTCCGCGTCCTGGACGAGCGCACCGCCGTGGAGGACACGCACGTCGACGCCGCCGGGTTCGGGCAGCGGGGCCCGGACCACGCGCAGCCCCTTGCGTTCCGCGAACGCCTCGAGCGCCCCGTCGGTGAACGACGGCGCGACCACGACCTCGGTGAACACGTCGGCCATCGCCCGTGCCGCGTCCTCGTCCGCCTCGCGTCCGAACGCCACGATCCCCCGAACGCGCTCACCGTGTCCGACTCGAACGCCGCCGCGTACGAGGCCGCGAGCGAACCCTGGACGGCCGCGCCGCAGGGGTTGTTGTGCTTCACGATCACCGCCGCCGGCCCGAGGCGTTCGAGGTCGGCCGCGAGCGTGAGCGCCGCGTCGACGTCCAGCCAGTTGTTGAACGACATCTCCTTGCCCTCGACGAGCACCTCCGCGCCGCCGAGCAACCCGGGCCCGCCCGAGCCTCGCGGTACAAGGCCCCGCGCTGGTGCGGGTTCTCGCCGTACCGGAGATCCGTCACCTTCTCGAACGCGAGTCCGACGAACGCCGGCATCGCCGCGTCGTCCGAGGCGAACCAGCCGGCGACCGCGGCGTCGTACGCCGCCGTGTGCGCGAACGCCTCGGCGGCCAGCTCTCGCCGCAGCTCCAGCGAGAGACCACCCTCGGCTCGGATGGCGTCGAGGACCTCGGCGTAGCGCGACGGGCTGACGACGACGCCGACCGAGGCGAAGTTCTTCGCGGCCGCGCGGACCATCGCCGGGCCGCCGATGTCGATCTTCTCGATCACCTCGTCCTCGGTGGCACCGCTCGCCACCGTCTCGCGGAACGGATACAGGTTCACGACCACCAGATCGAACGGCTCGATCCCCTGGTCGGCGAGCTGGGTCTCGTGCTCGGGCTTGCGACGGTCGGCCAGGATGCCCGCGTGGATCCTCGGGTGCAGCGTCTTCACGCGACCGTCGAGCATCTCCGGGGAACCCGGTGACCGTCTCCACCGGCGTCACGTCGATCCCGGCGGCCGCGATCGTCGCCGCGGTCCCGCCGGAGGAGACGAGCTCCACGCCGAGCGCCGAGGCTCGCGCGCGCAGCTCGACGACCCTGTCCTTGTCGAAGACGGCGACGAGCGCGCGCCGGACCGGACGGACGTCGGTCATCGCGGCGCCTCCTGCAGGACGCGAACCGTGCGGCCCTCGACCACCAGCCGACCCTCGCCGAGCGCGCGGACGGCGGCGGGCAGCAGCCGGTGCTCCACCTCGTGGATGCGCTCCTCGAGCGCGTCCCAGTCGTCGTCCGGACGGACCTCCACCGCTTCCTGGAACACCACCGGGCCGTGGTCGACCTCCTCGTCGACCAGGTGCACGGTCACCCCGGTCAGCTTGACGCCCCACGCGAGCGCGTCGGCGACCGCGCGGGTCCCGGGAACGCCGGGAGCAGGGCCGGATGGACGTTCAGGATCCGGTCGCGGAACGCCCCACGAGCTCGGGACCCGCGATCCGCATGTAGCCCGCGAGCACGACCAGGTCGATCGCTCGCTCGCGCAGGATCTCGACGAGCGCGTGGTCGAACGCGGCTCGATCCGCGGAGCTCGCCGGATCGACGTGCACCGCCTCGACGGACCGGGACCGCGCACGCTCGAGCGCCTTCGCATCACCCCGATCGCTGATCGCGAGGACCACCCACCGGCCGACGATCGGATCGTCCAGGAGCGCCTGCAGGTTGGTCCCCGCTCCCGAGGCGAGGACGGCCACCCGAGCGGTCACGTCGCGCACGCTAGGGAGGCGGGACGGACCCGTCAACCGCGACGGGTGTGACGGTACCCTTCGGTCGTGCCACCGGACGAACGCTCGTCGAAGGTGCTCGACCGATGCTGACCGCCACCCGGGAGCCCGGCGGTCGCACGGTGTGACGGCTGCGGACGCCCGATGTGCCTCGCGTGCTCGACGCCGGTTCGAGGACAGAACTTCGGGACCGAGTGCCTCGCGGACGTCCTCGGCCCCGACGCCGCCGAGACGACGGACCCGGCGAGACCGAGCCCGGACCGCGGGATCAGGACGTTCGCGCTCGCCGCGTTCGGGCGTGGCCGTCCTCGCGACCGCGCTGCCGTGGAGCCGGTTCGGTCCGGGTTCGGACGCGTTCGGCGCCTGGACGCGGAGCGGCCACTGGTCGCTGGTGGCGGCCCTCGCGGCGATCGCCGGCCTCGCGCTCACCGGCGCGCGGCTGGTGTCCCGCCTGCGAGAACCCGCGTGGGACGTGGCGATCGCCGGTCTCGGGGGCGCTGGTGGTGGTCGCGTCGTTGCTCTCGGTGCTGTTCCCGCCGGCGTTCTCGCGTCCGTGGCTCGGACCCTGGTTCGCGGTCGCGGCGGGCGCCGTCGCGTGCGGGACCTCGATCCTGGCCGCCAGGACCGTTCGGCAGACAAGTGCCGTAGGCATTTGACTCGGCACCAGGCTCGGTGTTCGATAGGCCCGGCTCGGGGAGCCGCGAGTGGCGCGGGGAGCCCAGAAAGGAGCATGCATGTCGCAATCTGGTGGATTCGACATGTCGAAGATGTCCACGGCCCACAAGATCTTGTTGGGAGCCGGCATCCTGTACATCATCGATGTGTTCCTACCGTGGCAGCGCGTCTGCTTCGACCTGGGATCCCGGGGCGAGCGGGTGCGGTTCGGCAGAGCGGTGCATCGGGCATCGGGGTCCTGAACCTCCTGCTCGCGATCGCGCTCGTTGCGTGGGAAGGCATGAGCCTCGCGAACGTCGACATCAAGGCGCCTCGTGCGCTGATCAGCGCGGGTCTCGCGGCCCTGATCGTGCTCTTCACGATCCTCAAGATCCTGGTGGACAACGAATCGATCTACCTGTTCGCCTGGATCGGGCTCATCCTCGCTCTGGTCATCGGGTACGGCGGGTGGATGCGCTGGCAGGAACACCAGGCCTCGGGTGGTGGCATGGGCGGGAGCAGCACCGGCGGCACCGCTCCCCTCCGATGCCCGGAGGCCCACCGGCTTGATGCGCTGAGTTCCGACCGAACGTGACGAAAGGGCCCGGCGATCGCGCCGGGCCTTTCGCGTTGCCGGCTTCGATCGAGGCTTCGATCTCGGGGCCTCGCTCCGACGTACGATGCGGTGACACCGTGAAGCGATGCCCGTTCTGCGCCGAGGAGATCCAGGACGAAGCGATCAAGTGTCGCTTCTGCGGGAGCATGCTGAACGAAGGTCTGCCCGCTCCCCCGTCGGAACAGGCTCCTCGCGCCGGCGACGAGGCGCTGCAGTTCACCCATTCGGGCTCGAGGTACCTCCTGGGGTACGGGCGCGACTTCTTCGGGATCTGGGACCGCCAGGGCGGTCAGGCTCCGGTCTCGCGGTACCCGAGGACCGACGACGGATGGCGGTCGGCCTGGCTGTCGTTCTCCGCGACGGAGCCGCAGAGCGCGGAGGTCGGCATCGGGGCCGCGTCGAGCGCGCCTCTCGACGCCTCGTCGCCGAGTGCCTGGGCGCCGCCGGTCTGCGCCGAAGCGCCGGGTGAGCGGGGCGTGGTGGCTCCTCCCGATCCTCATGGGGTGGGTGGGTGGCCTGATCGCCTGGCTCGTGAACAAGGACGCCGATCCCAAGGTCGCCCGATCGATGCTCATCACGGGGATCGCGATCAGCGTGGTCGTGATCATCCTGCTCGTGTCCGCCCCGCCGTCCACCCCCTGAACCCCGCCGTCGCGGCCCCGAGCGCGCCGCCCGCCACACCCCAGGCGAGGGCGAACAGCGTCCCGGTGACCGGATCGGGACCGATCCACAGGTGGCCACCACGACCGACGGACCCGGCGGTCGTGCCGTAGGACAGCGTGATCGAGGACAGCACGCATCGCCGCGAGCATCACGACGGCGAAGACCACCCCGGCCGCCGCGCCACCGCCGCCGCGCCCGCACCCGAACGCCCCGACGCGGACCCTGCCCATCGGCCGCCCGCGATCGTCGCGATCGCCGGGACGAGCAGGAACGCCAGGTAGCCCGCCGGCGCGTTCCCGAACGCCACCTCGCCGCTCGACGCCACGAACGAAGGGAACCGCCGGCAGCACAGGACGTCCGTGCGTTCGCTCCCCGCATCACGTCGCACCCGCCCTCGGCGGGCACCAAGGGTCCAGATGGCCTCGTTCGGCGAGAGCGCGAGGTGATGGGCGAGGATCGCCGCCCCGGTCCCGGACCGGTCGAACACGGTGCCGAAGTACCGAGCCGTCGACGGCGTCGCGAGGGCGACGGGCTCGTCCGGTTGCACGATGCCCGGCCACGAACAGCCCGGCGTACGAGAGCGCGATCGCGACCAGGAACATCCGCCACCCGCCGCCGAGCACGGCCCGGGCGCGCACCGCCGACGGGCGTTCGCGCGCCGACGACGCCCACGACCACACCCCGCCCGACGCACCCGCCAGCGCCGCGAGGACGAACGGGAACACGAGCGCCTGCCACAGGGACAACGAGACGCCGAACCCCGCCGCTCACGAACGACCCGAGCTCGACCGGCTCGTCGAACCGCACGAGGAGCGCGACGAGCACCACGGGCGGCGCGTAGCCGAACGCGACCCGCGCGCCGGTCAGCCCTCGAACGCTCGCCCGGTCGCCGAACGCCGAGGCACGCCCGGCCCGGAACAGCAACCACACGGCGAGCGCCGTCACCGCGAGCAGGGCGACGCCGAGCTCGACGGTCGCCGAGCCACCGGCGGAAGGTTCGCGCCCGGCAGCCTCGACGCGTCGACGGCGAGATCGCCCTCGAACACCAGCGCCACGTGGTGGAACGGACCCAGGTAGAGCGCCCCGACCCGGAGGGCGCCCACGAACGACACGCTTCGGGACCGCGAGCGCGAACGTGGTCACCGCGGCGAGGATGCCGATCCCGGCGATCAGCAGGAAGACCAGCGAACCCTCGCAGGATCGACCGTCCCCATCCGGGTCCTCGTCGGGGACCGCCGGGCGCCGACCCGGCGGCGTCACGACAGGGCGGCGCGGACGAGCTCGGCGACCTCGGTCGGCGTTCGTCCGACCTCGACGCCGGCGGCCTCGAGCGCCTCGGCCTTGGCCGCCGCCGTGCCGCTCGAGCCCGTGATGATCGCGCCGGCGTGGCCCATCCGCTTGCCCGGCGGCGCCGTGAAGCCGGCGATGTAGGCCACGACCGGCTTGCGCATCGCGCTCGGCGATGAACGCCGCGGCTCGCTCCTCGTCGTCGCCGCCGATCTCGCCGATCATCACCACGAGATCGGTCCCGTCGTCGGCCTCGAAGCGTTCGAGCGAGCCGATGAACCCGAGGCCGTGCACCGGGTCGCCGCCCATCCCGACGCACGTGGACTGGCCGATCCCGCGCTGCGTGAGCTCGTGCACGATCTGGTACGTGAGCGTGCCGCTGCGGCTGACGAGCCCCACCGCGCCCGGAGCGCAGATCTCGCCCGGGATGATCCCGACGTTCGCGGAACCCGGCGAGATCACGCCGGGACAGTTCGGCCCGACGAGCACCGGTCGTCCGTGCCCGCGAGGTAGCGCGCCGACCTGCGCCATGTCGCGGACGGGGATGCCCTCGGTGATGCACACGACCAGGCCGAGCCCGGCGTCCGCCGCCTCGTAGATCGCCTCGGCGGCGAACCGAGCGGGCACGAAGATCAGGGACGTGTTCGCGCCGGTGGCCTCGACCGCGTCCTCCACCGTGTCGAACACCGGGATCCCCTCGACGTCCTGCCCGCCCTTGCCCGGCGTGACGCCGGCGACGACATTGGTCCCGTACGCGCGGTTGCGCAGCGTGTGGAACGTTCCCTCCGAACCCGTGATCCCCGCGACCACGACCTTCGTGCCTGCGTCGACGAGGATCGCCATCGCTACGGCGGCCCTCGCGCGCGAGCGCGGCGGCGCGCCTCGGCCGCCTCGAGCATCGTGGCGGCCGGGACGATCTTCGGATGGTTCGCCTCGGCGAGGATCCGCCGCCCTCCTCCGCGTTCGTGCCGTCGAGCCGGACGCACGATCGGCACCCGCGGCGTCACGCGTTCGAGCGCTTCCAGGATGCCCTTCGCGACGAGGTCGCACCGCGTGATCCCGCCGAAGATGTTCACCAGGACGCTCCGGACGCTCGGGTCCGACAGGATCACCTCGAGCGAGGTCGCCATGCACCTCGGCGCTCGCGCCGCCGCCGACGTCGAGGAAGTTCGCGGCGTCGGCTCCCGCCTGCTTCACGACGTCGAGCGTGGCCATCACCAGGCCGGCGCCGTTGCCGATGATCCCGACCTCGCCGTCGAGCTTCACGTACTGCAGCCCGGCCTCCCTCGCGCGCTGCTCGATCGGGTCGATCGGGAACGAATCCGCTCAGGGCCGCGACGTCCGGCTGACGGAACAGCGCGTTGTCGTCGACCGTGACCTTCGAGTCCAGCGCCATCACCGTCCCGTCCGTCAGCAGGACCATCGGGTTGATCTCGACGAGGGTGGCGTCGGTCCGCTCGAGCACTCGAGGAGGCCTTGGTCAGGATCCTCCGCGGCGCCCTCGCGCGCCTCGGGCGGCAGGTGCCCGGTCAAGCGGCGGGCCTGGTACGGGCGCAGGCCGCGGACGGGTGGACGTGCACTCGGCGGATCGCCTCCGGCTTGGTCGCGGCGACCTCCTCGATCTCGATGCCGCCGTCGTTGGACACCATCGCGAGGTAGGTGCCCTCGCTCCGATCCAGGGAGATCGCCGCGTAGAACTGCGCGGCGATGTCGACGAGACGCTCGACCAGCACGCGCGTCACCGGGGCGCCGCCGAACCCCTGCTCGAGCATCCGCGCCGCCTCGCGCGCCGCCTCCTCGGGCGAGTGCACGAGCACGACGCCGCCGCCCTTGCCACGACCGCCCATCTGGACCTGGACCTTGACCGCGACGTGGCCCCCGAGCCGTTCGGCGGCCTCGGCCGCCTCCTGCGGCGTGGTCGCGACGGCGCGTTCGGGCAGTGGGATGCCGGCGCGCGCGAACAGGTCCTTGCCCTGGTGCTCGTAGAGATCCACTCAGGAGGCCTGGTGGTCCGAGAGGCGCTCGTTGAGCCACTCGACGATCTCGGTGGTCGAGGCGCCGGGCGTGAAGATCTTCTCGATGCCGGCCTCCGTCGAGCTTGGGGATGTCGTCCTTGGGGATGATGCCGCCGCCGAACACGACCACGTCGCCGGCGCCCTTGTCGCGCAGGAGCGTGACGACCTTCGGGAACAGCGTCATGTGCGCGCCCGAGTGGCAGGACAGCCCGACCGCGTCGGCGTCCTCCTGGATCGTGGTCTCGGCGATCTGCTCGGGCGTCTGGTGCAGACCCGTGTAGATGACCTCGAACCCGGCGTCCCGAAGGCTCCGAGCGATCACCTTGACCCGCGGTCGTGACCGTCCAGGCCGGGTTTCGCGACGATGATCCGGTGCTTGCCGGGCATGCGGGCCAGTCTACCGACGCCCCTGCGGACGCCGCTTGCCACCTCCCGCACCGCAACGGTCGATCCGAGCGTGACCGAGATCTCCAGCGTCCGCTGCACGCGGAGCGGCGGCATCAGCATCGCCTACCAGGTCGACAAGCGATGGACGGACCCGTCGGAGGTCCTCGTCTCCCGGCCCGGTGAAAGGACCGGCTCGCCGGTTCCGGACCCTCGTTCGACGATCGCGGCGAGCACGGACTCAGGGTGCGCCCGACCGTTGGCGCTCCGTTGACGGTACTGGGGTCGCGGGGCCAGGACGTGCCTCTGGCGCTCTAGCCACTCAACGGCAATGAAAGGGGTAGTGCCTGCGGTGGGCTATCCAAGAACAGGCGTTCGGGCGATACTGCGCGCCCGAGCGGCTCGGATACCCTGTCGAGGCCCTCGGATGCGCTATATAGGGGATGCGGGGCCCATGGTCGAGGTTGGAGACGAGGCATGGCTAGAAATCCATCGCGCCGGACGGCGATCGTCGCTGACCGTCGGCCTCTTGAGCGCAGCCTCGCCCGATTCCTCCTCGAGGAGCGCGGGCTCTTCGTGGTGGGAGAAGCGGCCACGATGGCCGATGTCTTGCTGCAGGTCCAGCAACACCGACCGGACCTCGTGGTCCTGCACGAGAAGCTGGCGGAGGACCACGACCCATCCGTGATCGCCCAGATCCGTCGCGTCTCACCCCCGACGAGCATCGTGCTGTTGGCGGCGAGCCGGGCGTCGCTCGCGCCAGAGTTGCTCCTCCTCGCCGATACCGTGGTGGAGGATGGCCCGGGTTTCACCGAACTCGGAGCAGCGATCGTGGGAGGTCGTCCGCGATGGAGCGGCTCCCACCGGCGAGTCGGATCTCACGCCCGAACCGACCCGTACGTCAGGGCCGGACCTTTCTCCGACCGCCAGGCGATGGGTTGATCGTCTCCAGGGATCGCCGTTGCGTCGATCATCGGTCTCGCCTTCATCTTCGCCCGAGACGCAACGCAATCGATCCAGCCGCAACAGGCACGAGGTGCACATCGATGCGGCCTTGGCATCGCTCGACGATATCGAAGAGGCCGCGGATGCGGGGTGAGCAGCTCCGATCGTTGGCGTTGGCGCGTCGAGTCTTGACCGAGCGGGCACTCGCCGCTGAGGCAGGTGCCGACGTCTTGGCGCTCGATGCGCGGATCGCCGCGACGTTGGTGCCTCTGTGGAACTCGTTGCCGGAGGACGTCAAGTGGCCCTCGAAAACATCCTCGGTGGTGTGCTGGACGGAGGTGGCGTGCCTCCCGTCCCGACGACACCGCCGCCCATCATCTCGCCCTCGCACCGGACGACGGACCCCCCAAGGCAGCCCCACCCTCCCGAAACCTCTCCTCCTCCCCTACCCGCAGCCCGAACCGACCACGACCGAGCCTCCGACCACGACCGAGCCTCCGACCACGACCGAGCCTCCGGCCACGGCCGAGCCTCCGACCACGACCGAGCCTCCGACCACGACCGAGCCTCCGACCACGACCGAGCCTCCGACCACGACCGAGCCTCCGACCACGACCGAGCCTCCGACCACGACCGGGCCGACCGAGCCTCCGACCACGACCGAGGCCTCGACCACGACCGAGCCTCCGACCACGACCGAGCCTCCGACCACGACCGAGCCTCCGACCACGACCGAGCCTCCGACCACGACCGAGCCTCCGACCACGACCGAGCCCCCGACCACGACCGAGCCCCCGACCACGACCGAGCCTCCGACCACGACCGAGCCTCCGACCGGGCCGGTTGGAACGCAGGCCGATCGCTGGTCCTCCTGCCCGTCCTCGCTCACGGTCTTGCTCGCCCTCTCCGGATGGGCGAGACGTCGCTCGCGCAGGTCGTCCGATCAGGACTCGAGCGACAAGCCCGTCAGGTCGCCTGAGATACTCCCCACGGTCATGGCGAAACGGTTCCGGTTCCGGCCCCCGGGTCTCAAACCGACGACGAAGATCGGGACGCTCGGCCCGTATCGGGGACGGCTCGGCCTGGCCTGGGTGATCGCCCCGATCGTCGCGGGCGCCCTGATCGTGATCGCCGGCTACCTCGTGCTCACGAGATGACGCTCGAGGCGTACTGCTGGCCGCCCTCGGTCGGTCGCGGCGAGCCGGTCGAGACTGTTCGTGCTCCACCGATGCTCCGACCTTCGACGTCGCACGTCGTCCCGCGAGGGCGCCGGGTCCGAACCCGTCTGGAGCGCCGAGGCATCGCCGGGCGATCGCACGACACGCCCGACGACGCCTCCTCGAACGGCTGCGGCTGGCCCCCGCGCTCGAGATCCCCGTCGGCCGATTGGCGGTCGGGGTACCACGCCGTCACCGTGACCGTCGGCGACGAACGCGCCGACGCGTTCCTCGTCGTTCGACCCGACCCGTCCGACCCGGCGCCGATCCTTCTCGTGCTCTCGACGACGACCTGGCACGCGTACAACGACTGGGGCGGTCCGTCGCTGTACACCGGCGGCACGCGCGTGTCGTTCGAACGCCCGCTCGCGAGGGGCTTCCTCGTCAAGCCCGAGCCGATCGGCCGGATGATGCAGCCCGAACCCGACCGGGAGGCGATGGCGTTCCGCCGCTGGGCGCGCCCGCTCGGCCTCTCGGGGTGGTGCGGCGGGGCCGGATGGTTCACGTACGAACGGACCTTCACCCGCTGGGCCGAGGCCAACGGTTACCGCGTCGACGTCGCGATCTCGCAGGACCTCGAGGAGCACCCCGAGATCCTCGAGGGCCCGCATCTGGTCGCTCGGCGTCGGCCACGACGAGTACTGGTCGTGGGGCATGCGCGACGCGTTCGACGCGTTCGTGGGGCGCGGCGGCAACGCGGCGATCCTAGTCGGGGAACACGTCGCTTCTGGCAGGTGAGGTTCGACCACGGGCACCGAGCGATGACCGGCTACAAGTACCGGGCGGATGACGACCCGGTCCTCGGGACGGCGGACGAACGGTTCCCTGACGGGCTGCTGGTCCGACCGCCGGGTCGGCCGGCCCGAGACCTCGACGACCGGTCTGACCTTCACGCGGGGCGGATACTCGAGGTACGGACTCGGCGCGGCGCGAGAGCTCGGGGGCCTACACGGTGCACCGACCGGAACACTGGGCGTTCGAGGGGACCGAGGTCGGTCGCGGGCGGCGAGTTCGGCGACGCGGACGCGATCGTCGCGTACGAGTGTGATGGCTGCGCGATCGAGACCGGGCCCGACGGCCTCCCGGTGCCAACCGGCGTCGATGGCGCCCCGAGGGCCTCGAGATCCTCGCCACCGCGCCCGCCCACCTGTGGGCGCAGCACGAGCAGCCGACGAGGTACGCGCACGAGCCCGGCGATCTCGAGCAGTGCTCGATGGCCGTCTTCGGCGACGCAGGCCCGGAGCACCTCGCGGAGCTCGGCGACGGCCACGCGGTGATGGCGGCGTTCGAGCGCCGCGGGGCGGCACGGTCGTGAACGTCGGCGTCACCGACTGGGTGCTGGGTCTGGGCGACCCGGTGGTCGAGCGCATCACGCGCAACGTGCTCGACCGTCTCTCGCGCTGACGCCGGTCGCTACGATGCGCACATGTGGTGGGACGCGTTCGAGCGGGCCTGCCCGAGATCGGCGACCTGGCTCGCGCACGGTTCGAACGCGACCAGCTCGTCATGCTCGGCACGATCCGCCTCGACGGCTCGCCGCGCGTGAGCCCGAACGAATGCGACTTCGCGGAGGGCCGGTTGTTCGTCTCCATGATGTGGTGGTCAGGAAGGCGCTCGATCTGCTCCGCGATCCACGGATCGTCGTCCACAGCGTGACGACCAACAACGACGGCACCGACGGAGACGTGAAGATCTACGGCCGCGCAGTGGACGAACAGGACCCGGAGCTACGCGCCGCGTTCCGGGAGGCGATCCGCCGGCGGATCGACTGGGCTCCCGACGAGCCTGAGTACCACTGCTTCTCGATCGACGTGCGTTCGGCCGGCTACGTACGCTTCGGCGACCGGGCGGAAGGCGCTCACGTGGGACGCTGACCGCGGGCTCCGGCGCCTGCCCCCGCCTGGCTAGGTCAGCCGACCTTCCGCAGCGGGGCGTACGCCACCAGCAGCCGCTTCTCCCCGCGTCCTCGAACCGGACCGTCGCCTCCGCGTCCGAGCCCGAGCCGCTCACGGTGAGGACGACGCCCTTCGCCCCACTTGTCGTGCTGGACGGTGTCGCCCGCCGAGATCTGTGGGATCCTCGCGCCGGCCCCTCGACGGCCGCCCGGATCGGCGAGACCGACTCTCCGTCGGGGACGACGATGATCGCCCTCCTCGAGCGCCTTCACGAGCTCGCTCGGGGATCTCGCCGAGGAACCTCGACGGCGGGCTGTACGACGTCGAGCCGAACAGCGGTCCGGCTCCAGGCGAGCGTCAGGTACAGGCGCTCGCGGGCCCGGGTCACCCCGACGTACATCAGCCGGCGCTCCTCCTCGAGCTGCGCCGGATCGCCCATCGAGCGGTAGTGCGGGAACACGCCGTCCTCCAGGCCGATGATGAAGACCACGGGGAACTCGAGGCCCTTCGCGTTGTGGAGCGTCATCAGCGTCACGCTCGCCTCCTCCTCGTCGTACTCGTCCTGCTCGCGAGACGAGCGACACCTGCTCGAGGAACTCCGGCGAGCGCCGCGTCGGGCGCGCGCTGCTCGAACTCCGCCGCCACGCCGCCGAGCTCGCTGGAGGTTCTCGATCCGGCCCTCGGCCTCGACGGTGCGCTCGGCCTCGAGCTCGAGCGAGGTAGCCGGACTCCGTGCGCCGCGGCCTCGACCATCCGCTGCGGCCCCGCCCCGGAGTCGTACGCCTCCTGGAGCCGCTGCATCACCCCGACGAACCCCGCGATCGCGCCCTTGGCCCGCGCCCCGAGCTCCGGCGAGCTCGTCGGCGCGGCGGGTCGCCTCGAGGAACGGGATCTGCTCGAGCGCCGCGAACCCCTCGAGCGCCGCCACGGTCGCGTCGCCGATCCCGCGCTTCGGGCGTGTTCACGACCCGTCGAGCGCTGACCACGTCCTGCGGGTTCAGCAGCAGGCGTAGGTAGCGCGAGGACGTCCTTGACCTCCTTGCGCTGGTAGAACCGCACGCCGCCGACGACGCGGTACGGGATGCCCGCCCGCATGAAGATGTCCTCGAGCACGCGGCTCTGGGCGTTCGTCCGGTAGAACACCGCGACGTCGCGAGTACCGGTGCGCCTCGTCCTCGACGAGCCGGTGGATCTCCTCGGCGACGAACAGCGCCTCCTCGTGCTCGTCATCCGCGCGGAAGCGGACCGCGAGCTCGCCCTCGGTCGTCTCGGTCCACAGGGACTTTGGCTTGCGCTGGACGTTGTGCTCGATCAGCGCGTTCGCGATCGCGAGGATGTTCGCGGTGGAGCGGTAGTTCTGCTCCATCAGGAAGACCGTCGCGTCGGGGTAGTCGCGCTCGAAGTCCAGGAGGTTCTGGATCGTGGCCCCGCGCCACGAGTAGACGCCCTGGTCGGCGTCGCCCACGACGCAGACGTTGCGGTACTTCTCGGCGAGCAGGTTGACCAGCTGGTACTGCGCACGGTTCGTGTCCTGGTACTCGTCGACCAGGATGTAGCGGAACCGCTCCTGGTAGTGCTCGAGCACCGCGGGGTGGTCGCGGAACAGCCGGACGGTCTCGGTGATCAGGTCGTCGAAGTCGAGCGCGCCGGCGGCGAGCTTGCGCTTCTCGTACTCCACGTACACGTTCGCGATCGTCTGCTCGTAGAAGTTGCCCGGCCATCTGCGCGAACTCGGCGGCCGACAGGACGTTGTCCTTCGCCTTGCCGATCGCCGCGGACATCGCCCGGGGCGGGTACCGCTTGAGATCCAGGTTCAGGTCCTTCAGGACGCTCGTGAGCAGGCGCTCGGTGTCCCCGTCGTCGTAGATCGTGAAGCTCCCGGGCAGCCCGAGGTGGTCGTGCTCGCGCCGCAGGATCCGCGCGCACGCCGAATGGAACGTGAGGATCCACATCCCCTTCGCGATGCGCTGCCCGAGCAGCCCCTCCACCCGCGCCGCCATCTCGCGGGCCGCCTTGTTCGTGAACGTGATCGCGAGGATCGCGCAGGGGCTCACGCCGTGCTCCCGGATCAGGTACGCGATCCGGTGCGTGAGCGCCCGGGTCTTGCCCGACCCGGCGCCGGCCACGATCAGCACGGGACCCTCGGTGTGCAGGACCGCCTCGGCCTGCACCGGATTCAGGGCATCGACGAGGGACGAGCGCACGGCCACGGCACTGATTGTAGGGGACCTCGGACGGTCTCCGGCCGAACGGTCGAAGGCCGTCCGCCCCGGTCCGGCGCTCAAGGAACCGACCGAACCTGCGACACTTCAAGGGATGGCCGAGACCGAGATCATCGACGACAGCGCCGTACCCGCTCGTCAGCAGGCACGCCGCCGGAAGCGCCACCGCGGCCGGATCCTGCGGATCACGGGGCTGGTCTTCATCGCGGCGGCGCTCGTCGTGGCCGGGTACCTGTGGTGGAACCTGTGGGGGACCGGGTTCGCGACCCAGCGAGCGCAAGACGACCTCCGCCCCGGGTTCGAGCGCAACGTGGCGAGCCTCACCCCCGCCGAGGTTCCCGACCGGGTGGCCAAGGTCCCGGGAGACGCTGGTGGCGATCATCCGCATCCCCAAGATCGACGTGGACTACGTGGTGGTCGAAGGCACCGACACCGAGTCCCTGAAGAAGGGCCCTGGCCACTACACCGACACGGCGTACCCGTGGCAGGACACCGGGAGGGTGGGCATCGCGGGGCACCGGACGACCTACCTCGCGCCCTTCTGGTCCCTCAACGAGCTCCGTCCGGGCGACCGGATCGTCCTCGCGACCGAGTACGGGATCTTCAACTACCGGGTGGCCCGCACGGTCGTCACGCCGCCCACGGGGATCCTGCCCACGGGAGACTCGGTCCTGCGTCAGACGGTGGATCCGAGCCTCGTCCTGACGACCTGCAACCCGCGCTTCTCGGCGTCGACCCGGCTCGTGGTGATCGCCGACCGGGTCGACTGATCGCTCCGGTCGCGCCGGAGGCCTCAGCAGGCGACGGCGCCCGGCCAGAGGTTCTTGATCCACCGGACGCACACGTGGACGTTCGTCCACTGCACGCGGGTGAGGTCGGTGGCGCGTTCGCCGCTCCACGGACACTCGTCGCGGATCGTCTCGAACCGGAGACCGTGCGCGGTCTTCTCGAACCGATAGACGCCTTCGCCCTGCGGGCAGTTCGGGTCGTTGAACAGCGTCACGCGGTCGCCGTCGACGACGAAGCTCCCCTGTGTCTTGAAATCCGACATCTGGTGATGCAGGAACCAGGCGCCGTGCCAGAACATGATCGTGCTCACCCCGGCGTCGACCCGGTACGGCGGGCAACGCAGGCACCGGAACGGCAGCCCGATGCGGGCTCCGCCCACGTCGCGCAGGGTCAGCACACGCAGGTAGGTGCCGTCGAGCACCGTCGTCGTCGAGGGCGGCAGCGTGGGCGACAGGTACGGGTACGGCATCAGCAGGGGGTCGACCGTCCGGTCCGGTTCCTTGCCCGGCAGGCCGCCGATCTTGAGCAGCTTCGTCGGCGACGCGGACGTTCCCGAGACCGCGGGGCTCGCGGACGACGCCGCGCCGGACGCGGCCTCGCCCGACGGGCCGGGCTCGGGCTCCGAACGGGCCACCGCGACGACCACGACGGTGGTGAGCACCCCCGCCGCGAACGCCAGACCCAGCGACCCGAACCGTTGCCAGCGCGAACCACGACCGGTATACAGGCTATGCTGGTCTCTCCCGAAAGGTCAACCTAGGGCATGGACGAGCGGGACAAACGTCGCGTTGGCGAGCAGATCGAGCCCGGCGGTCGGCCCAAGGCTCCCGGACGGCTCGAGACGCTGCAGCGGTTCGTCAACACTTACAACAAGGACTTCCCGCCGGCCTGGGACCGGCTGGGCACGCCGGCGAAGGCTCGAGCGTGGCTGCTGCAGAAGCGGCTCGTCACGCCCCGGTGCGGATCACCCACGCGGACGTCGATCGCCTCCGCGAACTCAGGGAGGCGCTCCGGAGCGCTCGTCGCCGCGAACCACGGCAACGCCATGCCTCGCGAGGCCCTGGAGATCCTTCGCCGCGAGGGGCGGGAGCCCGGCTCCGGGTGGGGTTCGGATCGCGGGGGCGACCGAGCTCGAGCCGGTCGGGCGCGGGGCCGACGCCGCGGTGGCGACCGTCCTGGACATCCTGCACGAGGCGCAGACCAGCGGCGTGTGGCCCAGGCTCAAGGCGTGCCGGCAGTGCGGGTACGCGTTCTTCGACCGCTCGAAGAACCGTTCGGCCGCGTGGTGCGCGATGTCGATCTGCGGGAACCGGACGAAGAACCGGACCTACCGGCGCCGTCGGGCTCGGGCGAGCACGTTCATGACCTCGGCGAGCTGATCGGCGAGGCGTCCGTTCGATCGGTCGACCGTTACTCCCACTCGATCGTCCCGGGAGGCTTGCTCGTGACGTCGTAGACGACGCGGTTCACGCCGGGGACCTCGCGGACGATGCGGCTCGCGATCCGATCGAGCACCTCGTGCGGGAGCCGGGCCCAGTCCGCCGTCATCGCGTCCTCGCTCGTCACGGCGCGGAGCACGATCGGGTGCTCGTACGAACGTCCGTCCCCCATGACCCCGACGCTGCGAACGTCGGCCAGCAGCACGCAGAACGCCTGCCAGGTCTCGCGGTCCAGACCGGAGCGCCGGATCTCCTCGCGCACCACGTGGTCGGCAGCCCGGACGATCGTGAGGTTCTCGCGGTCGACCTCGCCGACGATCCGCACCGCGAGGCCGGGACCCGGGAACGGCTGGCGCTGCACGATCTCCTCGGGGAGGCCGAGCTCTGCACCCACGGTTCGGACCTCGTCCTTGAACAGGTCGCGGAGGGGCTCGACGAGCTCGAGGTCCATGTCCGCCGGGAGCCCGCCGACGTTGTGGTGGCTCTTGATCCTCGCCGCCGTGTCCGAACCGCTCTCGATCACGTCGGGGTACAGCGTCCCCTGCACGAGGTAGCCCGCGCTCCGATGCTCGCGCGCGACCTCCTCGAACACGCGGATGAACTCCTCGCCGATCCGCCGCCGCTTCTCCTCGGGGTCGGTGACGCCCTCGAGCCGGCCGAGGAACCGGTCCTCCGCCTTCACGTGCACGAGCGGGACCCGGAAGTGGCGCCCGAACGTCTCCTCGACCTGCTCGGGCTCGCCCTCGCGCAGCAATCCGGTGTCGACGAACACGCACGTCAACTGTTCGCCGATCGCCTTGTGCACGAGGAGCGCCGCCACGGCCGAGTCCACTCCCCCGGAGAGCGCGCAAAGCACCTCGGCCTGCCCGACCTGGGCTCGGATCGCGGCGACCGCGCGTTCGATCACGTTCGCGGGGGTCCAATCCGGGAGCAGGCCGCACCCGTCGTACAGGAACCGCTTCATCACGGCGGTCCCCTTCGGCGTGTGGGCGACCTCGGGGTGGAACTGCACCGCGAACAGGGAACGTTCGGGATCCTCCATCGAGGCGATCGGGATCGCGTCGGTCCGAGACGTGACGCGGAACCCGGGGGCCTGCGTGACGGCGTCGCCGTGGCTCATCCACACCTGCTCGTCGGCGGCGAGGTCCTCGAGCAGGACCCCCGGCTCGGTCACGTGGAGCTCGGTACGGCCGTACTCGCGCTGCCCCGTCGCCTCGACCTCGCCGCCGAGGGCCTGCGCCATCAGCTGGTGCCCGTAGCAGATCCCGAGCACCGGGACGCCGAGCTCGAACACGCCGGGGTCCAGGGCTGGTGCCCCGCCTCGTACACGGACGCGGGGCCGCCCGAGAGCACGATGCCCGCGGCGCGCGCGCCGCGAGCTCGGAGGCGGTGAGATCGTGCGCCACGATCTCCGAGTACACGTGGCACTCGCGGATCCTGCGCGCGATCAGCTGCGCGTACTGCGCCCCGAGATCGACGACCAGGACCGGGCGCCCGGGCGAGACCACGTCGCTAGTGACCCATCCCGACGCGCTGGGCGGTCTGGTACGTCTTGCCCTCGCTCTTGATCGAGGGCGCAACCACGAGCTCGGCCTTCTGGAACTCGCGGATCGTCGCGTACCCCGTGGTGGCCATCGAGGTGGCGAGCGCGCCGAACAGGTTGAACGTCCCGTCGTTCTCGTGGGCCGGTCCAGTGAGGATCTCCTCCAGGCTCGCGACCTGCTGGGTCTTGACACGAGCGCCGCGCGGGAGCGTCGGGTGGAACGTCGCCATCCCCCAGTGGTAGCCGCGGCCCGGCGCCTCGTACGCGCGCGTGAGCGGCGACCCGATCATGACCGCGTCCGCCCCGCAGGCGATCGCCTTCGCGATGTCCCCGCCGGTCCGCATGCCGCCGTCGCGCGATCACGTGGCAGTAGCGGCCGGTCTCGCGGAGATGCTCCATCCGAGCGGCCGCCGCATCGGCGATCGCGGTCGCCTGCGGGACGCCGACGCCGAGCACCCCTCGCGTCGTGCACGCGTTGCCCGGCCCGACACCGACGAGGACGCCGACCGCGCCCGTACGCATCAGGTGGAGGGCCGTCGTGTAGGAGGCGCAGCCGCCCACGATCACCGGCAGGTCGTAGGTCGCGATGAACTCCTTGAGGTTGAGCGGCTGCGTGTGGGTCGAGACGTGCTCGGCCGAGACCACGGTGCCCTGGATCACGAGGACGTCGAGCCCGGCGCCGATCACCGCCTCGGCGTACCGTTCGACGCGCTGCGGCGTGAGCGAGGCGCACGAGACCACCCCGCCCTCCTTGATCTCGCGGATCCGCTGCTCGATCAGCTCGTCCTTGAGCGGCTCGCGGTAGAGCTCCTGCAGGCGCCCGGTGGCCTTCTCGTCGGACAGGGTGGCGATCTCCTCGTAGATCGGCTCGGGATCCTCGTAGCGCGTCCACAGGCCCTCGAGGTTCAGGCACGCCAGGCCGCCGAGCTGCCCGATCCGGATCGCGGTCGCCGGCGAGACCCCGCGTCCATCGCCGAGGCCATCATCGGCAGCCCGAACGTGTAGGCATCGATCTGCCAGGAGATGTCGACGTCGTCGGGGTCCCGCGTTCGACGCGACGGGACGATCGCCACCTCGTCGAACCCGTACGCGCGGCGGCCCATCTTCCCCTTGCCGATCTCGATCTCCATACGCATCCCCCGCTCGCCAGACCCGGATAAGCAGCGGCGCCCACCCGCTTCGGGTGGACGCCGTCACTCCATGCGGGGAAGGTACCACGGCCGTGCGATCGGACCGGGTTGCGCGAGCCGGTCACGTGGTCGAGACTCGGCAGTGATGAGCGCGTTCACCTGACGCTGACGCATCCGCGCACGTGGCCCGCCGTGGCCGAGGGCCCCGCCCGGGGCCCGGTCTCAGCTCTCTTTGACGACGTGTCCCGCCTCGTGCACCCGCAGGTCCGTCAGTCCGGAATGCTGCCGGTCCCCCTCGACGAGGACCGCATCGTCCTCGAGGTGCCCGAGCTCCCTGAGCTTCGCGAGCGTCCTCTCAAGGGACTCCTCCGGCGATTCGACCATCGTGTCGAGCACGAGCTCGGGATGCTCCGGGACCTCGTAGGGGTCGTCGACGCCGGTGAACCCTTGATCTCGCCGGCGAGCGCCTTCTTGTACAGGCCCCTTGGGGTCACGGTTCTGCGCGAGCTCGTCGAGCGTGGCGTGGACGTAGACCTCGACGAACTCGCCGATAGCCCCCGCACCTGGTCGCGGGTCTCCTTGTAGGGCGAGATCGGGCAGCAGATCGTCGCGACGCCGTTGCGCGTGAGGAGCTCGGCGACGAACCCGATCCGCAGGATGTTCGTGTCCCGATCCTCGCTTGAGAACCCGAGACCCTTCGACAGGTTCTGACGGACCACGTCGCCGTCCAGGATCTCGGTCTTCATCTGCCGAGCCTGGAACTCGTGATAGAGCATCTCGGCGATCGTGGACTTGCCGGCACCGGACAGACCGGTGAACCAGACGGTGAAGCCCTTCGATTCTGGGTGATGGGTCACAGGAAGCTCCTTCCGACGGCGCCCTCGGGCGCCTCGATGCCGTACGAGCGACAGGATGGACGGGCCGACGTCGACGAGGTTGAGGCCGGCGACCTCGCCCGTGGCCTGTCCGGGGAGGCCAGCCATCGCCCACACGCCGTCGCGATCGTGGTTCGCGCCGTCGGGTCCGGTGTCGTTCTCGTAGGTGTAGATGCTCCGGTTCCCCACCGACCCCACCGAACGCCAGGCGAGGTCGCCGAAGTACACGATCAGGTCGGGCGCGACGCCGCGGACCTCCGGGTACACGTCCTGCGGCTTCAGCACCTTCGTGCCGAGCGGCGTCCCGTCGGGCCCGAGCACGGCCTCGAGCTTGGCGATCAGCTCGTCGCGCATCTCCTCGTAGCGAGCCGGCTCGACGATGCCCTCGGGCTCGCGCCCCTTCACGTTCAGGAACAGCCGGCCGTAGTAGCCGCCGTCGCCCCAGGCGACGGTCCGACTCCAGTCGATCGCCGCCATCCTTGATCGGCATCGACATGCGAGGGCTGCGCATCGAGCGCGAGATATCCCTCCCGGGTCAAGCCAGTCGTTGAAGCAGAACGCCGCCCATCATCGGTCGGGCGCCGTGATCGCTCATCACGATCGTGATCGGCGTCGTCGGGAAGGACGCTCGAGCAGCGTGCCGACCTCGATCGTCGAGGAACCGGTAGTAGTCCTGGAAGGCCGTCTCGTACCGGTTGCCCGGCTCGTACAGCGGATGGCTGCGGGTCCCAGTGCTGCCAGAAGACGTGATGCAGCCGGTCCGGCGCGATCTCGCACAGCATGAAGAAGTCCCACGGCTTGTTCTGCGCCAGCTGGCGACCGACCTGGAACCGGCGCTCGGTCATCTTGAAGACCTGATCGAGCACGACGTCGTACCCAGCCCGACGGAAGTCCGGGATGTCGAAGATGTAGTCGTTCCCGTCCCCGAGCTCGCCGACGATCTCCGTCTCGAGCTCCGCCGGGAAGGCCCAGGACTTCGCCGAGGGCGGCGTGAGGAAGCAGCCGACCCGCCAGCCGGGGAACTCCTTCGGGGGCGGGAACGACGGCGGGACGCCGATCAGGAGCGAACGAAGGCCCTTGCCCCCAAGGCGTCCCAGACCGCGGGCTCCTTCACGGCGTCCGAGGTCGCGATCGACAGCCCTCGTAGCTCGTGTCCTTGCGGTTGCGGAACCCGTAGATGCCGAGCTGCCCGGGCGTCTTGCCGGTCATGGCGCACGCCCACGCGGGGACGGTGATCGGCGGGGTGATGCTGGCGAGGTCGCCCCACATCCCGCGCTCCATGAGCGCGTGGATGTTGGGCGTCTCGGCTGCGAAGTCGCGGAACAGGAGCTGGGGGGTACGCAGTCCAGCCCGATGACCGCGACCCGGGGCGTGTCGGTCATGTTCGTCGCCTCGCTGTCGGTCAGGTACAGGGTTCGTCAGCAAGAGGAGCCCCTGGGGGCTCCAGAACGCATGCTACCAACGCCGCCATCTCCACGACCTGGGATGATGGGCGGCCGTGGACCTCCTCAGACGGGTTATGATCCTTCAAGCGACCGTCTGGGCGGCATGCGGCGTCACGGTCGCCGTCGTCCCACGGTTCGTCCTCGTCACGATGTTCGACCTGCCGCCTCAGTCCGACATCGGATACGTTCGGATCGCTGGAGTCTCTCTCGCTGAGCCTCTCGATGCTCGATGGTTCTCGTGGCGCGACGACTCGCCGAGCTCTGGTGGTTCGCGTGGGCGTTCGTCATCGCCGAGCGCGGGCTCCGCGATCGTTGCGGCGTTGAACGCGCTGTTCGGGCTTCCCGGAGGGGGCATCGCCGCTGCTGTGGTGGGTGTTCGCCGCGGTCAGCACGGCGTTCACCGCTGGGTCTGCCTCGGGGATCGCGAAGACCGGGACCGAACGACCGCCGTTCCTGCAACGCTCCCGCCTCGCAACAGGGCATCCTCGGTGCCCCCTAACCGGCTGTTCTAGCGAGCCGTGCGTCCTCGGTCCATCCACGTCAGTGCATGTGGCCGTGCCCGCCGGCGGACACCTCTTCCTCCTCCTCGGGCTTCTCGACCACCGCGCTCTCGACGGTCATGACGATCGCGGCGATCGACGCGGCGTTCTGCAGCGCCGAGCGCGTGACCTTCGCGGGATCGAGGATGCCAGCCTTGAACATGTCGACCCACTCGCCGCTCGAGGCGTCGTACCCGCGGGAATCGCCCTCGGTCCGGATCCGCTCGACGATCACCGCGCCCTCGACGCCGGCGTTGTCGGCGATCAGGCGGGCAGGTTCGGACAGCGAGTCCCGAACGATCCGCGCGCCCGTGGCCTCGTCGCCGTCGAGGTCGATCTTGTCGAGCGCAGCCTCTGCGCGGATGAGCGCGACGCCTCCGCCCGGCACGATCCCTCCTCGATCGCGGCCCGCGTCGCGGATAGCGCGTCCTCGATCCGGTGCTTCTTCTCCTTGAGCTCGACCTCGGTGGCGGCTCCGACCTTGACCGACGGCGACGCCTCCGGCCAGCTTCGCGAGGCGCTCCTGGAGCTTCTCGCGGTCCCAGTCGGAGTCGGTCTTGCTCGATCTCGGCCTTGATCTGGCTGATCCGGCCCTTGACCTCGTCCTTGGAACCGGCGCCCTCGACGATCGGTGGTGTCGTCCTTGGTCGACGACGACCTTCCGCGCGCTGCCGAGCAGGTCGAGGCCGACGTTCTCGAGCTTCAGCCCGATCTCTTCGCTGATGACCTGGCCACCGGTGAGGGTCGCGATGTCCTGGAGCATCGCCTTGCGTCGATCGCCGAAGCCTGGCGCCTTGACGGCGACCACGTTGAACGTGCCGCGGATCTTGTTGACGACCAGCGTGGCGAGGGCCTCGCCCTCGACGTCCTCGGCGATCGCCAGGAGCGGTCGACCGGCCTGAGCACCTTCTCGAGCAGCGGGAGCAGCTCCTGGACCGCCCCGATCTTCTTGTTCACGATCGCGATGTAGGGATCCTCGAGGACCGCTTCCATCCGCTCCTGGTCCGTGACGAAGTACGGCGAGATGTAGCCCTTGTCGAACTGCATCCCCTCGACGAACTCGAGCTCCATGCCGAACGTGTTGGACTCCTCCACGGTCACGACGCCGTCCTTGCCGACCTTGTCGAGCGCCTCGGCGAGAACGTTGCCGATCGTGGGGTCGGCCGCGGAGATCGCGGCGACGTTGGAGATGTCCTCCCGCGAGCCTACGTCCTTGGCCTGGTCCTGATCGCGTCGACCGGCCACGACGACGCCCTTCTCGATGCCCGCGCTTGAGGCGCCATCGGGTTCGCGCCGGCCGCGACGTTGCGCATCCCGCGGTGGACCATCGCCCGCGCGAGCACGGTCGCCGTGGTGGTGCCGTCACCCGCCACATCGTTGGTCTTGGTGGCGACCTCCTTCGCGAGCTGCGCACCCATGTTCTCCCACGGGTCCTCGAGCTCGACCTCCTTGGCGATCGTGACGCCGTCGTTCGTGATCGTGGGCGCGCCCCACTTCTTGTCCAGGACCACGTTGTGCCCCTTGGGGCCGAGCGTGAGAGCGACCGTGTCGGCCAGCTTGTTCACGCCGGCCTCCAGCGAGCGACGGGCGTCCTCGCTGAACTTCAACAGCTTGCTAGCCATGGGACCTCCTCGGTGACGGAACGGGAGACGGCCGCTTCACGGCCTGCCCCGACCGAACGTGACGACTTTAGTTACTTGGCGATAACGGCCAGTACGTCCCGAGCCGAGAGGATCAGGTACTCCTCGCCCGCGACCTTAACCTCTGTGCCGCCGTACTTCGAGTAGATGACGGTGTCGCCGACGGCGACGT
>ERZ1370068.4574-contig-3639_pt1 | contig 109236 bp, 130 predicted proteins | sample MGYA00561227_ERZ1370068 | MGnify/ENA primary metagenome ERZ1370068 (study PRJEB38410, sample SAMEA6850437) | metagenome | study: Metagenomic assessment of the ecological functions of the soil: analysis of the soil microbiota associated with the...
GTGTACTTCGTTCAGTTACGTATTGCTCAAAGGCGGCTACACTGGCCTAGCGCGTCTGTAGCTCAGGGGATAGAGCGTGCGCCTCCGGGCGCAAGGTCGCAGGTTCGATTCCTGCCAGGCGCATAACGCCGAGAGATATCGGCCGGCTTCGCGAGCCATGATGATCTCCGGCGATTTGCGTTTCGATTCCGGCCGTTGCAGCCGACGCCGGCACAGCTGGCATCAGGCGGCGGAGGATGATTCGGCTTGCCGTTAGGGTTGCTGTCATGGACGTCACGGCTCGCATCGTTCGACTCGAGCTCCGGCCGAGAGATTGCCGGCCGATCTCACGCGGGAGTCCACTGACTTTCGCGGAAGTGGTCGCAGGTCGAGGATCACGTCACGGGCAGGTCTCCGGTTTCGGGAAGGAGGCGCCCATCGACCGCTACGAGGAGACGGCCGAGTCACGCGCTTGCGCACGTCGAGGGCACGCTGAGGCGCTTGGAGACGATCCGTTTGCCCTCGGCGAGATCGAGCACCGGCTGCCGCCCGGGAATGGGCTGCCGTGCCGCGCATCGACGGGCGTTGCACGATCTCCAGGGCAAGCTGGGTCTTGACCTGCCGGTCTGGAAGCTGCGTCGGTCGTGGAGCGTGAAGGCCCGCCGACATCCTGGACGATCTGGCTCGGAGATCCGGACGACATGGCGCGGCGCCGGCGGTCGCGGCGCCGGGGCTTCTCGTCGCCTCAAGCTGAAGCTCGGCGGCGCGCGACGGTCTCGACGTGCGAACGCGGTGCGTGCCGTCGCGCGGTCGACGCGAGCTGCCGCTGCAGGTCGACGTCAACGAGTACTGGACGCTCGACGAAGGCGCTCGCGCGTTGCGCTGCTCGCGGAGCTCGGCGTCGAGTACTGCGAGCAGCCGCTGCCCGCCGGCGACCCGGACGGTCCGAGCTGAAGCGCCGCGTCGCCGCTTCCGATCTACGTCGACGAGGACTGCCATCGCCTCGCCGACGTTGCGCCTGCGCCGAGCGTGCACACGGGATCAACATCAAGCTCGCGAAGTCGGGCGGCATCCGCGAAGCGGTGCGGATGGCGCACGCGGCGCGCGCGCTCGGTCTCGGCGTCATGCTCGGCTGCATGGTCGAGTCAGGTCTCGGCATCGCCGCCGGCCGCGCACATCGCGAGCCTCTGCGACCACGTCGACCTCGACGGGAACCTTCTGCCTTGCCGACGATCCGTGGCCGGTGTCGCAGTTCGACGGCGGCATTCAGCAGCCGTCAGACACGCCCAACCTCGGTCGTCGCCGGCCGCGGCTCGTGCGTGACCAGCTCGTAGCCGGCCTTTCGCGGGAGCTGGCGTTCATCCGTACGGCAAGTGGCGCGGCGCGTTCTGGCGCGGCGCGTGCGCTCGTCAGAGCTTAGGGTGACGAAACGACTCGATCGACGCCGCCGCTGACAGCGTCCTCGCCTGGCTCGCGAACCGCGGCGACTGCGCTCGTTCCCGACGCTCGAAGGCCGGGTACGCCGTTGCGCGTCGCAGGACGGGTTGGCGCTGTACGTGCTGAGCACTCTCGGTCTCGAGGACGAGCGGCTGCAGATCCTGGCCGACTCACTCGTCGGGAGCCAGTGGCCGGACGGCGGCTGGAACTGCGACCGGCGCCCGGCTGCGTGCGCATTCGTCCTTCAACGAGACCTGGGGACCGACGTTGGGTCTTGCCGCACACGGTCGCGCCGTGGGCGAGCGCCGCGCGACAGTCGCCGCCGAGACGGCCGCGGAGTTTCTCCTCCGCCATCAGGTCTTCCAGTCGCACAGGACAAACGCGAGCCGGCGCACCCTGCGCTCCTCAACCTCCGATTCCCGCCCGTACGTGGCACTACGACGTGCTCGTCGGGCTTGTCACGCTCTGCGCGCACGCGTCGGCCTCGACGACCGGCGGGTTGCGAGCTGCGCTCGATCTCTGTGCCGAGTCGCGACGACCGCCCGACGGAACCTGGCGCACCGAAGGCAAGTGGTGGAAGCGGCCCGGCTCGAAGGGCAGCAACGTCGAGGCCGTCGACTGGGGCGACACCGCGAACGAGCTGTTGACCGACCGCGCCCTGGAGGTCCTGCACGCAGGAGGACGGCAGTAGGGTTGCGCGCGTGAGCGAGAAGCGCTACCTGATCCTCGCCGAAGAGTTCTCGCACGATCCGCATTACGCGAAGACCGCGCGCGGCGTCATGCGCTACCGGCGCGACGACGTCGTCGCGATGCTCGACTCCGAAGCGCAGCCGGGGAGACCGAGGACGGCGTCCCGATCGTCGGCACCGTCGACGACGCGCTCGGCTTCAGCCCGAACACCGCGCTCGTCGGCGTCGTCACCCAGGGCGGCCACTTTCCCGGCGACTGGCAGGAGCTGCTGAAGAGCTGCGTCTCGCAAGGGCCTCGATCTCGAGAACGGCCTGCATGTCCGCCTGCGCGACATCCCCGGCCTCACTGAGCTCGCCGCGACACACGGCGTCGAGCTCCGCGATCTGCGCGAGCCGCCCGCCGGACCTGAGCACCGCAACCGGAGCGAACCTCGAGGTCGACGCGACGATCGTCCTCACCGTCGGCTCCGACTGTGCGATCGGGAAGATGACCGCGACCTGCGAGCTCGACCTGGAGGCACGCAAGCGCGGCCTGCGCTCGGTCTTCGTCCCGACTGGGCAGACCGGCGATCGCGATCGCCGGCTGGGGATCTCCGGTCGACGCCGTCGTGTCGGACTTCCTCGCGGGCGCCGCCGAGCGCCTGGTCGTCGAGGGCGCGGCGAAGCGGCGACCTGCTCTGGGTCGAAGGGCAGGGCGCGATCCTGCATCCGATCTACTCGGGTGTGACCGTCGGGCTGATCCACGGGAGCGCGCCGCATCTGTACGTGCTCTGCCACGAGGTGGGGCGGACGGTGGTCGAGGGCGACCCGACGGCGTCGCCGATCCTGAGCCTGTCGGAGCTGGTCGACCTGCACGAGCGCATGTCGCTCGAAGCTCCGGCCCGCCGAAGGTGGCGGCGATCGCGCTCAACACCTCGACCGTGTCCGAGGACGAGGCCCGCGCGGCGATCGCCGCCGCCGAGGAGGAGACCGGTCTGCCGGCGGACGATCCGGTCCGGTTCGGGGCCGGAAAGACTCCTCGATGCAGTGCTCAAACTCGCGGCCCTGATCTGCCGAAGAGGAGAGGCATGTGGCGGATCACTGCGGTCCTGGCGTGCGCCTGCGCGGCTCTGACCCTGCGGGCGGCGCCTCGAGCACCACCTTCGGCGTCGCCGACGATGCCGGCAAGTACTCCGAGGACGGCGGCGCGAGCTTCTTCCACATGCTCACGGATCTCGGGATGACCGAGAACCGCATGGCGCGTCTTCTGGGATCCCGACGCAAGCCGAACACCGATCTTCGACCAGGCGTTCTTCGACCGTGTCGCTGCCGAAGGCGATGCGCCGCGGCATCGAGGTGATCTTCGCGATCTACCCGCAGAGGGCCCGTTCGCTCGTCGACACGCCCAACGGCGTCCAGCTCTTCGCGCAGTACGCGGCCAGGGTCGTGCAGCGCTACCCGCTACGTCCGCAAGGTCATCTGCCTGAACGAAGGCAACCAGCCGCGCTTCCACCAGCCGCAGTTCGACGAGTCGGGCAAGGGCATCTCCGGCTACGTGCAGGAGCAGGCGATGGCCGCCTGCTACGACGCGGTCAAGGCCGTCGACCCGAAGATCACCGTGATTGCCTTTGGCCTCTCGCCGCGCGGCAACGACGACTTCGAAGCGTCCGAGCAACGTCTCGCACTCACCGATCCGCTTTCTGGAGGAGGTCGGTGAGGCGTATCGCGCCAGCGGACGGACGAAGCCGATCGCGGACGAGGTGTCGATCCACTGCTATCCCAACCTGAACACCGACGCGCCGACCGTCGGGTACGCCTGGCCGAAGATCGGCTGCGCCAACTTCGACCGCTTCAAGCAGGCGTGGTGGGACGCGTTTCACGGCACGGCGCAGCCGCTCTTCCAGTGAGGCGGGTGACTCGGGCGCCGGACCGTACGTGCCACATCTACGTGGACGAGGTCGGCTACCAGGCGAAGATCGCGCCCGGAGAAGGCTAGCGCTGTACACGGGCAGCGGAGAACGTTCCCGCCATCGACGAGGCAACGCAGGGCGTCTTACTACGCGCAGCTGATCGCGATGATGGCGTGCGATCCGAACGTCGCGCTCCTGAACTTCTTCCACGCGGTCGACGAGACGAGCCTGCCCGCGTGGCAGAGCGGTCTCGTTCTGCCTGACGGCACGCGGCGCGCTTCGTTCTCCACCGTCAAGAACGCGATCATGGCCAACCAGCAGTGCGCCGGCACGCCGGTGCAATGGCGTCACACGGATCGCATCGTCGGTGCGGGCAGCGACCTTCAAGCCTGCCGCGCTCGTTCCTCGTCCGCGCGGCCGAAGGGTTCTCGTACGACGTGAAGATCACGCGCGCGACGAGCACGCGCAGGCTCACCGGTGCTGCGGGCCAGGCGAGGCGGCCCGCGACGTCCTGTTCAAGCTGCCGAAGCTGAGACGCGGTACGTATCGCGTCACCGTGACGCTTCACGCGGAGACGCAATCCCGACCGCACGGCCACCTTCACGCGCACGTTCCGCGCCTAGACGGACATGTCCCGTCCGGCCGGTCTTCAACGCCGGCCGGATGCGATATAAGAACCGACATGACCGATCCGCGCGTGGCGAAGCTCGGCCGACCTGCTCGTCAACTACTCGCTCGAGCTCAAGCCGGGCCAGATCGTCCGGCTCGACGGCGGGACCGTCGCGGCGCCGTTCGTGCGCGAGCTCTACCGCGAGGCGCTGCGGGCCGGCGCCAATCCACGCACGCGCGTCGAGGTCGAGGGACTCGACGTGATCGCGGTCGGAGAAGCGTCCGACGAGCAGCTGACCTTCATCTCCGAGATCGACCGCTTCGAGATCGAGAACGTCGACGCGATCGTGACCATCTGGGGCGATCGCAACACGCGCGCCCTCAGTCAGGCCGATCCGACGCGTGTCAGCAAGAAGATCGCGTCGCGCCGCGAGCTGACGAACCGCTTCTGGGAGCGCATCGACGAGGGGCAGGCGAAGTGGGTCGGCACGAGGTTCCCGACGGAGGCGCACGCGCAGGACGCGGAGATGTCACTCGCGCGAGTACGAGGACTTCGTCTACGGCGCGTGCCACGTGCGCGCCGGACGAGGACCCGGTCGCACACTGGCGCGGGTCTCCAGCCGAGCTGAACGCACGCGCGCGTGAGCTGAACACGTTCACCGAGCTGCGGATCGTCGGGCCGGACACCGACCTGCGCATCAACATGTCGCGGGTCGCGAGTGGCTCGCCGCCGACGGCAAGCTGAACATGCCCGACGGCGAGATCTTCACGAGCCCGGTCGAGACCGAGACCGAAGGCGAGATTCGCTTCTCGTTCCCGGCGATCTTCCAGGGGCGTGGGGTGGAGGACGTTCGCCTGCGCTTCGAGGGCGGTCGCGTCGTCCACGCCGAGGCCGGCAACGGGAACGAGTTCCTGCAGTCGCTCCTCGACATGGACGAGGGCGCGCGCATCCTCGGCGAGGTCGCATTCGGGCTCAACTACGAGATCGACCGCTTCACGCGCGACATCCTCTTCGACGAGAAGATCGGCGGCACGATGCACTTCGCGCTCGGCTCGAGCTTCAAGAAGCTCGGCGGCCGAAACGAGTCCGGTCTGCACTGGGACATGATCTGCGACCTCCGCGCGGATGGCGAGGTCTACGCCGACGGCGAGCTCGTCTGGAAGGCGGGACAGTTCCTGCACGAGCCACGAGCTGTTGTCGGCGCCGAGCCGGTCACAGCTTCCTGACCCGCGTCGCCGTCATCTCCGACACTCATCTCCCGCGCGGGACGCGGGCGCTGCCGCTGAGAGTGCGTCCGCCTGGTCGCAGGTGCCGATCTCGTGCTGCATGCCGGCGACTTCGTGTCGTCGCAGTTCCTGCGAGGAGCTCGCAGAAGCTCGGCCCGCCGCGTCGTCGGCGTGTCCGGGAACATGGACGAGCCGGCGCTGAAGCAGGCGCTTCCGAAGCAGCGCGTCGTCGAGGTGGACGGACTTCGGATCGGCATGGTCCACGACCCCGGCCCGCGGGTGCGGCGGGAGGCGCGGCTCGCCGCCAGGTTCGAGGACTGCGCCGCCGTCGTCTACGGCCACACCCACGTCCCGCAGGTCGAGCGGTTCCAGCACCTCTGGGTGCTGAACCCGGGCTCGCCCGACCGAGCGGCGGAGCGCCCCGACCCACTCGATGATCGTCCTGACCGTCAAGGGGAGCCGGATCACCCCTGAGCTTGAGCCTCACCCTGTAATCGGGCGCCTTGACAGGGCGAACAGGTGTTCGGTACTCTACGAACACATGTTCCCTCGACTGGCAGTCCTCCTCCTGGCTCATCTCCTTCGTGGTGGGCGTCGTCGCCCGGCCATCCGGCGGCGCGGGCAAGTCGATGCGCTACCTCGTGAAGCCGACGGACACCCTTTGGTCGATCGCGGCCGCCCACTACGCGGGTGATCCCCGGCAGGGGATCTGGAAGCTCCAGCAGCGCAACCACCTCCACAGGACGACGCTCGTGCCCGGGCAGCGGCTCGTCCTGCCCTAAACGGTTACGAGCTGGACACGCTCCCGCCGGCCGCGCCGCAGAATCAGCCGGGCAACGAGGATCGCGATCAAGGAGACCAACCAGCGCGATGGCGCCGGCAAGTTGCGCGTCGACTTGATGGCCGCCGAAGGTGACGTACGTGTCTGCATTGCCGCCGCTGTCTCCGCGGTAGAGGACCGCAAACAGTCCGTAGACGCCGAGCAGCAAGCTCAACGCCAGCAGGGCCACGCCGAACAGGGACCGAAGATGGCGGCCCACTACGAGAGCTCGGTCAGCGGCAGTCCGGCGGTGTAGACCTTCTCGCCGCGGAACAGCCGCCGTGCCGGATCCCAGGGAAAGAAGATCACGACCTTCCAGGCGAGGCGCTCGCCCGACGGCGGGATGCCGAGCCACTCGGCCTGGTGCGTGCCGGTCACGTCTGCCTCCTCGCACACTCCCTGGGGCCCGATCACGATGTCCGTCAGGTCGAAGTGGATATCGGGAAACGCGCGAGAGCAAGCCCATGTAGAAGCGCGCGGCGCCCTCGTGACCTTCCCAGCGGTGACCGGTCTGCGCGAGCTCGTAGACGCAGTCAGGCGTCAGCGTCGAGATCAGACCGGGAGGTCGCGCTCGTCCTCGGCGATCGAGTGACGCTTCCAGAGCTCTCGGATCTCGTCGTGCTCACCGGCGGAGAAATCGCGGCGGATCAGGTCGCGGACGTCTTCGCTCACGGTCTCCTCCCAGAAGGTTCGCAGTCGCTCGTTGAACGGCGTACCGAGCGGCTGCGGGTTGGTGCGCCGGGGAAGATGGCCGACTCGGCGTCGAGCTTCGTACCAGCACGTCGCAGATGGCATGGAAGATCGTCTGTCCACGTTCCTGTGCCCGCGACGGCGTTTCGACCAGTCGCCTCGCACGACGAGCGTGCGCACTCCGCGCAGCGCTCTCGAGCGGGATCTGCGCTTCTGCAGGATTCCGTTCGCCCCAGGACGAGCGTGCCGCTTCGAGGCCCGCGCCCTCGAGCTCGTGCGGCAGGCCTGCGAACCCGAAGTTCCGGAGGAAGCGGGCGCGATAGTCGCTCGGATCGTCGGCAGCGCATCGCCTCGTCGACGCCGGTGATGAACGTCTCGACGAACGGATCTTCACGGACGAGGCCAAGCGCGGGTGGCTCGATCACGGTCAACGAGCGAACGGCATCAGGATGGCGCGCTGCCGCAAGGAGCGAGACCACACCGCCGTAGGAGTGGCCGACGAGATGTGCGCCGTCACCGAGCACGTCCGCGACGTCGTCCGCGTCTCGGTCGAAGTCGACAGACCCGTCCGGTGGGCTGCCGCCGAACCCGCGCCGGTCAACGAGGAGGAGGCGATACGAATCCGCGAGCGGCCGCTGCTTCGCCCAGGTCTCCTCGCCCCAGCCGAAGCTGCCGTGGACGAAGACGGCGGGCTCGCCTTCGCCCCAAACGGTCACGTGCAGTCCCGTAGCGGTGCGCACCCGGCGAGCTCTAACCGCAGGAAGGCCGACCTAGAATCGCCCAATGGATCTCGACATCGTCTTCCTCGGCACCGCGGGATCGATGCCCACAGCCCAGCGGGCGCCGGCAGCGCTCCTCGTGCGGCGGGGCGGCGACCGGCTGCTCTTCGACTGCGCGGAAGGCACCCAGCGTCAGCTGCTCCGCTCGTCGGTCGGGCTGCGTCGATCTCCCCGAGATCTTCCTGACGCACTTCCATGCCGACCACGTGCTCGGGCTCCCCGGCATGCTCAAGACGTTCTCGCTTCGCGGGCGCGAGCTGCCAATGGATGTCTACGGCCTCGCGGGCTCGGCGACCTGATGTCGTCGCTGAAGCGGGTCGTCGGCAAGCTCTCCTACGAGCTGCGAAGCTCATCGAGCTCGAGCCCGGCGACGTCCTCGAGCGTGACGGGCTTCGCCTCGCCGCTTTCGCCGTCGCACACGGCGTCACTGCGCTCGGCTGGTCCCTGATCGAGGCGACCAGGCCGGGACGCTTCGACGTCGCAGTCGCGGACGCGCTCGGCGTACCGAACGGGCCCGGAACGCGGCCGGCTGCAGCATGGAGAAGCCGGTAACGCTCGCGGACGGCACGGACGATTGCGCCCGAGCAGGTGGTCGGTCCGCCACGGCCCGGACGCAAGCTCGCCATCACCGGTGACACGGCGCCGTCCGACGACGATCGTCGAGGCAGCGTGGGGAGCCGAGGTGCTGATCACGGAAGCGACGTTCTCCGATGAGGAGGTCGAGCGCGCGCCGCGAGACGATGCACCAGACCGCGGCCCAGGCCGCGGACCGTCGCGAAGCGCGCGGACGTCCGCCTCGCTGCCGTTGACGCACCTGTCCAACCGGTACTTCGGGCCGGAGATCGCACGTGAGGCCCGTGAGCTCTTCCCCGAGACGGTCGTGCCGAGGGACTTCGACGTCGTCGAGGTGCCGTTCGAGGAGCGCGGGACTCCTCAGCTCGTCAAGGGTGGGGCGCTCCACCGGCGCGAGCCTGAGGCCGTATCATCGGCGCAGGAATGACGGACATGGTCCAAGTCGCGGTCGCCGGCGACGTCACCGAGGCCGAGGAGATCCAGGGGATCCTTCGCTCGGCGGGGATCGACGCCGAGATCGGCGACGGCGAAGACGATTCGGTGACGATCTCGGTGCCGGAGGACTCGGTCGAAGAGGCGCAGGATGCGATCGAGGCGATGACCGAGCCCGACGACGTCATCGGCGAGCCCTAGAAGTAGGATCCCGCCTGACTATGTGCATGGTGGTCCTCCGTGGCCGTCCGACCGCGATCAACGTCGCGGCCTCGGCCAGCACTTCCTCCGCAGTAGCAAGCTCGCGGCGGAACTCGTCCGCGCTGCCGGAATCCGGCGCGGCGACCTCGTGCTCGACCTCGGTGCAGGCACCGGGGTCCTGACCGGCGCGCTCGCGCGTGTCACACCGCGCGTGATCGCGTGGTGGAGATCGACGCGGCGCTCGCCGCGGCGCTGCGGCAACGCTTTCGCGACGTGCAGGTGCTGCAGGCAGATGCGCTCCGATCGCACTCCCGCAGGAGGCGTTCAAGGTCGTCGCCAATCTTCCGTTCGACGGCGGGACGGCCATGCTGCGGCGGCTGCTCGACCCGCGCATCCCGCTCGAGAGCGCGGACGTGATCGTCGACTGGGGGCTTGCCTCGAAGCGGGCGGCCGTCTGGCCCGAGCACGCAGCTGAGCGCGTACTGGGGAGCCTGGTTCGAGCTCTCGATCGGCCGGCGGTTGCCGAGCGCCGTCTTCGCGCCCGCCGCCCGCAACGGATGGAGGCCTGCTCCGGATCGTCCGTCGCGTCCGAGCCGCTCGTTCGCGATACGCGATCGCCGTGACTACGAGGCATTTCTCGCGCGGGGCTACCGGGAGGCTCCGATCGGTCGTGCACCTCGCACGCAGCTGAAACGCTGCGCCGGCGAGCTCGGCTTCGACCGGCAGAGCCCGTCCGCGCGACCTCGACGCACGGCAGTGGGCCGGCGTCTGCGCACGCCGTCCGGCGAAGCATCTAGAGTCCCGCGCAACCGAACCCCTTTAACCCGGTCCAGTGAGGCCGGAAAGGAGTCAGATGCACCTGCCTGCCCGCACCCTGTCGACCCTGCCTGCGTTGTGAGCGCAGTGGAGGCTCCGGCCGGAAGAATCCTGCTCGACGCCGATGCGCTCCGCCGCACGCTCTCGCGGATCGCGCACGAGATCATCGAGGCCAACCCGGACCTCGCGCGCGTCGCGCTCGTCGGGATCCAGACGCGCGGCGTGCCGCTCGCGCAGCGCCTGCGGCGCCTCGTCGAGGAACGCGCCGGCGTCGCGCCGGACTCGGCGCCGTCGACATCACCTTCTACCGCGACGACGTCCAGGTGCGCGGCGGCGACGCGCCGCTGCACCCGCAGCCGATCGTGCGCTCGACCGCGCTCGACTTCCCGCTCGAGGGCAAGACCGTCGTCCTCGTCGACGACGTGCTCTACACCGGGCGGACGATTCGCGCCGCGATCGAGGCGCTCTTCGACTACGGCCGTCCCGAGCGCATCCAGCTGGCCGTCCTCGTCGACCGCGGCCATCGCGAGCTGCCGATCCGCCCCGACTACGTCGGCAAGAACCTCCCGACTTCACGCGACGAGCGCATCCAGGTGCAGCTCGTCGAGGTCGACGAGATCGACCGCATCCTGCTCGTTCCAGCCCCAGAGGAGGGGAGCCACGATGGCTGACATCCGCGTCATGCGGGACGACCTGCGCCCGCCCGCGCACGCCGCCGCGGCGGCACTTCATCTCGATCAAGGACCTCACGCGCGACGACGTCGAGCGGCTGCTCGCGCACCGCGCGCACGTTCGAGCGCAGCCTCGAGCGCGAGGTGAAGAAGCTGCCGACCGCTCAAGGGCCGGCTCGTGATCAACGTCTTCTACGAGTCGTCGACGCGGACGTCGTCGAGCTTCGAGCTCGCGGCGAAGCGGCTCTCGGCCGACACGATGTCGATCAAGTCGCGCGGCTCGTCGGTCGACAAGGGCGAGTCGCTGAAGGACACGGCGATCACGCTCGGCGCCTACGACCCCGACGTGATCGTCATCCGCCACCCGCAGATCGGCGCGCCGCAGCTCGTCGCGCGTGTAACCGACGCGCACGTCGTGAACGCCGGCGACGGCAAGCACCAGCATCCGACGCAGGCGCTGCTCGACCTCTACACGATGCGCGAGGAGCTCGGCCGGCTCGAGGGGCTGCACGTCGCGATCGTCGGCGACGTCCTGCACTCGCGGGTCGCGCGCTCGCTGATCCAGGCGCTCGCGCTCGATGGGCGCGCACGTCACGCTCGTCGGCCCGCCGGCGCTGCTGCCGCGCGGGATCGAGGCGATGGGCTGCGAGGCGACCACGGACATCGGCGCGATCGCGCGGCGCCGACGTCGTCTACGTCCTGCGCATGCAGCGCGAGCGGATGCAGGAAGGCGCGAACTACGTGCCGTCGCCTGCGCGAGTACACCGCGCGCTGGGGCGTCACGCCCGAGCGGCTGCGGCCCGGGCCAGAAGGTGATGCATCCGGGGCCGATGAACCGCGGCGTCGAGATCGACCCGCGCGTCGCCGACCACGCCGACGCGCTGATCGAGACGCAGGTGCGCGCCGGGCTCGTCACGCGCATGGCGGTCCTCTACGACCTGCTCACGAACGGGCCGGTCGAGGTCAAGACCGAGTCGGTGCTGGAGGTGGCGTGATGCTGTTCGCCGAAGACGACGCCGAAGGAGAACATCGTCGTCCGCGGCGCGCGCGTCCTCGACCCGGTCGCAGGCATCGACGCGCTGCTCGACGTCCGCGTCGACGACGGCGTGATCGCGGCGCTCGGCACCGAGCTCGACACGAACTCGCACCGGGTCGATCGAGGGCGACGGGCCTCGTGCTCGCGCCGGCCTTCGTCGACCCGCACGTGCACCTGCGCACGCCCGGACGCGAGGACGAGGAGACGATCGCCTCCGGCACCGCGGCCGCCGCGGCCGGCGGCTACTGCGCGATCCTCGCGATGCCGAACACCGATCCGGTCGTCGACTCGGCGGCGACGCTCGGCTCGCTCATCGAGCAGCGCGCACGCCGAGGCGGAGATTCCGGTCGGCTTCCTCGCCGCGATCACGAAGGGCCAGTCGGGAGCGGAGCTGACCGAGATGGGCGAGCTCGCCGACGCAGGCGCTGCCGGCTTCACCGACGACGGCATGCCCGTCGCGTCGCCGGGCTGATGCGGCGCGCGCTGCAGTACGGCGCCGATCACCGGCCGGCGGATCGCGCTCCACTGCGAGGAGACGACGCTTTCGCGCGACGGCCAGATGCACGAGGGCGCGGTCTCGGCCGAGCTCGGCTTCACCGGCTATCCGTCGGTCGCCGAGAGCCTGATGGTCGAACGCGACCTCGCGCTCGCCGCGTACGAACGGCAGCCGCTCCACCTGCTGCACCTGTCCGCGCGGGAGTCGGTGCGAGGCGCTCCGGCGCGCGCGCAGCCGAGGGCGTGCAGGCGACCGGCGGAGGTCACGCCGCACCACCTGTGCCTGACGGACGAGGCGGTCCGCTCGCTCGACCCGAACCTGAAGATGAACCCGCCGCTCCGCGCGCCGGTCGGACCGCACGGCGCTGATCGAAGGGCTGAAGGACGGAACGATCACCGCGATCGCCACCGACCACGCGCCGCACGCGCGGCACGAGAAGGACGTCCCGTTCGAGGCGGCGCCGTTCGGCGTCACCGGCCTCGAGACGGCGTTCGCCGCGCTCTACACGCACCTCGTCGAGCCGGGCGATCGTCGCGCTCGAGACGCTGCTCGAGCGCATGTCGGCCGGGTCCGGCGCGCGTCTACGGGCTTCGAGCGGCCGCGCATCGCGGTCGGAGCGCCGGCGAACCTCGTCCTGCTCGACCTGAGCGCGAGCTGACCGCGTCACGCGAGGACGGCTTCCGCTCGCGCTCGGCGAACTCGTGGCTGCTCGGCGAGACGCTCAAGGGCAAGGTGCGGGCGACGATCGCCGCCGGACGGCTGGCGTACTCGGCATGAGCGGCTTCCTCGCGCTCGAGGACGGAACGGTCTTCCGCGGCGAGTCGGTCGCGCGCCCAAGGCTGCGCGTTCGGCGAGGCCGTCTTCACGACCGCGATGACCGGCTACCAGGAGATCGTCACCGACCCGAGCTTCGCGGAGCAGCTGGTCTGCTTCACGGCGCCGATGGTCGGCAACTACGGCGTCGCCGAGGCCGCTCCGAGTCGACCGCGGCCGCACGCGCGCGCGGTCTTGATGCGCGAGGCGCGCGGGCCCGCGTGGACGGACTGGCTCGCACGAGCGCGGCATCGTCGCGCTCACCGGCGTCGACACGCGCTCGCTCGTCCTCAGCTGCGCGACGCGGGGCGCTGCGGGCCGTCGTCGTCGCCGGCGCCGGGTCGACGTCGAGCAGGCGGTCGAGGTCGCGCGCGCAGCAGCCGTCGATGGCCGGGCGCGCGCTCGTCGCACGGCGTCTCGACCGCGACGAGCCGTACGTGTATTCCGACGACGGGCGCACGCGCGTCGCCGTCGTCGACTACGGCTGCAAGCGCTCGATCCTGCGCCGGCTCGCCGGTGCGGGCGCGGCGGTGACGGTGTCTCCCGCACGACGTCGACGCCGGACGAGCTCGCGCCGCTACGACGGCGTGCTCCTCGTCGAACGGGCCCGGCGATCCCGAGCCGCTCGTCGACAGGAGGTGGCGGTCGTGCGCGAGCTGCTCGGCCGCGTGCCGATCCTCGGCATCTGCCTCGGACACCAGCTGCTCGCGCTCGCCGCCGGGTCACGACACTTCAAGCTCCCGTTCGGTCACCGCGGCGCGAACCATCCCGTGCTCGAGCGCGCGTCGCGGCCGCGTGCTCGTCACGAGCCAGAACCACGGCTTCGCGGTCGCGCCGTCCGACGCGCGCGAGGCGACGCACGTCTCGCTCTACGACGGCACGGTCGAGGGGCTCGACTTCCCGCTCGAGCGCGCGCGCTCGGTTCAGTTCCATCCCGAGGCCGGGCCCGGCCCGCACGATGCGTGGCCGATCATCGCGCGAGTGGGTCGAGGAGGTGGCGTATGCCGCGGCGGCACGACCTCGAGTCGATCTGCCTGATCGGCTCCGGCCCGATCGTGATCGGGCAGGCGTGCGAGTTCGACTACGCCGGGCTGCCAGGCGCTGAAGGTGCTGCGCGAGGACGGCTTCCGCACGATCGTCGTCAACTCGAACCCGGCGACGATCATGACCGACCCGGGCTTCGCCGACCGCACGTACCTCGAGCCGCTCGACCTCGAAGGCGTCGACGGACGTGCTCGCACGCGAGCGGCCGGACGCGCTGCTGCCGACGATGGGCGGCCAGACGGCGCTCAACCTCGCGCGCGAGCTCGCGCCGAAGCGGCGTCCTCGACGAGCTCGGCGTCGAGCTGATCGGCGCACCGCTCGACGTGATCCAACGCGCCGAGGACCGTGAGCTCTTCCGTGCGGCCGTGCGCGTCAGTCGGGCCTGCAGGTGCCGAGCTCGCGGATCGTCACGAGCCTCGACGAGCTCGAGCGGCGTCTCGCTGCCGGCGGTCGATCCGGCCGGCGTTCACGCTCGGCGGCCACGGCGGCGGCTTCGTCGACGACGCGTCGACGAGCTTCGCCGGCAGGTCGAGCGCGGGCCTGCGCGAGAGCCCGATCGGCCAGGTGCTCGTCGAGGAGTCGGTGCGCGGCTGGGACGAGTTCGAGCTCGAGGTCGTGCGCGACACGCAACGACAACGTCGTGATCGTCTGCTCGATCGAGAACCTCGACCCGATGGGCGTGCACACCGGCGACTCGGTCACCGTCGCGCCGCAGATGACGCTCTCCGACGAGGCGTACCAGGAGCTGCGCGACGCCGCGGCCGCCGTGATCCGCGCGGTCGGCGTCGAGACGCGGCGGCTCGAACATCCAGTTCGCGCGCGACCGCGAGACCGGCGAGCTGCGCGTGATCGAGATGAACCCGCGCGTCTCGCGCTCGTCGGCGCTCGCGTCGAAGGCGACGGGCTATCCGATCGCGAAGGTCGCCGCGAAGCTCGCCGTCGGCTACACGCTCGACGAGATCCCGAACGACCTCACGCGGCACGACGCCGGCGAGCTTCGAGCCGACGCTCGACTACGTCGTCGTCAAGTTCCCGCGCTTCGCCTTCGAGAAGTTCCCGGGCGCCGACACGCACGCTCGGCACGCAGATGAAGTCGGTCGGCGAGGCGATGGGCATCGGCCGCACGTTCGCCGAGGCGTTCCGCAAGGCGCTGCGCTCGCGCGAGCTCGACGGCAGCGAGACGTGGGAGCTGGCCGGAGAGCGTGCATCCGTGGTTCCACGCCGAGCTCGCCGACGCGCTCGTGAGACTCGCTCGACGACCTGGTCGCCGACGACTGCTCCGGCTGAAGCGCGCGGCTGTCCGACGCCGAGATCGCCGTCGCCGCGGCGACCGAGGACGCGCGGCTCGCCGCGCGCGACTGCGGCGTCCGCCCGTCGTACCGCCGCGTCGACTCGTGCGCGGCCGAGGTCGAGGCGGCGCTCGAACTACTACTACTCGACCTGGGGCGAGGCGCGACGAGGCGCCGCCCGCGCGGCGCGACGCCGCGTCGTCATCCTCGGCTCGGCCCGAACCGGATCGGCCAGGGGATCGAGTTCGACTACTGCTGCGTGCACGCGGCGCATGAGCTTCCGCGAGCTCGGCTACGAGGCGGTGATGGTCAACTGCAACCCCGAGACGGTCTCGACCGACTACGACACGTCCGACCGCCTCTACTTCGAGCCGCTCGACGCTCGAGGACGTGCTCGACGATCTGCGAGCGCGAGCAGCCCGACGGCGTCGTCGATCCAGTTCGGCGGCCAGACGCCGCTGAAGCTCGCGCGCGCGATCGAGGCGGCCGGCTACGCGGATCCTCGGCACGCCGTTCGACGCGGTCGACCTCGCCGAGGACCGCGAGCGCTTCGGCGCGCTTGCTCGAGCGCGCTCGGCGTCCGCTGCCCGGAGTGGGGATCGCGCGACGCGGCGCCGAGGCGGTACGCGATCGCGCGAGCGCATCGGCTACCCGGTGCTCGTTCGCCCGTCGTACGTGCTCGGCGGCCGCGCGATGCGCGTCTGCTACACGCCGGACGAGGTCGTCGGCGCCGCATGCGAGCGCGTCGGCCGCACGCTCGTCGACCGCTTCCTCGAGAGCGCGATCGAGATCGACGTCGACGCGCTCTGCGACGGCGCGCGACACGTACGTCGGCGCGGTCATGCAGCACGTCGAGGAGGCCGGCGTCCACTCCGGCGACTCGGCGTGCGTCCTGCCGGCGCCGTCGCTCGCACCGGCGCAGGACGCGGAGATCCGCCGATCGTCCGCACGCTCGCGCAGCGCGCTCGGCGTCGTCGGCCTGCTCAACGTGCAGCTCGCGGTCGCCGACGGCGAGCGTCTACGTGCTCGAGGCGAACCCGCGCGCGTCGCGCACCGTGCCGTTCGCGTCGAAGGCGACCGGCGTCAACCTCGTCGACGCGGCGTGCCGGCTCGCTGGCGGGAGCTGCAGCTGTCCGAGCTGGCTTGCCGCCGGAGCAGGCCCTCGGACATGTCTCGCGTCAAGGCGGCGGTCGCTGCCGTTCGCCCGCTTCCCCGGCGCCGATCCCGTCCTCGGGCCGGAGATGCGCTCGACCGGCGAGGTGATGGCGAGCGCCGCCGACCTGCCCGACCGCCTTCGCGAAGGCCGAGCGCGCCGCCGGGCGGCCGCTGCCCGACCGGCGGGACGGCGTTCCTCTCCGTGCGCGACGCCGACAAGCAGGCGGTCGTGCCGGTCGCGGCCACGCTCGCCGGGCTCGGGTTCAAGCTCGTCGCGACCGCGGGCACGGCGCCGACGCTCGCGGCCGCCGGTCTCGACGTCGAGCGCGTGCGCAAGGTGACCGAGGAAGGAGCAGGCCGACGCGTCGTCGACCTGATCCGCCGCGGCCGCTGCGACCTCGTCGTCAACACGCCGCAGGGATCGGGCGCGCGCACGGACGGCTACCTCATCCGCGAGGCCGCGCTCGTCGCGCGCGTGCCGTGCATCACGACGCTCGCCGGCGCTGCGGCCGCGCGTGCACGCGATCGCGAACGCGCGCAGCGAGGAGTCGCTATCGCTGCAGGCACTGCAGGAGCGGATCGATGCATGAGACGCGAGCGGCTTAGCGTCGTCGCGCGCCGAGGCCGTCGGCCCGTACACGCTCCTGCGCGCTCGAGCGCGGCGGGCTCGATCCCGGCGTGCCGGGACAGTTCTTCATGCTCGAGGCGCCGGGGCGGCTGCTGCCGCGGCCGATGAGCCTCTGCCTCGCACCGCGCGGCGAGCTCGCCTTCCTGATCGACCCGATCGGCCCCGGAACCGCGCGCGCTCTGCGCGGCTCGAGCCGGGCGACGAGCTCGCACGTGCTCGGCCCGCTCGGGAACGGCTTTCGGCCTGGACGTCGAGCGGCCGCTGCTCGTCGGCGGCGGCATCGGCATCGCGCCGCTGCCGTATCTCGTCCGAAGCGCTCGGACGGCCGCCGGCGGTGCTCGGCTTCCGCAGTCGAGTGGCACGCCGAGGCGGCGGCGCTCGTCCCGAACGCCGAGGTCGCGTCGAGCCCGACGCTCGTGACGGAGCTGATCCCGACCGGCATGCGACGTGCTCGCGTGCGGGCCCGAGCCGATGCTCGAGGCCGTCGCGCGAGCTCTGCCCCGGACGCGCAGCTCGCGTGGGAGGCGCCGATGGCCTGCGGCTACGGCGCCTGCTACGGCTGCGCCGTCGAGATCGACGGCGAGCTCGAAGCGCCTCTGCGTCGAAGGACCGGTGCTCTGCTGCTGCTTAACGCGTCCGGCTGCCTCGACGCGCTGACCGCGCCCGACGTCGCGCGCGCACTCGACGCCTTCGTGACGAAGACGGTGACGCCGCTGCCGCGCGAGGGCAACGCGCCCGTGCGCATCGCGGAGACGGACGTCGGGATGCTCAACTCGATCGGGCTCGCGAACCCGGGCATCGACCGCTTCCTGCCGCGCAACCTGCCGCGGCTCGCGCGAGCTCGGCGTGCCGGTCTGGGTTTCGGTCGGCGGGTTCGCGGCGCGACGACTACGCCGAGATCTGCTCGCGGCTCGACGACCACGCCGAGGTCAGCGCGATCGAGCTCAACGTGTCGTGCCCGAACGTCGACGAGCGCCGGCGGAGACGCGCGGCGCGAGATCGTCGCCGCCTGCCGCGCGGCGACCGCAAGCCGCTCTAGGCGAAGCTTTCGCCCGCAGTCTCGGACATCGCGCGAGGTCGCGCGCGCCGTCGCAGGCGGCCGGTGCCGACGGCCTCTCGCTCGTGAACACGATCCGCGGCCTGACGCTCGACGCGCGCACGCTTCGACCGGTGCTCGGCGCGGGCCACGGGCGGTCTGTCCGGCCCGCGCTGAAGCCGATCGCGCTCGCGGCCGTCGCCGACTTGCTACCGCGCGACGCAGCTGCCGATCGTCGGCATGGGCGGCGTCCAGTCCGGTCGCGACGCGCTCGAGCTCGATCGCCGCCGGCGCGCGGCACGTCGCGCTCGGCACGATCCTCTTCGCCGATCCGGATGCGCCGGCGCGCGTGCGCGCGGAGCTGCACGCCGCTGCGGCAGAACGTGGTTGGCGAACATACGAAGATGCATATGCAGTCGCACATGAAGAGCGTTGTCGTCGCGACAACTCTCGACAGTCGAGCTATAAGTCTCAAAAGACCTGCTCAGAACCGTAAACCTCGACGCTTGACCGCGTGCAGTGTCGCTTGTTAGACTCCCGCGCTCATGGTGTCGTCCAAGACCCAGGCCGAGGCACCCATTCGCTCGCTCGACCAACGGATGGAAGCGCTGAAGCGAGCGAACGACATCCGCGTCAGGCGCGCCACGCTTGAAGAAGGATCTCAAGGACGGCCGCGTCCAGATCGAGCAGATCCTCAGCAACCCTCCCGAGTACGTCTCGACTGCGAAGGTCTTCGACATGCTGATGGCGGTGCCGAAGTTCGGGCGAGTGAAGGCGGCACGCTTCCTCAACATGTGCCGGATCAGCCAGTCGAAGACGGTGGGAGGCCTCTCCGACCGCCAGCGGTCAGAGCTGATTGGCCTCTTCAACCGGCTAAGCCGCTGGTCGTCGTCGTCACCGGCACGTCGGGTGCCGGCAAGGGGCACGCTCGAGAAGGTCCTGCTCGAGCGCGATGCCGGAGCTCGAGCTCGCGGTCTCGGCGACGACGCGCGATGCAGCGGCCGGCGAGAGTGAACGGGCGTCGAGTACTGGTTCCTCACGCGCGAGAAGTTCGAGCGGCTCGTCGAGGACGGCGAATTCCTCGAGCACGTCGACCTACCCTGGGGCGCGCGGTCCGGCACGCTGCGCTCCGAGATCGACCGCATCCAGGCTCACGGGCACGTGCCGCTGCTCGACCTCGAGACCGACGGCGCGCTTCGCGTGCAGGAGACGATTCCGGGCGCCGTGACGATCTTCGTCGACGCGCCGACCTTCGAAGAGCTCGAGCGACGGCTCCGCGAGCGGGCGACGGAGAGCTCCGGCGAGATCCAGGTGCGACTCGACCTCGCGCGCAAGCAGCGAGCTCAGAACGAGCTCTTCGACTACGCGATCGTGAACGACGATGTCGAGCGCGCTGCGGACGAGCTGTCGGAATCGTCCGCCGAGAGCTTGCAAACCGCAGGTACCATGAGCCGCCCATGATCCATCCCCGCATCGATGAGCTCCTCGACAACGTCGATTCGCGCTACGCGCTCGTGATCGTCGCTGCCAAGCGGGCCCGCCAGATCAACGACTACCACCACCAGCTCGGCGAGGGCATCGGCTTCGACGACGCTCCGCCGCCCCTGGTGGAATCGCGCTCGAAGAACTACCTGACGATGGCCCTCGAGGAGATCTCCGAGGGCAAGCTCAAGTGCAAGTACCGAAGTAGTTCTACCGCCCTGGTCGCGAGCTCTGCCAAAGGGCAGAATTCCGGCATGGCTCGGCGTGCTCGCTCGGCGTCACCGGTGGGATCGCCGCCTACAAGGCGCTGCGAGCTCGTGCGGCTGCTCGTCAAGGGCGGGCACGAGGTCGTCCCGCTCGTCACGCCCGGCGCCGAGCGGTTCGTCCGGGCCGAGACGTTCTCTCGCGCTCGCGCGGCGCTCGCCCGCCGAGGACGTCTACGTCCACCTGACCGCGCGCCGACCTGCTCGTCGTCGCGCCGCTGACGGCGAACACGCTCGCGAAGCTCGCCCACGGGCTCGCCGACAACCTCGTCGACCGAGGCCGCGCTCGCGCACCGCGGCCCGGTGCTGCGTCGCGCCCGCGATGAATCCGCGCATGTGGGCGCATGCCGGCGACGCAGGCGAACGTCGAGACCTGTCCGTTCGCGCGGCGTCGAGATCGTCGGCCCGGACGAGGGCGAGACGGCGGAAGGCGAGTGGGGCGTCGGGCGGATGGCGGAGCCAGAGGAGATCTTCCGGCGCTGCCGCGGAGCTGCTCGGCGAGACCGACTCGCTCGCCGGCGGCGGCGTGCTCGTCACGCGCGGGCGGAACGCGCGAGCCGCTCGACGCGCGTCCGCTTCCTCGGCAACCGCTCGTCCGGCCGCATGGGCGTCGCCCTCGCCGCCGAGGCACGGCGAGCGCGGCGCCGACGTGACCCTGCTCGCCGCGAACCTCGCCGTCGCCGGCGCCGCCCGGCGTCGAGGTCGTCGAGACGCCCGACCGCCGCAGGCGATGCTCGACGCAGGCGCTCGCCCATGCGCGACGCCGACCTCGTGCTGATGGCCGCCGCCGTCGCCGACTACCGCCCGGCCAGACGTCACCGGCGACGAAGCGCCCGAAGGACGACGACCGTGGGAAGTCGACGCTCGAGCCGACCACCGACGTGCTCGCGGACGCTGGGTGAGCGGCGCACGAACGGCCAGGTGCTGATCGGCTTCGCGGCGGACCGGGGAGGAGCGCGGTCTCGCGCGCGCGCGAGAAGCTCAGATCAGAAGCGCGTCGACCTCGTCGTCTACAACGACGTGTCGCGCGACGACATCGGCTTCGACGCCGAGGACAACGAGGTCGTGCTCGATCGGCACGGGCGGCGAGCGCCGCGTCGCCAAGGCCTCGAAGGACCGGATCGCGGCGGCGATCGTAGATACGGCTGAGGAGCTGTTGCGTGAGCGAGGCCGATAGCCAACGAGTCGAGACGGCGGCCGCGGCGGAGACGATCCGCGCGATCGTCGACAACCTCGGACGCGTCGTGCACGCGCCCGACGAGACGCTCCGGCTCGTGCGTGCTCTGCCTCGTCGGCGAGGGCCACCTGATCCTCGAGGACTTTCCCGGCGTGGGCAAGACGATGCTCGCGAAGGCGCTCGCGCGCTCGCTCGACGTGTCGCTTCTCGCGGATGCAGTTCACGCCGGACCTGCTGCCGTCGGACGTGACCGGCGTGAACGTCTTCAACCAGCGCTCGAACGAGTTCGAGTTCCGGCCGGGCCCCGTCTTCGCGAACCTCCTGCTCGTCGACGAGATCAACCGCGCCTCGCCGAAGACGCAGGCGGCGCTGCTCGAGTGCATGCAGGAGCAGCAGGTCACGATCGACGGCGTCACGTACGAGCTCGACCGCGCCCTTCATGGTGATGGCGACGCAGAACCCGATCGAGTACGAGGGCACGTACCCGCTGCCCGAGGCGCAGCTCGACCGCTTCACGATGCGGATCGCGATCGGCTATCCGCCGCTGGCCGAGGAGGCGAAGATGCTCACGGAGCAGACCGCGGACCCGCCGCTCGACGCGCTCGAGCCGGTCGCGCAATGCCGCGGATGCGATCGCGCTCGCAGACGAGGCGAAGGCGATCTTCGTCGAGGAGAGCCTCAACCGGTACGTCGTCGCGCTCCTGCGTGCGACGCGCGGCGATTCGCGGCTCTACCTCGGCGCGAGCCCGCGTGCCGGCATCGCGCTTGCTCCGGGTCGCGAAGGCGCGCGCGCTCGCAGACGGCGCGCAGCTTCCTCGAGCCCGACGACGTCAAGGCGGTGGCGGTCCCGTGCTCGCGCACCGGCTGATCCTCGCGCCCGAGGCGCGCTCGACCGGGCTGAGCGGCGAGCAGATCGTCCAGGAGACGCTCGACAAGACTCCGGTCCCGGTCTAGCATGCTCACCCGACGCGGTCGCTGCATCTTCGCGCTCGGCTTCGGGGTCTACCTCGCCGCCTGGGCATTCGGCTCGAAGCCGCTCTATCCGGTCGCGACCGGGCTCCTGCTCGCCGTCGCCGTCGCGTGGGTCTGGGTGCGCCTCGCAGACCGGCCCATCCGGGTCCAGCGCGGCTGGGGCGACCGGGAGCATGTCGAGGGCGACGACGTGCCGATCGTCGCCGAGCTCTATCCGACCGGGAACGTCATGCCGGCTGCGGTCAGCGCTCGTCGAGCGGGTCGGGCGGCTCGGCGAGCAGCGGCATGTCAATGCGACGGAGCGGCTCGCATCTGAGCGTGCGCTACGTGCTCGAGGATCTTCCGCGCGGTCGTTACGCAGTTCGAGGACGTCCGCGTCGAGCTGTCGGATCCGTTCGCGCTCGAATGCGCGGTCGTGCCGTTACCGCCGCCGGGTGCGCTCCTCGTGTATCCGCGCGGCTCGTGGCTCGGCCGCTTTCTCCGAATCCGGCGCGCAGGTCGCAGGACGGTCGCCGGCTGCTTGCTGCGCCGCAACAGCGGCTTCGAGCTGCACAGCGTGCGCGAGTACGAACAGGGCGAATCGCTCCGCCGGGTGCACTGGCCGTCGACGGCGCGCCGTTGCCAGCTGATGGTGAAGGAGCTCGAGGACTCGCCTCGCGACGAGATCGCGGTCCTCCTCGACGCGCGATGCGAAGGCAGTGGTCGGGGACAGCTTCGAGGTGCAGGTGCGAGCGGCAGGCTCGCTCCTGGACGCGTACGTCCGCCGCGGGCGGCGCGCGTGCTCGTGCGTCAACTCCGCAGCGGCGCGAGGTGCAGCATGTCCACTCGCCGGGCGGCGGACTGGCGGCGCGCGCTCGAGCTGCTCGCTGCGGTCGAGCCGACGGGCGAACACGCCGGTCGCGCGGCTCCTGCTCGAGGAGGACGGTCCGCGGCACGGGCGCTCGAGCTCGTCGTGGTCACCGCTCGTCTCGAGCCGGGACTCGATCGACCGGCTCGTTCAGCGAGCGCTCTCCCGGCGGCGGGTCTCGCTCGTCTTCGTCGACCCGGCGAGCTTCAACGGTGCTGCCCGCCGTGCGGAGCCTGGGCTGCTGCGCCTGCAGGCCGCGGGAGTCCCCGTCTCCGTCGTACGTGCCGGCGATCAACTCGCCGCGTGCCTCTCCGGCGAGCCGACACCGGATGCCGCACATGCTTAAGACGGTCGCGCTCTCGGCGGCGGCGGCGCTCGTGATCGCCGTCGACTGGCTTCGGTTCGAGGAGCCGCGGTCGGGCGGCGGCCGCCCGTTCGTGCTCGCTGCCCTCGCCATCGGAGCCGGTGCTGCTGCGGCCGCTCTGGCTGCGGCTTGTGGGCGTCGCGCTTGCGGCGCTGATCGCCGTCAGCGTCGCGTTCTCGCTCTCTCCGCTCGCACTCTGGCCCGGCGGCGACGGCTTCTTCGGACCGATCGGCTCCGGTTCTCGCGCGGCTTCCTCGACTTCTACGACTTCCGGCTCCCGATCGACCCGACGACTCATCCGGCGATGCACGCGGTCATCCTCGATCGCGATCTTCGGGTTCACGCTCGCGGTCGCGCTCGCGGTCGCATCGCGCGCACGCGCTCCTGGCTGTCGTGTTCTTCTTCATCGGCCGCCGGTTGGCCCGCGCACGCTTCCTGTCGGTGGCAACGAGCTCGGTCGCGGTATCGCCATCCTTGCGGTCGCGCTCCGCACTGCTCGCCGGCATGACCGAGCGTCCGAGCAGAGCTGGCACTCATCGCGACCGGCGCGGTCATCGCCTGGCGCGCTGGCGCTCTCGAGCTCTCCGGCGGTCGCGAAGGCGCGTTCCTCGACTGGCAGCACTGGGACTTCTACACGCGCCCACAAAAGCCGGTGAGCGTCAAGTACGTCTGGGACGCGCGCTACGACGGCGTTCAGCTTCCCGAAGAAAGAGACGACCGTGCTGACGATCCGCGCGCCGCATCGGCCGTACTACTGGCGCGCGACCGTGCTCGATCGCTTCGACGGAACGCGCTGGCTCGAAGCACGTGTGGCGCGAAACTCCCAGCCAGCGCCGGCAGCTCGAACTGCCGGCTGCGGCGCGACCGGGCGAACCTCGTCCGGCAGGAGGTCACCGTCGCCGCCCTCGAGGACAACCACGTGATCGGAGCAAGCATGCCCATCTCGAATGATCTCCGTAGCCGCGCGGCCTACGAAGGGCAGGGGGTCGCGCTGGCGATCGGCGGGCTGCACCGCGGCGAGCACTACGCGGTCTGCGAGCTACGCGCCGCAGCCGACTCCGGAGGAGCTCGTGCGCGTGAAGGCGGCTCGTATCCAGAGGCCCTCACCCGACCCAGGCGCGAGCTCGACGTCGCGCCGGGAGTCACCGCGCTGCCCTTCGGAACGCCGGGCCGGGACGGCAAGCTCTTCGCCTCTACTGACCGGGCGATCTGCATGCCGTACGCGGACATGTTCCGAGCGCGCGGCAGGTCGTCGCCGGCGAGACGAGCTCGCCGTACGCGGCGGTCGTCGCGCTCGAAGCCTGGTTCAGGTCGACCGGCGGCTTCACCTACTCGGAGCAGCCCGGCAGTGCTCCCGGACTGCCGCCTCGTCGGCTTCGTCGCCGGTCACGAAGACCGGCTACTGCCAGCACTTCGCGGAGCGATGGCGTTGATGCTGCGCCTGCTCGGGATTCCGGCGCGCGTCGCCGCGGGCTTCGTGCCGGGGCACTATCACGACGACTTCTGGCAGGTGACCGACCACGACGCGCACACGTGGGTCGAGGTCTGGTTCCGCGGGTACGGCTGGCTCCCGTTCGATCCGACGCCCGGGCGCGGGCCGGCTTGCCGGGACGTACAGCTCGACATCGCTCGGCTTCAACGCGCAGAGCGCGAGAAGTTGCTCGCGCTCGTCGTGCGCGGAGAGCGTGTTCGGACGCGGCGGCGCGTCAGGTGTGCTCGCCCACGACTCCGACCGCCGGACTCCACGCTCCACCGGCGACCTGCCGCTCGGGATCGGAAGTCCCGTCACCCCCGAGCCGAAGAAGCGCTCGCCAAGCCTGTCTGTTCTTCCTGTTTCTGCTCGGCGAGCGGCCTGGCCGCGGTCATCGTCCTCCTGAAGACGGCGCGGCGGAAGCTTCGTTACCTCACGCGTGATCCCCGGCAGATCGCGGTCGCGTGCGCACGCGAGCTCGCCGAGTTTCCTGCACGACCAGCGGGTCCCCGCCGGAACAGGCTGCGACCTTCCACGAGCTGGGCGGCACCGTGTCCGCGACGGCTGGGCGTCGACGCGAGCGGCTTCGCGCGCGCGGCGACCGCTGCGCGCTACGGACCTCCCGCGCAGGCGAACACGGCTGCAGCGGCTGCGCACGCAACCGAGCTCCGCGACTTGAAGCGCCGGCTTCGCACGCAGCCTCGCGACGTTCGATCGCGCGCGCGGTCTGTTCTCCGTTCGTTCGCTCGGGCTGGGCTAGGGTCGTGGACGCCGTCGTGATGGCGGCGGGGGAGGGGACGCGTCTCCGCCCGCTGACCGAGCGTTGGCCGAAGCCGGTGCCTGCCGATCGACGGGCGTCCAGTGCTCGCGACGCCTTCTGCGCGAGCTGGCAGCTGCGGAGCTTCACCGTGTCTGGCTCGTCACCGGTCACCTCGCGGAACAGGTCGAGCGGCTGGCGGGAGACGGGTCGGGGTTCGGCGTCGAGGTGCGGAGCGTTCGCGCAGCCGGCCCCTCTTGGCTCCGCGGACGCGGTGCAGCGCGCACTCGCGGCGGGCGCAGCAGAGCCACTCATCGTCACTGCGGCGGACACGCGTCTTCCGGCGCGGGCGATCGTCGCCCGGTTTGCGCGACGAGTTCACCGCGGCGAAGGCGGCCGGCGCGGTCGCTGTCCGCACCGACCCGCCGCCGGGCCCGGGACGCCATGCCGATCCGCCGTAGCGCCGGGCGCGTCTGGCCATGCATCGAGACGAGGACCCGGCGAACCCGTGGTCGGCGCGCGCCACTCTGGGGAATCGGCCCGGAGGTTGCGAAACGGCTCGGCCTCGACCGGCCCCCCTACGAGCTCGGAGACGCCTTCCAGTCGGCGATCGACGACGGCGCGAGACGGTTATCTCGGTCGAGATCGGGAAGACCCGCGATTTGACGTATCCGCTTGACTTGGTGGAGGAGAATTTTCCCTACCTGCGAGGCGACATGAGCGAGACCTACGACCTCTATCAGCAAGGACGCGCGCATCTGAAAAGGGCGCGCCGCGCAGGCGACCGTCGCACTCGAGAAGGCCAAGCGGCGCGAGCCGCAAAGGCGTCGATTCGTGAGGCGCTCGGGATCGCGTACCTGCGGATCCAGCGCTACGAGGAAGCCGAGGCAGGAGTTCCGGGTGATGCTCGAGCTGTCACCGGACGACCACTACGCCCACTACGCGCTCGGCCGCGCCCTCGAGAAGCAGGGCAAGCAAGCGGAGGCGAACGGCCACTACAAGCTGGCGAGCTCCCTCCGCCCACAGAACGAGCATTACGCCTCGCGCATCCTCGACCTGGACCACGAGACGAGGACGGACCGCGGACACCTCCGAGTAATCGGCGCAGATTCGGCGCAGCCGCGTCGAGCCCTGGGTGCGCAATTCAAACGTAGCGCTCGAACGCAGTGGGTGGTAGGTGAACACCCCACCCGGGTGGGGCCGCGCGCGCGTACCTCAGACGGGTCGCAGGACTCGAAGACGGGTCGCGGCGCAAGCGCGGGCGGTCCGGCGTGCGCGATGATGCCCGCACGATGCGGGCCGTTTGCCAGCGCGTATCCGAGGCACGCGTCAGGGTCGATGGGGGAGTCGTGGCAGAGATCGGCGCCGGGCTTGTCGTGTTGCTCGGCGTGGCGCGGGGTGAGCACCGACGTTGACGGCAACTGGCTTGCCACCAAGATCGCAGCGCTACGGATCTTCGAGAACGAGGAGGGCAAGTTCGATCCGGAGCCTCCTCGATGTCAACGGCCGCGCGCTCGTCGTGAGCCAGTTCACCCTCATCGCCGATACACAGAAGGGCAATCGGCCGAAGCTTTTCCGACGTCGGCGCCGCCAGAGGAGGCCGGAACTGCTGCTACGACCGCTTCTGCGAGGCCCTCGCCGGCCAGGGAGTCGATGTGGCCGCGGGGCGTCTTCGGGGCCCGGATGGCCGTCGAACTCGTGAATGACGGGCCGGTCGACGATCGTCCTCGGCTGAGGTCGGCGTCCAAGCCAGAGGCTGCTATCCTGCAAACACCACATTTCGAGCGGTTTTCGAAGTGGGCCTGCGGGCCCATTTTTTGTGACAGGGAACGGGTTTTGGCACCGACACACGACAAGGAGAGGCAGCTGACCCGCGGAGATCGCCCCGAAGGTCGAAGGCGCCCTGCCGGGACCGAGGTGCTCGCGGTCGAGCTGACGAGCCCCGAGCGCTTCACGGTCTTCGTCGACCACGTCCAGGGCGTCGACCACGCGCTCTGCGAGCGCGTGACGTCCGTCCTGCGTGACTACCTGGGCGACTACTCGGTCGATGTCTCGTCGCCCGGCCTCGAACGGCCGCTCCGCAAGCCTGCGCACTTTCGCGACGCCGTCGGCCGCCGCGTCGCGCTGCGCACCGACGAGCGCAAGCCGCGTCCGCGGCGAGGTCGTCGCGGCCGGCGAGCGCGCCGTCACCGTCGAGACCAACGGCGAATCCGTGGACATCCCGTATGACGCGATCGTGCGGGGCAACCTGATCGAGGAAGCGGGGAAGAGATGAGCCAGGAAATCGTCGAGGCCGTACGAGACATCGAGCGCGAGAAGGGAATCGAGAGCGGCACGCTCGTCGCGGCGCTCGAGGACGCGCTGCTCGCCGCCTACAAGAAGATGCCCGGAGCCGCGCGGCACGCGATCGTCGAGATCGACGACGCAGGGCGACTTCCGCGTCTTCGCGGTCGAGCTGCCGCCGGACATCGAGGAGCGCCTGATCGACGAGGCCCGCGAGCGCAAGCTCGAGGAGCTCGAGGCAGCTCGAGGTCGAGACCGGCGAGCGCTCACACACGCTCATCTCCGACGACGACCTCGACGTCGACTGGTCGCGACGTCCCGGAGAACCTGATCAAGCGCGAGGACGTCACGCCGGAGAACTTCGGCCGCATCGCCGCGCAGACCGCGAAGCAGGTGATCCTGCAGCGCATCCGCGAGGCCGAGCGCGCGATGATGTACGACGAGTACGTCGACCGCGTCAGCGAGGTCGTGACCGGAATCGTCCAGCAGGCCGGCGACCGCAACAACGTGCTCGTCGACCTCGGCAAGGTCGAGGCGCTGCTGCCGCGCTCCGAGCAGGTCGACGGCGAGCGCTACGAGCAGGGCTCGCGCATCAAGGCCGTCATCACCGAGGTTCGCTCGGGCACGAAGGGGCCGCAGGTGATCCTGTCGCGCCGCGATCCCGAGCTGATCAAGACGCTCTTCGAGCTCGAGGTGCCGGAGATCGCCGACGGCCTCGTCGAGATCCGCGGCGTCGCCCGCGAGCCCGGCTACCGCTCGAAGATCGCCGTCGAGTCGCACGCCCAGGGCGTCGACCCGGTCGGCGCCTGCGTCGGCCCGCGCGGCTCGCGCGTGCGCATGGTCGTCTCCGAGCTCCGCGGCGAGAAGATCGACATCATCCCGTGGAACCCGAGCCGGCGCGCTTCGTCGCGAAGGCGCTGTCGCCCGCGCGCGTGCGCGAGGTCTTCGTCGACGACGAGACGAAGGAGGCGACGGTCATCGTCCCCGACGACCAGCTCGCGCTCGCGATCGGCAAGGAGGGCCTCAACGCCCGCCTGGCCGCGCGCCTGACCGGCTGGAAGGTCGACATCCAGTCCGACACCGAGTTCGCTCAGGCCGAGGCCGCTGCCGCGTACGGCGGCGGCGACGAGGGCGAGGAGTTCACGGGTCGCTGCTCCGCGGTGCTCTCGAACGGCAAGCGCTGCCCGAACGAGGCGCTGCCCGGCTCGCGGTACTGCGGGCTGCCGGCTCATCAGGAGCTCGCGCTCAGGACACCGGCGACGACGTCGAGCCGATCGTCGCCGAAGCAGACCGAGCTCGAGGCGATCGCCGACGCGGCGCCGCCCGACGCGAGAGCATCGGCCCGGAAGCCTGGCCGAGCGTGCCGGAGGAAGTCGACGCGATCGATTCGGCGACGATCCGTTGACGGTCGCGGCCACGGACGGGCGCCGACGTTGACTCGAGCAGAACGCCGAGCAGGTGCCGGCGGGGATCCCGGTCGAGCCACTGACGCCTGACGACGGCGCGACGAGGAGCATCCGCCAGCTGCGTGACCGAGCCGATCAGAAGCTGCATCGGCTGCGGGCGAAAGGCCCCGCAGGGCGAGCTTCTGCGGTTCGCGGCGGCGGACGGCGCAGCTCGTCCCGGCGACCACGGATGCCCGGTCGCGGCGCCTATACCTGCCGTCGGCTCGCCTGCTTCGAGCGGGCGTCTCGCGCGCGGGCGTTCAACCGCGCGCTACGGCAGACCGTCCGGGTCGATCAGGAACTGACATCCCTCTACACTTGAGCATCTGATGGCGAACGAATCCGGCTCAAACAGACCAAATCGGCCCGATGCGGCCCCGCCAGGGCGGCGCAGGCCAGCGCCGGAAGCGCCGCGTCGTCATCGACAACGCGGCGGCACGTCCCCGCGACGCGCGCCAGCAGCAGCGCGAGCGCGAAGCCGTCACGCCCGAAGACGCCGCGCGAGGTCGCTCCGATCACCGGGCCGATCACGGTCGAGTCCGGCGTCACGCGTCCGCGATCTCTCGCAGGCCCTCGGGGTTCCGGCGCCGAAGATCATCATGTTCATGATGGGCCTCGGGAAGGCCGTGACGATCACGCAGACGCTGGCCGACGACGAGGTCGAGCTGATCGCCGCCGAGCTCGCGCCCGAGCGCGAGTTCACGATCAAGCACGCGGCGGACGAGGACGAAGAGCCGGAGAGCTACGAGGACAGCGAGGCCGACCTCGCGCCGCGTCCACCGGTGGTCACGATCATGGGGCACGTCGACCACGGCAAGACGACGCTGCTCGACGCCATTCGCAAGACCTCCGTCGTCGACACCGGAAGCGGGCGGGATCACGCAGCACATCGGCGCGTACCAGGCCGAGCACGACGGTCGCAGGATCACGTTCCTCGACACGCCGGGTCACGAGGCCTTCACCGCGATGCGCGCCCGCGGCGCGAAGGTCACGGACATCGCGGTTCTCGTCGTCGCCGCCGACGACGGCGTGATGCCGCAGACGAAGGAGTCGATCTCGCACGCGCGGGCGGCCGACGTGCCGATCGTCGTGGCGGTCAACAAGATCGACGTTCCGGACGCCGATCCGAACCGCGTGCGCAGCGAGCTGTCGACGGAGGGCCTGCAGCCCGAGGAGTGGGGTGGGACGACGCAGTTCTCGGACGTCTCCGGCGAAGCGAGGCGCAGAATCTCGACGACCTGCTCGAGAAGGTGCTGCTCGTCGCGGACGCCGAGCTCGAGCTGACCGCGAAACCCGAACGCCGAGGCCTCCGGCCCGATCATCGAGTCGCGACTCGACGTCGGCCGCGGTCCGGTCGCGACGATGCTCGTCCACCGCGGCACGCTCCGCGTCGGCGACGCGATCGTCGCCGGAGACGCCTGGGGCAAGGTGCGCGCGCTCTACAACTTCCGCGGCGACAAGGTGAAGGACGCCGGGCCGGGCGACCCGGTCGAGATCCTCGGCTTCGACAAGCCGCCGCCCGCCGGCGAGCTCGGACGCGTCGTCGAGAACGAGCGGCGCGCGCGCGAGCTTGCGAACGCGCGCGGCGAGCGGCTGCGCCGCGAGCAGCTCGCGCAGGGCTCGCGAGGCGTCTCGATCGAGGAGCCTCTTCGAGCAGATGCAGGCCAGGCGCGATCCAGGACCTCGAACCTCGTCCTCAAGGGCGACGTCGTCGGCTCGGTCGAGGCGGCAGTCTCGGAGCTCGGCGAAGATCCAGCACCCGGAAGTGCGCGTCAACGTGATCCACCAGGGCGTCGGCGGCATCACCGAGGGCGACATCATGCTCGCCTCGGCGTCCGGTGCCACCGTCGTCGGCTTCAACGTCCGGCCGAACGCCGAAGCGCGCGCGCTGCGCCGAGCGCGAGGGCGTCGAGATCCGCACGTACCGCGTCATCTACCAGCTGACCGAGGACATCGAGCAGGCGCTCGTCGGCATGCTCAAGCCGGTCGAGACCGAGGAGACGCTCGGCGAGGCCGAGGTGCGCGCGCTCTTCAAGGTCTCGCGGCTCGGCACGATCGCGGGCTGCATGGTCACGAGCGGCGTCATCCGCCGCGGCGCGCAGGCACGCGTGATCCGCGACGGCACGGTCATCCACGAGATCGACGATCACGCAGCTCAAGCGATTCAAGGACGACGCGCGCGAGGTCGCCGAGGGCTTCGAGTGCGGAATCCTGCTCGACGGCTTCAACGACGTGAAGGAAGGCGACGTCATCGAGGCCTTCGAGACACGCGCGGTCGAGCGGACGACGCTCGAGCGAGCCGCCGGCACCGCCGCTCCTAGCGCGCCAGAAGCCCGGTCATGGGCACGGGCTACGTCGGCATTCTCGAGCGTCGAGCTGCACTTCCCGAAGGCGGGCTCGCTCAAAGGCAAGCGCAAGTACGTCAAGTCGGCGAAGGCCCAGCTCCAGAACCGCTTCGGAGCCTCGGTGGCAGAGGTCGATCACCACGAGCTCTGGCAGCGAGCGCGCCTCACGCGTCTCGTGCGTCACGCGGGAATACCGCGAGGCGGAGCACCTGCTCGACGACGCGCGAGCGCTACCTGGCAGGTCAAGACTTCGAGCTCGTCCGCAGCGAACGCGACATCGTGACGCTCGACTAGAGAATGCCCTGCAGCGATCAGCGCAGCGCCGGCGACGAGGAGCACGAAGCCGACGGCGCGAAGCAGCTGCCGCTCATCCAGGCGTCCCGTGAGCCGCGCACCGAGGATCGAGCCGGGCACGGAGGACGCCGCGCCGACGGCGAGCAGCGTCCAGTCGACACCACCGGTCAGGTGGCCGAGCAAGCCGGCGACGCCGAGGCAGAACCCGACGGCGGCGTTCGTCCCGACGGCCCGGAACGCATCGGTCCCGATGAAACGGAGCAGCGCCGGCAGTCTCAGCGCGCCGAGGATGAGTCCGACGAATCCGCCGAACAACCCGATCACCGCTCCGGTCAGACGACCGCCGCTCGTGCGCTGACCGCCTCGCCCGGCGCTCCGTCCGGACGGCTTTCGGACGAAGCAGGTCGATCCCGAAGACGAGCAGCGTCACGCCGATCGCGACCAGCAGCGCATCTGCCGGCACCTGCGCCGGACACGAAGCCGCCGACCACTGCTCCCGCCATCGAAGGCGGCGCCATCCAGGCGAAGAGGCGCCAGTCGATGCGGCCTGCGCGGATGTGGGTCACGGCAGCAGCGAGGGCTGACGACGGCCGAGATGCCGATGTTCGCCCGGCGCCCGCCGCCGGGCTCGAGGCGGCGAGGACGACGACCGGGAGGCGGATGTTCCCGAGCATGAGGCCAACGAGGCCGCCCGCAAGCGCAGTGACGAAGCACCAGAGTCCGACGGCGACGAGGATGAGGGCGTCCAAGTCGCTTGAATATCCCCGATGACAGATCGCATGCGTCGCGTGAACGAGTCGGTCCGTCAGGTTCTGTCGGAGGCGATCGGGCAGCTCAAGGACCCCGGATCGGCTTCGTGACGATCACCGGGTGTGGATACCTCGGCGGACCTCCGGCACGCGCGGCGTCTTCGTGTCCGTGCTCGGCGCCGAACGAAAGCGCGTGCAGACGCTCGCGGGCCTCGCAGGCCGCCCATGCCGTTGCTGCAGGCGCAGCTTGCGCGCGAGCTCCGCATGAAGCGGACCCCGCAACTCGCGTTCGAGTACGATCCGTCGGTCGAACGCGGGGTCCGCATGACGAAGCTGATCGATGAGCTCGCCCCAGACGACAGCGAGTGACCTGGCGGCGGTCGCGGACGCGATTCGCGACCACGACCGCGTTCGTCCTCACGACTCACGAGAACCCGGACGGCGATGCGCCTCGGCTCGCTGCTCGCCGCGAAGCTCGCACTCGAGCAACTGGGCAAGGACACCGTCATGGTCCTGCACGGCGACGCGCCGCTCCCGAGGCGAGTACGCGTTCATGCCGCTCGGCGACCTGCAGCGGCGCTGGCCGCGACGACGTCGTCGGAGCGTGTCCTGCTCGCCGTCGACTGCGCGAACGAAAGCCGGATCGCCGATCCCGAGGTGCTTCGGTCGCGTGCCGCTCTCGATCGACGTCGACCACCATCACGACAACACGCGGTTCGGCCGGATCAACCTGATCGTCGCCGACGCCTCGTCGACGGGCGAGGTGCTCGCGCGATCTCTTCCGCGAGCTCGACGTCGAGCTGACCCCGGACATCGCCGAGGCGCTCTACATCGCGCTCGTCACCGACACCGGCCGCTTCCAGTACACGAACACGACGCCGAAGGCGCTGCGCCTCGCGGCGGAGCTCGTCGAGGCCGGAGCCGACGTCCACCGCGTGTTCCAGGGCGTCTACGAATCCGTTCAGTTCGCCAAGCTGAAGCTGCTCGCGCGGGCGCTCGAACGGGCGAGCGTCTACGAGGGCGGACGGATCGTCGTCTCGTATCTGCTCGCGCACGGATTTCGCCGAGGTCGGCGCCGCCGAGCCTTACTCGGAGGGGATCATCGACTTCCTCCGCGCGGTCGAGGGCGCCGACATGGCGGTGCTGATCCGCGAGCCGCCGCGCCAGGACGGCCCGATCGCGGCGCGGTGAGCCTGCGCGCGAGCATCGACGAGCTCGACGTGTCGGCGATCGCCCGCAAGTCGGGACGGAGGCGGCCACCGGCAGGCGGCGGGCTTCTCGAGCGAGGCCTCGATCGAGGAGATCACGGACTTCGTGCGCCGGGAGTTCCTTGCCTCCTCGCGCGCTTAATCCGGCAGGCATCGTCCTCGTCGACAAGCCGGCGGGGCCGTCGTCCTTGCGATCGTCGCCGAGCTGCGCCGACAGACGGGTGCGCGTACCGGCCACGCGGGAACTCTTGACCCATTCGCCACAGGTCTGTTACTGCTGTTGTCTGGTTCGGCAACTAAGCTTGCTCCATGCTTCGTCGGCCTGGACAAGCGCTACGTGACGGACATCGACCTCACGGCGCGCGACCGTCGACCGGAGATCCTGGAGGGCGAGGTCGTCAGAGCGGCTGAGGCGCCGACCGGAGGAGAGCTGCGAGCGGCGGCTCGCGGGCCTCCGCGGTGAGATCGAGCTGCCGATCCCGCCGCCTCGGCAGTGAAGATCGGCGGTGAGCGCGCGCTACAAGCTCGCCCGGCGCGGCGTCGAGGTCGAGATGCCGCTGCGGCGCTCGCGGGTCGATGCGCTCGACGTCATCGCGTATACGGGCGAGGAGGTACAGCTCGACCTCCGCGTCAGCTCGGAACCTACGTGCGGGCGATCGCAGACGCACTGGGCGGACACTGCCGGACGCTGCGCCGCACGAGATCGGTCCGTTCTCGGTCGACGAGGCCGATCCCGACTCGCTTCATTCCGGCCGATGAGGCGCTGGCTCGGCTGTGAAGGTCGCGCGGCGCCCGGAAGAGCTCGCAGTCCGACCGAATGCGTCGCCGCCGATCGGCAGCTTCGACGGAGTGCATCTCGGCCATCGGCGCGTGCTCGAGACCGCCTTCGCGCGCGGGAGCGCCGGTCACGGTGGTCACGTTCTGGCCGCATCCCCGGCTGGTGCTCGGCAACCAGCGTGGAGCTGCTCTCGACGCTCGAGCGCCGCATCGAGCTGCTGGAGGACGCGGGCGTCGACGAGGTGCTCGTCGTCGAGTTCACGCCGGAGCTCGCGGCGCGCGAGCCGGCGGAGTTCTGCCGACATCATCCTGCGACAGATCGGCGCCGAGGTGATCGTGGTCGGCGAGAGCTTCCGCTTCGGACGCGCGCGCAGGCGACCCGCGCACTGCTGGCGAGAGCTCGGCTTCGACGTTCGCATCGGTGCCCGACGCTTCCCGGGGTCTCCTCGACCAGCGATCCGGAGCCTGCTGCGGGAGGGCGACGTCGTGGGGCGGCACGGCTGCTCGGTCGCCCGGCCGAGATCGACGGCACCGTCGTGCTCGGGGACCAGCGCGGCGGAACGCTCGGCTATCCGACGGCCAACCTCGCCGTCGCTCCGGAGCTCCTCGTCCCGGCCTACGGCATCTATGCCGGGTGCTGCGCTTGGCCACCGCGCCGCGATCTCGATCGGCGTCAACCCGCACTACGGCGGAGACGAGCGGCGGATCGAGCCGCATCTCCTCGACTTCGAGGGTGATCTCTACGGGCAGCGCCTCGTCGTCGAGCTCTGGCAGCGCCTGCGGGACGAGCGGGCGTTCTGGAGCGAGGAGAGAGCTCGTGGGTCAGATCACGCGCGACGTCGCCGAGACGCGGCCGCCGAGCGACCGGCGTGAGCGCGAGACAGGTTTCGTCCGCCGCCGGCATTTCTCTGAACGTGCAGATCGAGCCCGAAGCGGCCGAGCTCGTCCGTTGCATCGCCTGCCACCGGCCCTACGAACCCGCGCTGGCTGCGGGGATAGCTCCCTCGGGGACGGCTGCCCGGAATGCGGTGGAACCGCCTGGCTGGCGGTGCGCGTCCCGGTCGACCAAACCATACGTCTTTCGAACAGTAAGAGTCTCGGCAGGAGCGGTACGCAAGTTTCCGCAGAGAGCGGGAGTCTTCTTTGCACGTGGAGTCGGACTCGGGAGACGAATCGTTGAACCTCACAGTGCTCGAAAGCGTGCGCTGTCTCGAGTGCGTGGCGCGGTCTACGCAAAACCGACGGGCGGGGGAACGGTTCGCGCGAACCCCGGCTGTCCGGACTGTGGGCTACGTCGGTTGGGTCGCGTGCCGACCCAGGCAGGCGCCTTCAGCGAAGCACTGTCTGCCGCGCCACTTCGACGCGGGATCGGCTGCCGCACCCGCACGGCTGACGACGCTGACGCCGCCGAAATAGTGGTGAGGTGCCGGCCAGCGCCGAACGCGTGCGGCCGCGGGCCTCGAGCTCGTCGAGCGCCAGCGTCGTCGACGCCGGGCTCGGCATGAACGACGCTCGGGGCGGGATGGAACCGCGGCCGTTCGACGGCGGCCGCAGCCGACCGGCCCTCGTCGAGGATGCTCGCGACAACGCCGAGCAGAGCGGTGCGCAGGCGACGTTCCACCCGGCCGCGCCACCGGCGAGCGCACAGGCCCTGCTCGTCGAATGCCAGCAGGGGCGCCATCATGCTCTGCATCCTCGATCCGGGGACAAGCCGGCCGCGCAGCAGGTCTGCCTCGCCGAGCATGCTGTTCAGGTGCAGAGTCGCGGCCGGGCAGGAAGTCGCCGAGCCGAGACCGAGGCTCGACGTGACGACGCACGCGTTCCCGTCGCGGTCGACCACGGTGACGTTCGTCGTGTCACCGTCGCAAATCGACGGCGCTCGCGAAGACGTCGACGAGCGCCAGCACCCGCCCGGTCTCGTCGAGGCCTTGCAGCTGAGGCAGACGCGGCATCGTCTCAGGAGCATGCCCGACAGACCGCCGCGCGTCGTCGACGACGCCACGCGATAGGCGACTTCGACGGGATCGTCCCAGCGCGGCTCGTACGCCGTCGAGGTCCGTCGCGAGTGAGCAGTCCGCCGCGCTCCGCGACGAGGGCAAGCAGCTCCGTCGCGAGCGAGCCGCGGTAGACCGCCGCAGGATCGGCGGCCAGCTCATCGAGCACGCCGACCAGCCCGGGCTGCTCGAGCCGCCCGCCTGCCTGTAGCAACTCGCCGTCCGGCGCAGTAGATCTCGGCGCCCTCGTTCATCGTCATCACAGGCGCCAGCATCGCGAGGCAGGCGGCATGCGCCGGCGGGAAATCCACGCCGTCTCGCGCGAGGCGGAGCCGCCGGCTCCACGAGCTGCTGCCAGGGCAGCCGTCCGTGCTCGCGCGATAGAGCCTCGAGACCGGCGGGCAGCCCGGGACCGCGCACGAAGCCGGACCGACGGCGTAGTGGACGAGCTCGGCGCCGAAGGGACGTCGAGGTGGATCAGCTCTGCGTCCGCGGCTCCTCGCCCAACGCCGGGCACGGCGACGAAGCAGTCGAGATTGCGAACGCGTCCGGTCGCGCGCTCGAAGTAGATCGCGTGGCCGCCGCCGAGCAGTCCCGTCATCACCGTCTCGGCGACGCATGACGCGAGCGACGCGGCCACCGCGGCATCGGCCGCGGTTGCCGCCGGTCCTCCAACATCATCTATCCCGCAGCCACCGTCGCCGGATGGCCGCCCGCTACAGCCGCCTGCATCGCGACGAGAAGCTATCGCGCCCGTGCCCGTGCGCGGTCGGTAGGTTGAAGGCGTGGTGGATGCAGGCGCAGCGCTGCCGCTGGTGCACGCCCGCGGACTGGTCAAGCGTTTCGGCGAGCTCGTGGCCGTCGACGGCGTCGACTTCGACGTCCAGCGCGGCGAGGCCTTCGGCTTCCTCGGGCCCGAACGGCGCCGGCAAGACGTCGACGATGCGAATGATCGGGTGCGTCTCGCCGCCGTCGGCGGGACGCTCGCGCATCCTCGGCCTGGATCCCGGTCACGAACGGGCGCTGACATCCGCGCGCGGCTCGGCGTCGTGCCGCAGCAGGACACGCTCGACATGGAGCTGACTGTCCGCGAGAACATCATCATCTACGGCCGCTACTTCGGCCTGCCGCGCGAGCGAGCTCGGCAGGCGTGCCGACGAGCTGCATCGATTTCGTCCAGCTGAGCGAGCGCGCGAACGACAAGGTCGAGCCGCTGTCGGGCGGCATGAAGCGGCGGCTGACGATCGCCCGCTCGCTCGTCAACGACCCGGAGCTGCTGCTGCTCGACGAGCCCACGACCGGGCTCGACCCGCAGGCGCGCCACACCGTCTGGGACCGGCTCTTCCGGCTGAAGCAGCGCGGCGTCACGCTCGATCCTCACGACGCACTACATGGACGAGGCCGAGCAGCTCTGCGACCGCCTCGTCGTCATGGACAAGGGCAAGATCGCCGCCGAGGGCTCGCCGCAGGAGCTCATCCAGCCGCTACTCCACGCGCGAGGTGCGTCGAGCTTCGCTTCCGCGCGGAGAACCGGCCGGAGGAGGTGGCGACCGAGCTCGAGTCGCGTCTGGACGGATTCGTGCGCAGGCTCGAGGCGCTGCCGGACCGCGCTGCTGCTCTACACCGACGACGGCGACGCCACCGCCTCGCACGTCCACGAGCTCGGTCTGCAGCCCGAGAGCGTCCTCGTCCGCCGCTCGACGCTCGAGGACGTCTTCCTCCATCTCGACCGGCCGAACCCTGGTGGACGATTGAGCAGCCGTCGCGCTGCCGCTCCGCGTCTTCGAGTACTGGCTGATGCAGTCACCGGCGCGTCTGGCGCGGCACGGCGATCACGAGCGTCGTCAACCCTGTCTTCTATCTCGGCGCGCTCGGCGTCGGGCTCGGGACGCTCGTGAACAAGTCCGCCGGCGACTCGCCTCGGCGTCCCGTACATCGACTTCGTCGCGCCCGGCATGCTCGCGGCGACGGCGATGACGATCGCCGCCGGCGAAGCGTCGTGGCCGGTGGTCGCGGTCGATCAGTGGACGCGGCAGTACTTCGCGATGCTCGCGACTCCGATCGGGACGCGCGACATCGTCGCTCGGGCATCAGCTCTGGATGACGGCGCGCGTCGCGATCGACGCAGTGCCGTCTACCTCGCGGTGATCGCAGCGTTCGGCGGAGTCAACTCGCCGCTACGGCATCCTGGCGCTTGCCTGCGGCGGTCCTGCTCGGTGCTGCGTTCACGACTCCGTGCTCGCGGCGTACGCGGCAACGCGTGAGAACGACGCTGCGTTCGTCCCGATCAACCGCTTCATCGTCGTCCCGATGTTTCTCTTCTCGGGAACGTTCTTCCCGGTGTCGCGGCTGCCGCTGCCGCTCGAGTGGCTGGCCTACGCGACGCCGCTCTGGCACGGCGTCGAGCTCTGCCGCATGTTCACGCTCGGCGACGTGCGACGTCGCTGCGGTCGCTCGGGCACGCGGCGTACCTCATGCTCTTCGTCGTGATCGGCTTCCATGTGCGCCGCAGCGCACGCTACGCGCAGAGGCTGCTCAAGTGACCACCGATCGCGTTTGCCGGCAGCCGGGGGCGCCTGCTCTTCGAGCGCAATCTGATGGTCTACCGCCGGGCGTGGATGGTCATCTTCTCCGGCGTCTTCGAGCCGCTCTTCTACCTCTTCTCGCTCGGGATCGGCCTGGGGCACTTCGTCGGCAAGGTGCCGGGCCCGGATGGTCAGCTCGTCGACTACGCGAGCTACGTCGCACCGGCGCTGCTCGCCTCCGCGGCCATGAACGGCGCGATCTACGACGCGACGAACGTGTTCTGGAAGCTGAAGTACATCGAGGACGTACGACGCGGTGCTCTCGACGCCGATCGGACCGGCGGACGTGGCGGTCGGTGAGACGGCGTGGGCGCTCTTCCGCGGGTTCCTCTACGCGATCTCGTTCATGGCCGTGGCCGGCGTGCTCGGGCTGATCGAATCGCCGCTGGGGTCTGCCTCGCGCTGCCCGGCGCCGTCGTTGATCGGCTTCGCGTTCGCGGGTATCGGCGTCGGCGGCGACGACGTTCATGCGCACGTGGCAGGACTTCGAGCTGATCGCGCCTCGTTCAGCTGCCGATGTTCCTCTTCTCGGCGACGTTCTTCCCGATCACGACGTATCCGGACGCGATCCAGTGGGTCGTCCGCTTCTCGCCGCTCTACCACGCGATCGAGCTCCTGCGCGCGCTCAACTCTCGGAACGGTGGGCTGGGCTCAGCTCGTGAGCGTCGCCTATCTGCGCGTCCTCGGGGCCGGCGGTCTGCTTCGTCGCCCAGCGCCGCCTCGGCAAGCTCCTGCTCAAGTAGTCGGATCGTTGCTACCCTGTCCGCCGACCGCAGCCGCGGCTTTCCGCCTACTTCCGGCGGATTGCTGGGACTGACGATACGGAGGTGAGATGGGCCTTACGAAGGAAGTCAAACAGGAGATCGTCCAGCAGCACGGGGCGAGCCAGACAGACACGGGCTCGACCAAGGTGCAGGTCGCGCTCCTCACGAAGCGCATCAACGATCTGACCGAGCACCTCCGTGCGCACCCGAAGGATCACTACTCGCGCCGCGGGCTGCTCAAGCTCGTCGGCCGCAGGCGGCGCTTCCTGACGCTATCTCCAGAAGCACGACCTGGAGGGATATCGGGCACTGATCAAGGAACTGGGGCTGCGCAGGTAGTCCCAGAAAGGTACGCCCAAGCCAGGCTGAAGTCTGGCACGGGATAAACGTGAGAGGGTGGAGATTCGAGCGAGCGCCGAGCGATTCCGACGCTGACTCGAGTCCCCACTCTCCCGACAAAGCAGAGTGGAGGACAACTGATGGCAATTGCCACTGAGCGCCGAGCCGACGTCAGCGTGACGATCGGCGGGCGCGAGATTACGTTCGAGACCGGCAAGCTGGCGAAGCAGGCGGACGGCTCCGTCATCGTCCGCTCCGGCGACACGATGGTGCTCGCGACGGCGCAGGGCCGGATGGAGCCGCGCGAGGGCGCGGACTTCTTCCCGCTCACCGTCGACGTCGAGGAGCGGATGTACGCGGCCGGGAAGATTCCCGGCGGCTTCTTCAAGCGCGAAGGGCGTCCGACGGAACGGGCGATCCTGACCGCACGCATGATCGACCGGCCGATCCGGCCGCTGTGGCCGAAGGGCTACAAGAACGAGACGCAGGTGATCTGCACGGTGCTGAGCGCCGACCTGATCACCGCGCACGACATCCTCTGCATCAACGGCGCCTCCGCGGCGCTGATGCTCTCGCCGATGCCGTTCATCGGCCCGGTCGGGGCCGTGCGCATCGCGATCATCGACGGCGAGCTCGTCGTCAACCCGACGCTGCCGGAAGTCGAGGAGCACAAGGAGCTCGACCTGATCGTCGTCGGCACGCCCGACGGCGCTCACGATGGTCGAGGCCGGCGCGAACCAGGTCCGCGAGGAGAAGCTGCTCGAGGCGCTCGACCTCGCGCACGACGGAGATCAAGAAGCTCTGCGAGGCGCAGATCGATCTCCAGCGTCAGGCCGGCAAGGCGAAGTGGCTCGACGTCGAGCGTGACCGAGGAGGTCGAGCAGGAGTTCGGCGACAAGATCCGCGAGCGGATCAACGCCGACGGCCTGCGTGCCGCCGACGCCGTCGATCGAGGAGGCACTCGGCGAGCTGAGCATGGACTCGACCGAGGAGGACGTCCTCCGGCAGGTGCAGCGGAAGATGAGCCTGGCAGCAGTGCTCGAGCGGATCCGCCTCGAGGTCGTCGCTGCAGCCGGTGCGCGAGCAGTTCGAGAGCGATCTGCGGGCGCTCACCGACGCGGAGCAGGACTCGAAGGAGCTCAAGTCGGCGAAGCGCCAGCTGCTCTTCGACCGCATCATCGACACGGTCAAGCTGCCGTTCCCGGTCGGCCCGTCGGTCCGGCGAGGGCGAGGCGCGCCGTCGAAGGACTCGATGACGAAGCAGCTACGTCAAGAAGGCGGCCGAGGCGATCTACAAGGAGCTCGTCCGCCGCAAGATCGCGGTCGACAAGCACCGCCCCGACGGCCGCAGCCCCGAGGAGATCCGCCCGATCGAGTGCGAGGTCGGCGTCTCGCCGCGCGCGCACGGCTCGGGCCTCTTCACGCGCGGCCAGACGCAGATCATGTCGCTGCTGACGCTCGGCACCGCGAAGGAGGGCCAGCGGATCGACGACCTCTCGCTCGAGACCGACCGCCGCTTCATGCACCACTACAACTTCCCGCCCTACTCGGTCGGGGAGACCGGCTTCATGCGCGGCCCGAAGCGCCGTGACATCGGCCACGGTGCGCTCGCGCAGCGCTCGCTCGAGCCGGTGATCCCGCCGACGGACGAGTTCCCGTACACGATCCGCATCGTCTCCGAGACGCTCGAGTCGAACGGCTCGTCGTCGATGGGCTCGGTCTGCGGCTCGACGCTCGCGCTGATGGACGCCGGCGTGCCGATCAAGGCACCGGTGTCCGGCATCGCGATGGGCCTCGTCAAGGAGGGCGACGACTACGTCATCCTCACCGACATCCAGGGCGCCGAGGATCACCTCGGTGACATGGACTTCAAGGTCGCCGGCACCCGCGAGGGCATCACCGGCGCTGCAGATGGACATCAAGATCACCGGCGTCACGCAGGAGATCATGCAGGCCGCGCTCGAGCAGGCCAAGCGGGCGCGCGAGATCATCCTCGACAAGATGCTCGAGGCGATCCCGGAGGTCGCGCACCGAGCTGAACGAGAACGCACCGCGCATCTCGACCGTGAAGATCGACCCCGAGAAGATCGGCATGGTGATCGGCAAGGGCGGCGAGACGATCCGCGCGCTCGAGTCCGACCACGAGGTGCAGATCGACATCGAGGAGGACGGCACGATCCTCATCTACGCGACCGACGGGCACGAAGGCGGCGTCGGCGATCGCGGCGATCGAGGCGCTGACGAAGGAGCCCGAGGTCGGCGACGAGTTACCGATGCGAAGGTCGTGAAGACGACGCAGTTCGGCGCGTTCGTCGAGCTGAAGAAGGGCACCGACGGCCTGCTCCACGTCTCGAACGTCGGGCCCGGGCCGGGTCGGCCACATCGAGGACGTGATCAACCGCGGCGACATCCTCGACGTCGCTCGTGCAGGAGGTCGACAAGGCGCGCGGCCGGATCGGCCTCAAGCTGATCGCGAAGCACGAGAACGGCAGCACGGTCCAGCCCGAAGAGCTGATCGAGCGGGCGAAGGACGCACCGCCGCGCGAGCCGCGAGGAGCGCCCGCCGCGCGACGGCGATCGGCGCGGTGGTCGTGGCGGCCGCGGCGGCGGCGGCGGCCGTGGGCGGGACCGCGAGCGCAGCTAGGCTCGCACCGACAAGCAGACGCAGCGAGGGCGGCCGAGATGGCCGCCCTCGTCGTTTTCGGCGTCCCGTCTCGCGCGCGGAGCTGGCAGAGGCGGCGCGAAGTCGGCGCAGACGCGCGAACTCGGCATCGGTATCGTCGACGCGCGAGGGTGGCGGGTGTTCACCCCACCCTGAGGGTGGGGGTGGGCGGTCGCGCGCTGCTCCGGCTTAGGATGGCACTCGTGCTTCGGTTGCAGCACGTCACCTTCTCCCTGCGAGGACCCGGCGCGGGTTTCCGAGTTCTGGGCGGCGCTCCTCGGACTACGAGCGGACTGCCGCGGGGAGCAGCTGGCTTGCCGACCGATCCCCGCGGCGAGGGCACGCGGCTGCTCTTCAACGAGATGCCCAAGTCGGAGACGATCGAGGTGCCGATCCACCTCGACGTCAACGTGCCGGACCGCGAGGCCGCGCTCGATCGCGTGCTTCGAGCTCGGCGGCAGCCTGGTCGTGACGAAGTCGTTCGAGATTGGTGAGCTCGGAGACAGCACCACGATCATGCGCGACCCGGAAGGCAACGGCTTCTGCCTCCAGGATCCGCCGCAACACCGAACGCACGTACATCTGGCAACGTCACGTTCGCCTGTGCCGAGCCTCGAGGAGCTGGGGCGATTCTGGGCGATCGCGCTCGGCTGGCCCGACGAGGACATCGACGAAGCCATTTTTCCGGACAGTTCCGAGACGCGGGCGTGGGTGAGCCTGACATCAGCGGCTTCCACCTGGTGAAAGCGCCCGAACGGCAGCCGGCCTCGCTTCTACTTTCACCGGCGCGAGAAGTCCAGGCCCGAGTCGCTACCCGATGCATCTCGACTTCGCCACGGATGATCGCGAGGCGGAGATCGAACGGCTCGCTGCAGGCCGGCGCTTCCGTCGTCGAGACGAAGCAAGGGACAAACGTGACGTTCACGATCATGCGCGATCCGGAAGGAAATCCCTTCTGCGTCGGCTAGCGCGGCGCAGCGCAGGCTATGCTTCGGCTTCTCAACATCACGTTCTCCTGCAACGATCCCGAACGCCTCGCCGGGTTCTGGGCGACACTGCTCGACTACGAGGCCGCTTCCGCAGGGGACAGCTGGATCGCGACCGATCCGCGCGGTGAAGGGACGCGCCTCCTCTTCAACCGAATGGAGAAGTCGAGACCATCGAGGTGCCGATCCACGTCGACGTCAACGTTCCGGACCGAGAAGCCGGAGCTCAACCGGATCCTCCAGCTCGGCGGCCAGCTCGTCGAGACGAGGTCCGACAGCATCGGCGACTTCTCAGAGACGTGGACCGTGATGCGGGACCCGGAAAGAAACGGCTTCTGCATCCGAGTCGCCGCCGAAGACGCCGCCGCACCGCTACATCGGCAATGTCACGTTCTCTTGCGCGGAACCGCGGCAGCTCGGCGCGTTCTGGGCGGAGGCGCTCGGCTGGCCCGAGGAGGAGACATCGACGAGGGCTTTCGTGCAGCAGCTTCGCGTGACGCAGGTGTCGCCGAGCAGGACCTCAGCGGCTTCTACGCCACGCAGGCCGCCGAACGCCGGCAGACCGCGGTTCCTCTTTCAGCGGCGGGAGAAGTCGCGGCCCGCGAGCTACCCGATCCACCTGGACTTCGGCACCGACGATCGCGAGGCGGAGGTCGAGCGGCTCGAGCGGGCGGGCGCCTCGGTGGTCGAGACGAAGGCGGGCGCGAACCTCACCTTCACGATCCTGCGAGACCCCGAAGGGAACCCGTTCTGCGTCGGATAGCCCGGTAATCAGCCCGGGGAGGCGGCCGTCTCGCCCGGCCGGGATAATGCGCGGGTGCAGAAATACGTCCTCTCCGAGCTCGACTCGGGCGAGCGAGTCATCTCGGAACGGATCCCGAGTGTCCGCTCGGTCGCCCTCGGCTTCTGGATCGGCGCCGGCTCGCGGGACGAGACCGACGCCAAGGCCGGCGCCTCGCACTTCATCGAGCACCTCCTCTTCAAGGGCTCACGCGCCTACACGGCACAGCAGATCGCCGAGATCTTCGACGGCCTCGGCGGCGAGCTCAACGCGGCGACCTCGCGGGAGCACACGATGGTCTACGCGCGCGTTCCCGACGGGCACGTCCAGACCGCGCTCGACGTCGATGACCGACATGGTGTTCGCCCCGAGCTTCGGCGACCTCGACGCCGAGCGCGACGTGGTGCTCGAGGAGATCGCGATGTACGAGGACACGCCGCAGGAGCTCGTGCACGACCTCTTCTCCGAGGCGGTCTTCGGACGCCACGCGCTCGGGCGGCCGGTGATCGGCACCGCCGACGTGATCTCGTCGGTGACGAAGCGCGTCGCTCTCGACCTACCACCGGCAGATGTACGCCGGCGGGAACGTCGTCATCGCCGCCGCCGGGCAACATCGAGCACAACAAGTTCATCCGCATGCTGCAGCGGGCGCAGAGCCAGCAGCGGCCGCCGGCGGGAGGCCCGCGCGTCCGGCGGCCGCTCGTCAAGGCGCCGCCGCCCGGCTTTCGCTTCGCCAGAGAAGGACACCGAGCAGTACCACGTCTGCCTCGGCGCGCCGGGAATCGCGCGCTCCGACCGCCGCCGCTTCGCCGCTTCGATCCTCGACTGCGATCCTCGGCGGCTCGGCATCGTCGCGGCTCTTCCAGGAGATCCGCGAGAAGCGTGGCATGGCCTACTCCGTCTACTCGTTCGCGTCGCAGTACACCGACACCGGACTGGTCGGGATCTACGTCGGCACGCGCGAGGAGAACCTCGGGCCCTGTCGTGGAGATCGCAGCCGAGCAGTTGGCCGACATCGCCGCCGGCAACCTGCGCAGCGGAAGAGATCGCCCGCGCGAAGGAGAACCTCAAAGGACGGATCATGCTCTCGATGGAGTCGACGTCGAACCGGATGAGCAGGCTCGGGAAGTCGCTCATCACCGACACGCGAGCTGCTCTCGTTCGACCGGATCATCGCGGAGATCGAGGCGGTCGAGGCCGACGAGGTCGCAGAGCTCGCCGGGCTTCTGTTCACGCCCGAGAAGCTGTCGATCTCCGGCATCGGCCCCGAGCGAGCGGGTCTTTCGCGACGCGGCACGGCGGATCAACCCGGCGTGCTCGCCGCGCGCGGCGTGAAGACTCATCGCCTGAACGGGCGCGGCGGCAAGGTCGGCTCGCGTGCTCGGCGCCTGGCGCTCGGAGCCGGCCGGCCACGAGCTCGTCGACCTCGACGCGGCCGAGGCGATGATCGACTTCACGACGCCCGACGCGGTCGAGGCGAACGTGGGTGCCGCGCTCGAGCGTGGAGTCCCGTGCGTGATCGGTACGACGAGCTTCGACGAGCGCAGGATCGACGCACTCGCGCGGGAGCGGGGCTCGCCTGCTTCCACGCCCCGAACTTTGCGCTCGGCGCGGTGCTGATGATGCGCTTCGCGGAAGAGGCTGCGCGACACATGCCGCGTGCCGAGATCGTCGAGCTGCACAACGAGGCGAAGAAGGACGCCCCGTCCGGGACGGCGAAGGCGACCGCAGCGCCTGATCGGCGGAGACCCGACGATTCACTCGGTGCGCCTGCCGGGACTCGTCGCGCATCAGGAAGTGCTCTTCGGCGGCGACGGCCAGCTCCTGACGATCCGCCACGACACGCTTCTCGCGGGAGGCGTTCGTGCCGGGCGTTCTCCTTGCCCTCGAGCGGCTCGACACGCTGCCGCCCGGGCTGACCGTCGGACTGGACACGCTGCTCTGACGATCTCCCGTGTGACGGCCGCAGACCTGACGAGCTTCTGCCGCTCGTCCGTGCGTATTGCGACTTCTACGAGGTCTCACCGGCCGACGATGACCTCGCTCGCCGTCTCGCACGCGCTCTGATCGCAGACCCGGACCGGGAGGGCATCCAGCTGATCGCGCGCGACGACGGCGGGCACGGCGGTCGGCTTCGCGACGGTCTACTGGAGCTGGGACACGCTGAGCGCCGCGCGCGTCGGGATCATGCACGACCTCTTCGTTCAGCCAGACACGCGTGGAACGGGCGCCGCCGATCAGCTCATCGCTGCGTGCCTGGACGAGTGCCGGCAGCACGGCGCCGCGAAGCTCGGCTGGCAGACGGCTCGCGACAATGCGCGCGCACAGCGCGTCTACGAGCGGGTCGGCGCGACGCGCGAGGAATGGGTCGACTACTGGCTCAGCGTGCGGCCGTAACGCCGACCGGTCCGATTCGAGACCGAGGCTTTCGTAGAACGCGTGCGCGTCGTCCCGGCGCTCCGCCGTCGTCACGAAGAAGATGCCGCAACCCCGCGCCGTCGCCTCCTCCTCGACCGCTTCGACCAGCAGCCGGCCGATGCCTCGGCCGCGGTGCGACTCCGCGACGACGAGCGCACCGAGCTTGCCGGCCGGGCGTTCGTGCTCGATCGTCGGGGACACGTGCAGGTGGGCGAGACCGACCACCTCGCCGTCCACGTCGGCGACGACGACCCGGTCGCCGACGATCACGAGCCGCTCCAGACGTGAGCGTAACAGCGGCCCCCGCTGCGGGATAGCCGAGCTCTCCGAGCAGCTCTGCGATCGCGGCGGCATCGGCGGCCCGCGCGTCTCTGATCGTCGGCGGCACGCGAGTAGACTAGTGGCCGTGCTGGGCGAGGTTCTGACTGCGATCGTCACGCCATTCAAGGAGCGACGGCGCGATCGACTACGAACGCTTCCGCGAACTTGCGCAGCACCTGGTCGAGAACGGCTCCGACGGGATCGTCGTCGCGGGCACGACCGGGGAGAGCCCGACCCTCTCCGACGACGAGCGACTCGAGCTCTTCCGCGTCGCAGTCGACGCGCTCGGCGAGAGCGCGACGGTGGTCGCCGGAACGGGCACGTACTCCACTGCGCATTCGATCCACCTGACCCGCGCAGCGCACGAGATCGGCGTCGACGGCTTCCTCGTCGTGACGCCGTACTACAACAAGCCGCCGCAGCGTGGAATCGTCGAGCACTTCAAGGCGATCGCGGACGGCAGCGACCGGCCGATCGTCGTCTACAACATTCCCGGCCGCGTCGTCATCAACATCGAGCCGGAAACGATCGTCGAACTGGCGGAGATCCCGACAGTGCAGGCCGTCAAGCAGGCGAACGACGACCTTGCGCAGGCGGAACGGATCGTCGACGAGTCGGGTCTCGACCTCTACGCCGGCGACGACAACCTCATCTACCCGTTCCTCGAGCTCGGCGGCATCGGCGGCGTCTGCGTGCACACGCACGTTGTCGGGCCGCGCGTGAAGGCGATGGTCACGGCCTATCCGCGGAGGTGATGCGGACGACAGCCAAACGCATCGACGGCGAGCTCGCTCCGTCGTACGAACTGCTCAAGGTGCAGGGCAATCCCATCGCGATCAAGGCCGCGCTGAACCTGCTCGGCCACGAGCGTCGGTGGTCTGCGCCTACCGCTCGTCCCGGCGAACGAGAGCGAGATCGCGGCCGTCCGAGGCTGTCTCGAGCGGCTCGGAATCATGAGCTCCCGTCACCGCCTAGCTCCGGCCGGTCCGCCAGAGCGAGCCCGAGCTCGTCGAGCGAGTCGAGCAGCGCGAGCTCCACGTGACGCGGCGGCAGCTTCGGCGCCGCAACGACGAGGAAGCCGACGAGCGCGCTGTTGTCGCGCCGGAGTGGCAGGGCCGCGACGATCCCGTCCCGACCGAGCTCGATACCCGGCGCGACGATCGCATCGCGCCCGGATTCCGCCTCGCGCACGAGCCAGCCGGTCAGCGTTGCCGACGGAAGGAGGGTCGTCACCGCGAGCGTGCTCGACGGTCCCGCCGAGCCCGTCCTCGTCCCAGGACACGAGCCCGATCCAATCGTGCTTCCACGCGCGCCCGACGGTGTCGGCCAGACGCGCGAAGACGCGCGTTCACGCTCGTCGCCCGTGCCGAGCGCACGATGCAGCGCGGCGGCGACCCGCTCTGCACGCACGCTGCATGAGTGCGCGCAGGGCCAGCCCACGACGAGCGATGACGCCGCCCGCAACCGCGAGCCAGTTCTGAGCAAATCCGAGACCGGCGAGCGCGAGCACCGACGCCGCCGAGCGCGAGCAGCTCGGGTCGCTCCTTCAGCTCTCCGGGACCGGCGAGGTCGATCCTGTACTGCGTCGAAGCACCGCGGAGCTCGTCCAGCTCCGCGGCCGAGAGCACGGTGGCGAGGGTCGACGCCACGCTGCACCGCGACGAAGGCTCGTCGCGACCGTGGGGTGGAACTGCGTCCCGGCATTGCGCTCGATCTCCGTCAGCGCTGCCTCGTGCGAGAGCCCCGCGCGATAGGGGCGGTCGGTCGTCATCGCGTCGAAGCTGTCGGCGACGATCAGGAAGTGCGACGCGAGCGGGAGATCGTCGCCGCCGACGCCGTAGTAGCCCGCGCCGTCCATGCGCTCGTGATGAAGCTCGACCGCGCGCGCCTGCGCCGACACGAACTCGAAGCGCTGCAGCAGTCGAGCGGACAGCCGTGGATGGCGGCGCATCGCAGCCCACTCCGGCGCCGTCGAGGGTTCCCGTGCTTGCGCAGGAGCGAAGCGTCGACCGCCACCTTGCCGAGATCGTGCAGCCGACCCGCCCAGCGCAGCCGGTCGATCTCCGAGTAGGGCAGCTCCAAGGCGCGCGCCAGGCCGTCGACGTAACCGGCGACGCGTAGCGAGTGACGATAGGTCGACGGGTCGCGCTCGTCGACGATGTTGGCGAACGTCTCGAGCGCGCGAAGCGTCTCGCGCTGCAGGCTCTTCAGTCGCATGCTGCACCTGCTGGACCGCGATCGCGACCGGGACGAGCACGGACGACGTTCCAGGGATGGCCGATCGCCAGCAGAGCGAGCGTCGCGCCGAGACCCACTTCGCCGGCGCTCGGCGACGAGCCGCGGGTCGAAGGTCTCGTGACGGCGGACGACGTCGAGCAGCAGCGTGCGGACGGTGAGATAGGCGAGGCCGAGCGCGACGACGGCGATGAGGTCGTCCAGCAGACGCAAGCTGCCGGACGTCGCCGCCGGCGAGGCTCGAACGCGAGGCCGCCTGCAGCAGGCGGCGATCGCGCGTGGCGCTCGCATCGAAGACCATGGTCCGCACGGGAAGGCCCCGCGGAAGAGACCAACCGCGAGCGACGCCGGCGGCCGCGACCAGCGCGCCCGCCCACGGGCCGAGGACGATCACCGCACCGATCTGGATCGCGGCGGCAAGCCGGAAGCGCTCCCACTGCATCGGCTCGCGCGCGCGCTCGCGATCCGAGTCCTCGAAGAGCTCCACGAGGATGACCGCCGCCAGGAAGAGGGCGAACGCCGTGTGGGCGACGTCGGACAGCTTGGCGAGCGAGATCGCGAGCACGGCCGAGGCCGAGCCCGATCGTGGCCAGGAATGAGCGAGACGGCCGCATACGGCCCTATCGGCCAGAACGTGCCCCCGCTTAGACTGGAGGCCGTGATGGCTGATACCTGCAGGATCGTCGCCCTCGGGCGGCCTCGGCGAGGTCGGGAAGAACATGACCGTCTACGAGTGCGACGGCTCGATCGTCGTCGTCGACGCCGGGCTCGCCTTCCCGCGCGACGAGCACCTCGGCGTCGACCTCGTCCTGCCGGACTTCTCGCTACCTGCGCGAGACACGCCGACGCGATCAGGGCGGTCGATCCTCACGCACGGCCACGAGGATCACGTCGGCTCGCTGCCGTACCTCATGCGCGAGGTGCCGATTCCCGAGGTCTGGGCCACGCGGCTCACGCTCGGCCTCGTCAAGTCGAAGCTCGACGAGCACGGCCTGCTGCGCGCCGCGGAGCTGCGCGAGGTGCACCCGGACGACCCGCCCCGTGAGATCGGGCCCGTTCCGCATCTCGTTCGTCCGCATGGCGCACTCCATTCCGGACTCCGTCGCGATCGTGCTCGAGACGCCCGCCGGCCGGATCGTGCACACCGGCGACTACAAGCTCGACCACACCCCGGTCGACGGGCTCAAGACGGACGTCGGCACGCCTCGCCGACGCTCGGCAACCAGGGCGTCGACCTCATGCTCGGCGACTCGACGAACGCCGAGCGTCCCGGCTTCACGCCGTCGGAGCGGATCGTCGGCGAGGCCTTCCGGCAGATCTTTCCGCTCCGCGCAAGGCCGGATCCTCGTCGTCGTCGTTCGCGTCGAACGTCCACCGCATGCAGCAGGCCGTCGACGTCGCCGTCGAGCTCGGACCGCAAGGTCTGCATCGTCGGGCGCTCGATGCGCAAGAACGCGAACATCGCGCGCAACCTCGGCTACATGGACGTGCCCGAAGGGGTGCTCGTGCGGCCCGTCGACCTCGACGAGCTCGCGCCGCACGAGCAGCTGATCCTCTGCACCGGGCAGCCAGGGAGAGCCGCTCTCCGCGCTGACGCGGATCGCCTACAACGACCATCCGGCGATTCACGTCGAGCGCGGCGACACGGTGATCATCTCGGCGAAGCCGGTGCCCGGGAACGAGCTGCGCGTGCACGACACGATCAACCAGCTCGCGAAGACCGGGGCGGAGGTGCTGCACCAGGAGATCGCGCCCGTCCACGTCTCGGGCCACGCCTGCTCGGAGGAGCTACGCACGCTTCTGGCCCTCGTTGCGACCCAGAGCGCGTGATGCCCGTGCACGGCGAGTTCCGCATGCTGGCTGCGCATGCGCAGCTCGCACGCGAAGCGGGAGTGCCCGCGGCGAACATCATCCTCGCCGAGAACGGCACGGTCGTCGAGCTGTCACGCGACGGCGTGCAAGGTGATCGACGAGGTCAAGACCGGCGTGTACGTTCGTCGACGGGCTCGGAGTGGGGGACGTGCACGACGTCGCGCTGCGGGACCGCCGGCGGCTGTCGGAGGACGGCGTCCTGATCGTCGTCGCGACGATCGCGGCGCGCGACGAACGGCAGCTCGGCGGGCCCGACCGAGCTGATCGCGCGCGGGTTCGGCGACGGCTCGGGCGAGCTGCTCGACGAGCTGCGCGAGGAGGCGGACCAGAGTTCTCCGAGGACCTCTTGCGCAACGACATCATCGAGATCAAGCTCCTACAGGAGCATCTGCACGATGAGCTCGGACAACTGGTCTACGACAGAACCCACCGCAGGCCGATGATCCTCCCGGTCGTGGTAGAGGTCTGAGTGTGCCACCATTCGCGCCAGAGAGCCCGGCTGGGCCGACGTGCTGGAAGACCACGCGGCGGAGTGGGCGACCGGCGCGACGCCTCGTCGGCCAGCTCGGCGCGTGCGAGGCCGCGGCGCTCGCGTTCTGCCGCCTGCTCGAGCGCTGGGCGCGCGGCGACGCCTATCCGTCGACGGCAGGCGGCGCGTGACGCAGCCGCTGCGTCACGCGGCCGATCGCGCCGAGACCGCGCTGACGGGCCTCGACCATCCGCTCGACCGTTATCTGCTCGAGCTCGAGTCCGACCGCGCCGAAGGCCGGTCCTGGTACGGCGGGCCCGGTGCGGGCGAGCTGCTCGAGTGGGAGCCGGTCGCTGAAGCGCGCCGGCGTCAGCGCGAACCCGACACGCGTCGCGCAGGCGTACCTCGAGCTCGCCGTGCTCGTGCGCGCGCTGCAGGGTCTTGCGGACATGGCCCGGATCGACGCGGTGCCCGGACCGCTCGTCGCTCTGGGCCGGTCTCTTCGACCTCCGCGAGAACCTCGAGCGCGCGGCGGTCGACCTGCGCGCACTTGCCGCCTGAACGCTAACCGTCGTCGGGTCGATCAACCTCGACCTCGTCGCACGGGTCGAGCGCGCTCCCGCGACCGGGGAGACGCTGAGCGGCGCCGACGCTCGAACGGATACCGGGCGGCAAGGGAGCGAACCAGGCGGTCGCCGCGGCCCGGCTCGGCGCGAGCGTCCGCATGGTCGGCTGCGTCGGCGGCGACGCGCAACGCCGAGCGAGGCGCTCGCCGGACTCCGCGAGCCGGCTGTCGCTCTGACGTGCGCAGAGGTCGACGCGCCGACGGGCGTGGCGATCATCCTCGTCGGCGACGACGGCGAGAACGTGATCGTCGTCGTCCCCGGCGCGAACGCGCATGGTGGGCGGCTTCTCCGTCGACGGGCAACGTGCTCTGCCAGCTCGAGATCCCCGACGAGGCGGTCGCGCGAGGCGCGCGCCCAGGCGCGAGTGGTTGTGCGTCAACGCCGCGCCCGCACGGCCGCTCGTCGTCGACGCCGACCTCGTCGTCGCCAACCGCTACGAGGCCGAGGTCGTCGGCGAGCAGCCGCTGCTCGCGCGCTGACGCTGGGGAGGAGGGCGCGGTGCTGCTCGAGCACGGGCAAGGAGGTCGCGCGGGCCGCAGCCGCCGCACGTCGACGCCGTCGACGGAACTGCCGCAGGCGACGCCTTCACCGCGTGCCTCGTCGTCTCGCTGCTCGAGGGACGCGAGCGCGGAGGAGGCGCTGCGCCGCGCGTGCGCGGCCGGCGCGATCGCCGCGTCGCGCTTCGGCGCGCAACCGTCACTGCCGACCGCTGCCGAGGTAGACGCGATACTGCGCGCGTGACGACGCCGATCCTCATCGACTGCGACCCGGGGCACGACGACGCGATCGCGCTGCTGCTGGCGCTCGCGTCGCCGGAGGTCGAGCTGCTCGGCGTCACGACGCGTCGCCGGCAACCAGACGCTCGACAAGACGACGGCGAATGCGATCCGCGTGCTCGAGTTCGCCGGTCGCGGAGACGTCCCGGTCGCCGCAGGCGCGGACCGGCCGCTCGTGCGCGAGCAGTTCGTCGCCGCGTACGTCCACGGCGAGACGGGTCTCGACGGTCCCGATCTGCCGCCGCCGCAGGGCAAGCCGGTGGACCAGCACGCCGTCGACTTCCTCGCCGAGACAGATCCGCAGCTCCGACCGGCCGGTGACGCTGATCCCGGTCGGGCCGCTGACGAACGTCGCGCTGCTGCTCGCCCTCCATCCGGACGCACGGCCCGAGCGCATCGTCCTGATGGGCGGCGCGATCGCAGAGGGCAACGTCACGCCGGCGGCCGAGTTCAACATCTGGTGCGATCCCGAAGCCGCCGCGCGGGTCTTCGCGAGCGGCATCGACGTGACGATGATCGGGCTCGACGTCACGCACAAGGCGCTCTTCACGCAGGCGCACATCGGCCGGCTCGCCGGGCGGGTGGGGAGATGGTCACGGAGCTGCTGCGCTTCTACGACACGTTCCACCGCACGCGTCTACAACTTCGACGGCTCGCCGATCCACGACGCGCTCGCCGTCGCGCACGTCGCTCGAATCCCGAGCTCGTCGGAACGTTGAAGCGCAACGTCGAGATCGACACCGAGTCGGAGCTCTGTCGCGGCCGCACGGTCGTCGACCTCTGGCAGCGCACCGATCGAGAGCCGAACGCGCTGCGTCGGCGTCGAGGTCGACTCGGACGGCTTCCTCGAGCTGCTCGTCGAGCGGATCAACTCGCTCGCAGTGAGTCTCGTCTTCGCCGCGATCGCGCCGCACGGGACACTTGCCCGAGGCGCCGGTTCCCGGAGCGGACAAGACACACGAAGCGCTCGCCGAGCTCGGGCGCCGCTTCGACGCGGCGGCACCCGAGGCGACGATCGTGCTTGACGCCGCACAACGTCCACGTCGAGGGCCACTTCGCGGTCGTGCTCGCGGGCACGGTCGCGGGCTCGCTGGCCGAGTTCGACGCGCCGGAGGTGACGCTGTCGTGCCCGGTGGACGTCGAGCTCGCGACCGAGGCGGTCGTGGCGCTGCACGACGATGGCCTGCCGGTCGTCGGCGCGAGCTTCGGCGCGAACGATCCGTGCGGCCGCCACAGCGCCGCTGGACTGGGGAGTGCTGATCCCGCTGTGGTTCATGGGCGGCCGCACCGAGCCGCAGGTGCCGGCGGTCGGTGGTCAGCCCCGCGCGCGACCGTCTCGCTCCAGGACCACGTCCGCGCGGGCCAGGCGCTCGCTCGGGCGGCCGACGCCTCGGGAAAGCGAGTCGCGCTGATCGCGAGCGCCGACCACGGGCACGCTCATGATCCCGACGGGCCCTACGGCTTCGATCCCGCCGCCGCCGAGCTACGACGAGCCTGATCGTCCGCTTCGTCCAGGAGGACCGCCTCGAGCGGGCGTCCTGGAGCTCGACCCGGCCTTCGTGGACGCTGCCAAGGCCGACAGCTGGTGGCAGCTGGCAATGCTCCACGGAGCACTCGGCGACGGCGTGGCGCGGAGACTTTCTCTCTTACGAAGCATCAACCTATTTCGGGATGCTTTGCGCCGCCTATGCACCTAATTAAAGACGGGGCCTATCCAGGCCGAAACCAGCCTGGTAATGCCATCCAGTGGAGAATTGCGGCTGCGCACGTTCATCCTGGCGCTGATTGCGCTCGGCGGAATCTGGATCGCTCTGGTGATCCAGCGAGGCCACCACTGCCCCGGCGGCCGTCGTTCGCCGTCGGGCCGCTCAGCCCGCTGACTTCGCCGCGCCGAAGCTCGTCCGCGTAAAGGGTCTCAATCGTCCGGTCGCCGCGACGCCGGTCGCGAACGTCGTCACCCCGCGTTACGTCCGTTCACGCGGGTGCCGACGAAGCAGACGCCCGACGTGCAGGTCAGCCTCGCCGCCTCGGCGAAGTCCACCCGAAGGCTGCAAGCCGGCGACGGCACCCAGCGCCATCGAGGTCGTCCCGCAGACCGGCCGCTCGTGCGCGGAGACGCCAACTCCGCCGCTCGAACCACTGGCGATCTCCGACGCCCAGGTCGTTGCCGTCACGTCGTCGAGCGCGACGCATCACGTGGAAGACGAACGTGCCCGCGCAGACGCAGGCGGCGTTCGGCCTCGACGCGCCGACGATCTGGACGCAGCCGAGCGGCCGACAGCCTCGTCGAGCACGAGAGCCGTCCTGACCGGCCTCGAGTTCGACGACGACATACCAGGTCTACCTCGCACGCGGTCGACGAGTGGAACCGGGCGACAGACGTCGACGGTGACGATCACGACCCAGGCCGATGCCGAAGCCGAAGCGTCGCCACGACGAACGGTAGCCAGATCGTCGTCGACGACCGGCCGTTCTTCCCGACCGCGGTGTGGGCCCAGTGCTCCGACGGGTTCGAGAGCAACATCGACGACGGCATCAACCTCTTCATGGGCGACGGCTGCAGCACGGACGACACCGACCTGCGTCGACGCGCCTCGACGGCCGCGCGTACTCGATCGTGAACGCGGAGAACGCCGGACTGCCGACGGCCGCGGCGTGATCGGCTGGTACTACCCGGACGAGTGGGATGCGTTCCTGCAGAGCACCGTCACGCGCCAGGAGCTCGACAAGAGCATTCCCCGCCGCAGCCCGGGCCGCATCAGCTTCCTCACGCTGACGAACCACTTCTACAGCCTCGCGACCCCGCTGCCGCAAGGGAAAGGGCATGTATCCGCTCCTGATGTCGATCCCCGACGTCGTCGGCTTCGATCTCTATCCGCTTGCAGGTGTGGTGCCGGCCGGCGTTCGGCGACGTGATGGACGCGCAGCGCGAGCTGCACACGACGTCCGGCGGCAAGCCGACGTTCCAGTGGATCGAGGTCGGCGCCGATGGAGCATCGGTGCAAGGAGGAGAAGCAGCTCGATCCGACGCCCGCGACGGTTCGCGCCGAGACGTGGCTCGCAATTGCGGGCGGCGCAGCGGCGATCGGCTACTTCCCGAACCGCTGGTCGGCGCCGATCGGCGACGAGATCGCCCGCACGAACCGCGAGATCAAGGCACTGAGCCAGGCACTGCTCGCCCCGGCCGCGAACGCAACGTCGGACGTCGCCGGCGGTCACGGGTGTCGGCGCGATCCTGAACGGCGCGACCTACGTCATCGCCGTCAACACGACCGAGTCGACCCTCCAGGCGAAGTTCACCGTCGACGGGATCGCCAGGCCGCTCGCCCGTCGTGGTGGTCGGCGGCGGCCAGGTCGTTGGAGCCGACGACACAGGGCTTTGCGGACAACTTCGGCCCGCTCGCCGCCCGCGTCTACATCATCCCGCCAGCCGGCTGGTGACGACCGACGAAAGCTCGCTGCGCTCGGAGTCGTACGGCGCTTCGCGGAGCCTACACGTGCGCGGGCCAAGCCGGCATGCGCTCATTGTGCGGCGCGCGGGACGACTTCGCGCCCCTGCCCGGCAGTGCACGGGCGCTACGCGGCCGCGCCGAGCATCCAGCTCGCGTCCAGGCTAAGGCCGCTCCGCAGCGCCTCAGCCTCGCGGCCGTCGCGGTTCCGCTCGACCCGCTGGCGGAGCCAGCATCGCGTAGGAAGCGCGCCTCGGCGGCGAAGCAGGCGCGCATGGCGCCTCGCCGGAAGCAGAAACGCACCCTGAAACCGCGCCTGCCGGCGCGCGTTCGCACGAAGAAGCGCAAGAGCAAGACGAAGAACGCGCAGCATCCCGAGCTGATCGGCCTCGGGCTGCTCGCGCTCGGAATCTTCTCTGCGTCGGTCCTCTACCTCGGGTGGAGCGGCGGGATGGTCGGCGGCTGGATCGTCGACGGCTTCACGGCGACGATCGGAGCCGCCGCCTACGTCGCGCCGATCGCCTTCCTCGTCGTCGGCGCGCTGATGGTGGCGCGCAGCGCGGCTCGTGGACGTGAGCCCTTCCGTACCGGACTCGCCGTCGACGAGCTTCGGCCTGCTCGCGGCGCTCGGCGCGAGCCACGGCGGCGCGGTCGGGTCGCGGCCTCGAGGGAAGTCTTCGGCCTGCTCGTCGGCTCGACCGGCACGACGATCATCGGCGTGCTCGCGCTCGTGATCGGAGCGCTGCTGCTCTCCGGCGCGTCGGCCGGCGCGCTCGTGCGCCGCTCGGGGCATGCGGTGCGACGTGCACACGATCGTGCCCGGCGCGCGCGACCTGCACGATGACCACATCGAGCCGGCGCACCGGTCATCCCGTTGCGGTCACTCGAACCGCCGGTGGACGTCGTGCACGACTTTCCGGACGTCGTCGGCGAGAACCAGCCACTCGCCGCTCCTGATCGAGCCGGTCTCGACGCGAGGATCCCGACCAGCCGAGCCTCTTCGACGTCGGCGACGGTCGAGGCCCACGAGGAGTACACGCTGCTCGGACCGCGGCGATCCTTCGCCGCTCGCTCGACCGCGAACGAGGTCTCGAGGGACGTCGCGGAGCGCACTGCCGCGGCGCTCGTCCAGACGCTCAAGCACTTCGGCATCGACGCGAACGATCGTCGGCCAGATCTCGGGGCCGCGCGTGACGCGCTACGAGCTGCAGCTCGCGCCCGGCACGAAGGTCTCGAAGGTCGCAGCGCCTGAAGGACGACCTCTCGTACGCGCCTCGCGACGACCGAGATCCGCATCCTCGCGCCGATTCCCGGGCAAGCAGGCGGTCGGCGTCGAGGTCCCGAATCTCTCGCCGAACCTCGTCACGCTCGGCGACATCTTCGACGACCTGCCGGCGACGGCGAGCCCGCTCGCGGTCTGGCTCGGCAAGGACATCTCCGGCATCGGCGGTCTGGACGGATCTCGCGCGCATGCCGCACCTGCTCATCGCCGGCACGACCGGCTCGGGCAAGTCGGGCTGCATCAACGCGCTGCTCACGTCGGTCCTGCTGCGCTCGACACCGGACGAGGTGCGCATGATCCTCATCGACCCGAAGCGGATCGAGCTCGGCTTCTACGAGTCGATCCCGCACCTGCTCGACGCCGGTCGTGTCGAGCCCGAAGCAGGCGGCAGCCGCGCTCGCGAACGTCGTCGCCGAGATGGAGCGCCGCTACGAGCAGCTGTCCATCCTGCGCGCGCGCAACCTCGCCGAGGCGAACCGCACGCTCCGCCAGCGCGGGGAGCAGCCGCTGCCGTACCTGCTCGTCGTGATCGACGAGCTCGCCGACCTGATGATGATCTCGCCGCAGGCCGTGGAAGACGCGGTCATCCGGCTCGCGCAGAAGTCGCGCGCGGTCGGCATCCACCTCGTGCTCGCGACGCAGCGCCCGTCCGTCGACGTCATCACCGGGATGATCAAGGCGAACGTCCCGTCGCGCATCGCCTTCGCGGTCTCCTCGCAGACCGACTCGCGCGTCATCCTCGACCAGCGCCGGCGCCGAGAGCCTGCTCGGCCAGGGCGACATGCTCTTCAAGCCGCTCGGGACGTCGCGCCTGCAGCGCGTGCAGGGCGCCTACGTCTCCGAGGAGGAGATCGCGCTCGTCGTCGAGCCAGTGCCGGCAGCCAGCGCGAGCAGGAGCTCGACGAGTCGCTGCTCGAGCTGCCGGAGGTCGTTCGCGGAAGACGTCGATGCGGCGACGACGGCGAGTTCGACCCGGACGAGGATCCACTGCTCGAGAAGGCGATCGAGATCGTCGTCCAGACGCAGACCGCGTCGGTGTCGCTGCTCCAGCGGCGCCTACGGGTCGGCTACACGCGTGCGGGCCGCCTGATCGACATGCTCGAGCGGCGCGGGATCATCTCGGGCTACGAAGGCTCGAAGCCGCGCCGCGTGCTCGTCGAGGACACCGAGCACATCGCGCTCTAAGACACCGGCAGGCCGTCAGTTTCTGCGCGAGCCTGAGTCCCTCGAGGCCCCAGATGACGAACGCGCCGGTTCGCCGCGGCTCCTCGGCGAGCTGAAAGTCGGGCCACCAGCGCCGTAGCGCATCGAGGCTCGCCTGCCAGCTCGACGCGCGCGAGCGGCGCGCCGATGCAGACGTGGATGCCGCCGCCGAAGCCCGATGTGCTGCGCGGCGTTCTCCCGGCCGACGTCGAACTCGTCGGGCCGCTCGAAGACGCGCGGATCGCGGTTCGCCGATCCGAACAGCAGCGCGACCTTCGCGCCGCGCGGGATCGGCACGTCGCCGATCGCAAAGTCGTCCGTCAGCACCCAGCGCTCGAAGAGCTGGAGCGGCGGATCGAACCTGATCAGCTCTTCGCTCGCCGCCTGCGGCGAGACACGTCACCGTCGACGACGCGCCGCCACTGCTCGGGATTGCGCGCAAAAGCGAGCATGCCGTTCCCGAGCGTGTTGACCGTCGCCTCGTGCCCCGCGTTGAGCAGGACGATGACCGTGCTGACGATCTCGTCGTCCGACAGGCGCGCCGCCGTCGACTCGCGCCTCGACGAGCGCGGTGACCATGTCGTCGCGCGGTTCCGCGCGCCGTTCGCCGATCAGCTCGCGGACGTACTCCTGAAACTCGGCCGCGGCATCGTTCGCCGACGTTGCGCAGCCTCGTCAGGAACGTCGAACTCGTACATCTTCACCATGCGGTGCGACCAGTCGAGCAGGTCGCGGTGACGATCGAGCGGCACGCCGAGCATCCGGCAGATGACCGCGATCGAGTACGGCTGCGCGTAGTCGTAGAGGAGCTCCATCTCGCCCGCCTCGGCGAGCGGCTCGAGCAGCTCGCGGGCGAGGCTCGTGCGCAGGCTCGCGCAGCGCCTCGACGCTGCGGGGCGTGAAGGCCGCGGCGACCGAGCTTGCGCAGGCGCGTGTGGTCGGGAGGCTCGAGCCAGAGGAGACTCCAGCGCTCGGAATCCCAGAAGGCCTGCCAGCGCGGATCGAGCGGCGGTACACCGATCTCCTCGGGTGCCAGAACGTGCCGGAAGTTGCGACCGAGGCGCTTGTCCCGCAGGCAGCTGCGGACGTCCTCGTGCCGGGTCACGAACCAGCCGCTCCGCTGCGGCCTCGTAGAAGACCCGGCTCTCTCCCGCACCCGGTTCAGCACCGGGTAGGGATCCGCGAGAAAGCCCGGATCCGAGGGGTCGAACTGACACTGTTTCGCTCCCGCCAGGGCCTAACCATACGGCGCCATCTGGCCGTCTTACTGCCCTGGCAGGGGGCGGCAGGCGTTAGCATCGCCCCTGATGAATAGGTGGGTCTCTAGGAGGAGGAGAGTCTTTTGAGCAAGCATCGACTGGTGCCGTTCGGACTGGCAGCCTTTGTCGCCGTCGTACTCATGGCGGTGGGCTTTGCAGCGAGCGGCGCTGCGGCACCCCAGGCGACGTTCAAGGCCGGGCTGGTCAGCGACGTCGGCCGTTTCAACGACAAGGGGTTCAACCAGAATCAGCTGACGGGAATGAAGAAGGCGGCCAAGGTGCTGAAGATCCAGTACCGCGCCGTCGAGTCCCGTTCCGCGGGTGACTACCTGCCGAACATGGCGCTCGCTCGCGAGAAGTGGCTACAACATCGTCATCTCGGCGGGCTTCCTGCTCGCGGATGCGACCGAGGACGTGGCCGACCAGTTCCCGAACACGAAGTTCGCGATCACCGACATGTCGGTCGCCGGGTTCAAGCGCAAGCACTCGAACATCGAGGGCCTGACGTACGCGACGCAGCAGAACAGCTACCTGATCGGCTGCCTCGCGGCGACAGGTCGCCGCGCGCGCGCGGCAAGCAAGAACATCAGCGTCGTCGGCGGCGTCAAGATCCCGCCGGTCGACACGTTCCTCGCCGGGTACAAGGCCGGGCGCGCAGAAGTGCGTTCCAGGGACGACGGTCCAGATCGGCTACTCGCAGGACTTCATCGACCAGGCCAAGTGCAAGAGCGTGGCTCAGAACCAGCTCGACGCGGGCTCGCAGGTCGTGTTCGGCGTTGCCGGTCCGTGCGGCCTCGGTGCGCTCGACGCGGCGAAGGAAGCCGGCAGCTGGGGCGTCGGCGTCGACGTCGACCAGTCGTACCTCGGCCCCCACATCCTCACGAGCGCGGTGAAGAGAGTCGACCAGGGATCTTCCTGGCCGTCAAGGGCGCGAAGAGCGGCAAGGGCTACAAGGGTGGAGGCAACCTCGTCTTCAACCTGAAGAACGGCGGAGTCGCCCTTGGCAAGTTCAGCAAGAAGGCCAAGCTGAAGAAGGCCTGGCTCACGCAGATCAACACCCTCAAGAAGCAGATCATCAGCGGCAAGATCAAGCCGCCGCTCACGGTCGGCGGCCAATAGGTCGTCCGGATTCTGGATAAGGGCGGGCTCTTCGAGGCCCGCCCTTTATCCGGGAAAAGTGCTGCGCACTTTTCCCGAGCTTACGCTGACCTTCGCTTCGCTCGGTGAATCTATAGAACCGACGCGGCGTCCCGGGCCTTCATAGAATCCCGCGGGCATGGACGAGCCTCCCGTCCTCGAGCTCCGCGGGATCACCAAGCAGTTTCCCGGGGTGCTCGCGAACGACCACATCGACTTCGACCTGCGTCGCGGCGAAGTGCACGCCCTGCTGGGCGAGAACGGCGCCGGCAAGTCCACGCTTGATGAGCATCCTCTACGGGCTCTACACCGCCGGACTCGGGCGAGATCCTCATGAACGGCGAAGCCCGTGTCGATCACCTCGCCGAAGCACGCGATCGAGCTCGGGATCGGGATGGTGCACCAGCACTTCATGCTCATCCCGGTCATGACGGTGACCGAGAACATCGTGCTCGCGAATGAGCCTGTCGCACGCTGGGTGTCCTGCTCGACGAGTCAGCAGCCGAGAAGCGCGTTGCCGACGTCGCGCGAGACGTTCAACTTCGCGGTCGATCCTCATGCCCGCATTCAGGACATCACGGTCGGGCAACAGCAGCGCGTGGAGATCATGAAGGCGCTCTACCGCAACGCCGACATCGTCATCCTCGACGAGCCGACCGCCGTGCTCACGCCGCAGGAGGCAGCGGAGCTGTTCGAGATCCTGAGGACGCTCACGCGGGAGGGAATCTCGATCATCTTCATCACTCACAAGCTGAACGAGGTGCTCGAGATCGCAGATCGCATCACGGTCCTGCGGCGCGGCAAGAAGGTGGAGACGATTCCGCGCGAAGGCGCGACCGAGGCAGCGCTCGCACGGGCGATGGTCGGACGCGAGGTCCTGCTTCGCGTCGACAAGAAGGCCGGGCCAACCCGGTGAGCTGCTGCTGAAGGTCGAGGACCTCTCCGTACTCGACGACCGCGGCCTCGAGGCTGTGCGCGGACGTGACGTTCGACGTCAGAGCGGGGAGATCGTCGGCATCGCCGGCGTCGACGGCAACGGCCAGAGCGAACTGATCGACGCCCTGACCGGTCTCCGCGCAACGTCGCAGGCGGCCGGATAAGCGTCGGCGGCCAAGACCTGACCCACGCGTCCGCGCGCCAGGCGCTCGACGCGGGCATGGGTCACATTCCCGAGGACCGGCAGCGACGCGGCCTCGTGCTCGACTTCAACCTCGCCGAGAACCTCGCGCTGCACGACTACGGCAAGGAGCCGTTCTCGCGGTTCGGGTGGCTGAACCCGCGGCGCTGGCTCCAGTGGGCCGGCGGACTGCTCAAGGAGTTCGACGTCCGGGGTGGAGGGCCCGCGACGCGCGGCGCCTCATTGTCCGGCGGCAATCAGCAGAAGGTGGTCATCGCACGGGAGGTCTCGCGCGATCCGAGCGTCCTGGTCGCGGCACAGCCAACCCGCGGCCTTGACGTCGGCGCGATCGAGTTCGTGCACCGCCGCCTCGTCGAGCAGCGGGACGCCGGCAAGGCGGTGCTGCTCGTCTCGCTCGAGCTCGAGGAGATCCTGTCGCTCTCCGACCGAATCCTCGTGCTCTACGAAGGGCGCATCGTGGCCGAGCTCCCGCCGGACGCCGGCGAGGAAGAGGTCGGGATCGCGATGACCGGCGCACGACGCGAGGCAGCAGCGTGAGCGAGGGCCGTCGAGCGAGTCCGCGTCGACACCGCAGGCACCGCTCGAGATCCGATCCGGAAGCGTACGCGCCCGTCGGTCGCCGGCCAGCTTGCGTTCTACCAGCGCGCCGGCGGGATCATCACGCCGCTGCTCACCGCCGTCGTCGCGTTCCTGGCGGGCGGGATCGTCGTGCTCGCGACCGGTCACAACCCGCTGCGCACGTACAAGGCGATCTTCGAAGGCGCCGGGCTCAACTGGTTCTTCCACTTCGGCAACTACCACATCGACCTCCCGTTCACGAACCACCACATCTGGTTCTGGTGGGACACGAACACGAACCACACGGCCGCCTACAACCTCACGCAGACGCTGCTGACGACGACCCCGCTGATCCTCACCGGGCTCGCGGTCGCGTTCGCGTTCCGCTGCGGCCTCTTCAACATCGGCGGTCAGGGCCAGTACCTCGTCGGCGCGATCGTCGGGCGTCTACGTCGGCTCGCGCTTCACGGACATGGCGCACCTGCCGCACGTGATCTTCGGCCTCACCGCCGCCGCGCTCGCGGGCGCGCTCTGGGGATCGATCGCGGGATTCCTCAAGGCGACCGTCGGCGCGCACGAGGTGATCACGACGATCATGCTCAACTGGATCGCGTACTGGGGCGGGAGCTATCTGTTCGGCCGCGGCGGTCCGCTGCAGAACCACTTCAACAAGGCGGTCCCGATCTCCGACGACGTCGCGCCGGGCGCGAAGCTGGCCGCGATCTGGGGCAACCCGCACCTGCAGGCGCTGCATGTCGGGCATCTTCATCGCGCTCGGGGCGCTCGTCGTCTTCTACATCATCCTGAACCGAACGACGCTCGGCTACGAGGTGCGCGCAGTCGGCTTCAATCCCGAGGCGGCGCGCTACGGCGGGCATCAGCGTCGCGCGCAACTTCATCATCGCCATGGCGATCTCCGGCAGCTTCGCCGGGCCTCGCCGGCGGCCTCGACATCCTCGGCTGGCAGTTCCGGCTCGGCGTGCTGGACGTTCAGGTCTCGAACATCGGCTTCATCGGCATCGCGGTCGCGCTCCTCGGTCGCAATACGGCGGTCGGAGTCGGCCTGGCCGCGCTCCTGTTCGGCGGCCTGCTGACCGGAACGTCCACGCGCAGCCTCGACCCGAACATCTTTCCGCCCCAGCTCGCGGGGAACCTCGCCCTGATGATCCAGGCGCTCGTGCTGCTCTTCGTCGGCGCGGACTCTGCTGATCCTCTACATCTGGCAGGCACGCCGGAAGCTCCGGCATGCCGGACGCGAGCCGCGCAGCCGACGAGGCCGGCGTGAGCGCGATGGAGTACGCCGCACGCGTCCGGAGAGTGGCGTCCGGCCACGCGACGATCGCGCGCGGCGGGCATCGCGCTCGGCCTCGTTCGCGTTCGTCGTCGCGCTGCCGCCGTTCAGACGCCACCCGTCTGGGTACCGGTGCTTCGTGGGGCTTCTTGCCGATCGCGGCGGGGATCTGGGTGCTCTCGCGCGGCATGCGCCGGCCTGGGTGGACGGCGATCGGGTTCGGCCTTGTCGGCATCGGGCTCGGCGTGCCTCGCTACCCAGCGCGAGCGTCAGCGAACCTCGACCAGGTCGTCGTCTGGTCCGCACTCCTCTCCGCGACGCTCGTCTGGGCGACGCCGCTGACCTATCGCCGCGATCGGCGGCATGTTCTGCGAGCGGAGCGGCGTCGTGAACATCGGGCTCGAGGGATGATGCTCGCCGGCGCGTTCTTCGCCGCGCTCGGCGCGGACAAGTTCGGCGAACTGGGAGATGGGGCTCGTCTGCGCGGCGGTCGCCGGCGGCGGCTTCGCGCGCCGTGCATGCCGTCATGGCGATCCAATCTACGCGCCGACCAGATCGTGAGCGGCTTCGCGATCAACTTCCTCGCACTCGGCGTCACCGGCTACTTCTTCATCGACATCTACGGCGAGAACGGCACACCGGGTGACCTGCCGCGCATCCCCGACGTGAACATCGACTTCCTCGGCAGCGTGTTCGGCCATCTGAACCTGATGATCTGGGTCTCGTTCGCGCTGCTGATCGTCGCCCACATCACGCTCTTCCAGACGCCGATCGGTCTGCGCATTCGCTCCGTCGGGCGAGCATCCGCGCGCGGCCGACACGGTCGGCATCTCGGTGTACGCGACCCGCTACGCCGCAGTGATCCTCTCGGGCATTCTCGCCGCGCTCGGCGGTGCGTACCTCTCGATCGGCTACCTCGGCTCCTTCAGCGAGAACATGACCGCCGGCCGCGGCTACATCGCACTCGCCGCCGTGATCTTCGGCAACTGGCGTCCGTTCGGCGCCTTCGCGGCCGCGCTGCTCTTCGGCGGCTCGACCGCGCTCTCGTTCCGCCTCGCGCAGCCGTGGCGGCAGCGCGTCGGTCCTCTTCCAGGCTCTGCCCGTACGTCCTGACCCTGATCGCCGTCGGCCGGCGTCGATCGGCCGCTCCGTCCCACCCGCGGCAGCTGGCCGCCCCTACGTCAAGCAGTAGAGCGCTGGGCCTGGGCGGCGTTGCTGCTCGGGCTCGCAGGCCTCTTGACGCTGCCGGCTGGCGATCGAGGTCGACGGCGCCGCCCAAGCGCATCGACCTGCTGGACGCCGGCGTACGCGATCCCGCTCGCCTTCTTGCTCGGACTGCGTCGGCGCTCGTGATGGCCCGCCGAGCGCGAGAGAACCTCCGCTGGCTGCAGCTGCGGGAGGGCGGAACCGGCGATCGCCACGGTCGCGGTCGTGGTCGGCGCGCTCGCGCTTCTGCCTGCGCCGTCGCGGCCGCTCTTTCCGTTGGTTTCTACGGACTCGTGCGTGGTCTACCAACATTCGCGTGATTCCGCTGAGCCGCCCTCAGCGCCTAGATGGGCTCGCCGCCGTGTTCGAGATTGGTAACAGCCTCCGAGAGGCGCGTCTGCGCCAGAGCCTCGACTTCCCGAGATCGAGCAGGGGACGAAGATCCGGGCCAAGTATCTGCGCGCACTCGAGGACGAGCAGTTCGACGTCCTGCCGGCGCAGACCTACGTCAAGGGCTTCCTCAGGTCGTATGCCGAATACCTCGGCCTCGACGGGCAGCTCTACGTCGACGAGTACAACTCCCGGCTTCGTCGTCGGGGAGGAGGAGACGCCCTCCCGCCCTAGGCGTTCCGCCCCGCCGTCGCGGGGCGTTCAGGTTCAGTCCCGCGTCGTCTTACTGACCCTGCTCGGCATCGCGGCCGTCACGGCGCTCGTGATCGTCGCGTGGACGCGCGGCGAGCCGCAGAAGCAGTGACACCGCTCGGCCTCGGGACGACGACGACGCACGAAGCCGAAGACGCCGACGCGGCCGGCCGGTGCCGACAACGGCTCGGCTGCTCGTGAAGGCGCAACGAGGCCCGTGCTGGCTCGCAGGTCCATCAGCGGCTCGGCGACCGGGCCGATCCTCTTTCAGGGAACGCTCGACCAGGGACAGAAGCAGCTCTTCACCGGGCGGAAGCTCTGGATCACGCTCGACCGCCCGGAGAACCTCGTCACGATCCTCAACGGTCGCACCCGTCCGCTGCCCGTCGGCGGCGTGAAGACGCTGATCGTGACGCCGCGGGGCATCCGCGCCGGCCGTGTGATCGCGCGTCCCGCGCGCGTTCATCGTCGTCACCGGCAGCGAGTCTCGTCCGCGGCGACCGCACGCGACCTGAACGGCCCCTTCGTGGCGGCAGAGCTCGCTGCGGCTGCGGTGTCGAGCCCGCGCGGATCGTCGATCGTCGGCGACCGGGAGGACGAGCTCGCCGAGCGCGCTCGCCGAAGGGCTGCGACGCCGACCTCTGCGTCGTCTCCGGCGGGCTCGGGCCGACGCACGACGACCGCACCGTCGAGCTCGTCGCCCGCGCCGCGGGCGTCGGTCTCCGGCTCGACGAGGAGCTGCACGCGCCAGATCGGCGGCATCTCCCGCGCGTTCGCCGAGCGGCTCGGGCGGCCCTACGTCGGACTTCGAGCCGGGCGTCCGCAAGCAGGCGACGATTCCCGAAGGTGCGCTCTCGCTCGGCCTCGCCGGCACCGCGCCAGGCCTCGTGCTCGAGCGCGGGAGACCGTGTCGTCGTCGTGCTGCCCGGACCGCCGGTCGAGCTGCAGCGTCTGTGGGCCGAGGCGCGCTCGAGAGCGAGCCGGTGCGCCGCGTGCTCGGCGCGCACGCGTCCGCCGGAGCTTCGGCGACTGCGCTTCTTCGGCGCGAGCGAGTCGGCGGTCGCGAAGGCGCTCGCCGACGCAGGCGGCGACGGCGACGGGGTGGAGGTCACGATCTGCGCGCGCGACTTCGAGATCCACGTCGACCTCGTCGTCGAGCCCGGGCGCAGGAGCCGCGCGCGGACGAGCTGTCGAGCGGCTCGTCGCACCGCCTCGAGCGGCACCTCTTCAGCCGCGACGAGCGGCCGGTCGAGGAGCTCGTGCTCGACCTCTGCCGCGAGCAGCGCGCCTGACGCTGGCGACCGCGGAGTCGTGCACCGGCGGGATGGTCGCCGAGCGGCTGACGTCGGTGCCCGGGCTCGAGCGACGTCTTTCTCGGCGCGGTCGTCGCGTACGCCGACGAGGTCAAGGCCCGCGAGCTCGGCGTGCCGCGAGACGTGCTGGAGCGCCACGGCGCGGTCTCGGCCGAGGCGGCGGCGGCGATGGCGGCCGGCGCGCGCGAGCGGCTGGGAGCGGACGTCGCGGTGTCCGTGACCGGCATCGCCGGCCCGGGCGGCGGCAGCGACGAGAAGCCCGTCGGGCTCGTCTACCTCCACGCGGAGACGCCGGCGCGGCGCGCGCAGCGCGGACTTCGTCTTCCCCGGCGACCGCGAGTCGATCCGGCGGCGCGCGACGGTCACGGCGCTGCATCTGCTGCGGCGCCTTCTGGCAACAGAGTCGCGACGAAGCCGCGTGAAGTCTCCCGGCTAGCGTTGAGGGCCGTGAACGCGCGCGCCTGTTCTGCGCCCTCCGGCTCCCCGAGGAGGCGCTCGACGCGCTGTCCGGCATGGCAGGCCGACCACATCCGACCGGGCCGGCCTGGTCCCGCGCGACCACCTGCACGTCACGCTGGCCTTCCTCGGCACCGGCCGGTGGAGCGAGCTCGAGCCGATCGTCGCCGGCGCTGCGCGAGGCCGCCGCGGCCGCTGGCCCGATCCGGCTCCTGCCGGAGCGCTACCGCGAGACCCGGAGCGTCGGGATGCTGGTCGCTGAGCGACCTCGACGGCGCAGGCGACCCGGCTGGCCGAGGATCTGCAGCGGCCGCCTGGAGCGGCTCGGGGTCTACGAGCGGGAGCGCGCGGCCCTGGCTGCCGCACCTCACGGTCGTCCGCTTCCGGAGCGGCCACGGCTCCGGCCGCCGCTGCCGGACCTCGGGCGAGGTCAGTCCGTCCGATGCCGCTGCCTACCATTCCGTGCTGCGGCCCGAGCGGGGCGCAGTACGTCGTCGTCGAATCGTTTGCCCTAGGAGGTTGATGTAAGTGGATCGCGAGCAGGCTCTGGACGCCGCCCTCGGGCAGATCGAGCGGCAGTTCGGCAAGGGCGCCGTCATGAAGATGAACGACCACGCGCACGTCTCGATCGGCGCGGTCTCGACCGGCTCGCTCGCGCTCGACCTCGCGCTCGGGATCGGCGGGCTGCCGCGCGGCCGCATCGTCGAGATCTTCGGCCCGGAGTCGTCGGGAAAGACGACGCTCGTCTACCACGTGATCGCCGAGGCGCAGCGCCGCGGCGGCATCTGCGCATTCATCGACGCCGAGCACGCGATGGACCCGACGTACGCGAAGCGCATCGGCGTCAACATCGACGACCTGCTCGTCTCGCAGCCCGACACCGGCGAGCAGGCGCTCGAGATCGCCGAGCTGCTGATCCGCTCCGGCGCGCTCGACGTCGTCGCGGTCGACTCGGTCGCGGCGCTGACGCCGAAGGCCGAGATCGAGGGCGAGATGGGCGACACGCACGTCGGCCTGCAGGCGCGGCTGATGTCGCAGGCGCTGCGCAAGCTCGCCGGCACGCTCAACCGCACCGACACGATCTGCCTCTTCACGAACCAGCTGCGCGAGAAGATCGGCGTCATGTTCGGCAACCCGGAGACGACCCCGGGCGGCCGCGCGCTCGAAGTTCTACTCCTCGGTGCGGCTCGACATCCGCCGCATCGAGACGCTGAAGGAAGGCGTCGAGGCGATCGGCAACCGCGTGCGCGTCAAGGTGGTCGAAGAACAAGGTCGCGCCGCCGTTCAAGCAGGCCGAGTTCGACATCATCTACGGCTACGGCATCTCGTGGGAGGGCACGGTCGCTCGACGCCGGGCTCGAGCGGAAGGTCGTGCAGAAGTCGGGCTCGTACTTCAGCTTCGGCGACGAGCGGCTCGGCCAGGGACGCCAGAACGCGACCGCGTTCCTGCGCGAGCATCCCGACGTCTGCCAGGGGATCCTGGCCGAAGATCCAGGTCGAGCTCGGGCCCGGAGCAGGTCGCCTCGGCGCGACTGCTGCCCGTCGCCGTCGACGCAGCGGAGCAGAACGGCAAGGTGCAGGCCGAGACCAGACACGGTCGAGAAAGCCGCCTCAAGGACCAGGTAGTGCCGACCGTCACCGCGGCTGCGCGACGACCGGCGCGGCCGCGTGGCGGTCGAGCTCGACGGCACGCCGTGGCGCGTGCTCCCGGTCGGACGTCGTCGTTCGCGCCGGCCTCGTCGAGGGCGGACGCTCGACCGCGCAGCGCTGCGACTGCTGCGGCCGGGAGCTTCGGCGCGCCGAGGCGCTCGCGGTCGCCGGCCGGGCGCTGCGGCGCCGCGACCTCTCGAGCGCGGCATCGCCGAACGGCTGGAGCAGCGGGCCGTCAGCTCCGCACGCGGCGGAAGAGTCGCTCGCAGCCGCTCGAGCGCGCCGGCCTCGTCGACGACGCGCGCGCGTCGCGCGAGTCGGGCCGAGACGCTCGCCGAGCGGGGCTGGGGCGACGCGGCGATCCGGCACCGACCTGCGAGCGCCGAGGCCTCTGACCGAGGCGGTGGTCGGCGAGGCCGTCGGCAGCGCCTCGAGCCCGGAGTCGGAGCGGGCGCGGCCGTCTCGTGGAGCGGCGCGGGCCCGGGCCGACGCACCGCGCGTTACCTGGCCGGCCGCGGATTCGGTGAGGAGGCGCTGGAAGCGGCTCTCGGGCGCGATTTTGGACACCGACGCCTGAGCGGCGATAGGATGCAGGTTGCCTCATCCGACGTATTTGCCTGCATAGGCAACGTTTTCCGAATCGCAGACCTAGTTCTCGAAACCGATGTCAACCACCGACCAGCGCGACACCGAAAGGCTCCTGACAGCGGCGACCTAGCCAACCGCTCTCCGAGCCGCGGTGTCGGCTCGTTTCACCCGATTCGGGACGTCTCATGCCGGCCGACCGCCGGGTGGGCACCGCGGTAGCGACCGCGGACAACCGACCCAGGAGCTAGCCCATGCAGGTCGCCATCGGGATTCTGATCGGCCTCGTCGCCGGGGATTGGCGAGGCCGTCGCCGTCGGCGCGCTCGGCAAGTCGCGACTCGGCGCGGCCGCAGCAGCAGCGCAACAGCTGATGTCGAGGACGCCACGCGCGAAGCGGACACGCTTCGGCGCGAGGCGCAGATCACCGCGCGCGAGGAGGCGGTCCAGCTGCGCGCGGAGATCGACCGGAGGTCGCGGAGCACCGGACCAGGATCGTCAAGGTCGAGGAGCGCGTGCTCGCGAAGGAGGAGGAGATCGACGGCAAGCTGACCGAGCTCGCGCGGCGCGAGCAGGGGCTCGCCGACCGCGAGATCGCACCTCCGCCAGCTCCAGGAAGAGCACGAAGGATGCGCGCGAGCAGCAGCTCGCCGAGCTCGAGCGAATCTCGGGCATGACCGTCAACGAGGCGAAGCTCAGCCTGCTCGAGCGCTCGGAGGATCTCGTCCGGCCACGAGCTCGCGCGCCGCGTCCGCCAGCTCGAGGAGGAGGCGCGCACCGAAGCGAAGCGCCGCGCGCGCAACCTCGTCGCCGACGCGCTGCAGCGCGTCGCCGCGAGCCACGCCGCCGAGACGACGGTCTCGCGTCGTCGAGCTGCCCTCCGACGACATGAAGGGGCGCATCATCGGCCGCGAGGGTCGCAACATCCGCGCGCTCGAGCACCTGACCGGCGTCGACTTCATCATCGACGACACGCCGCAGGCGGTCGTGCTCTCGTCGTTCGACGGCATCCGCCGCGAGGTCGCGAAGCTGACGCTCTCGAAGCTGATCGAGGACGGCCGCATCCACCCGGCGCGGATCGAGGAGACGTACTACCAGTCGAAGGCGGAGATCGAGGACACGATCGTGCAGGCGGGCGAGCAGGCGGTCTTCGAGGCGAACTGCGGCGAGTTCCACGAGGAGCTCGTCGAAGATCCTCGGCCGACTGCGCTACCGCACGAGCTACGGCCAGAACGTCCTCAAGCACACGCTCGAGGTCGTCCACCTCGCCGGGATCATGGCCGCCGAGGTCGGCGCGAGCGTGAAGGTGACGAAGCGCGCGGCGCTCCTGCACGACATCGGCAAGGCGATGACGCACGAGGTCGAGGGCTCGCACGCGTCGATCTCGGCGCAGCTCGCGCGCCGCTACGGCGAGTCGCAGCACGTCGTGCACGCGATCGAGGCGCACCACTACGAGGTGCGAGCCGCAGACGGTCGAGGCGGTGCTGCTGATCGCGGCCGACGCGATCTCGGCGTCGCGCCCGGGCGCGCGCGGCGAGAGCCTCGAGCACTACATCAAGCGCCTCGAGTCGCTCGAGGAGCTCGCGGCGCAGAAGCCCGGCGTCGAGAAGGTCTACGCGCTCCAGGCCGGCCGCGAGATCCGCGTGATCGTCAAGCCCGCCGAGGTCGACGACGACGCGGCGGTGCTGCTCTCGCACGAGATCGCGCGCGAGATCGAGGACCAGCTCGAGTACCCCGGGCAGGTGAAGGTGACGGTCATCCGCGAGAGCCGCGCCGATCGACGTCGCAACGCGCGAACGTGGCGCAACGGGAGCACGCCGTCGGGCGGACCGCTGCGCGGCCACCGGAGCCGGCGCCGCAGGTCTAATCCGGATCAGGCCGCCTAGACTGCGCGCTTCGCGAAAGGCGGCGGTCGCGCCGAGCGTCGACGTAAGACGATGCCCGAGCCATAGCGGACGAGCGCGCGCTTGCGGCGCGATCAGGCCGCCGACCGTTCCGGCCGCCAGCGCGTAGAGGGAGTCGTGACGAGGCCGAGCCCGACGAAGACCAAGCCGAGCGACGAGCGCCTGCGACCACACACCGCCGCGGTCGTTGCCTCGACGAACTGCGGCAGGAACGCGAGGAAGAAGAGCGCCGTCTTCGGATTGAGGACGTTCACGATCGCGCCCGCGCGCAGAACGCGCGGCGGAGCGGCTCCGGCTCTCGAGCGACCTCGCCGTCCGGATCACGGCGCGAGCAGCTTGCGGATGCCGAGATAGACGAGGTACGCGGCGCCGGCGTACTTGACGACGCTGAAGGCCGAACGGCAGACGCGACGATCAGCGCCGACAGCCCGACCGAGGCCGCGGCGACGTGAGCGAGCGTGCCGAGATGGACGCCGGCCACGGAGGCCAGGCCCGACCGATCGACCCTGCTCGGCGCTCTGGATCGACGATGTAGAGCACTGCCGGCCCGGGAATCAGCGAGCAGCGCCAGCGCGGCCAGGCCGAAGAGCCGCAGAGAGCGTTCGAGTCCGGAAAGACCACGGGTAGCATTCTGGCCCGTGCGCCGGTACCACGTCACGACGTTCGGCTGCCAGATGAACGCTCACGACAGCGAGCGGATCAAGGGCATGCTCGAGGAGCTCGGCCTCGGCGAGGCGCCGTCGCAGGACGAGGCCGACGTCGCTCGTCTTCAACACCTGCACGATCCGCGAGAAGCCGGACCACGAAGTTCGCCGCGCACCTCGGCGACGCGGCCGCGCGTCAAGCGGCGACGACCCGGACACGGTGATCGCCGTCGGCGGCTGCTACGCCGAGGCGCAGCGCGAGCGGCTCTTCGAGCTCTACCCGGACGTCGACGTCGCGTTCGGCCCGGGCTCGATCCCGCATCTCGGCGAGTGGCTCGGCGCCGGCGGCGCACGGCGTCGCGCGCGGGCGCTTCGGCATCGACGAGCGCAGCTTCGCCGGCGAGCTGCCGATGCACCGCGAGCGGCGCTTCCAGGCCTGGGTGCAGATCTCGATGGGCTGCAACTCGAAGTGCGCCTACTGCATCGTCCCGGCGGTGCGCGGCCGCGAGGTGAGCCGCCGGCCGGGCGACGATCGTCGCCGAGGTGACGCGGCTCGCGCGGCGAAGGCGTGCGCGAGGTGACGCTGCTCGGCCAGAACGTCAACTCGTGGGGCCGCGACCTCGCGCCGGAGATCCGCACGGAGTTCGGCGAGCTGCTGCGCGCGTGCGACGCGGTCGACGGGATCGAGCGCATCCGCTTCACGAGCCCGCACCCGAAGGACTTCCGCGCGCCCGGTGATCGACGCGATGGCCGAGTGCGCGGCCGTCTGCGAGCACGCGCACCTGCCGCTGCAGTCCGGCTCGATCGCGCATCCTGAAGGCGATGCGCCGCACGTACACGCGCGAGCGCTACCTGCGGCTCGTCGACGAGCTGCGCGCCGCGATCCCCGACCTCGCGCTCGACGACCGACATCATCGTCGGCTTTCCCGGCGAGACCGAGGACGACTTCCGCGAGACGCTCGACGGTCGTCGAGGAGGTCGGCTTCGACAGCGCGTTCACGTTCGTCTACTCGCCGCGCGCGGGCACCGAGGCCGCGGCGATGCCCGATCAGATCCCGGACGACGTGAAGCGCGATCGGATCGAGCGGCTCGTCGAGGTCGTCGCAGCGCGTCGCCGCGACGCGCAACGCGCGAGCGCGTCGGCCGCGTCGAGGAGGTGCTCGTCGAGGGCCGAGCCGCACCGACCCGTCGCTGCTGCGCGGCCGCACGCGCCGCAACACGACCGTGAACTTCTCCGGCGAGCGCTGCGCCGGGCGAGTCTCGTCGACGTGCGGATCGAGCGAGGCGACGTCCACGACCCTGCGCGGCGTCCAGGCCGTGCCGGTCGCCGCCTGATGCGGATCCTCGTCACAGGCTCGAGCGGCCAGATCGGGACGAACCTCGCGTCAGCGCCTGCAGCGCGACGGACACGACGTGTTCGGCGTCGACAAGCGCCTGAACACCTGGACGGACGACTTCCGCTACCTCCTGCCAGGACCTCTCCGGGCACTACCCGTCCGTTCCCGGGCGGCATCGGCGGCGTCGAGTACCCGGAGGTCGACCTCGTCGTCCACCTCGCCGCGCACGCGAAGGTGCACCAGCTCGTGCGCGCAGCCGCACCGCGCGCTCGAGAACGCGGTCGATGACGTTCAACGTCCTCGAGTTCTGCCGCCAGCGAGAATCTGCCGATCGTCTTCTCGTCGAGCCGGGAGGTCTACGGCGACGTGCACCGGCTTGCCGAGGAGGACGGCGAGCGAGGCGAGCGCCGACTTCGCCTACACGGAGTCGCACGTACTCCGCGTCGAAGATCGCCGGCGAGGCGTTCGTCTACTCGTACGCGCGCTGCTACGGGCCTGCGCTACCTCGTCTTCCGCTTCTCGAACGTCTACGGGCGCTACGACAACGACCTCGCGCGCATGGTGCGCGTCCTGCCGCTCTTCATCCACACGATGCTGCGCGACGAGCCGGTCACGGTCTTCGGCGGCAGGAGAAGACGCTCGACTTCACCTACGTCGACGACTGCATCGACGGGATCACGCGCGGGATCGAGGCGCTGGCCGAGGGACGCGTCGTGAACGAGACGATCAACCTCGCCTACGGCCAGGGCAACTCGCTCGTCCACGCGGCCGAGCTGATCGCCGGCGAGCTCGGCGTCGAGCCGAAGATCGCGCTCGCGCCGTCGCTGCTCGGCGAGGTCACGCACTACGTCGCCGACCTGACGAAGGCGCGCGAGCTGCTCGGCTACGAGCCCGCAGTCCCGCTCGAGGAGGGGATCGCGCGCTGCGGTCGCCTGGTTCAAGGAGCATCGCGCCGCGCATCCCGAAGAAGACGGGCCGCTCGCCGGCCGACGTCCTCTTCCCGCAGGATGCAGAGGTTGGCTGGAAGTCAGTCGCGTCAGCTCCTCCTAGCGTCGTCGCGATCTTCGGCCCGACCGCGTCGGGCAAGACGGCCGTCGCAGAGGCGGTCGCCGATCGCCTCGGCGGTGAGGTCCTGTCCGCCGATTCGATGCAGGCGTATCGGGGCCTGCCGATTCTCACGGCGCAGCCCGATCGGCCGACACGGTCTCGTGGGCATCTGGCCGCTGGATCCACGAGGGCTCCGTCGCCGAGTACGCCCGCCTGGCGCACACAGCGATCGACGAGCTGGTCGGCGACGGCCGCACCCCGGTCGTCGCCGGCGGCACCGGCCTCTACCTTCGCGCCGCGCTCGCGGAGCTCGAGCCTGCCACCTGCCCCGAGCGCAGGAGCAACGAGCGCTGGTGGGAGCGCGCTCTACGACCGGCTTCGGGCCGGAGCGCGCGTACGCCGTCCTCGCGGAGCGCGATCCTGAGCGCCGCAGCGCGGCTTCATGCGAATGACCGCCGTCGCGTGGTGCGCGCACTGGAGCTCACCGAGCTCGGATCGTCGCTGAGCCCGGACGCGGACCGGCTCTGGACGTCCGAGACGCGCCTGCCCACAGTCGTCTTCGGGCCTGACGTCCCGCGCGCCGTCTTGGAGGACGCGAATCGTGCGGCGCGCCCACGCCGATGTTCGCTGCGGGTGTTGTCGACGAAGCGCGTGCGCGCGCTCGCAGGGCCGATCTCGGGGACAGCCGTCCGTGCCCTCGGCCTGCGCGAGGTGGCCGAGCTTCCGCACGACGAGGCGCTCGCGGCGCTCGTCATCCGCACGCGGCGCTACGCCGCCTACCAGCGGAAGTGGCTACGACGCATCCCCGGCCTTGTTAGCGTCAACGCCGATCGTCCGGTGGACGAGATCGCACATGACATTGTCGAAGCGGCAAGCGCTCGGCAACGACTACCTGCTGGTCGAACGGGCTGAGCTTCCAGAACCGCTGACGCCGGATCGTGTCCGGCACCTCTGCGACTACCACTACGGCGTCGGGTCCGACGGCCTGCTCGAGGATGGTGCAGGTGGAAGGAACGCGACGCCGAGGTGCGTATCTGGAATCCGGACGGCTCGACAGCCGAGCTGTCGGGCAACGGCGTGCGAATCGTCGCGGCCTGGCTTGCGCGCGAGTCGCAGTCCGAGCAGGTGACGCTGTCGGTCGGCCCGCGCCACGTCGAGGCGATCGTTCGCGACGGCGAGGGCATCGAGCGTCGACGTCGGACCGTGTCGAGGTGGGGAGACCGGAGACGCTCGACCTCGGTGACGAGCGCGTGGAATTCACGCCTGTCTCCGTTGGGCAACCCGCACGCGGTCGTCCGCCGCGAGCCTGAGCGCGGCGAGCTGCTGCGTCTCGGCCCGCGCATCGAACGCCACTGCGCTTCCCTGAGCGAACGAACGTGCAGCTCGTCCGCGTCGACGGGCTGCACGACCTGACCGTCGGCGTCTGGGAGCGCGGGGCGGGGAGACGCTGTCGTCCGGCACGAGCTCGGTCTCGCCGCGGCCGCCGCAATTGCGAACGGCTGGTGCGAGAGCCCGGTGCACCGTCCATCTGCCCGGCGGTGAGCTCCTCGTGGAGCTGCAGATGCCGACGTGGAAGCGCGACGCTGACGGGGCCGGCCGAGGAGATCTGCCGGGTCGAGCTGGTCTAGCCGCCGAGACCGTGCTCGCGCAGCGCGTCGTTCAGGCTGACCTTCAGGTCGGTCGACTCGCTGCGCCAGCCGATGATCAGCGCGCACGGCGAGCTGATACGTGCCGGCGGGAAACTCCTTCGGCCGCGTGCCGGGAACGACGATCGCGCGCGGCGGCACGAAGCCGCGGTGCTCGACGCGGCTCGTCGCCGGTCACGTCGATGATCGGGACCGACGCGGTCAGCGACACGTTCGGCCCGAGCACGGCGCCCGCGCCGATGCGCACGCCCTCGGTCAGGATCGCAGCGCGAGCCGATGAACGCGCCGTCCTCGACGATCACGGGACGCGCGCCGGGCGGCTCGAGCACGCCGCCGATCCCGACGCCGCCGGCGAGATGGACGTCGGCGCCGATCTGCGCGCCCGACCCGACCGTCGCCCACGTGTCGACCATCGTGCGCGGGCCGACCCAGGCGCCGATGTTGACGTAGCTCGGCATCATGCACGACGCCCGGCGAGAGGAACGAGCCGTAGCGCGCGACCGCCGGCGGCACGACGCGCACGCCGAGCCGCTCGTAGTCGCGCTTGAGCGGGATCTTGTCGTGGTACTCGAACGGCCCGACCTCGCTGCGGCTCCATCTGCCGCAGGCGGAAGTAGCTCGAGGATGGCCTCCTGCACCTCGGGTTGACGCGCCAGTCGTCGCCGTCGACGGGCTCGGCGACGCGCACCTCGCCTCGGTCGAGCTGCGGCGATCAGCGCCTCGACTCGTTCGGCGTTCACAGCACCGCCTCGAGGATCTCGGCCGCGCTGCGGCACTCCGCCTCGGTGGGCACGAGCGCCATGCGGCACGTAGCCCTCGCCGGCCGGGCCGAAGAACGTCCCAGGCGAGACGATCAGCCCGTGCTCGAGCAGCCGCGTCCGCGAACGCCTCCGGACGTCTGACCCTGCGGCACCTCGAGCCAGAGGTACATCGTCGCCTCGCTGCCGGCGACACGGATGCCCTTGCGCGCGAGCGTCGGGAGCAGCAGCGTCTCGCTTGCGCCGGTAGGCGGCCCGCGTGCGCTCGACGTGCTCCTCGTCGTCCCAGGCCGACGACCGACGCGCGCTGCACGAACTCCTGCGGCGCGGTGCCGACCGAGGGCCTGAACTGCTTCAGCGCGGCGATGAGGTCGGCGTCGGCGGCCGACGAAGCCGGAGCGGTAGCCGGTCATCGACGAGCGCTTGCTCAGCGTGTTGAAGACCGCGACGTTCGCCGCGGTCGCGCACCTCGAGCGCGGAGCGCGGAGGCTCGTCGAACCAGAGCTCCGTGTAGGCCTCGTCCGACGCAGAGCAGGAACCCGTGCTCGCGCGCGAGGTCTGCGAGTCGCTCGAGAACGTCGAGCGGCGCGATCGCCCCGGTCGGGTTGTTCGGATAGTTGATCCAGACAATGGCCGCTCGGTCCCAGGTCGCGGCGTCGACCGCGTCGAGATCGGGCAGGAAGCCGTTCTCCTCGACGCAGCGGAAGCTGCAGCGACGTCGGCTCCGGCGAAGGCGGCGCCCCGGTCGGGCACCGGGTAGCCCGGCTCCGTCGTGACGACGAGGCGCCTGTCGCCGTCGCGGTCGACGAGCATCTGCGCGAGCAGTGAAGATCGCTTCCTTGCGACCCGTAGGTCGGGATGACCTCGGTGTCTGGATCGAGCTCGACGCCGAAGCGCCGCCCGCACCAGCCTGCGACTGACTGCCCGCAGCTCGGGCAGCCCCTCGGCGAGCGGATAGGTCGAGATCTCGGTGAGGCTCGCCGCAAGCGCCTGCGCGGATCATCGGCTCGGTCGGCTCGCGCGGATCGCCCTTGCCGAAGTCGATCAGCGCCACTCCCTGAGCGCAAGCCGCCGCTTGGCCTCTTCGAGCTTCACGAACGGATACGTGCCGGTGGCCGTCGAGCGCGGGGAGAGCTGCACGCGGAGCCATGGTGGGATTCTGCCCAGTTGGCGGCATAATCCGTTCCGTGATCCAACGCCAGCCGGACCCCCGGCGCTGGAGCGTGGGTTCATCGTCGCCGTGCTGGCCCAGGGAGTCGATTCCGACGACGAGCTGGCCGAGCTCACGGAGCTCGCGCCGGACGGCGCGGCGTCGAGCCGATCGACGAGCTCGTCCAGCACCGCGCCCGGCCGGACCCGCGGACCTACGTCGGCAAGGGCAAGCTCGAGGAGCTGAAGCGCGCCTACGGCGAGTCCGGGCGCCGAGGTGCTCGCTCGTCGACGACGAGCTCGACGCCGGCCCAGCAGCGGTCGCTCGAGAACGCACTCCAGGCGCGCGTCGTCGACCGCACGCAGCTGATCCTCGACATCTTCGCCCAGCACGCGCGCAGCGCCGAGGGCAAGCTCCAGGTCGAGCTCGCGCAGCTCGAGTACAACCTCCCGCGCATGCGCGGCATGTGGCAGCACCTCGAGCGCCTCGGCGGCTGGCGCTCGGGCGGGAGTCGGGACCGCGGGCCCGGCGAGTCGCAGCTCGAGACCGACCGCCGCATCGCGCGCCGCCGGATCACGCTCCTGCGCAGGCGGCTGAAGGACCTCGAGCAAGCAGCGCGACGTGCGCCGCAAGGAGCGTCAGCGCTCGGAGGCGCCGACGGTCGCGCTCGCCGGGCTACACGAACGTCGGCAAGTCGACGCTGCTGAACGCGCTCACCGGCGCCGACGTCTCGCGTCGACGACCGGCTGTTCGAGACGCTCGACCCGACGACGCGCTCGTTCGAGCACGACGGGCGGCGCTATCTCGTCACCGACACGGTCGGCTTCATCCGCCGGCTGCCCGACGCAGCTCGTGCGAGGGTTTCGCGGCGACGCTCGAGGAGACGCTCGTCGCCGATCTCGTCCTGCACGTCGTCGACGCGTCGGCGCCCGATGAGCGGCTCGACGAGCAGGACGCGCGCCGTCGAGGCCGTGCTGCACGAGATCGGCGCCGACGAGCTGCCGCTCGAGGTGGTCCTGAACAAGATCGACGCCGTCGACGCGCTGCGGCCGCCGGCGGCTCGCGAACCGCTTTCCCGGACGCGGTGCAGATCTCGGCGCTCGACCGGCGAGGGGCTCGACGAGCTGCGCGCGCGCATCGCGGAGCGCTTCGCAGACCGCTTCGAGGCCGTGCGAGCTGCTTCGTCCCGTACGAGGAGGGCGGCAAGCTCGCCGAGCTGTACGCGCTGGGCGCGCCGATCGAGCGAGCGACGCGACCAGGCGGACGGCGTGCTCGATGCGAGCGCGGCTGCCGCAGCGCGAGCGTTCGGCGCTTCGCGCGCGTATCTGGTCGCCGAGGCCGCTCGGAGCCGTGCGGCGCGCGCGTTGATCGAGCTCCCGATCCAGCGGCTGCGCGACGACGCCGTCGTTCCCGCAGCGCGCCTACGCGGGCGACGCCGGCCTCGACCTCGTCGCCTGCGAGCGCGTCGAGCTCGGCCCGGGCGAGCGAGCGCTCGTCGGCACCGGGCTCGCCGTCGCGATCCCGGAGGGATACGCCGGGCTTCGTCCAGCCGCGCTCCGGGCTCGCCGCCGCGCACGGGATCACGATCGTCGAACACGCCGGGCCTGGTCGACTCCGGCTACCGCGGCGAGCTGCGCGTCGATGCTCCTGAACACCGACCGCGCGCGAGACCGTTCGTCGTCGAGCCGGGCATGCGGATCGCCCAGCTCGTCGTGTCTGCCGATCCCGCGAGTCGGAGCTCGTCGAGGTCGACGAGCTCCCGTCGAGCGAGCGCGGCGTGCGCGGCTTCGGCTCGTCGGCGCCGTGATGGCGCGCCGGAGCCGCGCATCCGCGTCTCGGCGATCCTGCGCTGGAACGACCGCGTGCTGCTCTGCCGGCACGAGAAGCCCGGCAAGGAGTACTGGCTGCTGCCCGGCGGCGGCGTCAACTCCGGCGAGAGCCTCGTCGACGCGCTGCACCGCGAGCTCGCCGAGGAGATCGGAATCGACGATCAGCTGCCGGTCGAGGGCCCGGTCGCGATCGTCGACTCGATCGCGCCCGCGCGCAGCTTCGCGGCGAAGCACGTCGTGCACATCATCTTCGCGGGCGACCTCGGCGGCAGGTCGCTCGAGGCGGTCACATCGCAGCCGACGCAGCGGTCCGCGGTCACCGCCTCGTTCGCGCGTCGGTGACCTCGACGACGTCGTCGCTGCACCCGCCGATCCAGCGCTTCCTCAGCCGCTGGCAGCCCGGCGACCCGGCCGTCTACCTCGGCGCACTCTGGGCGCGTTGACCCACTTCGGCGCGGCGAGCACTAGACGTCGGCGCTAGCCGCGCCAGGGCGGTACGACCACTGGGTGCGGGCGCTCGTCACGGCGGCCGCCGCGACTCTGCGCGGCGGGCGAGACCTCGTGAGCCTCCGTCTCGAGCTCGTCGGCAAGCGGCGTCAGCTCCGGCGGCTCGCCGCGCGCGATGCGCGAGCGCCTGCGCGAGCAGCCAGTCGGCGAGCCACGGGTTGCGCGGCAGGAGCGGCCCGTGCAGGTACGTCCCGATCGACACGGCCGACGCGGCAGCCCTCGAAGCCGCTCTCGCCGTCGTTGCCGAAGCCGGCGACGACGCGCCCGAGCGGCTCGCGCGCCCGCGTCGAGGCGCGTCCGGCCGGCGTGGTTCTCGAAGCCGGCGAGCGTTCGCTGCCGCCGGCTCGAGCTCGCACTCGAGCAGGACGTCGCCGATCATCCGCCGCTCGCCGGCGACCGTGTCGAGCGGGAGCACGCCGACGCCCGGGCAGCTCGGCGCCGTGGCGGTCGCGGTAGAAGCGCCCGAGCAGCTGGTAGCCGCCGCAGACGGCGAGCACCGCGGCGCCGCCGGCGACCGCCTCGCGCAGCGCCTCGCGCCTTCGCGCGCGAGGTCGGCCGCGATCAGCGCCTGCTCGCGGTCCTGGCCGCCGCCGACGTAGAGCAGGTCGTGCTCGTCCGGGCCGGACCGGCTCGCCGAGGCCGATCGCGCGCACCTCGAGCTCGTGGCCCGCGCAGCGCTGCGCGGCGCGAGAGCACCGCGATGTTGCCGCGGTCGGCGTAGATGTTCAGGTAGTCGGGATAGAGGTGCCCGACGACGGATCCTCACGCGGCGCTGCTCCCAGTACGGCGCGCACGTAGCCGCGCTCGGCGACGATCTGCGCGGAGCGCGAGCATCGCCGTGTAGGTGGGGAGGACGACGAGCTCGCCGCCGGCCGGCGTGAGCTCGAGCCCGCGGTCGAGCGCGCGCTCGAGCGTCGGGCACGACCTCGATCCGCGTCCGCGGTCGAGGCCGCCGTACGTGAACCGCGAGCGCGAGCTCGGCGGCGCGGTCGCCCGTCGCGACGAGCCGCTCGAGCCCGCCGAGCAGCGGCTCGAAGTCGACGTCCCAGATCCACGAGACGTCGCGGCCGTCGGCGATCGCGTCGTTCAGCGCGATCACCGCGACCGCGGCGCGCCGCCGTCGACGAGCGTCCGCACGACCTCGTTCGCGCCGGCCGGGTTCTTGATCAGCAGCAGCAGCAGCCGCCGGTCGCCGACCGCGATCCGCTCGAAGCGGCCGAACGCCGGCGCGAAGCGACTCGAGCCCGGCCGCGATCTCGTCGAGCGGCGCGCCGAGCGCGCAGCGCGAGCGCAGCGGCGGCGAGCGCGTTGTAGACGTTGTAGAGCCCGGGCAGGCCGAGCCGCACGCGCCGCGTCCCTCCGGGCGTGACGAGGTCGAACGACGACCGCCTCGAGCCCGTCGCAGCTCGATCTCGCGCGCGACGACGTCGAGCGGCGGGCGCGCGTGCCCGCAGCGCGGGCAGCGGTAGTCGCCGAGGTGCCCGACGTAGGCGGCCGCGTACTCGTACGGCGTGCCGCAGCGCAGGCAGTACTTCGAGTCGGCGGCGTGCTGGAGCGACGGGCGCGCGCTGGCGCAGGATCGTCGACGCCGAAGACGACGCGCCCGGGCGCGCCGCGCGCGAGATCGCCGACCTGCGGATCGTCGCCGTTGACGACGAGCGCGGTCTCGCCGGAAGCGCGCGCGACCGCCGCGCGCCAGCGCTCGGCGATCGTGCTCGAGCTCGCCGTAGCGGTCGAGCTGGTCGCGGAAGAGGTTGCCGAGGCAGACGCGCCTGCGGCCGGACCCGCCGCGGCGATCTCGGGCAGCGCGCCCTCGTCGACCTCGAAGAGGCCGAGCTCGGCGTCGCGCGCGTCGAGCAGCGTGGAGGCGACCCCGGAGACGAGGTTCGCGCCCGAGCTGTTGTGCGCGAGCCGGACGCGGCGGCGCGAGGATCTCGCGCGGCCATCGCGGCGGTCGTCGTCTTGCCGTTCGTCGCGGAGATCGACCGCCGAGCCCTGCGGCAGCCGCGCGGCGAGGCGGTCGACCGCGCCCGGGATCGAGCTTCGCAGAGCAGCTTGCCGGGCACCGTCGTGCCGCCGCCGGCGCCGGCCAGACGCGACAGTCGTCCCGCAGCCCGCGAGCGACGGCGATCTCGGCGGCGAGCGGAATCGGCAACGCGCAAAACAGGGGGAGGCTACCGCGCGGCCGCTGATCCCCGGACGGGTGAACTTCGCGGCTGCTACCGCGCAAAGGGTGAGAGTACCTCGCCCGCCGGCCCACCTACGTTGCGGCCTGTTCAACTGCGGCTTTGAGAGGAGAACGATGCGGACGCGGAGGTCAACGACGGGACGTGCGCGGCAAGCGCACTCTGGGGTAGCGGGAAGCGCGGAACCGGGTCGCGCTCGAACGCGCTCTGGGGTAGTGGTAAGCGGCGCACGGCACTTCTGGCGACACTCGTTGCTCACGCTCGTGGTGCCGCTCGGCGCTTCGGCCGGCCGCTGGGCCCGAAGAGCATCAGGCATTCGTGGCTCCGGGCATCGCTGACGTCCGCCCAGTCTCGCGCCGGCCGACAAGTTCTCGGTGATCGTCCAGGGCAGGGTGGGAACCAGGCGCTCACGCGGTCGCCGGACGTTCCTCGACCTCTCCCTGAAGGACGCGCCGCGAACCTTCAGCTCGATCGACGGCGTCGCCGTCGACCTCACCGGCGCGCAGATCGTCGACGCTCGCCGCCGACAAGCACGTGACGGCGATCACGGCCGGACTCGCGCGTTCGCTCTCGGCCTCGCAGGGCAACGCCGAAGTGGCCGTTCGTCGCCGGCGTGTACGACGGCACCGTACAGCTCGGCGCCCTGGCGCGCGACGATCGCGATCGTCGACTCCGGCATCGACGCGTCCCGGCCCGAGTTCGCCGGCCGCATCGTCGCCAGCGTCAATCTCACCTCGCTTCCGCGGCAACTCGTCCGGGCGACGGGCGCGGCCACGGCACGTTCGTGCGCGGGCATCGCTGCAGGCAGCCATGGCCGGCAAGGCGGCGCGGCGCCGACCGCGAAGATCGTCTCACTCGACGTCATGGACGACACAGGGCATGGCGAGGACGAGCGACGTCATCGCCGCCGCCGACTGGATCCTCGCCAACAAGGCGAAGTACGGGATCCGCGTCGCGAACTTCTCGCTGCATTCGTCCGTCGCCAACAGCTTCATGTACGACCCGCTCGACAAGGCGGTCGAGAAGCTCTGGTTCAACGACGTCGTGGTCGTGGCTGCCGCCGGCAACTACGGCAAGCCCGAATCGGGCCGAGCGGCGTCCCGTTCGCACCCGGCAACGATCCCTTCGTGATCACGGTCGGCGCGAGCGACACTGGAACGTCCGTGCTCGACGTCCGACGACGTCGCGTGCTCCGTGGTCGGCGTACGGCTACACGCTTGACGGCTTCGCGAAGCCGGATCTCGCGGCACCCGGCCGCTACATGGTCGGCCCGGTCCCCGTGACGTCGACGCTCTACGCGAGCGCGCTGACCACGTCGTCGACCCGGGCTACATGGAGCTTCGGGCACGTCGTTCGCCGCCCCGGTCGTGAGCGGCGTGCGCTGCGCTGATCCTCGGCCGCCATCCGGAGTTCACGGCCGACCAGGTCAAGGGCGCTCTCATGCTCGGCGCGAAGCCGATGCCGCAGGCCTCCAACCTCTCGGTGGGCGTCGGCGAGGTCAGCGCCGCGCGCTCGGTCCGAGTACCTGAATCCGCCGAAGGCGAACAAGGGACTGAATGCCTTCGTCGTCACCGACTTCGGTCGCCAGCGGGCGAGTCTTCGACGCAGCCAGCTGGGCGGCCAAGGCCAAGAACGACGCCTCGTGGGCCAGAGGCCTCGTGGGCCGACGCCTCCTGGGCCGACGCCTCCTGGGCCACCGCGAGCTGGGCGGATGCGAGCTGGGCGGATGCGTCCTGAGCGATCTGAGCTTGCCTCGGCCTCCTGGGCCGACACCGGCAACGGCTGGCGGCTTCCTGGGCCGACCTGAGCCTCGCGCAGCGCCCGTGGGCCGACAACGCCGGCGACGAGCCTGCTCAGCTTCCAGACAGCCGGCGCGATCGACACCGGTCGAGCTCGCGGCCGATCCTCGCAGGCACGCTGGATCCCTAAGGCTCATGCAGCGCACTCGGGGTCACCCGTTCGGGGGAACCGATCGAGTGTTCCCCGAACGGGGATGCCCCGCGCAGCGGCCTTCTACGTTCCGCGGTGGGCTCTTGTCTGCGGCCCACCAGTTCGAAGCGTGGCGAAGGAGAACCCGCGATGGAAGGCATCGCTCGCAGGGCGTGAGCGCGAGTGCCCACCGATATCTCGCTCGTCGCCGAGCCCGGCTCAGGGAGCGAGACGAGCGCCTGCCGCGGAACGCGCAGATCTACTTCGTCGCGGTCGCGATCATCGGCTGCTGCAGTCACGCTGCCGTTCATCGGCAGACTGCAGACGACGCGATCAGTGGCCGGCCTTCCTCATCCTCGCCTCGGCGGCCGCCATCGCGCGCGCCTGTTCGTCGTTCGCACACCGGCCGACCAGGCGTACCACACCGACATCGTCTTCCTGATTCCGGCGGCGCTGATCCTGCCGCCGGAGCTGCTCGTGCTCGTCGCGGTCGTCCAGATGGTGCCGGAGTGGCTGAAGATGCGCTACCGCTGGTACCTGCAGACCTTCAACATCCTCGACTACTCGCTCTCGGCCATGGCGGCCTGGTTCGTCGGCCGCGTGGCTCGATCCTCGAGCACGCGGGCATCGGCAACGACGCGCTGCGGCTCTCGCTGGCCGGGCTTGCAGCCTGCGTCGTCTTCGTCGCCGTCAACCACATCCTGCTCGCCGTGATGCTGCGCCTCGCGCGCGGCTTCACGCTCGCGTGAGACCGGGTCTGTTCGACCGCCGAGTACGTCGCCACCGACCTCGTGCTCGCGGCGCTCGGCGTCGCGGTCGTACGCCTTCTGGCAGTCGAATCCCTGGCTCGATCCCGTTCGCGCTCGCGCCGCTGTTCCTGATCCACCGCTCACTGAGCGTGCCCGCGCTGCAGGCGGAGGCGCGCGTCGATCCGAAGACCGGGCTCTTCAACGCGCGCCACTTCGCCGCCGCGCTCGCCGAGGAGATCGGCCGCGCGCGCCGCTTCGAGCGGCCGATGTCGCTGATCATGGCCGACCTCGACCTGCTGCGCGACATCAACAACACGCTACGGCCACCTCGCAGGCGACGCCGTGCTGAAGGGGATCGCAGAGGTCTTCCGCGCCCAGCTCCGCCACTACGACGTGCCGGCGCGCTTCGGCGGCGAGGAGTTCTCGATCCTCCTGCCGGAGACGCCGCCCGAGCAGGCACTCGAGATCGCGGAGCGGATCCGCCGCGCGGTCGCCGAGCGCACGTTCGACGTCGAGACCTCGAGCGAGCCGATCCGCGCGACCGTCTCGATCGGCGTCGCCGGCTTCCCGAAGGACGGCACCGATGCGAACGAGCTGATCCACCAGGCCGACCTCGCCGTCTACCGCGCGAAGCTGCAGGGACGAAACCGCGTGCTCGGCGCGAGCTCCGAGCCGCTGCTCGTGCCCGCCGACCGGGCGACGCGTCTGATCGCAGTCGCCGCGAGGACGGCGACCATCACGCGCCACTCCCGGCCGCCGCGCAGGTCGCAGCCGCCGGAAGACCGACGCGAGAGTGCGCCATCCACGCCCGCACGCGGTCCACGGCCCGCGGTTCCTCTCGCTCGACCGCCGCCTGAGCCTCATCGTCGGCCTCGTCAGCGCCGTCGGCGTCGGCGCCGGGCGTCGTCGGCCTCGCCCTCACCTGGACCATCGAACGACCTGCTCGGCCTGCTCGACCGTCGTCGGGCTCGTCGGAGTGGGGCAGGCGCTCGCGCTCGAGGCGGACGAAGGATCGGCGGTGCTCTCGGTCAGCGCGGTCGGGCTGTCTTGCGGCTGCCGTCGCTCTTCGGCTTCCGTGCGGCATTGCCGCTCGCGCTCGCGAGTGTCGCGGTCGAGTGGAGCGCGCGGCGCGCCGCTCCACAACGTTCTCTTCAACGTCGGCGCGCTGACGCTCGCGTCGCTCGCCGCGGCGAGCGTGTTCAAGATTGCGGCCTTCTTCCCGGACGGCACGGCGCATCGAGCTCGCGCGCCTCCGGCCTCGGGCCTGCTCGCCGGCGCTGCGTACTTCGTCGTCAACATGGGCCTCGTCTCGCTCGGCGCTCGCGCTGCAGGGACACGAGCGCTGGTGGTCGGTCTTCCGGGAGCGCTTCGCGTGGCTGCTGCCGCACTACCTCGTCTACGGCTTCATCGGCGGCGTGATGGCGCTCGCGTACGAAGCCGTCCAGCTGCTGCGCGCTCGCGGTGTTCGCGGTGCCGCTGCTCCTGATGCGCAAGACGCAGGAGGCGTACCTCAAGCACACGCAGCGCAGCGCGCAGAAGCTCCGCGCAGGCCGCCGAGACGATCCAGTCGCAGAACGTGTCGCTCGAGCTGGCGAACAAGCTGCTCGAAGGAGCGCTCGACGGCGGCGATGGAGTCGCTGTCGGCGACGGTCGACGCGCGCGACTCGTACACCGCCGGCCACTCGCGCCGCGTGCAGCAGCTCGCGCTCGCGATCGGCCGCGAGCTCGGCCTCTCGCACGCAGAGCTCGACCTGCTCGGGCACGCGGCGCTCTTCCACGACATCGGCAAGCTCGCGATCCCGGACTCGATCCTCCTGAAGCCGGCGAGCCTGACGCGCCGAGGAGTGGGCGCTGATGCAGCGGCACGCGGAGGAGGGCGCGCGCATCATCGACCGGCTCGGCTTCCTCAGCGACGCCGTGCCCGGCGATCCGCCACCACCACGAGCGCTTCGACGGCACCGGCTATCCGGACCGGCTGCGGGCGAGGACATCCCGCTCGGCGCCCGCATCATCCACGTCGCGGACGCGCTCGACTCGATGCTGACGACGCGCATCTACCGGGCCGCCCGGCCCGCCGCAGGAGGCGCTGCAGGAGCTCCGACGGGCCGCAGGCACCCAGTTCTGCCCGCGCTGCGTCGACGCGCTCTGGAGCGGATCCTGCCGCTCGACGCAGCGCTCGCAGAGCGAGAGTCGTCCGCGCGCCGAGCGTCGCCGCAGCTCGCCTCGCAGCCTGCTCGGCCTCAACTTGCGGTTCTTCCAGAATCGCTCTATCCATTCTTGGCATGGCCCGCAAGCCGCCGTTCAGGGCGGTCGCGAAGATCGACCCCGACGCGCTCGCCGTCGTTCCAGGCCGGAATCCGCAAGCGCTACTCGAACGACCAGATCCTCGACGAGCTGCGCGCGTCAGCGCGGAACGGCTCGGCCGCTCGCCGACGATGCGTGAGTTCGCGGCCGACCCGGAGACGAGCCGTTCACCCGCAGACGGTGATCGAGCACTTCGGCAGCTGGAACGCGGCGAAGCGCGAGGCCGGGCTCGTCCCGCGGCGCTTCGCGACGCGCGAGGAGCTCGTCGGGCTCCTGCGCGAGCTGGGCGAGGACCTCGGCCGCGTGCCGACCGCGACGCGATCTCGACGCGCGCCGAGGGCTCGATGCCCTCGAAGTCGCTCTACTGGCACACGTTCGGCTCGCTCGCCGAGGCGCTGCGCGAAGCGGGCTTCGACGTCCCGGTCGGGGAGGAGCGGCTCGAGCGGGCGGTCGAGCAGGGAGTCGGCGCTCGCGCGGAAGCTCAAGCGGCTGCCGAAGTTCGCCGACTGGGCGGCGGCGCGCAGGAAGGACGACGGCCTCCTGACCGAGTGGCAGGTGTACCGGATGTTCGACGCGCGCACGCGGCGCGTGGTCGACCTTCCAGTTCCTGATCAAGGAACGCCTCGACGAGGAGGGCAGATCGCGTCGGCTCCGACGGGCACCTCGGCAACTAAGGCCTACGCCTGCTGGGTGCCGGCGTCCGCATCCTCGATCTCGTACGCGATCGTTGCGCCGCGTCACGTGTCATGAGCTGGACGTCGTAGGACTCACCCGAGATCCACGGATACGAGATCGGTGATCCGCTGGCAGCTCGCCGGGCGTCGAGCGCACGCCGGGTCTGCGTGGAAGTCGACGAACGCGTCGTTCAGGATGACTCTGCGCCACGCGCGCAGTCTCCTCGGACTCGTTGACGACGAGAACGAGCGAGATCTCACCGGGTCGCAGGCGTCGCCTGCTGCGACGGCCGTCTCGCGGCCGCCGCTGTGCGGTCCTGTGCCACGGCCGGGCATAGAGCGAGCCCCGACGCGACCGCGATGACCGACGACCGAAGCAGCTCCGATCAGCACGAAGCGCTTGCAGCATCGGCTCACGCCACGACTTCGAAGAAGCCCATCCAGCCGAGCGCCGGCGAACTCGCTCTTGTGCGCGTGGAACATGTACTTGCCCGTGTATGGGAAAGCGCAGCTCGAGCACGTCCCGCTGGCCCTGACCCTGAATGACCGTGTCCGTGTATTCGCTCGGCGTCGAGCGACGGTGCCGGTCGGAAAGCGGTGGAAGAAGTTTCCGTGGACGTGGAACGAGTTGATCGGGTCGAGCTCGACGATGTTGACGAGGTAGATCCGGACGAGCTCGCCGCGCTTGACCCGCACCGGCTGGTACATGAAGTGGAAAGCGACGGTGTTGACCGCGTAGACCTCGTTGTCCTCGTCGAAGTTCGGATCGAACGCGTTCTGCACCATCACGAGCTCGTCTGCCTGCGGGCGCGCTCTTCGGCGGGTCGACGATGAACATGCCGTAGAGCCCCTTGGCGATGTGCCCTGCGAGCGGCGAGCGCGTGGCAGTGGTACAGGTGCAGCCCGAACGGCCGCGCTTCGAACTCGTACGTGAACTCCTCGCCGACGTCGATCAAGCCGCCGCCGATGCTCCTCGCCGACTCCGGGCGTCCCGTCCATCGCGGCGGGATGGATGCCGTGGAAGTGAATGGTGTGCGGGTGCGTGCCGGCGTTGACGAAGTGGATCCGCAAGCAGGTCGCCTTCGCGGGCCCGCAAGCGTAGGCCCCGGGACACGGCCGTTGTACGTCCACGCCGAGAACTTGACGCCGGGGACGATCTCGATCTCGCTTGTCGTAGGCGACGAGCTCCCACTCGCGCAGCATCCGGCCGCCGGCGAGGGGCCGCGTCTTGCCCCAGTCGAAGTCGCGCATGATCGGCGCTCGGGTCGAAGCCGTTCACCTTCGGGATCCACGGTCGTGTTGCCGTGCGCGAAGCCCGAGTGGGAAGAGCCGTGGTACGAGCGGATGGTGCTGATGCGGGGGTCGTGGCCGCTTCGACCGGCGATGACACTGCGACAGCCTGGCGGCTACTCCCGACCCGGCCGACGACCGCCGCTGCCCCGAGCGCGCGACGCCTCGTGAAAGGACCTGCGCACGATGTCCTCACCGTGCCACGCCCGCCTAAGAGGAACCTGAGACGAGGCGTTAGGATGTTCTTAAGACGTTCAGGCTAGCTGCGAGCGTGGCAGACGGGCGAGGCGCTCGAGGCACGAGCGGCCTCGTCGGGAGCGCGAACGGCGGGAAGCGGCTCCTCCTGGAAGGAGCGATCCGGCTGGAACGAACTCGCGGGCGACGATCTTGCCGCTCTCGACGGTGACCACGGTCCCTTCCGGCAACTCGCTCTTGCGCAGCTTGATCGCCGACGTAGCTCTCGACGAGCTCGAGCGCGATCCGCGTCGACGCGAAGAAGAGCTCGCTCTTCGTGTGTCCGATCCAGAGCGGCCGGCCCAGGCCGCGGCGCGAGAACCAGCTCGGAGCGCCCTTCGTCGAGCCACGCGGTCGCCATCGACCCGTAGAGCTCCTGAGCGCCTCGGCCGTCCGGCCGCGCGAGAGCTCGGCGAGCGCGAAGATGATCTCCGAGTCGACGGTCATCTCGGGCTGGGCGCGCGCGATCCGATGCTGCTGCGAAGAGCTCGTCGTCGTTCGTGATGATCCCGTTGTGGATCCCCACCACGGAGCCGTGACGGATCGGGGTGATTGTTGGCTGCGAGACTCGGGTGCCCTTGGTGAAGTCGCGGACGTGGACGAGGAGCTTCGTCGCATCCTCGGGCACGCTGATCCGCTCGAGCAGGGCGCGTTGCCCCTGAGCGCTGCTTGTGCACGGCGATCGGCGCTCCAGGGCTGCGGTAGGCGTAGCCCACGGCGTCAGCGCCTCGCTCCGCGATTCCGGTCAGGAGGGCGCGCGCCGCGACAGTCCGCTCGACGCTCGAGTCGGGGGCGAGGCTATATCCGGCGATTCCGCACAAAGTGTCTGAAGAAGGCGAAGCGACCGTGTGGTCGCCCTATCCTTCTAGACGCATCGGCTGGGGTCCTTGTTAGTTGCTATCCCTCTCGCGAGGGTTGACGAGCCGCCTCAAGAGTCCACTAGGCCGCGCCGATACCCTCACATGCGGCCGCTCCCTGACGTGCCCTCGGACCCTGTGGTCGAGGCGAGGCTCGAGCTCGTTCCCGAAGTCGAAGACGGCGGAGGCCGAAGAGGCCGAGGAGACCGAGGAAGACGCAGCCGAGGCCGAAGAGACCGAGGATGGGGACGACGACGCCCGCCGCCGGCGGCCAAGGCCGAGGCGACGCAGGATCCGCTCAAGCTCTACGTGCGCGCGATCGGCGACGGCCCGCTCCTGACACCCGCCGAAGAGCGTGAGCTCGCCCGGCGCAAGGACGAGGGCGACGAGGAGGCCAAGAAGAAGCTGATCGAGTCGAACCTCCGGCTCGTGATGTCGATCACCCGCAACTACACGAAGGCCGGCGTGCCGCTGCTGGATCTGATCCAGGAGGGCAACCTCGGACTGATCCGCGCGGTCGAGAAGTTCGACTACAAGCTCGGCTACAAGCTCTCGACCTACGCAACCTGGTGGATCCGCCAGGCAGTGACGCGCGCTTGCCGACCAGGGCCGAACGATCCGGCTGCCGGTCCACGTCGCGGACCAGGTTCGCCGGCTCATGCGCGCGCCGTCAACTCGCCCAGAAGCTACAACCGCGAGCCCACGCAGAAGGAGCTCGCGAAGGAGAGCGGCTTTCCGGAGAAGCGTGTCCAGGAGCTGCTCGATCTGGTCGAGGATCCCGTCAGCCTCGAGACCCCGGTCGGCGACGGCGAGAGCATGTACGCCGACCTGATCGAAGACGTTCACTCGGAACGACCGGACGAGTCGACGTCGAAGAAGCTCCGCCGCAGTCGAGCTCGCCGAGGCGCTCCTCCGGCTGAACCCGCGCATGCGTCGTGTGCTCTCGCTCCGCTTCGGCTTGAACGGCGAAGTCCCGCAGACACTGGAAGAGGTCGGAGCGGGCTCGGCATCACGCGCGAGCGCGTGCGCCAGCTCGAGTCGCGCGCCCTGCGCGAGCTTGCGGGCCGTCGCGCCCGACCTCGAGCTTTACCTTCGCACTTAGCAGGTACTACTAAGGGAGATGGATCGTCGCTTCGTCGACTGTCACTCCCACGTCGTCCCGTCCGGTGACGACGGCGCCGCGACGATCGAGGATGGCCTCGGCCCTATGCGGCAGTGCCGCACAGCACGGAACGGCGATCCTCTTTGCGACGCCGCACGTCTGGCCGTACTTCACGCTCGAGTGAGGAACGCGAGGCTGGAGATCCGCGAGGCCTACGAGCGGATGCGTCCGCACGGCGGGGCTCGAGCTGCGGCTCGGCTTCGAGCTGACGCCGGCGCGCGGCGCTGCTCGAAGAGGATCCGCACCGCTACCTCCTCGAGGGAACCGACTGCGTCTTGATGGAGGTGCCCGTTCTCCGGCCCGCCCGACCTCCTGTTATGCACTCGCCGAGCACGTCGAAGCAGGCCGGACTGCGACCGGTCATCGCGCATCCGGAGCGCACCGAAGCGGTGCTTGGAGGATCCGTCGCGTCGCGGACGATCTCGCAGCACGAGGCTGGATCGCTGCAAGTCAACGCGACGTCGCTGACCGGCCGTCACGGACCCGAGCCCGAAGAGCTTGGCTGGTCGCTGCTCGAACGCGGCGCCGGCAAGCTGGTCGCCTCGGACGGGCACCGCACGACACGCCCTGCGCACCTCGACGAGGCATACGCGCTGGCACGAGCAGCGCCTCGGCGATCGTGCTCTGACGTTGTTCGACGTGGACCGCGCTCGGCGTTACGCCGTCACGGACTGCATCTCGCGCAGCGTCGACAGGCGCCTGAGCGACTCGAGCTCGATCTGCCGGACACGCTCGCGGGTGAGACCGAGGCGGCGCCCGATCTCCTCGAGCGTCTTCGGCTCCGAGTCGTCGAGGCCGTAGCGCAGCACGAGCACCTGCCGCTCGCGCTCCTGCAACGACAGCAGCGCGGCGGTGAGCGCCTGCGAACGCAGCGACACCTCGACCTCTTCCTCGGGCAGCGGATCGTCGCCGGCGACGAAGTCGCCGAAGACGGCGTCCTCGGCCTCGCCGACCGGCTGGTCGAGGGACGCCGATGCACGCGCGGCGGCCCTGACCTCGTGCGCCTGCTGGATCGGCAGGCTCGCCTCCTCGGCGATCTCCTCGAGCGTCGGCTCGCGGCCGAGCTGCGTCCAGAGCGTGCGCTCGGCGCGGTTCATCTTCTGCAGGCGCTCGACGATGTGGACGGGCATGCGGATCGTCCGCGCCTTGTCGGCGAGCGCGCGCGCGACCGCCTGGCGGATCCACCAGGTCGCGTAGGTCGAGAACTTGTAGCCACGCCGCCAGTCGAACTTCTCGACCGCGCGGATCAGACCGAGCGTTCCTTCCTGGATCAGGTCGAGGAACGGCAGGCCCTGGTTGCGGTAGTTCTTCGCGATCGAGACGACGAGCCGCAGGTTGGACTGGATCATGTGCGACTTCGCGCCCATGTCGCCTCGCTCGATCCGCTTGGCGAGCTCGACCTCCTGCGGCGCCGTCAGCAGCGGATGACGGCCGGCCTCGCGCAGGAAGAGCTGCAGCGCGTCGGTCGTCGTCTCGTACGAGGTCTGGAGCGGGGAGGAGCGGGCTCCTTTTCTCCTTCTCAGGCTCCTCCGCGACCACGTCGATCCCTCGCCGCTCGAGCTCGTTGAAGAGCGTTTCGGTCTCGAGCGCGTCGAGCTGATGAGCTTCGATCAGTTCAGCAAGCTCAGGCTGCTTGACCGAGCCCGTGCTTTCAGCGTTCTCCAGCAAGCCTTGAATGTCCTCGTGCTGGAGGATCGACTCGATCTCGATCGTCATCTCCTCGGTAGTTCTTGCCTCTGGGCCCGCCGTCCCAAACACGCACGCTCTCAGGCTCGAGACCGTCCGCGTCAACTCTCATCCCCTTCCGCCCATGAAAACGGCGGCTCAGCTCCCCCAGAGCGGCCTGACTCTCGATCGTCCCCATTCTGGGCCACAGGGTGGCCGGCCGCGATCTCGACTGCCTCCTCGAGGCTGCCGCACTCGAGGATGTCGAAGCCGCCGACGACCTCCTTGGTCTCGGCGAACGGGCCGTCGGTGACGATCGTCTTCCCGTCGACGGACGCGGACGGTGCGGGCTCGGCGCGGAGGAGCCAGCTGGTCGCCAGTCACCCAGATTCCGCGGGCCTGGAGATCGTCGAGCCACGGAAAGCTCTCGTCGTCAGCAGCGTCACTCGACGATCCAGGCTCGGTCTGAGCGTCCATCTTCTCCGCGTCCCAGCACACCAGCATCAAGAACTTCATCGTCCGTCTCCTTCGTCGTTTTGGTATCAGCCTTACTCTCTAGGACGTAACCGGCCGACCCAGATCGACACTCTTATGCGAATGCACGGAAACCTGCGTTATGTCAAGTCGACGTGGATCGGGCTTCTGGCCCTGCTGGCGTTCTCGCCTCCCGCCCAGGCCGAGGTCGTCACCCAGAAGGCCGATCGGGGCGTTCTCGCCGTAGCGGCGGACGGATCGCCCTGTGGTGGCGTATACGGTCGGGCGCGGTCTCTACGCGTCGCTCCGTGGCAGCGCAGGGCCGCTGGACGGCGATCCGCCTCGGCCGCCTCCCCGCCAACAGCGGGATCACGCTCGCGGGGATCCAGATCGGAGAACGTCCGCATCGTCACGTGAACGTTCTCGTCGAGGACGGGCAGGGCCGCTGGATCGTCCTCGCCTGCGGCAGCCGTCTCACGACGATCGCACGGGCGGCGAGGCGGGAGCAGTTTCGGTCCGGCCGGTCCTCACTCTCGACGCACGCGGCCGGCCAGCGATCGCCTATGCCGTTCAGCGGAAAGTCGGGGCAGACCTTCCTCAGGCTGGTGACCTTCCGGGCGACGGCAGCCGGCAGACGCGTCCGATCACCCTCAAGGGCTTCCCGAAGAGCGACCTGCCCCAGGCGCCGCGCCCGTTCTCGTCGGCGGACGCCTCCACGTCGTCGAGACCTACACCTCGGCGGCGATCGACTGGGGCCCCGACGCGGCCACGGCGGTTGGGAAGGGCAGTACCTCTTCTTCAGCCGTGCTGGGCTCCCCTCAGGGACGGTCGGAGCCGTGAGCCTCCCCTCCACTCTCTGGTCGGCCTGACGCAGGTGTACCCGCAGGCAGAGCCCGGGGACATCGTCGTCCTCCTGAACTCGAGCGCAACGACACAGGTCACGTCCACGCTGACCCACGGGATCTTCGTGTCGATCGCCCGGCGACGAGGATCAGCCGGAGATCGGCGCCTACGACTGGGTCGGTCTCGGCGAGGACTGGTTCGTGTACGCCGGGCTCATCCTTCAGGGGACGAGCTCCGACGCCTGGCAGCTCGACGGACGGCTGGAGGGATTCACGATCGGCGAGCTCGGCACGAGGCAGCTACTCCTCCTCGCGGGAGGGCGGGCTCGAATGGTTCCGGTCGCCTGCCTCGCTTCCGCCCGTCCGAATCGGAATGGGGAAGGTCGACGAGACGGGTCACGTCGAGGGCAGCGTCCCCGGCGTGACGAGCGGGCACGGTCGAGCTCTACCGGGAGCTCCCCACGCCCACGCGCAAGCTCGTCGCGACGCTGCCGATCGCCGCCGACGGGTCCTTCGAGGCGGACGGCCTCGACCCGACTGCGCTCTACCGCGCGGTCTCCACGTCGACCCGGGAACGGGAATCCCGTTCGGCTTCCTGCCGGGCGTGCCCGTCGGCAGTGCCGCCGGCTAGAAGTTCTTGCCGCGCCAGCCGGCGCCGATCGTGATCAGGATCGCCGCGGAGAGCACGAGCCGGTAGACGACGAAGATCGTGTAGGTGTGCCGGCGAACGTAACCGAGCAGCCCCAGATCGCCACGAGCCCGACGACCGCGGCGGCGAGCATGCCGACGACGAATGGACCGGCTGATCCGGCAGGCAGCCCGTTGGCCGCCACCTTGGCGCCCTTCAGAAGCGCAGCGCCGAACACGATCGGGACGAGCAGAAGAAACGAAAGGCGCGCCGCGTCGTCGCGGTTGAGCTTCAGGAAACGACCCGCGGTGATCGTGACCCCCGAGCGCGAAGTGCCCGGCATCAGAGCGAGGCACTGGGCGAGCCCGACGCCGAATGCCTTGACGAACCCGAGGTCCTCGATCGAGCGCCCCGGCGGAACCCGGTCCGCGATCCAGAGGAGGATCGCGAACACGGCGAGGAGGATCGCGATCTGCCACGGGTTGCCGAGCTTCTTCTCGATGAAGCTCTCCCCGCTGCGCCGGCGAGCGCGGCCGGGACTGTCGCGATCACGACGTACCAGGCGATCCGCTCGTCCGCAGTCTCGATCCGCCGCCGCCCGACGCTCTGCGACGAAGGCCCGGATCAAGCCGGCCGAGATCGCGCCAGAAGTAGATGACGACGGCGATCAGCGTCCCGAGGTGGAGCGCTACGTCGAACGTCTTGTTGAAGTCCGGATTGGTCCTGGAGGTAGTGCCAGCCAAACGCCCACGGCACGAGGATCAGGTGGCCCGACGAGGAGACCGGGAGCAACTCGGTCGCGCCCTGGGTGATGCCGAGCACGAGCGCCTGCCAGCCCGAGAGCCGGCCGGGGTCTCCCTACTCGCAACGCCGCGAGCACGAGCGCGAGGACGAAGGCGGCGGCGGCGACCGCGATGACTGTTCTCCTCCGACGCACTGCGCGGGAGTATGGCGAATGCGTTAGTGTCGGCGGGCGGTTGACCGGACGCAACTGCGGCGTCGCTCAGAAGGTTTTCCGGTCGCCGTTCATCCTTTCCACAGACGTCTCCACAAGTTGGAAGATTCGCTGTGGAAATGTTGAAAAAGGAAAACCTCGCAAATTGCGGCCACGTTCTTTTTCGACCCCTTGACCCGGTTGGCCAAAGCGTTAGATTGCCTCTTGCGCCGGGCACAGAGCGCGAGTAGGTCGAAACCGAGTCCAAAGGCAGTAGCCGGAAGGCGAAAGTCAGTGGAAACGGTGGACGAAAGTGAAACTGGCCCGGCGAATTTTTTTGGTCCCACGCGGAGTGTGTGTCCGCGAAGCGGACCAGTGGAAGGGGTCTGGGGGAACCGGGAGGTTCCTCCAGCTCCACGCCAACGTTCTACGCCAACGTTAGGCTGACGCGGTGCACCTTCGACTCCCAGCTATCGATCCAGGCGTCAAGGCGTTCCTCTGGGCGCTCTTCCTCTCGCCTCTACCTCTGGGCCTTCATGCTCGCGGTCGGGGTCGACAAGGGAACAGCGACGGTCGTCGGACTGATCTCCTTCGGAGCGATCTTTCTCTGCGTGCGCGTCTACGGCGAGAACCGAAGAGGCCTAGACAGGCAGCGACGGCCGGCCGGGCGCCGCGCCTCGTGGCGAGGTGCGCCGACGAGCAGCCGCGCGAGCTCCCGCCCAGCGCCTCTTCGAGGCGAAGCAGTGCAGGAGGCCGGGAGAGATCGGCGTCGGTAAGGGAGCACAGTGCGCGAGCAAGAGCTCCGCGCCTCTCTCGCCCTGCGGTAGCGACCGATCGCTTCATAGCCCTCCACGTATCGACCCGGGAGCCCCCGAGCCCATCCCTGAGGGAAGGTCTAAAGCCGCCCCCGGTCGTGCCGAGGAGCGGCTTCAGCGAGGCTACCGGACCGTTCTCGCGGTCTGTCGTACCGGTCTGTCGTGGTCGTAGTCGTGGCTTCCCGGTCGGCCGTCAGCGGCTCGTCCAGCCGCCCGGCCGTTGTCCTGCACGACGTCGCGGTCGCGGTCCACGACTGCGTCGCGGTCACGCACGCGGGGACCCGCCGTGTCGAACGAGAACCCGAACACGAGCCCGGTCCCGAACGCGAGCACCGGGATGTAGTAGAGGAAGTCGGTCACGAGCCCGCTCAAGTGGATGTCCCTGGTCCACGCCAGCACGTGATCGTGGAACCACCCGCTGCCGGGCTCGCCGGCCAGGACGACCCACAACGAAACGATCGCCACGGGGACGAACGCCGTGACGAGGACCGGCGATCGAGAGTCGCGGTACCCCCACTTCGTCCAACCGCCGAGCAGCTGGGAGAGCCATGAGCGAGTCCCGCGCCGGCGACGAGGCCGACCCGGGCCCAATACCCTCCAACGTGGTCGTTGCTGATCTGCGTTGCGAGCCAGATCAGCAGACCGGCGACGGCCGAGAACACCAGTGTCGTCGTCGCCCTCGTGAGTCCGTACATTCGATCACCTCGCTAGTCGGTGCCTGGGTGGTACCGGCTGCGGCAAGAAGCAACCTCGTGCTCAGAGGCTCGAGGCGGCGGGTGTCGAACGAGGCGGAATAGAGCTCGGCGCGGAAATCCTCGATGCGCACGGGCGAGGTCGTCGCTGAAGACGTGCTCGACCACCCCGACCTTCGGGTCGTTGTGGAAGGGCAGGTCGACGTGCTCGTGCGGAGACGAGGTTCACCGACGTCCGGTGGCACGTCGGGCAGCGAACGGCGAGCCCGAGAGCGAGCCGTCGCCCGGCGCCAGCAGGAAGAACGACGAGGGAAGACCGGCCTCGGCCTGTCCTCCGGGTAGCAGAAGAAGCTCCACGGCCACTCGCCCGCCTGGATGCGCCGCGCCGCCGCGTCGGAAAGCTCTGCGGCGACACCGTCGAGCTGGGCCGTCATCAGGTTGTAGAAGACCCCGCCCTGCAGACCGAGCGGGCGCCCAGTCGAGGTCGTCGTGGCTGACGAGGCCGTCGTGTTCGTCGCCGCAGCCACAGGCGAAGAGCACGTGGTAGACGGACGGGATGCGCGGCGCCCGGAAGGCGCTCGAGCTGGCGAAAGGACGACAAGGGTGACGCGCGCCTCTCCCCGTGCAGGGCACGGGAACGTGAACCGTCCCGTCAGCGCGTCGTACATGGTGCCTTTCTAATCGGCAGCCCGGATGGCAAACCTGACCCTAGGTTAGTACTCGATCAGGGCTTTCAAGTCGTACTTGAGAGCCGGTCGCGACCGTTGAGGAAGCCAAGCTCGATGATGAAGCAACAACCCGACGACGATCCCGTCGAGCTGCTCGATCAGCTGCTCGGCGATCGCCTCGACCGGTTCCGCCAGTTGCGAGGCACGTCGTCGTGGATCAGGACCCGCGCCCCTGTCGGGATCATGTCCGGGTGCAGCTCGAGTGCGTTCTGCCCGTACTCGAGCGCGTACGTCGGCGCTGATCGTCTCCGGGGGCAACTTGCCCGGGCGCCGCGCGGGAACGAAGCCGCAGCCGATCTCCTTCGCAATCGCAGCACCGAGGATGAACCCGCGTGCCTCGGCGCCGAGCACGAGGTCGGGCTTCTTCTCGGCCCCCACTCGGACGAGCTGCTCGACGGTGTATGCAAGCGACGCCGGGTCCGCGAGGAGCGGCGTGATGTCCTTGAAGCCGACCCCGGCTGCGGCCAGTCGGGGATCTCCACGAACCTTCTCGGCGAGATTCACCTGATCATGTTGACGCAAGCCGGCGAAGCGCGCGCCAGAAGAGGAGCTGACTGAGGCCCTGCCCGAGCTCGCCGAGAGCCTCCAGGTCCTCCATGCCCGGCACGGCGCCGCTCGGGATTGCGTGCGCGCAGCGACGGGCCGACCACCTGTTCGATGAGCCCTGGCCTCGCGGTCGGCGGCGGTCCGGAAGCCGCGGAGGTGGCGCAGGCGCGATCCCGAACTGAGCGAGCCGGCCGCACGCAAGCGCGATGTCGGCATCGAGCTCCGCGTAACGCTTCTCGCCGACCCTCGGTGCGAGGCGCGAGCAGGCCGAACTCCTCGAGCTCACGGGCGAGCCGCGCGTCGATGCCCGGCGCGCTCGCAGAGCTCGGTCGAGGTCGAGCTCGGCTGTTCCTCGCCGTCAGTCCGGCCCGCCTGCGCTTGCGGTCACGCGCGGCGGCGAGGCAAGCTCCTGGCGGATGACGCGCGAGTGGCAGGAACTCGTCTCGCTGCAGGCGCAGGATCGTCTCGAGCCGCTCGAGGTCGTCCTCGCTGAAGAGGCGATAGCCGCCCTGCGTCCTCCGCGGCGCGAGCAGTCCTTGATCCTCGAGGTAGCGGATCTTCGAGATCGAGATGTCCGGGAAGTCGTCCTTGAGCATGCGCGCAGACGGTCCCGATGGTCAGCAGACGCGGTCGTCGAGGCCGTCGCCATCAGCGGTTGAGGAACGTGAGTCGGTACTTGCCGATCTGCAGCTCGTCGCCGTCTTCGAGCTGAGCGGACTCGACACGCTTGCGGTTCACGAAGGTGCCGTTGAGGCTGCCCTGGTCCTCGACGAGGAAGCGCGCCGTCACGCTTGGACGATCACGGCGTGCTTGCGCGAGACCGTGACGTCGTCGAGGAAGATCCCGCAGTCGGGTGAGCGGCCGATCGTCGTCTCGCCTTCGGGATGGAACGTCTCCCCGCCCTGCCGCCGCCGGAGCGAACGACGAGTGCAGGACCCGGTGATGCCGAGATCCTCGAGCGCATCGGCGGACGTGTCATCGCCCTCGTCAGGCCGTGAAGCGTCTGCGTCGTCTCCGTGCCGCCGTCTTCCTTCACCAGAAGCGCGCCGCAGCGAGCGCAGTAGTTCGCGGCTTCGGGGTTCTGGAAGCCGCACTCCTGGCAGTAGATGTTGGACACCTAGACGGGCGGTGCGGCCTTCGAGGTGAGGATCGCGGTGAGATGCTCGACGTCGACGTCGTCGAGCACGCTCTTCCCCTCCGGTCTTCTGCAGCCGCGCGACGAGCTCCGCGCGGAGGATGTCGATCTTCCCGTGCAGCAGGCGCCGCTGATAGGAGACCTCGTGCTCCTCGCTGCGTCAGATCGGCGATCAGCTTCTTCAGGTCAGCGTCGGACAGCGTTGCGAGATCGGGCAGAGGTTCCACGGGCCGCCTTTCCTGGTCGATGGCTCGACCCAGTAAAGCAGCCCACCCGCAAAGGGTCAACCTCAACTTGAGACTTCTCCACGGCGCCTTCAGGCGGTGGCCGCAGCGCCTTCGGTCTGCATGATCTCCTCGACCATCGCCCGGAACTCCGCCTCGAGGGCCTTCGAGTCCTCGTCGGTTCGCCCTCTGCGTAGATGTGCACGATCGGCTCGATCGGGGTCGGGAAGGATCTGCGCCCAGCCGCGCTCGTCGAACACCTTGATGCCGTCCGTCAGGTCGAGCTTCGCGGTCACGCAGCCGCTCGGTCAGAACGCGCATCACGACGCCCTTCAGCGCCCACGGGCACGCGCAGCTGCCGGTGGACGAGCGTCGACGCGGGCAGATCGGCGACGAGCTCCGGACAGCGGCCGACGCACGGGCGCGAGCAGCTCGAGCAGCTTGCAGAGGCTCGCGATCGCGTCGTAGGCCGGCAGGAACTCCGGGAAGACGTAGCCGCCGCCGACCGCGCCGGCGAAGATCGACGCCGTCCTCGGCGGCCGCCTTCGTCAGGTCGCCGAGTGACGCGGGGTGCGCACGACCTCGAGCCCGCTGCCCTCGAGCAGCGCGGTCGACCTGGCTCGTCACCGGTGATCGGGAACGCGAGCTTCCCGCGCCGGCCGTTGCTTCCGATCAGCCGCAGGAAGAGGAGCAGGGTCTGCTCGACCGGCACCTCGCGGCCGCGCTCGTCGACCAGATAGCAGCCGCTCGGCCGCCGCGGTCGAAGACGACGCCGAGATCGGCGCCGACCGCGGGCACGAGCTGCTTCACCTGCCCGATCGCCTCGCGAAGCAGTGGCGGAGCCAGCGTCGGAGCGGTCCGTCGTGAACCCGTGCGCGGACACGGCTTCCACGCCGAGCGGCCCGAGCAGCAGCGGCAGCACGAACGACGCCGCCGAGAAGCCGTAGTCGACGACGAGCCGGAAGCCGCGCGCGCGGATCGCTTCGACGTCGAGGCCGTCCGAGCAGATCCTGCGCGTACGACTCGCGCACGCGCGCCGGATAGCTGATCGTGCCGATGTCGCCGAAGCCGGCGCGGCGCAGCTCGCCGCGTGTGAAGTTCTTCTCGATCTCCTTCTGCAGCGCCGGCGAGAGCTGGATGCCCGGCTGCTCGAAGAACTTGATCTGCACCACCTCCGGATCCGGCTGACTCGTGCCGACGTGGAAGCCGGCTTCGTAGCCCTCGCTCTTCAGCAGGTGGCGCGCCACCGCGGCGGGCAGCACGCGCAGGTCGGCGACGTCGAGCCCGGCGGACGTGAGGCCCGTGATCATCGCCCGCTTGATCATCCGGCACGCGGGCGCCGACTCGCGGCTCGCGGCAACGCGCGCGCCGCGCTTGAGCGCCGTGCCGAGCGCGGCGGCGATGCGCGACGGCCGCCTCGGGCGTGAGGTCGACGTTGACGAGCCCGGCGACGCCGTCCGTGCCGAAGAGCCGCGTCGAGGCGCGCGACTCCCAGATCACGCTCTCGTGGATGTGCGAGCCGGACTCGACCTCCTTGTACGGGTAGATCCGGACGCCGGGCATGATCACCGCTCTCGGCGCCGATCGTCACCTCGTCGCCGATCGCGACGCCCTCGTGGATGCGGACGTGCGCGCGGATGTCGCACGACGCGGCCGACGATCGCGCCCTCGATCAGCGCGCTCCGCCCGATGTGCGTCGACGCGTCGATCACGGAGCGCGTCGGTGCGCGTCCGCTCGCGCAGCGTCGACGCTGTTCGAGAGCACCGAGTGCGAGCCGACGCGTCGCCCGGGCGCGATGCGGCAGTAGTTGCCGATGTACGCCGGGCCCTTCGATCTGCTCGAGGTCGTCGATCTCGACGCCCTCGCCGAGCCAGACGTTCCCGCGGATGCGGATGCCGGGAATGTTGAGGCGCACGCTTCTCGTCGAGCGCGTCGAAGTTCGCCTGCCGGAACTGGTCGAGGTTGCCGATGTCCTGCCAGTAGCCGTCGCAGCACGTAGCCGTACAGCGGCCGGCCCATCTCGAGCAGGTAGCGGAAAGAGCTCCTTCGAGAAGTCGTACGGCCGGTCGGTCGGCACGTGCTTCAGCACCTCGGGCTCGAGCACGTAGATGCCGGTGTTGATCGTGTCCGAGAAGACCTGGCCCCAGGACGGCTTCTCGAGGAAGCGCTCGATCCGGCCGTCCTCGTCCGTGACGACGATCCCGAACTCGAGCGGGTTCTCGACCGACTTGAGCCCGATCGTGACCGCTGCGCCCTTCTCCTTGTGGAACGCGACGAGCGCGCTCAGGTCGACGTCGCAGAGCGCGTCGCCGGAGATGACGAGGAACGTCTCGTCGAGCTGCCTCGCGGCGAGCCGCACCGAGCCCGGCGGTGCCGAGCGGCGACTCCTCGACCGAGTAGCTCGATCTCGCATCCCGAGCGTCTCGCCGTCGCCGAAGTAGCTGCGGATCGCCTGCGGCAGGAAGGCGACCGTGACGATCACGTCGCTCGATGCCCGTGCTCGCGCAGCAGCTCGAGGATGTGCTCCATGCACGGCTTGCCGACGATCGGCACCATCGGCTTCGGCTGGTTCGACGTCAGCGGGCGCAGGCGCGTGCCCTCGCCGCCCGCCATCACGACGGCCTTCATCGCTTGCCTCCTCGCCAGGCCTGAGTCCGTACGTCGACGGCGCGCGACAACGCGCGAGGACGAGGCCTGTCCAGAAGATCCAGTACGGCCACTCGGTCGAGCGGTCGCGTGACGATCAGGAAGCCGATCCGCGCGTACAGGAGCCACGTCGCCGCCTTGCCGAGCGAAGTTCACGTTGACCTCGTAGCCCGCGCGGCGCGATCGTCTTGTAGCCGGCGCAGGAGCAGGTCACGGCCGATGATCACGACCAGCGCCGACCAAGGGCATGCTGGTCCGGACGACAGAGCAGGATCACCGCCGCGTCGATCATCAGCCGGTCGGCCAGCGGGTCGACGATGCGTGCCGAAGTCCGACTCCGACGTGCCAGCGCCGCGCGAGGAAGCCGTCGATCTGGTCGGTGACGCCGGCGACGCCGAAGACGATCGCCGGCCGGCCAGCTGTGGCCGCCGTCCGGCGGTCAGCATCAGCGCGACGAAGACCGGGATCAGCGCGAGCCGCGCGATCGTGAGCGCATTCGGAAGCTGCTGCAAGGTGCGCGGGAACGGCGCGGGTCGCCATGAGTGTGGAAAGGATACGCCCGTGGCCGAGACCCTCAGCCTGCCTGGCTTCGTGGATGCCCACAGCCACGGCGTTCCAGCGCGCCCTGCGCGGGCGAGACGGAGGCGCGGCGACTTCTGGGCCTGGCGCGAGCTCATGCTCGCCGAGGCCGAGCGCCAGACGCCCGAGCTGGTCCGCCGGGAGTACGTCGCAGGTCTACCGCGAGCTGCGCGCGGCGGGCTACACCGCGGTCGGCGAGTTCCACTACCTCGGCTTCGACGAAGCGCTGCGCCGCGGTCGGACGCTGCCGAGGAGGCGGGCATCGAGCATCGTCGCTCCTGCTCGCCGCCTACGGGCGCGGCGGGCTCGACCGCTTCCGTCAGGAGTCGGTCGCCGAGTACCTCTGCGCAGGTCGAGGATCTGCGCGGCGCGGGCAGTCCGCGTCGGCGTCGCCCCCCACTCCGTGCGCGCGTGCCCCGCGGACTGGCTCGAGGAGATCGGCGCGCTACGCAGCCGCGCGAGCGCCTGCCGCTGCACGTGCACGCCGACGAGCAGCCGCGCGAGATCGAGGAGTGCCTCGCCGAGCACGGCATCCGGCCGATCGAGCTGCTCGACCGGACCGGCTGCCTCAGCGCGCGGACGACGGTCGTGCACGCGACGCACGCCGACGGCGCCGAGCTCGACCTGCTCGCGCGTGCGGGCGCGCGTATCTGCGCCTGCCCGACGACCGAGGCGGACCTCGGCGACGGCTTCCTGCCGGTCGAGCGCGTCTGCGCAGCGCGGCATCGGCATCTGCATCGGCTCGGACTCGAACGTCCGCATCGATCCGCTCGAGGAGCTGCGCGAGCTCGAGGGAATCGCGCGGCGCCAGACCGGGCCGGCGCAACGTCATCTCCACGCGAGACGCTGCTCTGCTTCGGCGCCGACGAGGGTGCGGGCTCGCTCGGCCTCGAGGAGTGGGACGACGTCCGCGTCGACCTCTCGCACCCATCGCTTGCGCGGCGTCGAGGACGTGCTTCGATGCGACTCGTCGCCGGCTGCGCGCGCGGACGTGTTCCTAGAAGCGTGACGTCCAGTACGCCGTGCGTCGTGACGTAGGCGCGGTCTGGCAGCGCGCCCGTGCAGCCCGTAGGCGCCGTCGTAGCTCTCGTACCTCGCCGCCGTGGCCGCGCGGGCTCGATCTGCGTCCCTTCGCCCCACTCGTTGTACGACGTGATCGTGACGAGGTCGGCGCCGCGCGTGAGGCGCTGCACTCCACATCGAGTCGTAGGTCGCGCCGAACAGGCGGTCTTTGACATGCGTATCCCCGGTCGCTGCCGAGCGCGTCGTAGCCGGGGCCCACGGACGGCGCACAAAGGATCCCTCGGACGCGCGCCTGCCTGCAGTAGCGGTCGAACTTCGCTGCGTGGTAGATGACGATGTCGTAGGTATAGAAGCCGGCGAACCCTGCGCGCTGCCGCGAAGCCTACGAGTGCGGTCTGCCCGAAGAGGCGCAGACCCCATGGGCTGTCGTGCGACGCGATTCCGCTCCTCCGCCGTGAAGTCGCGCGGTGCGGTAGATGAAGACGTCACGTACCCCGAGGCTTCGGATGTAGACGAGGTCGTGTTGCGATCGAATCGATCGTCCGGCCCGGATACGGCTCGAGCTGAACGGCCGACCTCGAGGCCTCGCCGCTTCGCCGCGCGCATGACGGCACGGCAGGCGCTGGTCCTCCTGGGAGCCGCGGCCCCACCATGGAACTGACGACCTCATCGACGCCGGAGTCTGCGATGTCCCTCATCTGGGCGCGCGAGTACGCGCGGGTCACCGCTCGAGTACGGACCGCGCATCGGGAAGAAGGCCGACGCGATGTCGAAGGGCGGGGCGTGCCCGCCCTGGGCCCAGTGGACGTACTGGCCGTCGTGGCGCATGGTTGGAGTACCAGGGATAGAAGAAGATCGCCGTCGCTGCGGCGCGCCCGCGTGGGCCCCGGGCGCGGGCTGGGGCAAAGCACCAGCACGATGGCCAGGAGGGGCTGCGCCGCATCCACACAGCCTCATCCCGGGCGGACTACGGGAATCCCCCGGGACGAGGCATAAGGCTCCAAAGCCCCGAACGCGGACTGGGTCGGTATGGCTTTTCTTGCCTGGATCGACCGCACTTGGGGCCAGCAGCGCAGTGCAGAGGGCCGGCAGACGATGGCTGGATATGCCGTCGTGCTCCGGGGTGATCACGTTCCCGCCATCATCCTGGCCTACGCGCGCTCTTCGCGGACAGGATCGCCGCCTCGATCGCGACCGAGTCGTCCGGGTTCTTCTAGAACCGCTCTGCTGCGGGCCGAGAGCCAAGTCCAGAGCTCCTGAAGGACGGGACCGACTCCGGTCGCAGGTCCACCCTGCGTCGAGAGAGTTGTAGGGTCTTGACTCAATCGACGGGGAGGCTCAGATGGCCGTCGCACGCCGGTGTCACGTTCGACGGGAGATACTTCCAGGGACCGCATGGATGCAAATGAACCGCCGGGATGAGCGAGGGCGGCGCTCCGCCGGAAGGAGTTCCCCGGCGCGAGGTCGTCGTCCTTCATGACGCCCGGCGCGCGGAGAAGTCGCTGCGTGGTCGTCGTCTTCGAAGACAGTGGACGACTACAAGAGCGCGGCGACGAGATGCTGAACGCGATCGCCCGCGGGCGACACCCCGGGGCAGCGGACGTCGGTGACCCGGTACGACGTCGCGCACCGCATGAAGTCGTAACGGCGCACTGCACTCAGCCGGCACGATGTTCTACCGGCAGCGGCAGCTGCTGCAGACGCTGTCGTGCGTCGCCTGCACCTGCGTGCGAGAGCAGGGGGCGGGGTTGGGGTCCCGCCCCTGCGCTCGAGCGGAGAGCCGGAAAGCTCGGGGCTTCCCGGGAACCCTTCCGGGCTGCGGCACCCCAAGACTCCTGAAGCTCTTCGCTCCTTCTGCTTTCGACACGAGAGACCTGCCCCGCCCAGGGTCAATTCGCGATTACAACGGTGGGCCTTACAACAAGGGCTTCGGCTCAAGGAAATCTCGTCCTGATCGAGGGAGCGAGGGAGCGCCATAGGCGAGATCCCAGAATGAAAACCCTGCGTTAGCAGGGCTTTCGTCCAATCGGGGCGCCGAGATTTGAACTCGGGACCTCTAGTCCCCCAGACTAGCGCGCTAACCAGGCTGCGCCACGCTCCCCGTGGCGGCGTCATCGTATCGGCTATGCGCCGTAACGCCTGTACAGCTTGTCGATCCAGATCCGGCATCGCGCTCGAGCCGGTCGGTGATCACGCGCAGGCGGTACTCGCGGAAGTGCTCGGCCTCGACGCCCAGTGCATCGCGCGAGCGTCTTGATCACGTCGTCCGACGGAACCGGGCGGTTGCCGTGGACGAGGTGGTTGAGATAGCCCGCCGAGAGTCTCGTCTTCTCGGCGAGCGCGCGATAGCGTGAGGCCGGCCTCCGCCATCAGCCGCTCGATCGTCGGGCCGAACGGCGTCGTCGCTGAAGCGCCGCTTGCGTGCCATCAGCCGAGCATCCTCGCGCACCGTCGAGACGAGCTCACCCACGCGCACCGCCTTGTCATCCGCCCTTCGCGCGCTCGCGAACGTCCACCGTACCGTCTTCGAGCGCCTTTCGCCCGACCGTCACGCGCACCGGGCAGCCGATCAGGTCCGGCGTCGGCGAACTTCTCCCCGGCGCGCGCGTCGCGGTCGTCGAGCAGGACTGTCGAGGCCGTCCGTCGCAGAGCGCGTCCGCCAGCCTGCTCGCGCGTGCTCCTCCGGCCCGCGGCAGACGACGACGTGGACGTCGTACGGAGCGACCGACGCGCGGCCACATGATGCCCTCGTCGTCGTGGTGCTGCTCGACGATCGCGGCCATCACTGCGCGCCGGGCCGATCCCGTAGCTGCCCATCACGAGCGGCTTCTCCGGCTCCGTCCTCGTCGAGGAACGTCGCGCCGAACCGCACGGAGTAGAACGTGCCGAGCTTGAAGATGTGCCCGAGCTCGATCGCGGCTCCTGCAGAGCTTGCCGCCGCCGACAGCGGGCACGCGTCGCCCCCGCGTTCGCCTGCCGGATGTCCGCGAACTCGCGGCTTGTAGTCGCGGCCGGCCTGCACGCCGCGCAGGTGCCACCCGTCGCGATTCGCACCGGCGACGAACTGGCCCTCGCGCAGGCGCCTCGTCGGCGACGACGTCGACCGTCGACGCCGACCGGGCCGAGCGAGCCGCCGCCAGCGCCGAAGACCGCTCTGATCTCGTCGTCGGTCGGCCGGCCGGTACGCCTCGGCCAGCGCGTCGTGGAGCTTCGTCTCGCTCAGCCGGTCGTCTCCGCGCATCGAGCGCGAGCACCGAGCCGCGTCGCCGACCATCACCGGCATCGCCTTCGACGTCGCGGCCGGGTCGATGCCGATGGCGTCCGGCTGCGCACCTCGATTGTGAGCAATACGTAACTG